>JAABUP010001116.1_pt1 | contig 57099 bp, 72 predicted proteins | sample 5559201 | NCBI WGS metagenome assembly JAABUP01 (sample SAMN10711887, study PRJNA513373) | rock metagenome | isolation source: Antarctica rocks | place: Antarctica | reverse complement strand
GCTGGAATCAAAGCCTGAGCTGGTTGAAGTAAACACCCAGGAGATATCGTTGAGAATGATGTCTCCTTTGTCAACGATATCTCCTGGGTTTTTACTTCAACCAGCTCAGGCTTTGATTCCAGCTCTGCATGATTGGAGGTGAGTAACCTTAGAAGCCATCTATGACAAATCACACTGATTTTGCACTGAATGCTGTGAAAGCTGTCTGGGTATTGTTTGTTGGCCGACATATGTTGGACTGTTACAACTTAGCGGTGGATTGTTGACTTGTGCTAATGGCGAGGCCCCTGTTGCACAATCATTAGTACACCTGCAAGAGTCAGTGCAGAGGCAAGGTGAGGCCAGGTACAGCTTGGGTAATGAGTCAAAACAGTGGCAATGACTGCTGCAGAAGAGTGAAGACGATGAAAATGCACTGACCATAAAAGCTCACAACAGAGAAAAAGCCCTTCGGGGGAGCATCAACCTTGCCTGTTGATAGCAGTCAGTCTGGGACGTGCGATGTAGTCAAAGAAAGTGTACTCAATGGCTAAGTAGTAATTGCAGAAGGTCACCTTGTGTCCATTCTGGTGTGGACCCAACTACGCCTGTGGTGATGTCTAATGTCACATTGGAGACAGGACCATCAGGGCGATGGGTAGATGCAGGTAGAGTGTTTTCTTGAGCAGGTGAGTTGGGGCCCGTTGGTTTGCCACTGTGCTGATGGCGGGGCTTCTTTGGCACAATCATACGTGAACCTGCAGAATCAGTGCAGACATGGGTTGACTTCAAGTGGAGCTCAGACAAAGTGCAAATAAGTTGTAAACAAAGAGCCAGGGGGTGTGCATAGTGCGGGGGGTGGGGGCTGAAAGGGGCAGGCAATGATGCACAGGCTGATTAAGAATAAGAATGTCGCAATCAAAGGACGCTTAAGATGACAAAATATGATGCTTGAATGCTGATAGTAACAATGACCAAAGCAAGGCATGCAGTCAATTCTCAGCATTTTGTAACACTGCACACAGCCAACATAATAAGCCAAGCATACTGACAGGACCACCCAAAGTACCACAATGAGTGCAGCTTACTTGAACCAAGACCGCAGTGGCAGGACTGCGTACTGTTGGTGAAGTCTGCCTGTGTGGTGCAGGCTTGTCTCCAATCAAAATCTGCTTGCTCCAGAATAGAGGCTGAAGTGTTTCTGCATCTTGGGGTCATGGGTTATATGGAAAGCCTGCCAGCAGAAGTGGCCAAGCGTGGAGTCTGAAACCAGACCCAAGCAGAAGGGCTACTGGTCATGCTGTTCAGGACTAGCCCGGACATGCCAGGCAGCTGCTGCTGTGAGTTGGCAGCTCTAGTGTCATTGAGGGGTGCCATGAAGAACCCCTGAAGCTGCTGAACTAAACTAGTTCTCTGTCCCCTCCAGGCAGAGAGACACTGTGCAGCATACTGGCCTTGTGAATGTCTGATGTTCATGTCCAGGCCAGCGAACCTGAACACGCTGATGGCATAGGCATACTCTGCTTGGCGCAGCAGCAGCTGCTGTGTGCTGAGGCTGCGGCTGGCCAGGTAGGTGCCAATGTGGTCAGATGGGGCCAGACTATATGGTGATGGCAGTGCCAAAGTTCGGAATTGGAGGTCACAGGACCGTCTGAGCTGCGGCTGCTGCTGCTGAAGGTCATGTGGCTTGCAGCAGGCCTGGCACGTTCTGCCAAAGTGAGAATCGGAGGGACCTGGGGGCTGGAACCTGCCTAGGGTGCTGGCAGACAGAGTAGGGGCCACCTCGAGCAAGCCTGAGCCGACTGCCATGGCTGTCGATTCACACTGAAGGTCATCGGAATGCGCGTGAAGGTCGTCGGTAATGCGCAGCATCACACGAGGGCTGCTTTGACCTGCTAGGAAGTCGGGCAAGGTCTCGGGACCAACCCAGGACGTCAGCGAGGAGCAGGGGTGAAGCCGAGCCAACAGGGTGGGTTCGCGACCACTCCAAGAAGGAAGAATCACGCCTTGTTCATGGATGGAGTCAGGCGCTGAGAGGCGTCGGTGAGCGGGGAACACGACTGCTGCAAACATCAGCAGTACCAGCAACGAGCTAGTCTGCTGTCGCCAGCGTGAGGTCGGCCCGACCAAGGGCTTGAGCAGGCGGAGCCACATACTATATACAAACGTTCCCAGCACGAAGCCCAGAAATCCCACTGCAGCACAGCACGGTACCCTGAGACAAGGTGAAGTTTGACTAAGCGTGTGCCCTTGGCCAAGACAAACAAACAGGCAAAGAGCAGCAGTAGGCAAACCTGGCAGCAGAAAGTTTGCAATCTCAACCATCCACGTGAAGTCCCAGAAGGCCTTCAGGCGGCTTACATGACACAAGCCCATCAGCACAACTACTGCTACCATCACTACCAAGACCCAAGCAGCCCTGACCATGATGTCAGGGAGGAGGCACTTCGTCACCAGCACTGTATATGTGCGCGTTTGCTTAGTGTACAAAACTAGGTGGCCGCTATGTTTGAACACCTCAAGAGAGCATTGTTCGTTCTGCTGCTTTTGCCTACAGTAAGTAAGGGCGGGAGCAGCCGTCAGCCCTTCTTGAAGGGCCCTCCCTCGGTACGCACCCTCGGTACGCACTCCGTGTACTTGGCACCGCTTTTGGCTCTGTTGCGGCAACAGTGTTGCCAGCCCGGACAAGCGATCGGTCAAAAGTGCCTTAGCAAAAGCAATAAAAATTGCTGCCACAAGCAACCTTACAGCGCACTTGCTGACGAAGGCATGCGGTCTCGGGACCGAGCGGCCGGGGCTTCCATGAACCCGCAGGTAGACTGAGCCTTGCGCCTATGAGACAACTTACACAGCCTCGCCTGTTGGTACCACTGAAAAAATCAGTCCGTACTCATTCCTGACTGCTGTCTGGGGCAGGCAAGAGCCGCGCACCTTGAAGTTCACGCCAAGTACGGTCGGGATATCTTAGGTTTACGAGCACCGCAGGCAAGTTTGTTTGCTCTATCGTCGGTGAAATGGACCCAGCTCATGTGGCCAAGTAGTTTTTTCCCCGCAAGGCAATTTACTTCGGACGACGTTGGGTGACTTGACTTGGTGGTCGCAGTGGCAAGGCAGCAACCGTGTCCAGGCTTCCAAATTGTACGGGCAACCATCTCATCTCTCGCTGAATAATCACATCACAGCGCATCACATCAACCCAGTGGACTTCCGGCATCTTGCAGGCCCAACACACCAGTATCAGAAACAGAAGGAGGCTGCTTTCACAAGGGTGATCTGCTCTACCTGTTTGTGCTGCCTGTGTGATTGACACACCACTCAGCTGCTGTTTTGATGGCTGTACAGGGAGATGCCACCACGGGCTGGAATTTTGCTACAACGGTGGACCATCGTAACCTCAAGCAACAGCTTTCCAGCAGTCTTGCAAACAGCATCAAGAGCACTCGCGAACAGATTGTGGCCCTGAAGCAATACCAGACACCAGCTCAACACTCTGCAGCTGTTGCTGAAAAGGTCAGAGCTGCAAGATCTGCCGCAGCCTTGCAGCTAGCAGCTTTGGAAGCAAAGTATGGCAAAGATGGGGCAGCTGAGATGCAGCGCATTGCCAACATGCATCCTGTTGGCATCAAACGCAAACATCAGGTGATGTCAAGATTGTATCTGCATGTCACAGCATTCAGGATGGACGATGAGCTAGAGAACTATTGCATGACCAGCAGCAGCAGGCTTTGTGGGTCCAGAACACCAAAAGTCTCCGTTTGCTTTGTTGTTGAAATGCAGCAGAGCAAAGTTCATAGCAAGTCTGACAGATGCATGTTTGCTGAGCTCATTACATTTGTCATCGTTGATCCAAAAGCAATGTTGCAAAGCTCACTTCAGATTTGAGTCGGCTGTTTTGACCTGATGGTTGCACTCCAATCCAATTGGCTTTGCAGGCCACCAAGCAAGATCTTCAGGCAGTTGCAGAGCTGGATGATCCACAAAATCTATCTGACACTGGGTACATCACATGACGGCTACAAGATGTGTATGCGACTCTGTGTCAAGAGCCAGTTGCAGTTCTTTTGCAGCTGTGACAGCAGATCTGAAGATCCAGCACAGATTTGCCTTTGCGCTTTGGCTTGTTGGCTTGAGGCGCAAAAATTGACCACTAGGTCCTGTTGTACATGCATGATGAGCATACGGTGCGATGAAGTATGTTCAATTCGTCTGACATCTGCTTATATCAATTAGTTTGAAGTTACTGCTAGATGACTTTAGTGCATCAATGACATTATTTGTCAATGCCATGGTCCACCACAAGTACATCAACACAAACACGTATTACCTGCAGTGCGTACTATCTATATGCCTTAGCTCATGCTGCTGCATTTGGGGACTATCTTTATGCAGATGATGCAACAACAGCTGGCATTGAGACACAGTTCACATGTGCTGCACACAGCAATTCATTAAGCTAGAGTCCTGCCAGGCGATCTACTACGTGTTGAGGATGCTGCATCCGACACAGCCTCATTATCTATCCTGACATCACTTAGTGAGATACCGCCTGCTGCTGTGGCCTTTCCAGTGTCTCCTACTGCCTCATATGGTTGAGCCTGCCATCGGTCCTTGAAGCTAGTGACAAGATTTGTGTTCCTGACGACTAAAGCTACCGCACAGACAATGACCAACATTGCCCCCACTGCAGCAGCACCTTCGGCTGCACCCCTGCATACACAATCAGAAATTGGGCCCTGTTGTGTATTCAAGATCTTCTGATGCAGTGAGCCCTGTTGTGTACTCAAGATCTTTTGAAGCAGGTCTGGGGCGTATTCTGGGGCATTCTGGGGTATTTGGGGCATGGGATTTTGATTCAACTTGCAGACGTGCTGAATCATACCAAGACAACTTGGCATGCATGGCTGTACATGCAACTTCAGTAAGAGTTGTTGGAGCGGCTGCTGCCGACTAGGACCTTTGTGTGTTGCTCCTACAGGTTAGGGGTTAGGAAGTTGGAGGTTAGCGGTTAGGAAGTTGAGGGTTAGGGGTCAGGAAAGTTGGCTGTCAGAAGCTCAGGGTATGGGGTTCATGTTCAGTAAGAATTGGTAAGCTCAAGTAGCATCTGCTTCTGTATGTACATGTACATGTAGGTCTACACATATGCATGTACAGGTGTATGCACATGCAAATATAGCTCAATGCAGCTCACTGTTGAAAAAGAGAGCAATTCACCTGCTGAAGATAGCTGCAGCAGTATATACAGAACCCGAGCTGCTGTTATTGCTGACTTCAGACTCGAGTACATCGTCTTCTTGTCCGGGCTGGCTGCCAGGGTTTGGTGAGGGCTCTACTAGGGTTGTCACTGGTATGGGCGCTGCTGTTGACTCACATGCTGGCAGCATTGCCCTGCGCACCACAAAGCAGCATGTGTTTGAGATCAGCATTATCATCAGTCAGAGATTGCGGTAAAAGAGGAGAAACTGCTGCAGGCAACATCTTTTGTTCAATACAGAATGAGGGCAGGGCAGGGCAGGGCAGGGCAGGGCAGGGCAGGGCAGGGCAGGGCAGGGCTGGGCAGGGCAGGGCAGGGCAGGGTCAAAGCTGGGACCAAACTCAATCAGCACGTGCTGATACAGCAAGGTACAAGATGTACAACTTGCATAGTGGCCAGATCCAGTCAAACTTTTACAATGATGATAATAACAAATTTGCTTTCCAGCTCACGATGAGCTAAAGTATGAGCGGTACATGTCTGGCCTCATCAGCAAAATTATGCCATGACATTTGCAGCACAGCACAGCAGCGGTGGCAGGTCAGCAGGCATCGCTGATAAATCAGGACAGACTCTGCTGTTCTCAACTGGTTGCCAAGCAGCTGCTGACCTGGCTTCCTCAATGAGTGAGGGGTCACATGGGTCCAGCACAAGCTCCCCTGTGCCAATCTCTTGGCAGGGGGCGGCCCCAAAGCCCACCCTGTTGTTACGCCGGTCATACTGCATCACAGTCATGTACCAAATCACAGACTGTTTGCAGCAGCCGGATTTAGAGGTTTGGACAAACATGATGTCAAGAGAACTGGATGCAAAATGAAGAGAGTCAAGTAATTTGAAAATTTTGATGACAGTAGAAAAGCTGGCGTCTTTCATCTTGCTTCACAAGATCATGCATTTATTGACGATCTGCCTCAGAAGCAACAAGCGAGCACACCATGATGCAGAGATACAAGATGACGCTGTGAAGCCACTGCTGATGGCTTGTTACAGTCATTTGTTTCATTCATTCATTACGTACACGTCTTCCCCTTAGGTTCAGGTACATACAGTACTCAATATAGCCATTCAATCTTTCATCATTGCCATGGTCCTGTCTTGATCATCACAGGACGGATGTTTTGTGAAATGCAGTTTTCTAAATGTTTTGTTGTGTGTGCCAGCTATGCAGAGGGAGCACTGACCTGTATGAGTGTATCTCTGAAGGTGATGCCCCCCAGGAGGGTGCCTGAGCCCCCATTGTTGAACACCCCAATGCAGAAGGCATTGGATTCCCGGGTGTGCATGAACAGGTAGTTCAGGGGGGGTATGCTGAAAGTTGTGCCCTGCACGACATACTCAGCCCATCATATGTATATCAGGGCATTGCCAGAGTGCGTGTCACACCAGGCACAAACATAAGATTGAAGCGAAGTGCCTTTGGATTGCTGTCACAGGCATGAGTTGTTTCAGGGGCAAGATGCTGAAGATAATGGCCTGCGGTCCAAATCAAGCTAGACAGACTGAAAGTATTCTTGCACAATTGTACTTTGAATCCTGCAGATCTCAGCTGGTATGCAGAAAGCTGGTATATGATAGATTTCGGTTGGTAACAAAGTAGTGTCTGGAAGCGTCAGAGTATCAGGAATCAATGGGTCTCTTCCTGCCACCTTGCTGACTTGAAAGCTTTTGCATGACTCTGAACATCATGCACCTTAGCAATTATGTGTCTATTGCTCTCAACCTCTGACTGCTGAGAGTCGCTCAGCTGCAAATTTTGGATCAGCTGTTATATTTCGTTAAGGCCTGAAATGGGCTGCAATGGGCACGCTAGCACTCAGGCTCACCTCAAAGTACAGATCCACTGTTGGGAAGAACTCTTTCAGCTGGTCTGGGTGACTAGCATCTGGGGCGCCCCCAAAGCAGCTGTCGGGGTACCTGGGGTCCGGCCCGGGGATGGTTTCCAGGCCGTGACTCAGGGCAAAGTCAGACACGTGCTGATGGAATTGGTCATAGGCTTGTGAGGGAAGGTAGGTGAAAGTTGTGCCGCTGTCTAGAACTGTCCCATACCCAATGTCGTACAAGCCCTGCAGAACCAAATGCGTTTTTTTTAATGCAGAAACAGAAGCCAGCAAGCAAGCAGGGTGGTATGAGCATGCATGAGACACCATTTGCATGCATCAGCATGCAAGGTTGACAGCATGAAAGCGAGCAGCCGGTCTAGTCCCCATGCAGCGCTCATCCTCAACCATCACTTTGATGCAACGCACACACGCTCAAACGCCCATACCTGATCCACAGGCAAAATGAAACGCACACACGCTCAAACGCCCATACCTGGTCCACAGGCAAAATGAAATGCACACAAGGTCGAGCCTCACCTGGTCTACAGACAAAATGAAACGCACACACGCTCAAGCCTCACCTGGTCTACAGGCAAAATGGTGCCGTCAACTGCAACATTCTGCAGGTGCGCTAAATAGTAATGTGGGTGCGCAGCAGAGAAGACCAGTGGTGTGTACTGCAGGTCCACATTGAAGGTGGCGGGGGGCACATCCCCCAACATGAGGGCCCCATTGCCTTCAACGCCTCCAAAGCAAAGGGAGAAGACATCCTCTATGGCTGCAGCTCCAGCCAACTGCAGGCATGCAAAGGATAATAATTAATAGTACTTGATAATAATATTTACTAATAATTAATGATGATCATTGATATCAATGATGATGATAACAATCATGATAATGATAACGACAACGATAATGATACCAATGATAATAACAATGATACTCATCATGATCATACTAATGACAATAACAACAGTAATAGTGATAATAATGATTGTTAGTTAAAACGGTTTCCAGCTCATGATGAGCTAGGTATGTGCAGGACAAGTCTTGTCTCTCCAGAGCAGCCTGCCGTGTGCGTCCCTATAAGGCTAGGGATCATTGTGGCGTGGAAATCAGCCTCAATAACTTCAGAAGTCAAGAAGAAACAGACAGGAAGCAAGGATACGAAAAGGCTCTGATGGGCTGTGTGATGGCATGTACGCACAAAATGCACCATGGCTTCAACCGTCTGGTAGATATACAGGGCAATCTTTCATGAACCTGTTATACTGACAGTATGGCAGACTGACAGACCTGGTTGATGACAGAGACCTCGCTGTTGCCAAGACCCATGATGCCGTCAGCTTCCTGTGAGAAAATCTCTCCAGTCTCTAGTGTCTCACAGCCGAATACCACAGGAGAGGTTCCCCCCAGAAGCTGCAGCTCATCCTGGATCAGATTGCCCGAGCTGCTGCTCTGTTCAGCTGCAGGCACAATGGAACATGTTGTTTTACTGTTGCATCATTGCGTTTGTGTTGTCTCAGCGGTGCACATACCTAGCTCATCATGAGCTGGAAAGCATTTATGTGGTTATTGTCATTTGTTATGATAATTATTGTTACTACTGTTACTGTTAGAACTATGACGATGTTGTTGTGTTTGTGTTGCCTCTGCAGTGGTGCTATATCAGCATCGTTGAGTGCAGATCTGGCTGGAATTCGAGGCAAGCAGATGCTCACAGGAGAGCTGCAGGCTGTTGAAGACTTGATGACTCAAGTACTGCGGTGTGGAGCTGCAAGATGGCGCAGTAGCAGCGACATGTGTAGCAAGAGCCCAGTAGGTAGGTCATCAGCAAGTAAGAGTGTGCATTGTAATGGCTGATTTGACATCCCAAGTTTGGGTACAAGGCAATGCTTGTATCGGCGTTTCAAAAGTGTCAGTGTGGAATTTCGCCAAAAGGCCATGTTAAGTGCTTTCACAGCCAGATAAGTCGCATCTTGCAGCAGCTGTCCTGGCCCTGTGATGGTGCAGTCTGCTTTGATGAGCTTGAAACGCCAACAGTGTGCATGCGCAATCGTTTCAGATCTCAGCATAACTACCGGTTTTGGTTTCTGTGACATGCTGCAAAGTTCCTGTCATGTTTGCTGTCAGTGATTGGGATGAATTGAGGCTGTAGGCAAGCCTTCTCAGCTTTGCTGCATTTGCATGGCAGAGTGTTTAGAATGTTCACGCACGTACAGCAGCTGTGTGCATCACACGGACATACGACTTTCGACAGAAGCAAACTCTTGTGCGAGCAGATGGTCACCATAGTTGCGAACATATGAGCATTGGCCCTGAGCAGCACATGAGCATGCTGGGCTGCCACACAAGCATCTGGGATCCCCACAAAAGATCTCCACTGAGGTGGACGATCCAGCAGGATCAAAGGCAGCGTCCTGCAGTGAACACCAATGGGGATGGAAATACGTGATGCAATTTTTGGGCGCTGGTAACAAACATCATAGAGCTGTCAAAATCTGTGTCCATGTGCACATGACACGCAACTCAGGCAGCCATGCTTATGAGTAACACTTGCATATAACAAGGCTTGCTGGCAATGGTTGCACTGAACGCACTGCATGATGAGACCCGCACTGGTCTCCGCACTGAGCGCATGGCACATATGTTATGGTGCTTCCAGTGTCAACAATGACTTCAAAGCTTTTAGCAGGCGTTCCAAGCTGCAGTGTCGCATAGAAGTACCTGCAAGCATGCATGGTCAAGATGATGAGACAACATACAGGTGAAAGCTGTAGACGGTTACAGACACACAGATACATCCGCACCCGTAATCCCTCACAGCGCCATGCAATGGTATTGTAGCATTCTGCAACAAGTCGCGCGAATGTAATCCTCCGTCCCGGCGCTTGATCGGGAGCAAGAAGCCCCCGTGGGCGCTCCGCAACCCCGGAGCCAAGCAGACCAGAACGCAAGCAAACACCCGCGCGAATCTATAGCACGCGCCTCGTCGCGCTTGCATTTGATCTGATGTGCCCTAAGTGCTCATTGCTTAACAATGCGTCGACATGAGTTCAGGCGGCAAGCAGACGAGGTAGACTTCAAGCCTGCTAGACGGATCTGTAACGCTGCCTGCTTGACAGTTACAGCCTACAGTGCCAGCATCGGACCATGCCAGGCAGTTGACAGATCTCAATGCAAAGAGTGAATGAAGCTTGCGACGTACAAGACAGGCAGCTCCCGCCTTCCGCAACTCTTTGCCAGTTTCTGCTTGTTGACACATTGCCACGGAGACTGCCGTGTACTTTCTCACGGACAGCGTACGCATAACTGTCACAGACATTTCTGTGCAATCTTCTTCTTAATGCCTTGCTGAGCTGCTGATGCTGCCAAATTTCAATGATGTTGCATTACGTGACTATCAAATCTGTCGTATGGGTAGGCCATACAGGGATGCACAAGGCAGGTTGCTCTGAAGAGACAAGACTTGTCCTTGCGCACACCTAGCTCATCATCATGAGCTGAAAATTGCCTAAACTGTTAGTACATTCAGCATCGCATGGCAATCACAACTTGCCTAGGAACGTGTATCAAGCTCCTCCACCAATGATGATCACACCAAGACTGATCAAGACTACGAATATCAGGGTGATGAACAGCCACTGCATCAGGCCCCTTCTGTCAGGTGGGTCTGCAGGGTGGCGTGGTGGTAAGGGTTTACAAGCAGGGCAGATCCAATCAAGCTGCATCCACACTAGGCTTGTGACAACCACTGCCAGGAACATGTCCACAGCATAATGCTGGTGGGTCATTGGAGCCTGTATGCAAACAAGACGTGTCTTAGGTGGCATGACACAGACAGAATGATGGACACCTAGCACCAGGGACATCAAGCTTTAGATGTACCTGGTCACCCACAGACAAACATGTACACAACAGGCAAAACAGGCAGGCAGGCCAGCAGGCAGGCAGACAAGCAAGCAATTGCTTGCACGCAAACACAACAGCAGGCCTTGACAGCTTACCCTGAAGCATGTGCGTATGACAGCAAGCCATAGGAAGGCAGCTGTCCAGCCAGGGTAGTATGTGTGGAACACCAGAGGTGCCATCACATAAATTATGCAGTGCCCACTGCAGTGCACAGAGCTGTGCTCAGTACAGAGCCCAAGACCGGTGACTTGACATACTGCCCATATGCTTAGGCAGCGAGAAACTTCAGCAGCTGATGGGGAAGGTGCCCACATATGCACAAGCTTATGACCAAGACTGCCAGCTGCAGCAGAGGCTACAATAGTTGCTCGAGAGGAACTGGCAAACACGATACACGGCACAACCTCAGGTCATGACATAAGTTGCACAACAGTACAGCGTCGAAGGCGGACAGGCAGTGATTCAGAGCAGCAGCTGCAACAGAAGGTGCTCAGGCCTTAAGGATGTACGGTCAGGTTGCACAATACACATTGCTGTTGCAAGAGCATCAGCGCTGCTCAGGGGTGCATGTCAGGGTTGTACTGCCACCATACACATTGGTCACCATCGCTAACACACACACTTGTGAGCAAGAATCAATTACACACTACATGCAAACATCTAAGGCTTGCATCAGCTGCTACTTATCACGGAGCAGCCCCCACGCTGCCGGCAGCAACACATCACCAACTGTGCGCACGAGTCAGTATCCAACTGTTCTACACAGCAATCGAAGCTGGTGGCTTGTTGCATTACCTAATGATCAGATCATTGCAGCCGCCTCTACCTCGCAGCTCTCCAAACCCAATACTCAGATACTCACCCCATGTGTCAGGCACAGGCGGGAACCTCCGGCTGTAGCAGCCTGGTCTTGGGCTGGGCAGCACAGTCAGCATGAAGGCAATGGTCCTGATGGTCCTGCAGATGGCGATGCATGCTGCCACTCTGGTCATCATTGCAAAGCCAGAGTATGGCACCTGCAGGTCAGAGCAGGGCTTGAGTGAGTGGAAGGACATGCTGCATGCTGCTGACCATTGCCTTCCGCATCATGATATTGGGTCTGGACAGCAAATGATGGCAAATGCTACGTGTCATGGCAGGCAACTTGTGTATTTTATGGCTTCCGCCGTCTGTGCAGACGCCTGATGCATACGCCCCACACAAAAGGTTGGCCGCTTGTGGTGATGTCATGCATAAATGCAGGATAGTTGTACAGCTAATTTTTTCAATACAGGTATGGATGCCTGTATTCCAAGATACAACTGCCTGTTTGAAGCACCAACTGCAACAGTATGGATTTTGCTAAATTGCGTATTAAAGCAAGCATCATGCAAATGTGTTCTGAATATTGCACGCAGAGCATTTCCTGATAAGGCAGCCACAGCTGCAAAGCCAAAGAAGGCAAAGTGATGACGCAGCTCAAGCAACATTGTAAAACAACATAAACTGTGCAAACACATCTCTACCTCTTCAGCAGAGTGAATACCGACAAAGCAAGGCAGCCCACCTGGTCAAAGAGCACTGAGAAAGCCAATGCAATCAGGGAGACCAGCTTGTGCTTGATGTTGATCCACTCATGCTGCCACAGGATCTCAGTCCAAGGGCAAGCAGCCTTTAGACTGTTCAGCCATATCTCCACATTGTCTTGAAGTGGTGGAGTCCTTGCATACTTGTTGATATCAGACGCTGCAACAGCCCTGCATCCATTGCAGTGAGACATGTAGCCTTTGAGGCGGGCACCTGAAGCCTGACTGGCGACTACACTTTGTTTTGACTGACTTGCACACATACAGATGGTTGTCTACAAATGACGACAGTGCAGATGCATATGGAGTGCACATGTGTATGCTCAGCTGTGTGATCATCATGTGCATGAGTCACATGTAACCGCAGTGAAGTTACGAGTCGCCATACATGGCATACGAGTGAAATTACTAAGCTGTGCGTGTACCAGGTGAAAGCATTGTCAATGGTGAGCTCCACCAGTAAGCCTGCAAAGATGGCAAAGAACCTGCCTGCCTGCGGCGTCTCATCACCCCACCTTTTGAAGCTTAGCAGAGCGCGTGTGAGCAGGCATGCACCTGCATCCATCAGTCGTCGTTCGCTCAGGCGTTCATTTCATTCGGCATGTTTACTCAGACATGCTGTAAGAGATTCAACACACAAGGCAGCATGTGTGAGTAAACAAGCCATAAGAGGTTCAACACACAAGGCAGCAGAAAGTGGGTAGCATAAGCAGGGATGATGACAGCAGCATGAGCATTGGCAACAGCAGCATCTATACTGTGCAGGCCAGTGATCGCCTGCTAAGGCTAGTAGTTTGCCAACCCAGCCAGAGAAAAAGGAAGTCTGCTCCAGTACAGGGCTCAATGCAAGGTACGTCTGCACTACCGCTGCAAGCTTCAGCTTGGAGCTGTCAGTGGGCCTGTGTTAGGGGCCATCATAGTGCTGAGCCAACTGCCAGTGCAATCCCAAGCTTTGCATGTTGGCAGCAATTTTACCTTGCCTTCATTTCCTTGTCATGTTGAGGAAGCACAGGCCTAAAAGTGGCCTTCTGTGCATTGCGAAAGCGCATCACTGACTGGATCAGCAGCCAACTTAAGTGACAGATCAGTCCCCTTGACGTTGGGCTTGGACACGTTAGAAGACTATTTTAACACGAAAAGGGTTGTCTGACTCGCTGCGGGCAGATCAAGACCACGATGGTTTCATGCCGCGCAGCGCATTTTGGCGGATTAAACATAGTTGCTCCAGAACCAACTTTCTCCTCAGTTGCTCTCTGTGAGAGCCTCTTTCCGGAGCTCTTTCACATGCCCGGTCGATGCTTCGAGACATTGTGTTCACTACCCACCAACGCAGTCTTCCCCTGCTGCCTTCTGTAACACAACAGATTAGAACTAACAATGACTGGGGCCAGCCGCCAAGAAGCTGTGTTAACAACTGATCTTTGGGCCAAGGTTTTGTCCCACTTGAACCCTGCGAGCCAATTCCATTTGCTTGGTGCTTCCATGTCCCATTTTTTTTCGTACAACCAGTTGCGACTGGTGAACAAGCAGTTCAGCAAGCTTTTCGAGGAGCACCTGGAACTGGCATCTTGCACATACCTGCGTAGAGATTTCGCTCAGGAGGCCCTACCTGGCCTGCTTCAGTGGCTGCAAAAGCGGGGCCGGACTCTGACGACTTTCGTGTCTGATTGTGGCAGCCCATGCACAGAAGCAGCCTTATCAGCGCTAGCTAGCTCAGCGTCCACTTTGTCCACAGTCATGATCCATGGGGCATCAGACTATGGGATCTCTATCTTAAGCATGTTTACGTCTCTGACAAAATGTGAGCTGACGGGAGCAGACAGTGACCTGAACCTAGGCGCCTTGCAGTCACTGGCAGGTCTCAACACTTTGGAGCTGCGTATTGGCAAATTTAGCAATCTTGACCAGCTGGCAAGCCTGACTGAGTTGAGACTGTTCAGTGGAGATATTGAATCTACAAGGGAATGTATGTGTACTACAAGTCTAAAGGGGTTGTTCATGTCGGACAGCTTGCTCAGTGGAACACATGCTGTGGGACTGCGTAGTTTAACAGCATTAAGATGGTTGCACTGTGATGACAGCGCATTAAGTGCCACAAATGAAGGAGATGAATTGAACACAAGAGGGCCCACACCTATTGTCCCTCTGGACCTTTCTAGCCTGACTCAGCTTACCTCATTAGAATTCACTTTTGCTTGCAGTGTGCAGAGTCTGGACTTACAAGGCATTTATGTGCTCAGCAGTCTGCAAATGCTGGACTTAGAGTTTGAATTTGATGCATTTGTTGAGTTGGATTCCAGTCTGACCTGCCTGAAGGAACTGAAAACTCTGGCCATTCATTTGTATTCTGGTGAGCAGTCGCGTCTGGTTCTGCAAGTCCCATGGCAGGAGTTGCCGTCCCTGCAACTGGTTGATCTATATGCTTTAGAAACGCAATTTGGCAGTGACATTCTAGGTTTAACACAGCTACCATTTTTGCGGTCCTTATTGCTGAACCATTGCGGATTTGTTGATACTGAAACCAGTAAGTATTTGGGGTACTCATGTATCACATGGCGCTTGAGGCGCCGCACGTAGATTGCAGACTGGGGCTTTCCACCATGTCAGAACATATGGTCTCTTTCAAGCGCAAATCTCTGAAAGAGTAGATGGTGGTAGTCTGATTGATACGTCTGTGTGTCTATGCTCAACGTTGAAATCGAATGATGCACCTTGGTGACATGACAGGGCCAGCTGAAATGCATGTGTATATGCAAAGAGGCCTGTCAATGTAACCTATGCTATAAACTTAAACCATCTGTCAGGTGCATGCATGTGCGCTTTTGGTTTTCAGCTGCTGCTGCTCAACAACAGCATGGGTCTGCTTGCCTACATAGTAAGGAGAATACCCCTATGCAGAATGGAAAGCTGGACGCAGTATGGTCTGCCTTGCTGTCTGAAGCCTGCATATGCATGTTTGCAGTTTGAGGTTGTCAGCCAGTTGACTACAGGAACCTGATGAGCTTACAATCATTACAATAGGCACTGAAAGCAGTGCTGGGAGACAATGCAGCACAAAGTCCTATCAGCATTTACTGCAGGCAGGAACTATCTGCTACCGTCATCCTGTTACTTTGGCAGTTCGATACAATGCAGTCAAGCAAGAATGTGTCAGGCTACGCCATGCATTGGTACGCATTGAAATACAGCTTGGAGGCTGTAAATACATCAAAGGATCAGCACAATGTGAAGTACTACCGGTAGTGGTGCTCTTTCCCAGGCAGTATGCGACACACATTGCTTTTGGGGTCCAAGATGAGAACCAGCTGCAGTTGCTGTTCATATGCATGGCAGCCTAGCACTTCCAGAGTGTGCACAAGTCACTGTGGATGCCCCAGAGTGTGCACAAGACCCTGTGGATGCCCCACAGCCCTGCAGGGTACGCTGGGGTCCCTTTCAGCAAAAGTTCTTTGCGCCACAAACCTCAAGAGCATGATGGCCAACCCATGCCTGTCAGCTGCTGTAGGGATCATAGCTCACAAGTGCTGCAGTCAAACGCTGTGCTGCATGGTGTCTGACACAGCACGCTTATCTGCAAGTACATTGCCTTGCTTGCTGCAACTCTGCACCAGCCTGGACAGTCTGGAGTGCATGTGACTTTCTGTATGCAGCCCTGAACACACCATGCTGATTAGCTCAAGTTGGCACAGGTCAGAGAGTATGAAGCAGTACAGGCAGCTGAAGAGTAGGTGTTGTCATGATGGGCAGCATACAGCTGTGATGACATAGATACAGAGACATACCACATCCGGCTGTCATGTTGTCCTGCATAACTGCTTAGCGTACAACACAATACATGATCGCAAACGGGCCCGTGAAAGAAAAGACAAGGATGTCTATCATATGCAGTGAAACATATGCTACACAGATACAGTGTTGGGCGTGCGGGTGCCTTACTTTTCAAGAATTGACCAGTCTGATGTATTGTGTCTGCTGGAGACCATCAGATGTAGGAGCACCCCCTGAAAAGTGACACAACTGTCAGCTCCACCTAACCAAGGATGACAAAACCCAATGCCTCGGTCCTCAGGTATGGCCATCGTATCATACTGTCATGCTGTGAATCCAAGATATGATGAATAGTCTGCCATGCAAAGCTAAGATTTGAGCAAAACAAATGCTCAATGTATGAAGGGTATGCTGCAGCGGGACAAAAGCATACAAATGGGGGACTTCAGCAAGTGTTGTGGTGTGCATCTGGACTTCAAGGCCTTATTGGCTCCAGCATAGGTCAGTGCCAGCAGTGATTACTACACCGCTGCTTCACCCGAAATAGTTTGCAGTGCTCTCACAGCTCCCCGCAAGAAATCCTTTTTCGAAGTTGCTGCACTTTGCAATCTCAAAATGAAGTTGTGGCCCGAAATTCGGATGGTGTCATGGTCGGCTGCGTTCGGCGGTGGACAAGGTTGTACGGGTTCACGACAAATGCAAGAGACGTGTAACTCAGACAGGTCCAACTTGTTGCTTGGCCTACGAATTTTGCTGCCATCAGTCAGTGCCGAAGCTACTGTAGCTACGGCATGCTCACAACCTAAAGACGTCTGTGTTCACAACAGGCTGGATTTCTAGCCGTGCCGTGCATCATAGCAAATTTACTCAAACTGCTCCCAAATCAACTTTCTCCTCATGAGCAAATGATCACTTAAGTGATCAAGCTTGCTATCTCCCTCCATAATGGGCCTCAGCCTGCACAGCCTTCAATTGCTCGGTCTGGAGCTGCTTCGCGCTACTCTGTTTCCTACCGCCAACACAGTCTTCCGCCGCTGCTTTCTGTCTCCCAGCTTATCAGAACTGACAATGACTCCGTCCAGCCGTCAAGAAGCTGTGTTGACATCTGATATTTGGGCTAAGATTTTGTCCCACTTAAATCCTGTGAGTCAAATCTTTATGCCTGGTGCGTGCGGTCGAGATTTTGGTTCGTACAACCAGTTGCGGCTGGTGAACAAGCAATTCAGCAAGCTTTTCGAGGAGCACCTGGAACTGGCATCTTGCACATACCTGCGTAGAGATTTTGCTGAGGAGGCCCTACCTGGCCTGCTACAGTGGCTGCAGAAGCGGGGCCGGGCATTGAAAACTTTTGTTTCTGAGTGTGGCAGCCCATGCACAGAAGCAGCCTTATCAGCGCTAACCAGCTCAGCGTCTGGTTTGTCCACAGTCATCATTGGTGAAGCATCAAACTATGGTATTTCTATTTTAAGCATGTTCACGTCTTTGACAAGCTGTGAGCTCGCGGGAGCAGACAGTGACAACTTGAACCTAGGCGCCTTGCAGACCCTGGCAGGTCTCACTGCTTTGCAGCTGCGTGATGGCAGATTTTACAATCTTGACCAGCTGGCAAGCCTGACTGAGTTGACACTTTCCTGTGGAGTTGTTACGTTTACAAGGAAATGTCGTTTCATTTCAAGTCTGCAGACATTGTACATGTCAAGCAGCTTGCTCAGCGGAACACGCGATGTGGGAGTTAGTGACTTCACGGCATTAAGATGGTTGCACTGTGATGACAGCGCAGTAAGTGCTACGAACAGGCAGGACAATTTGAACACAAGTAACTCCGGGATCAGTGTCCCAATGAACCTTTCTAGCCTGACTCACCTTACCTGTTTGGATTTCACCTTTGCTTGCAGTGTCCAGTCTCTAGACTTACAAAGTGTTTATGCTCTCAGCAGTCTTGAAATTTTGGACTTAGCGTTTGAAAGTGATGCGTTTGTTGAGCTGGGTTCCAGTCTGACCTGCCTGAAGGAACTGACAACTCTGCACATTCAGTTATGTTCTGGTGAGCAGTCATGTCTGGTTTTGAAAGTTCCATGGCAGGAGTTGCCTTCCCTGCGATGTGTTGAACTACATGCTGCAGAGATGCAATTTGACAGTGACATTCTCGGTTTAACACAGCTACCGTTTTTGCAGTTCTTATTGCTGAGCCACGGCAGATTTGTTGATGCTGAAACCGGTAAATACTTTGGCGTACTGATTAACCACATGGCGCTTGAGGCGCCGCACGTAATTTGCAATCTGGAGCACTACAGCATGTTAGAACACATGATCCGTTTCAAGCGTAAGTTATTGAAATTGTAGGTGATTTTGGTCTGATTGTTAGATCTCTGCTCCACTTTGAATTGCACCATCGCATCAGCTTAATGACATCCCACTGTCAGCTGAAATGAATGTTTACATGCAAAGAGGCCTGTCAATGTAACGCATGCTGTGACAACAGAGAAAGGGGCAATGCAAACACAGACTGATTGCTTACTGCGTTGACCACACCAATAACAGATGTAGTGAATGCCTGTCTTCTGTGGTCTTTTGAACAGACTCACCACGATGTACATAACTCACTGTGTAACCCCCTGTCACATAGAATATTACCTTCAGCATGCAACCCTTTGCATTCATACCTACATGCAATGGCATCTTGACAGCAGCAGCAGCAGCAGCAGCAGCAGCAGCACAGACAGCACAAGCAGCCACAACACCGGCAGTCACTGAGTAGCTACAGTAGCTGAGTAGCTACAGTCACTGAGTAGCTACAGTAGCTGTTTCTGCCACATCATGCAGATTGCCCATCACAACTTCTTGAGGTAAAGGTGTCATCAACCAGCAATCCACTGGTGACGCACACCTCTCTGCCTCCTCTATGCTCGGATAGCAAGTGTCTCTTGAGTTGTTGCCATGACTACATGCATTTCATCTGTCTTGCATGCATAACAGCCTTTTTGTCTGCACTGCATGTGGTGTTGAGTCGCTGATATTAGGCACACCATGGGCCATGTTCTGGTACATGTTACCTGTCATGTGCTTCACTCAGAATGTTTGTCGCTGTTGCCCAGTAATGCATACAAGATTGCCTGCTATACATGTGTGTGTTATACATGTGTTTTGTCATGCACCTGCCTGCTTTTGAATCTTGCTGCTTTTGCCCTAGGCGTTTTTGGGAGTGCCCCCATGCAATGCGACCTTTCTGTGCTAGTCACTCTGCAGGCGGATTTTCTGAGTTTATCTCAAGCACAGACTAGCGGCTGAAGCATACACAACTCAACAGCGAACAACCACAGATTACAACTTCAGCGCGCCGGTCACGAGCCTGTCTGCCTTGTGCCTGAGTGGACGGATATCTGCTTATGCCTGCCTGGACTGTTCCTACCCGCCTTCTCACTCATTCTGAGGGCTTTTTACTCTGCTGATATAGGTATAAACACTGCCTCATCTTGCGAGAACTCTACATGCTTTGTGCCTGAGCTCGTGACCGGCAGCTTACATCAGCTTGACCAAGGCTCAGCCTCAGATCCTTTGACAACTGACAGCTTGCAGTATGTCAGCTCTCAGCCAGCCCTTCCTACATGCATATGAAACCCCTTCATGCCTACCGATACATTTTGCAGTGACACTCTCCATGTAAGCACTGATCCCGGCAGTTTACCGAGCTTTGCTGAAGAGTGCAGTTTCGGGAACTTGTTGTCGGATTCATACCACTAAGAAAAAGGGGCAATGCAACTGTCGCAATGCATGCCATATGGTGGCAGCCCACATGAGCCCTCCACCTGTACACGAAACATCAGGCGCGTTCACAATTGAGCTCTTTTGATTTACAGCCGCTGCCGCTCAACATGATCATAAGTCTGCTTGCCTACTACGTATTAGGGAGAATGTACTTAAGCAGAATGAAATGCTGGACACATATACAGTTGCCAAAAGTTTGCAGTTTGAGGTAACCTGGCAACCATTGTCAGCCAGCTGGCTACAGGAAGTTGAGGTGAGAAACATTACAACAGGCACTGAAAGCAGTGCTGGGAGACATTGCTGCAGGAACCCTTTCAGAATATTAACTGCAGGCGAGAACTGTCTACTACCACTAAAAAAACTGTCTACCACCGTCACCCTGTTCAAGCATAGCACCGTAAAATTGTAACACAACCGTAAATGCACCAAACAACTTCTGCTGGAGCTTCTGTGGTTATTGCCTGCAAGCCCGCTAGCTTCCTCGCGCATTGGTTCCTGCAAAGCATTGCCACAAATTAAACCTTGCTTGCACACTGTACAATGGGACCTCAGTTTGTGCTGCTTTTCGTCATCTGCGTGACTGGCGTTTATGCAGCAACAGACGTCGTCCAAGCCAACCTGTACGTTACTGACAGCCCAGTGGGGCAGGCCTACGGGGCCAATGTCACTGCAGGTGAAACACTGGTCGCTGACTTCCAGCTGCGAGATGTACAGACTAATGCGACGCTGGGCAACAGCTTGGGATACTGCATACTGTTGCGAGATGCCGGACCCAATCAGTGCCAGTACACTATACAGTTCGCTTCCGGGACAATACAGGTGGGCCATTCAAGGACACAGTCCGCCGTACATGCACATTCACTGCTGATTGATGTCGGGAGCGCCATCCCAGGTCGCGCGCTATCAGCGTGCACGTGCCGGCTGCTCGCTCTGTCGCCGCGCAAAGCTGTCCCGTTGCCTCCGCTTGCTAGCGCAGCTCAGAAGAGCGTTTGCGCAAGCACGTCCACCTGCCGATAACGGGACGATTGCTTTCTGTGCAGGTGGCCGGCATCACGTACTCCTCAGCATCAGCTGGTTACAACAACCTGACAACTGGCCTGCTGGCTATCACAGGAGGTCACTTTTGTCGTGCTGCACCATCTGACATCAATTTTGTTGTGTAATGTGGGATCCCTGCAATTAATGCATTGACTGGGCTCAGGCCCTGGGTTGTACACTGGAGCTGCAGGCTACTATCAAGAAACTAATTTCAACCCCAACTTGAGTGCAGGCACAGGCCCAGATGGGTAAGACTTTATCTTGCATGAAAAACTGCTGGAGTTCTTTAGGTGCACATAATGTAGCAGAGACCTCTCCCAGAGCAAGGCCACCGCTACAAGCTGAGGTGTTGCCTGCAGGGTTGTGATCAACATCAACTATGGGACGACATGAGTCTTGCCTATTGGTCATCAACAAGAAAACACACAGAGTTGCAAGCAACACTAATTATCAGATCTGTACTGTTTTGTGTGCTTGCAATGACAGTTTCTTGGGTATGCTAGTGGAACTCATTGCTGCAAGTGGTCATCTTCCAATGTGTAACACCTGATGACATTTGGCCCCAGAATGTTATCAGCACTGTCAACAGCATGCACACAGCCATACCCATCATGCTCAAAACACCAGACAAGTGTCTGCATGCTGCACCAGGGTTGCCAGGCATGCAGAAAAAAGACACTGTACCAAACCATAAGGTGCGTTGTTGGTCCTGGGAAAAACACACTTGACAGATATGGTCACTGACTCAATAGTTCTACCAAGTGAGCAGGCGCACTTGCATGCAATGCTTGACAACTTCACGCAGACCTGTCCATTAGATAAGTTCATGCAACTGCCCGAAAGGCAGAAGTTTCAATGCACGCTGACTTGCCAGCATAAAGACAAATAGGTACTTGGCCTGCAAGAATATCAGGGAGTGTCTGCCGCTGTCATCTTTTCTGCCTCTTCCCTAATGGACTGGAACAGCACGGATGAAAGATATCGCTCTCCAAAGCTAGGCAAAACAGTGACAATAAGCTTGCCCTCATTCTCTGGTCGTTTTGCAACCTTGATTGCTGCAACAGTGGCTGCCCCTGATGAGATGCCACACAGCAGGCCTTCCTCTAGTGCAAGCCGGCGAGCCATGTCTACTGAGTCATCACTGGACACCTACAAATCAGCTCATGAGCTGAGACTGAAAGAAAAAGAAAGAAAAAGAAAAGACTACGCCTTTCAGCGTCGATTCATGAGAAGCCAAGTATTATACTGGGCTGCCCAGGGACCTAAGAGTGAAACCATCATACAGGCAGATTTGAACACACAAGATGAGGACCACTCCATGCATGGCAGGCAACAGGGCTCTTCCGGAAGACACAGCAAGACTGAACCAAAAGCAGGGCACAAGGTAATTCAGCAATCACCAAATCCATCAGGCTTCGTTTTGTGATTGGCCAATGCAGCATGCTTGCATCTCATGCTGGTACTGCCAAAACCACAATTGTTGCTTCTTCAAGCTTTTGTTGAAGTAAGAAAGTAAGAAAGTTAACGCATCTTCAACAAAAGCTTGAAGATGCATCAATTACCTGGATGACCTCATCAATAATGCTGGTGTCCAAGTTGCCAGGAATGAACCCAGCGCCAATCCCCTGAATCTTGTGGGGACCAGGTGCACCACCAGAGATGACTGGGGACTCTGTTGGCTCTACTGCTATAATCTGCATTTGCATACAGCGATGGTCAAAGAAACCTGCGACTGCTGCTGTACAGCTTGACTTTGTGTGCAGGGCCTGCAAGCTGACTCAGAAAAGCTTCATACTGAGTTGAGCGCTGAGCAGCAGTGGCTAGAGACGCTGAGGAGAGAGCCCAATCACTCAAGACTCAGCTTGAGACCAGTCACTGTGTTCCAGCAGCAGCCTATATGAGGGGCTAGCAGCAGCCTCCTGGCTGTTGACATCATGTTTTTAGAGCACATGTAAAGTGAATTTGCATACATGCAAGTGTTGTGCCCAAGGCAGCAGCAGGACAAGCATACATGTGTGAGCTGTGCACATTCCAAATGCAGCGCAATACATACTCTTGATGGCACAGGGTCAGTATACGAGTGTGCTCAAGGAAAGCATACATGTGCGAGCTGTGCACATTCTGAATGCAGCGTAATAAGTACACTTGACAGCATGAGGTCAGTGTACAAGTGTGCTCAAGGAAAGCACCTTGATGTCAGGATTCTGCTCCTTGAGATAGCGGCCAGTGCCAGTGATGGTACCCCCAGTGCCCACACCAGCAATCAGGATGTCAACCTTGCCTTCTGAGTCGTTCCAGATCTCAGGGCCGGTGCTGTTGTAGTGGATCTTGGGGTTGTTGGGGTTCTCAAACTGCTGCAGGATGTATGAGTCTGGCGTGGCTGCTGCAATCTCCTCTGCCTTGCCTACTGCTCCCTTCATGCCTGCAGTGGACAGCCTACTGATGACCTCTTGGCTGAAAGGCAGCAGACCCTTTCCAAAGGGCAGTACATGCCAGGTAGTGGGCAGGCGCTGTCAAACCTGAGGCAACACCTATCAGACCATGGGCAGCATTGTTCATACTGAAGGATGCCTGCTGTTAGGTGATAGACATCACAAAGGGGAAAATGTTAGGGACTGACAGAGCACAGGGCATACGACGTCGCCCTCTAGATCATGCTCACAATCTGCAAATGCGCCCAATGCACATGCACATATCTGGGCAGCTGGGAAAGAACCAAGCATGACAGCATCATCTCATAGCTTGCACGCATTATATGGGTGGAGTTGTGAAAACGGTTGAACACCTGTTAGTACCAAAACATCTCCAGGACGTAGAAACGCGTTTTGACTGTCCCCAAACGTTTCTCTATTTACATTTTTGGTGTAAAAATGACGTTTCTGAATTAAAATAGACGTTCCAGGATTGAAAAGAGCAACAGCTTACCCTTGGCAGGGTCTGTGAGGACCAGCTCAGCTCCAAAGGCTCTCAACAGAATCCTGCGCTCCAGCGACATGGAAGCAGGCATGGTGAGTACCAGCTTGTACCCTCTGGCTGCTGCAATGAAAGCTAGCCCAATGCCGGTGTTCCCGGATGTTGGCTCTACAAGAGTGGTCTGCAGTAATCAAGAATTGTGTCACAAATCAGTTTTGCAAGCTGGTGTACTGCTCAAGTTGTTCTGTGCTCGATCCAAGTTGAGCATGTTCCTCGAGCTGGTGATTTTGGCTGTATTTCCATTCCAAAAAAAGTTGATGCTGCTTTGCATAAGATTGCCTTTGAAGATCTGCTGCACCAGAAGCTGAATGGTGTCACCAATGCTGTCTTGATGCCATACATTTGAAGCTGAGCTCAGACATGCAACAGACTGTTTGATGAATGATGCGCAATACACAGCAGGAGACTTTAGCTTGCCACATGTTCAGCTGTCATGACCTATGATACCGCTAGCTTGTGTCCACATCATGTTGCACTGAATAACATGTCAGAGTATACTATACATGGCTGGCATGCAAGCTGCATTGTCAACGGAACATCTAACCATGACTGGGAATTGTACAACACTTCAGTCATTTCCCTGAGATGCGTGAAAGCTATGACTGATGGAGACTCTCTTTGACATGCACAGTGGATTTTCATGCAGAGATACACGGCTGCAGCACAAGCTGGAGTTGTACTTATGATCAAGCAGAAGCCATGCTCTATAGGATGGCAATCTGAGGACACAATACAGTTGGCAATGAACAGAGACTCCAGATGGTGACTCATGGAGAAAAACGCCAGAGCTTGAGTGACCTCAGGCAGTCTAATGCAAAGCTGAAGCTATGAGACTAGCATACCTTGCCAGGTGTGATTTGACCAGCCTTCTCAGCCTCTGTAATCATACTGTAACCTATTCTGTCCTTGACAGAGCTGCACGGCTCCATGATTTCGAGCTTGGCAGCAATCTTGGCCACTGAGCCTTCAGCCACTCTGTTCAAATAACACATGGGAGTGTTTCCTGCACATTACCAAACGGGTCCCATAATCACAGAGCGTGTGAGTGGAAGTGTAGTATGCAGTACAGCCAAGCTGTCTACCAACCAGAGAGTGTACACACCTATGAGCTCTGAGACGTCGTTGGCAATGCGCATCTGATCTTCAGACACGGGCTTTGTCTGCGGCTCTGCAATGGCTTGACATCTCATGCTGCTCCGCTTCTGTGCACGTGTAAGGGTCCTGACCTGCAACACACAAGTAAACGATCTGCCACAGCAGCTTTGGCCGTCTACCGAGAGCTGTCTCATTGGCGCTTTGCAGACATCATGTGTACGGTGACAGTGACAGTTTTGCTCTCACGTGTGAAGCCTTCAAGCACCTCGCTGAGTGTCGTGACTGTGCGTAGCATAGCTTGTTACTCGGAAGTTGCAGAAGGCCAGCGCTGCTTTGTGCATGAGCCATCATGATTGCTTCGACAGGCAGATCTGTAGAACTTCACGCCAAATGTTGAGTTATGTCGTCACTGTATATGCACGAAAAACGTTGCGCTGGTGGCAAACAGTAACCGCACGTGACGTCGCGAGCTAGGGCGCATTCAGAGGGCGGCCCCCTAGCCCTGACCTTAGTCACGGGATGAGTAAAGATGACAGGGCGAGGTTCGGCCCCGCCCTGTACTGCGAAGGAGTGCGTGTGTGTCTGGCTTGCGATGTTGAGCAGATTAGTGCGCTTGACATACCCATGCAATGCGCTTCAGAAGCAGTTTCGGTCAGGTTTGCTCAACAGTGGAAGACTTCACGTGTATGCATTCTTCAGCACAGTCAAGGCGGTACAGCGTGTTAGGGACATCTCGGCACCGAGCGACTTCAGTCACGATACTACTTTGACTACTGATGTCGAGCGCGATACCATCGCAGCTTTGAGCTCTGGATCCGGCCGTTGCGGTGTAGCGCTGCTTCGAGTGTCTGGACCACTAGCAGGTGCCGACAACGATCACCGCTCTCTGGTTCTCGTTCACCGCTGAAAACCTTGTGGTGTGCAGATTATGTGTTGCAGAGCCTGCTGCCGTCCCGAAGAGCATTGCCGTTGGCAAGGCAAGCGGTGAGCTTGACCTTCTGGACGCAGTTGAACTGTCCTGCGAGCACGCAAGATTGTAGTTTCTTCTGGTTGCAGGTGGTGTCCAACATACACCACCCCTCAACCAAAGAGCTGCTTGACAGAGCCTTGCTGCTGAGGTTCCCTGCCCCAAAAAGCTTCACAGGTATCTGGCTCAACTTTTCCAGGCAGCACCCACGGCTGTTGCAACACTTAAGGTCGCACTGCAGCAGGGCATCCTCATATGTTGCAGATGTACACTGAGATATGTCCACCTGCACGTTGTGACAGCAAAGGCACCTCTGACATCACCACAACACTGGTCTGCTGCATCTCGCTGTCTACACCTTTGGTTATGTATTAGCAAGACAAGGGCAATGCGTTTGTCAGAAACGTTGTAACCAATTGTCAGCAACCAGTCATTGCAGTTTTAGCTGTACATGCCTGTCTTTTTGTGCCTTGCAAAGTTCGTGCCCTTCATCAGCAGTCATTGTGCAATTGAGGGTGGTTGCTAGGCTTCCCCAATAGTTATATCCTTAGTAAGACAAAACCATGCGTCTGTGCATTACCATGTTTATTGGGCTTCAACAGAGCCATGCCAAAAAACCTTGGAGAACATATATACACACAGACTTGTCTTCTATGAGGGCTAATGCATCAAAATCTTGCCACTTCTGTCAACAAGATATATCCAACAAGATATACCAATAAGGTGTATCCAACAAGATATACCAACAAGATATATTAAGAACCCAATGTTATGCAGGAGAGGATGTAGCAGAGCTACATGTGCATGGAGGGCCAGCAGTGGTCAGGGCTGTTCTGGATGCCCTATGCAGCATTCAGGGTGTCAGGCTGGCTGAGCCTGGTGAGTTCACTCGGCGAGCTTTTGAGCTAGGCAAGGTGGATCTGACTGAGGCTGAGGGACTGGCAGACCTTCTCAGCTCAGAGACTGAGGCACAGCGCAAACAGGTGCATACTTCTCATCATGTTGGTGGACCTGGCACCTTGCACAATCTCAATCGCTCATGGATGACAGTGGTGCACTGCCACAGGAGACATGTTGCATACAGAGTCCCCAGGGAATTATCATGCATGTATTTCCATTCTGGTTGGCAATCGTAGCGGACACTAGTCCTGGGATCGAGATTCAGTGCATTGACATCCTGGGCAGCATTTTGCCAGTGAATACATTTTCAAAATGCCTGTACTTCCAGCTGCTGATGACTCTTTGCGCCTGGCACTATGTGGCTTCATGCATGAACATGAACAGGTTATGAACGTGAACAGATGACAAACATGAACAGATCACGAACATGCATGATAGCGTTCAGTAGATGACCAATACTCTTCTATGGTTAGCAGAAGTCAGCGGCCACTAAGGAGGCTACTCTGGCTGTTGGCATAGCTCCATCAACTCCACCAAATTCAAAAGCACAGCATCTCCAGTGATTGGCATGCAGGCTTCTAATCAGGTCGCAGCCACTCAGCTTGGCTCAAAGGACGCATGTCAATATTATTTCCACAAAGCTTAGCTCACAATTCATGTTTTCATGCTGACAAAGTCCTATGCACAGCAAGTCTTACAGTCCAGTGCTGATTATGAACATAGCTGCTAGGTGCTGCTTGTGTATGCAAGCATTCAAGCAATCAATGGACACCGGTATCAGCACATTGACTCATGGCTGAAGACCAGGTCTTCCTGCTTCTCACAGACAGACACAAGCTGTACCCCTTGCACATGGACCATGCCCAAAGTGGTTGCTGTACACACAGGCACTGAAGCAGAGCACTGGGGCGCAGCGTCAGCAGTATGAGTCATGGCGCAGAACACTTTTGCAGTGTTTGGCCAATGTGGAGGCAGTCATTGACTTTGGCGAAGATGAAGGGATTGCAGAGGAGGTGGCAGAACAGGTTCTGCCTAGGGTTCAGCATCTGTGGCAGGAGCTGCAGCAACATCTTGTATGCGGTGAGCTCTGTCTGAATTTTAGCTTGCTGTTCACATTCGCCAGCAGCCTCGTCACCAGCCACACCGCTAGTCACAATTCAGCCCTCTTGTCAAATCATCGATACCAGTTCTGTTGAAGGTGTTAAGGCTCAAAGCTTCAGGTCAAAGTCCATATACTTGAGCCTTGATGTCAAAATCTAGCAGTTTGCTTTGGGGCCGCGTCCTGTTACTCAAGCCTGAGTCTGCCAGAGATCAGGGGTATCAACATTGGTTCAAGAGTCCATGATCTGAGTACATGGCACTGCATTGACATGTTCGAAATGTTACTGATGACAGGCAACAAGTCAGCAAGTTGCAACGACAGTGTATCAATTGGTTGCAATGATAGTCTACTAAGGATTGTCTACCAATGACAGCCAACCAAAGCTGTGCTGTGCAATCACCCCTCCATAAGGTAGGCAACTCCATCGGGCGTTCATGCACTCAGGTTGCATTGTGGGGGGATTTGAGGGTCAGAGAAACACTGATGTTACCCCCAAGGCAAAGGTATATGCCTTTCAGCTTTAAAGGAAGCAGAGCAGGCTTCCCAGGAGTGATCCCTGCTTGTGATTTCAAACCAGCATGTTTTGCCTTTCCAGCAGCTTCACCAATGCTGCTGGCGTTGTTTGAGTCTATTCATGTGCAAGTGCAGACAGGAGGGGTGAGCTGGTCAGGTCCGGGGTCAGAGCAGCGATAGTTGGGCCCCCCAATGTGGGCAAGAGCAGCATCCTGAACTACTTGGCAGGGAGGAAGGCTGCCATAGTCTCAGCAATCCCAGGGACCACCAGAGATGCCATAGAGGTCATTCTGGACATTGCGGGCTACAAGGTATTTACGTAATTACACAAAGTACCTGAATACATAAATATTGACGTAAATACACAAAACTCAGCTGCCTGTTGACATCAAGGGTAAATGAGCATACATGGGAGTGACGTATGTGCTTTGCAGCAGTGCATCACGTGCTGCAACAACTATACGTATGTGCATTGCAGCAGTGCATCATGTGCTGCAACAACTATCAAGTTGGAGCTGACTGCTGCAATAGCTGAACCCCTCAGCTTGTTCTGCTTGGCGTGACACAGGCGGCGACAGGTGGTGTGCCCATTGACAGCCCTTCAGTTCATGGCGGGCATGCATGCATGCACAAGCTCATGTCTACTTGCTGACATTGTTTCATGCTGCATGGCATGACGGACTGCTATGTGACATTGTAGTCTATGTGGCATGCAGATAATCATTACAGTCGTAATGAGTCCAATAATAGTAGTCATAACAACCACAATAACAAAACAGCCCTCTTAGCCAGCAGGCATCAAGTGCGTATCCAGCTGTAATCCCTCAGTGTGATAGTACGGGCTGGGCCGGTCAAATCATGGCTGGCAATTACACAAAATCTGCTCTTCAATCCACAATGCTGATCAGCTCATGCCAAGTGACAAGCAGCTGCAGAATTCAGGCACTGCATTGGCACAGCCACACAATAAGAAACCAGTCAAGAAATAGGGCTTAATGCTGTACACCATTGAATCAGTTGTCTCATGCAAGCTTCTCGGAATTCTTGCTTATTGTCTGTTGACTCCCCAAGATATCTCTTGATTGATGGATTGTAGGTCATCGTAACAGACACAGCAGGACTGCGAGAAACCCTAGACCCTGTGGAGGCAGAAGGTGTGGCAGTTACTCACCAGACTGCACAGCAGGCAGATCTGGTCCTGTCAGTTGTAGACTGCAGCACCTACCTACCCACTCTACCAAACCATCCACCTGAAACCATTAGCTGCCTTCAGATGCCCTTCAGTGACCATCCCCATGCAATCACAGTCTTCAACAAGGTTGATGCCTTGTTGCATCAGCAAAGGCAACAGCTGGAACAGCAACTGCAGGGGCAGCTTCCCAAGCAGCTGTCAGAGCAGCTGCAGGTGTCAGATCAGGTTGATGCTTTGTCGCATCAGCAGCTGGAAGAGCAGCTGCAGGATCAGTTGCCCCAGCAGCTGTCTGAGCAGTTGCAGGTGTCAGGTCAGGTTGAAGCCTCTGCACAGACTCTCAGTGGCTCTAGTAGGAAAAAACATCCACCACCTGGTAGACAACCATCACAGGCAACACCACAACCACCTGATAAACAATCACTAGACCTCACTGCATTGCAAGCTTCAGCTATCAGTGATGTGCCTCTATTACTTAGTATGCAAGCCTCAAGAGCCAAGTGGGATTCACTGCTCCACCCACAACTGTCTCAGGCAGTCCTCTGCAGTTGCAAAACTGGCTGGAATATGGATGTGGTGGTCAAGGCCCTTGAGAGGGGGGTTTGGAACATCATGGAATCTGGCCAGGACTCACAGGAAGGGCTAGTCATCACCAGGTGCAGTGTTCAGAGTCTGAAATTGCTTTGCGCTGTGCTGTCTCCGCCATGCTATGCCTGATTTCCATGCTGTGTCATGCTGTGTCATACTGTGTCATGCTGTCCATGCTGTATCATGCTGTGTCATAGTATGTCATGCTGTGCATGCTGTCCATGCTGTACCATGCTGTGCTGTGCCATGCCTGGCTTCCCCACGCTGAGCCATGCTGTGCTGTGCTTCTGCTCCAGTGTGCATCTATGCATCGAGATATTGACACATGCATTGCCATGCCAAACCTTGCCGTGATACATCCTGACAAGCATTACCATGTGCTGAGCTGTGCTGTTCTTGAAACTGGCCGATAGATGGCTGAATTTTTGTAACAGGACTCCTCTCACCATGACTGTTGCTTGTTACATTCTGTGTTGCCCTATGCTAGTGCTGAGCTGCAACACAGCATGTAACAAGCAACAGTCACGGTGAGCGGAGTCCTGATACAAAAATTCAGCCATCACAGCATTTAGAACCAGCTGAGAGAGCATGTTTGTCAGGCTGTCTGATTTGGTGTTGGTGCCTGCACGGCGTTTCAATGCAGAGTTTCAGCAAATGATGCTGTGCATGCAGCCAGCAGCATAGCATGTGTGCACCATTGCAGCAGCAACGTAGCTCATGTGACATTGTAGTCATGTTTTGCAGAAAAGATGTATACAGCACTATGTACGCTGCATACAGCTACTTGTTCGTGCTGATCAACTCCAGCAGCAGCTGTTGGCTTGAGCAAAAGAATGGAGCTACTGCAGCTAAAGTGTATTCAGCCTGCACCCTCCTCATGTAGTCTCTATCTTCATGGTGCGGTTTTTCTTATGTAGTCTCTGGCTATGCAGGGCCAGGCATAGGCAGCATGTGCAGGAATGCACAGAAGCATTGCAAAGGTATGAAGAAGTTCATTTACAGCTGGAATTGGCAGCAGAAGAGTTAAGGGGGGCTGCAAGGGCTCTGGGACGGGTCACAGGGGTGATTGACACTGAGGACTTGCTGGATGCAATTTTCAATGAATTCTGCATTGGGAAATGAACGCTGACACTAGTTTGCACTGAGGAGCTCTGTTTGACTTCGCAATGATTAGAACTTTTGTAGCGTGAAGTCACTGTGGCTGTTAATGTTGGCAAAGATGCTGATTTGCAGATATATCTGCACTATATAGGGGTTCGTGGGAAGGCATTCAGCTGTGTGCGTGATGCATCCTACAGAACTTGCCAATGGCTCTTGGTATGACTTGATGTAATATGCATTGTCATAAATGTGTCAACTCCGCTTTCAAATAATGACACCTGCACTGTCAGGTGCGCACTTGAGGTCAGACAGCGCTTGGGCTGACGTGAAAAGCTAACGAGACGCCTCATGCGCTCGCAGCTTGTGGTTTTGCCCTGGTTTGTGAAACCTCCACTTCCAGCTGAGGTCGAACGTTGTTGACAGTGCGCGAGTGATTGCGCGCTTTCATAAGGCATGCACAGTAGCACTTTGTGCAGAACCTTCCCACCTCTGCTCAGGCCTCGTCAACCGGTACGTCGTGAACGCCAGCCCTTGGACAGAAGTGTGCGCGCCCAGAACGCTTCCAGCTCGGGGAGCTACGACTCTGAGGGGGACGACCTTTTGAGGGAGTTTCAACAGTACGCAGACCCGAACAGACTTCAGAACGTCACAAAGAGGCTCGAGCTCACCTGGAGCGTGGACAGGGTGAGTATAGCTCGGTGTTGAAACAAGCATAGCAGAACATATCACAAGATGTTGCTGATAGTGCTGAACATATGGTATAGAGAAGACGCCCAGCCCCTTGCGACTGCTGTGATGGCACAGGCCAGAAGGAATGCACGTGGTGCAGAGGAACAGGTGAGTTTGCCCTTGCTTCTCGAGTTCCAAGCTGTGTTCATTTGCTATACATGTTGATTGTGGCCACAGGAGCTATGATGGTGGGAGAAGAGCGCTTCTGCTCACTTGCGCATGGTTGCAAGCAGTGCCCAATATGCAAAAGCAAGGTCAGACTACATCTGTGTTAGCATGGTGCACTTGCATGTGAATGGCGCATGATGCACATTCGCGCTCTCAAGCAAATGGTGCAGTGTGCTGCTTGACTAATTGCCTGTGTCAATCTGTCTTCATATGCTCGCACTTTTCGCTTCAAGTGAGTCTTACGATGTTTGAAATTAGCCTGCTGCATGCTATGAGCCAAAAGCCTGCTCACAGCATGAAACACAGGCAGCTCGGCATCATGAGTCAACAAGGCAGTGACATGCATCCTCACAGCATGTAGCAACAACACGCTACATGCAAAGTCAATGCCACATGCAGCAGATTGAACAATCACAAGCCCTGCAGTCATCTCTGTCTTAGTTTGCAGTCAGTGGCCACACACTTATAGTTGTCCTTGCACGTGATGCGCGTTGACTCGCACGAGCAATCACGCCAAGTCTGTGATATGGCACAGGTTCATACACTTGTGGCTCTGCAGGGCCATGTGGGCTGTGATCACTGCAAAGGGACAGGCTTTAGGGCTGGCTGGATGGAGCCTGGCTGCCCAGCCTAGTGCAGCACTTCTTCAGGCAGACCACATGCAGCAGCATGGGCAAACCAACTGACACAGATGCAGCATACCTTTGCCTGCTGAATGGCAATGGCTCAGGCGTTGTTGCACCATTTATTTGTCTTACTGTATATTTGTGTATATCGAGTGTTTGGCTGAAGCTTCCTTGTGTTTACGGTTTGTATGCAGCATTGTACAACAAATGACAATAGCACACAATGCAAGTGCTGAAAATGATTCTCAGGTTGACTCAACACCAAGAGATTATTGCTTTTGTGAAGATACATTTGATGAGTGTAAGACTTTGCTATGATGTAACAGTCTTAGGAGTGCAATAGCAGTTACAAGCAGTTTGTAGCAGTTACAACTGCATTCTGTCCTGCTGAAGCGCTGGGCTACACCTGGACTCTGCCACACTTATGTTGCACTGCATGTGCAGTACAGTACTGATGCCATTGCCTCTCTGCAAGTTGGCCACATAATTGACCTGTTTTACAGCAGTCAACAAGCTCAGGCTGAAATGGTGCATCACACAGAGGTGCAAGCTGTGGGTTCAGGTACACAATATGAGCACTGCAGCAGACAGAGCCCGCTTAGAACTTTCTGGGCTGTGCCACGTGACCGTGACAATACATAACCATATAGTCTCCGAGATGCATCTCATGGCAATGCGCAGCCTAACACAGCTTTGTCTGACTGGATATTGTATCAACTACCATAATCATAATCCAGGCGTTTCACTGGGCTCTGCAAATCAGTGCATCTTTGGGAAGGTATATCTAAGATTTTTATTTATTAAGGAAACCCTCAGGGCAGTGATGTACTGCATGGCAGTGTCACACTGCCTCAGCCATCAGATACATTGTTCGCTTGAGGCAATGATAGACAACTCCATTGCTGCTCAAACTTCTTGTCAACTTTACACAAAGCTACCCAGCCGCCTTGCTGTCATCCCATAGAGCTGCAGCGCCTTATCAGCATGCAAGCTGCAAGCAAGCCAGCATGACTCGGCAGACATCAGGCTGTGTCAGGTCATGTTTGCAAAGCCTGTGCTGCGTTGCACAAACCAGAACAGAGTGCCCTCGCAGCAAATGCAGCAAGGCAAACTGGGCTGAAGGCTATGTTGCTGCACATGTGCAAATAACCAGACCATCTATGTGTCTCACAAAAGTGAGCGATTGTCATGCACTGAGACAGCTCTGCTTGCACCCGAGGTGCAAAAACAATTTTTGGGCTTGGTCAAGTGCATGCAATGTGGTTGCTGCTACATAGCAACCCTGATTACATGGACTAGTGCAGATACTGGTTGTCCAGCTAGCTGCACTTGAATGACCATGCTCAAAAGGCAACTTACATTGCTTTGGGACTTTGGCAATCTGCAAACTTTGCAAGCACTTTTGTCACATGTATAAAGGCACATGCTCATGAGCTCAGCATTGTTATACATATACTGAGAAATGGTTACTCAACTGGAACACCCACACAGGCACACACATGGCAAAGAATGGCATCACATCACCCACACAATGCAAATGCACAGCTGACAGCAGTGACTCACCTGCACACTGAAGGGGCAATCTTCCTCACCCAAGACTAGCTTCCCTGCCAAGCAGCATCTTTGAATGGAGCATCTGGAAGTACTTGTCCATAACTGAATCTGAACAGTGCAGAGTGAGCGCATAACATGTTTCGTAGCTTATCCAGCGATTACGGACGCATGCGATTGTGTGGGATATGAGTGCTGATGCTTGTGGCACAGTCAGCATGTTACACCTGCTGTACCTATGCTGCACACCTGATGTGACTGCCCCATCATGCGCCTGTTTGTCAGCCTGCGGTGTTCAGCAACTCAAAACCTATGCAAATCAATTGAAATTAAATGCAGGGGTCACAACATCAGGGCATGCAACAAATAACAATATCATGGTGAATGCACACCGCACAGGTGTAACCCACATCACTGCAGAGCTCACAACAGCAACCCACTTGGCCAAAGAGCCTACATGAGCAAATACACAGCTCGTGTTGGCCAAAAGAAGGGGCAATCCGTGAATTGAACACGGGACCTCGCGCACCCTAAGCGCGAATCATACCACTAGACCAATTGCCCAGAGTGTTGCTTGAAGGGTTGCCCTGACCGGATGCCATCAAGTTAATTTTAGCAAGCAGTGACAACTTTTTATGGCTTCCAGGGACTGTACAATGTCAGTTTTGCATAACCTGTCCATCGAAATCTCAACAGACATCATAAGCCTGCGCAAATATGTCATGTACTACTTGCATACCGTGCTGAAGCTTTGGGCTTGACCGGTGCCCCATCTGGTCAGAGGAACCATCAAAAAAGGATTTCAGCTGCACTCAGCAACAGCAGTCTAACAATATCCAGAAAAGTCGTTAACAACTGTCAGTAACAGCATACAGCAACACGCAGTAGCAGCAGCAACAAACTTCTGCAGCAACAATCAGCAACAGCACCAGCAGAGCATCAATAAACAACACAGCAGCACCATCACCTTCAGCAACAGTTAAAAACAGCAGCCTCATTCAGCAACAACCTGCAACAACAGCTATGATCGTGAGCAAGACTCACCTGCAGTCAATTGAAGGATTGTTTGTAGCAACATCTGTTATTTTGTAACAACATGGTTCAGCAACACGCAGCAGCAGCTAGAATTGTCCAGCTGCAACATTCAGTGATGGCAACAATTTACAGCAGCTGCGATATCACCTTCAAAGGCAGTCAGGAGCAGCAACACCACCACCATTCAGCCACCACAACACCATTTAGCAAGGTGAAGAAGGAAAAACACTGTCATGAGCGGCATTCAAGACCAACAGTAGCAGCAGCAGCAGTAGAAACAGCAGCAGCGACGACGACAACATCAGCCCCGGATGGCAGGATCACTCCGAGCTCTTTTGCAAATTCAGGGTCGCCAGCACAAAGATACACAGACCTCGAGCTGCCGTCGATGTGGACACATCGACGGCTGAAGGCTCTTGCTGTGCAGCGATCGGTGCTACTTTGTGAAACACGCTCAAAGCACGACGCAGCATGCAAGTCGTAATTTCTGTTTTCCAAATTCTGTTCGAAATGGGCGATCCAAATTTTGCAACGCGCATCAGAGCAACGCTTTGTCGAGATGGACTTTGCGGTGATGGCACGAGAGCAAGCAGCTATGAGCGTGCTCGTGGAACACACGGACGCTTTGCAAAATGCTGATCTCAGACTGCTTGGGGGCCTGGATATACAGTGGCTTAATGACTCCCAAGGCATTGGAGCGCTGGTGGTGCTATCGTGGCCCTCGCTGTCGCTTGTTCACAAGCACACTTTAGCTGTGACAACACAAGTGCCATAGCAGTCAGGCTTCCTGGGCTTCAGAGAGTGTCCTTGTTATGCCAGGCTGTTACAAGCAGTGAAATGGACACCTTTTGAACCCCAGATATGCCTTGTGGACGGTTTTGGCGTCCTGCATCCTCGTGCCTGTGGCTCAGCAAGCCACCTTGGGGTACCTACAGGCATGCCAACCATTGGCGTGGCCAAGAGCCTGCTCAGACAGTGCTGCCGACTGACAGAGACAGATGTGAAGGATCAGCTCAGCTACTCAGGCCAACTTTCGCTCAACCTCACTTCACTTGATGGCGCTGTTATTGGCTGTGCTGTCAGGCGCAACCTGCAAGCCAGGCAGCCAGTGTATGTCTCGGTGGGGCACAGGGCCAGCCTTGCAACAGCCTGTGACATTGTGCATGGGAGCTGCTTGCACCGCATTCCAGAGCCAATCAGGCAAGCTGACATTCTGGCAAGGGCTGCAGTCAGGTTGAGAGCACAGGCTGCAACATGTGAGTAGCATGAGCAGGCATCGCTTCTCTTCAAGCACCTTGTGGACGCCGCTTATCATGGCAATTGGATCGATAAACATGATACCTCGCAGATTTGTTTGGCATGGATGTGGATGTCAGCATTATCGATAGTAATGGTCGGATTTTTGATACACATCCTGAACTGGGGTCGCATTGAATTTGATTGTTACCATCAAACAACCTTGTTGACATTTTACTTTGTTCCTCATCAAGGTCGGGCTCTTGACATGCCTATTTCCTTGGTAGATTGGATCTCAGACACATGTTCCCAAGGACATGCTAATTTGCACAGCTTGATAAAGTGCCTGGATCATAGAGATATTACATCAGATGCAGTATGCAGTCAAGCGAGGTTGTGTTAGGCTGCGCAGTGCACTGAATGCGAATCTTGACATGCATGTTGAATAAGCGTAAACAAGCAGTGCCTTTCTGCTTACAGCGTGCACAGTCTTATTTTTGGCCAGGATGCAGTTTCTGACCAGGTGTGTGCTTATGAATCATGTCTGAAATTACTCACCCAAGTGTACACGGTCAGGCTCAGATACTTTGTGTACATGCACGTGTAGGCAAGTATATATAGCTGTACTGCCTGTGTTGATAGCTCATTACAGCAAGGGAGCTGTAGACATACTCTTATGCACAGTACAGTTGTGCGCAGACGATACACACGTAGCATTGCAATTTCGAAGGCGCTGCTTGCAAGGTTGCCTTGATTAATCCTTATAAGGCTCAGCACAATTTTGAATATGCCATGCATCGCTGCTAGACAGTGCAATTCCTGTCACCAATATATTCTGATCTGCTCTGGTGCCGACGTTCGGTCAGTGTGATCACGGGCATATGCATGTTGGCATTGTGCCACGATGTTTGCCAAAACTTCAACCTTCAGATTTTTTTCTCAACACGCTAAGCTGAGGTATGTTAGTCGTGGTCCTGATTGTCAACAAAATCATGCACAAAACCCCACTGCAACAACTGTCAAAAACCTGTTACATCCTTTCATGCAGGTCCTACATTGGTCCCAGCAGGGTCAAACTTCTGGTCTAGATCCACTACAGATCTGTGCGTAAATGGACATCTGGTCTGCAACGCCTCAGCTTGGAAATGAGCGCTCTCATCCTACTAGTTGATACCGCAATGTCAGTACCGCACTTTCGCAAAGCTACAGACCTCAAACTTTTGACGTGCACCAAGTCTGACAAATCAGTGATGAGCATCAAGTTGCCATCGAATAAAGACAGATGCTGCAGTGCTAGCATTTCCTTCCAGGGCACACCCATAATCAAGGTCGAGGCACCATTCAATGGACCACATACGGTCAACGTGCGCAAACTTCTCAGCATAGTGAGCTGTTCTGTGAGAAGAATGTGAGTAAATTGAGCATATATGCATTGAAGGTTGGTCAACTGGTAAGCACAATCCAAGTCATACAATGTCATGCTGGCATCTGAGGAGGACAAATGCAAAGCTGCCATCTGCGACAAAGCTGTCATGCCTGCAGGTGTGAAGCTGCTTTGAACCGGAACGCAAGGGACGCAGCACCGCCTGATGCATGGATGTTCCCGCTGGCACAACGAAGCATCTTCAAATTTGAGCATGCTGATACTCCACCAGGGATTGTGCATTCGCCATCACGCAACGAGAGCTTTGCGAGACTGTTTGTGAAAGCACAAGGGCCAATGGCAGCTGCCTCAGCTCTGTCCATGTACAGGTTTGTGAGGTGAGCTGCAGCCTGCAGACTGTGAAAACAGCCATCACGCAGGCGCAGCTTCGACAAGACTGGTAGGTTGTGCAGCGGTAGCAAATCCAAATCGCCTGATAGATCACAGATTGTCAACGCTGTGAAAGCTGCAAGCAAGTTTGCTGTGCAGCACGAAGCTCTCTCGAAAAGGGCCTCATGTACTTGTGGAACATGGCAGACCAACACTCCAAGTGCTGCTGCAGCATGTTCACTGTCGCACTGTGCTGCCACAAAAGTGACTGCACCTCCAAAGCGCTGCACCCATCTCAGCAAACTCGGCGTGGACCGGTTTGGCAGGTCATAAGGAAGCAACAGAAAATTTGCAAAAGTGGGTTGCTGAGTCAATATCTCGTTGAACAGCTTGCACACGAGCTTCAGTCGCTGGAAATCGCTGTACCCAGACCAGGCATGGTCGTACACTGTACCATCCCCCGTAGCCCGGCAAGGATCAGGCTGCAAGTACTGCAGAACGCATGCCCAAATTTCAGCAGACAATGCCGGAGGCATAGGGGCTGAGCACAGGCTTTCGATTCTGGGCCAGCAATACGAGTGCGGGCAGCGGTGGAAAACTTCGAACGTTTAGTGAAGGAAGGTGTCACCTTCTCAGTCTAAGAAGAGACTGCTGGTGCCGTCGAAGCTGATCAATATTCAGCTCAGCCTGTGCACACCTGTCTATATTTCACCACAGCAAAATCCTAAAAAGCTGTGTGGTACGTCTTGGACAGCATACAACCTGTGCCTGTGGTCTGTCCATAATGAAGTTTTGTGTGTTTTTTGTTGGAGTTTGGTTATCATTACAGTGACATGTATGACAATAGAATGCAAATTGCCGCCAAAAATGGAATTCATGTTTCATCTGTCCCCACTAGGGGTGAACTACGTGTGTATAACATGAACTTAAGTCCAAATCACTTGATCCTCTTCTCCAAAGTCGGGTGCAAATGCAGCTCGTGTATGTATCGGCTGTCTGTCACACTAGTCTCTGATGTATATTAAGAGCATGTCACACACTCAACTCAATCCTGTTCATTCACATTATAATCAGGAGTGTCTTGCTTGAGGCGCAAAAGTATGGAGCTTTTACCCGTGGTGCTCCAGAAGGGCCAACATTTCCTGTGATGACCTGTGAAAATATCAACAAGATGATTCAGACTGAAGGGGGATACATGATACGTATGCTTTGAAACCACTCACGGAATGAGGAGTGGCTGAGCTGCTCAGGAACTCCTGGCAAACCAGCTGCCTTAGCATGCTCTTCACTGCCTAACAGGAACTTCCACATTGCTGCATACTCTTCTTCCTTCTTTTCTGAGGAAAAGGAGGCAATCTCTTGAGGTGTCTTGCGCTTCACGTTCATACTGTTACGCAATGACTGAGAAGAGACATGGGAAGATGGGTGCAGGACAGGTATGCCTTCATCCTGCAAAGCCCCTCCATTCGACCCCAAAGTGCTGGAACTTGTTGCAGTGGAACCCATGAGAACAGAGCCACCATCCTCAATGGGCAAGCCCACATCACCAGAGGAGGAGCTCCCATCTGCACAAAGATAAAAGACAAAAAATGGCACAATTGTTGTGGGCATCACTCAGCTCAAGAAACATGTCACTCATTGACTGATTGCGGCAACTGCAAGCAAATTAGACCCAGAGAAAAGTAGCTGTATGACACACACCTGACCATCCATGATTGCTCGTGACCTCCTCAAAAGAAATCTCATGCAAGCCACTGCAGTCTTTTGCTCCTCGTCAGATGGGCCGCTACTGGCAGCATGCCACTTGTTGGAGCTGTTATTGTGAATGACCATGTGTTGTACAAGATCACCCCCAAAAACTGGAACAAAGCGCTCAATGTGACACTCTGTCTTGATCATTTGGGACAAGATTAAAGCCTCAGCAGCACAGTGTGTCCATGTTTGTTGGATGTCTCCTGCACAACAGAAACATCACGGTCAACATGCACCAGCAAAGGATGTTGTTGCACACAGTCCCAGCTTCCATTTACCTCTCAATCTTCTTGTTGATTTGGTCACATAGGCCGCTACAACAAACCGCAACATAGCCAACAGCTCAGCCTCATCAGGCTGCCTGTCATTGGCAGGCATACAAGACTTGGCATCAGGGTGCATCAGCAAGAAGTCTATGTTGGAGCTTAATAGTTCTACCTACAAGGCAATCCATCGTGTTAGTTCCTGTTCAGACTCAAAGCAATACATGTGTCCAAAGTCGAGTGAGAGAAGGGGGCTCAGGCGAGTTCTCACGTTCTGCCTCTTCCATGAAGCATGCATCCGGGTCTGAGCTGTCACTGGCAGCACAAAGATGCCATCTACATGCTTTTGTAACCACTCTTTGCACCGCAGCACCTGTTGAGGATCAGCCTTTTTTGATGTCCACCTGCATGTAGACAAATGTCTCACTGCCACAATGTCTCAAGCCATGAATACTTTGTAGCAAAAGATGATAATTTGCGGTTGAGTCAGCTTCCCTGCAAGCACGAGGTGGTACCAGTCAACATTCACACCTGAAGGGGTCAATTGATGGTAACAAGTCTTGATCAGTGTATCTCAGACAGCACGGCAGCATCAACTGCCGATGAATGTCAATTTGCAGCCGGTCAAGGATCTTATTCATGCAATTGCTGCTGACTGTACTTGCAGTGCTGAGATGGCTGTAATGCGCTTCACGCATGGCAACAGTCAACGCTGTCATGGCTTCTGGGTCACGCATTATGCTGGCTGCTATGCTCTCTGCTGTGTGAGGGGTGCCTGTGATTCATGCAGCACAGCTCTCACAATATGAAATCTATCATTGCATTGTGCGCAGCATTGCATTGTGCGCAGCGCAGAGAATCGCAAGCATGGCAGCATTCTTGGCATGAGCACAAGTGTGTACAGGTCACAAAGCCAAGAGTGAGGCAAGCAATAATATAAAGAGCAATCCCCACCTCCTTGCAGAAGAGCTCGCAAGAGCAAATTCTTCTGTTCACGTAGAGACATCCTTATACTGTGCAGGTGCACCAGCAGCTTACGCAGGTGCCTCACCTTCTCATCATCCCCAGCCTGCTTTTTTAGCGCAAGCAATGCCTCCATTTCTGACACTTTTCGAAGATTGTCCTCGATTTGCTGCTGCACCGCCTGGACCTGGTTTTGGACAGACATCCTGCAGAAGGAGGGACGTCAAGAACAGCATACAGACCTAAATAGAGTCGAGACAAAGCTAGCTACAGCAGTCTAACTAACCTTAAGCTGCTGTTGGGCGTTCAGCCGCGCAAGTGCACACCCACTGAGGTCGCGGCAAGACACCACGTCGAGCGGAAATGTCTGGGATCGGCACTGCAGATCGCGTCGGGTCACGCTGCAGCCCTGAGACTTGCTTTGGAATGTCTGAAGAAGGTAAGATGCTGCCACGCTCGCTCTGTGTAGTGCCGAGCTTGCTGTCGCGTTTCAAGTGCAGCTTTCAGACTCAAAGAAAGGCGACGGTATAAGTCCGTCACCGTGCAGTGGACAAAACAAGACGTTCATGCGAAAATTCGAAGCAGCAGCACGACCACACTGCATGCATGCATGCATGTGTTGCATGCAGCCTGTGAGTCACAATCATCACAGGAAACGGCAATGTCTATAGACAGGTCATGAGACCCACATCTAGACTGCAAAGCTGGCCGTGCACCTGCTAGCAGCTGAAGCTTCAGGCTTCTGGCACTGCTGTTCATGCTGGCTAAAAGCGTGATGATGCACACTAAGCTTGAAGCCTGAGACCATGTGGTTGAGGTCTGATGATACATTGAGAACAGGGAGGAATATCAACATCATTGCACTGTGACAGTGAGGGGAGCAACGTCAGTAGTGGCGTGTCCATGAGCAGTTCATCTCATTCCAGCAAGTCCAGCAGACTTCTGTCCAGAAAGAAAAGCAAAAGATAAGAATCTCAATCCGCCATCAGGCGTTCCATATAGAGAAGCTTGAATCTGTCCAGCCTATAGGCTATATAGTACATATATTAGGGCAAGCATGCTGTAGCTCAAGCGGCTTTGCTTTGTAGCTTCTTCTGCAACATGGGCCTCCACTGCGGGGAGTTGAAGGTGAACAGGCCTGCCACCAGCACTGCTGTTCCCAGCCAGAAGTTGGGCCCCAAGGAGGGCGCAGGCGGCAGGTAGGGTAAGCTCAATGTGAAGGCAAAGATGGTTGTGGGGACAAGGCTAGACATGACCAGCGTCTGGACAACATTGCCTGCAGGCTCACACCTTTTGTATGCCCTTGAGCCTTTTGTTGACAAGGTACCAACAGCTTTGTGGAATGCGATGCATGCAAAACAACATACAGCAAACGTCATGCATGCCACGTTAGGGTTGCCATGCACACACAGCTGTGATGCTCCAGCTGAAGAAGTGTGTGTCGCATGATCATGAGGCTTATAGATGGTGTCACAGAGACATCCCTCAGCCAATGCAGTGCAAATGCAGAGCATGTGACATTGCCTTGCGGGCAGGAGAAACACACCTGCAGTCTTGAGAAGGTTCAGAGCAGCAATGTTGAATCCCAGATTGCAGGCAATGTACAGCAGAGGTAGCATTGGAGCCCCTGAGCAATCTGAGCCACAGCTTGGCGAACCTCCCAGCAAGCAAGTTGTGCCTGAAAGAATGCACATGTCAATTGGCAGCTCAGACTTTGTGATTACCACTACCAGTACTATTACCAGTTACTGGTACTGGTACAATACCAGAACCACCACTACCACTACACTTACCACCTACATTCTCACCAACACCTCCTCTTGCTTTTACTGTGCCAGCCATGAACTCCTCTTAGGGTCTCTATGAAGAGCACATGTGCATTCTCTGACAGTGTGTAGCAAGGCTTCATGTCATGATGGCCACAGCAGGCTGTGCAGGGGACTCCGTGAAAAGCTTGCCATGACATGATACCACGGTCTTCGCATGTGTTTCACCAGGCAGCAGGAGGACTAGCAGCAGGACTATTCAAACCCGAGACTTCTAACTTAATTCAGAAATGTCATCCCTACACTGAAATTCTAAACTCAGAAACATCTGGGCACAGCAAAACCACGGTTCTACCTTGGAGAGATGTTTAGGTACATGCTGGGGACCAAGAACAATGGTGGGGAGTTCAATGACACACATTGTATAGTATTATGCCTTACACATGAAGAGTGTCTTGCATGTAATGATGATGCTGACATGAAGCCACCACCAATGCATCATATGCGTTTGTACTTTGCTTATGGTAGGCACAAGACAGAAATCAGCACATCATATGCTGCTGCCACACACCCTGACATCATTTAATGGTCAATTAGTCAGTGGATTATGCAGGAGAGAACAGCTGACAGTAGTGCTACTCATGCATGGTCAACCCACAGAGTTTGGGATCCCCACAGAGAACAACAAGGGGATGCTAATAGAGTGGAGAGGTCAGTATCAGCACACAGACTTGGTCATTCACAAAAAATGTAGTCTATGCTGCAAAGGACTGCCAGTGCAGCAAATAGACTCACCTTCTTTCAGGTAAGCTGGCAGCTGTGATAAGGGAATGCCTTTCAAGCTAGACATGACCGGCAGCAGTAAGAAGACGAAAAGGGCCTGGGCAGCTGAGCCAAAGGAGTTAACCACAAAGAGATCCAGGGATTGACCATTGAGGCGCTTCTTGGATGCGCTGAAGAGCTTCTCCTTGAAGATTGTGGCAAGAGCTGGGAAGAACAGGGAGCCCACAAAGATGGCCGCATACATTGGGCTCACCTGCATGCAAGCAACACGTGTTACATAGTGCACGTATATGAAAACATGAAAAAACACACAAGCATATGTATGCACCACGATTTGTTCGTAAATATGCACTTCTCACAAACATGCACATGTATATATTATGTATATATACACGCATGTCAAAGTACACATATACATGATGGATTTTTGCTGAAATCGACAGTACCGGCAGATGGGCATGTTTGACTCAAACATGGAGTAACACAATGTTGTTGTGATTGCACGAGGTATGTGAAGCATTTGCAACAGCAAACACAGAATCTAGACATGAGCAGACAAGTCGCCACTTCATTCAGTCACCAATGTGTCACCACTGCATTCCATGCCCATCAGTGAAGCAGTCACACAGTTGCCAAAAGGCAGAATGAACAAGCAGAGTCAGGATGGCTTAACACCCCACATGGAGAATGGTCACCCCACAGGGGTGTGGTCTGTGTGCAGCCTGATTAGCAACAGACTTGCAGCTCTTTTGATACCAAACCATCAACTTTAATTCAGAGACATCATCCCTATACTGGAAACCTAAACTCAGAAATGCCTGGAGACAGTAAAACCGCGTTTCTACACTGTGGGGATGTTTGAGTTCAGTAGTACCTAAGGTAAACAAGCATAATGGCAGTTCTGGTTGCCGTGTTTAACGCTGGAGAGGGCAGCACCTGAGTGAGGACTCCAGTGCCTGCTTGGCTGGGCCATGCTGCAGTGCACACCCCCGCTGACACTATAGCCGCTCCCACAAACTGCAAATAAAATCACAATTGGTTTGTCCTGCTGCTTAGTCTCAGCAGCATTTGTAAGCCTATGTTGGCAACCATCGGGTTCTGCGTTGTACAATAGGCCTGTCACGACTAAACTAAGTCAAATGTCTTGCTGCTTTCTAAATGGTTGGTGCAATAGCCAAACCAGATTAAGACATGTCAAGCCAGACACAACAGTCAGTCATGTCTGTCAGAGGCTAGATGGACACTGGAAATCAGCACATGGCAAGGTGTTGGGGTTGGCAGCAGATCATGTAATGTGAGTCAAGTCATAAGATGCCATGCAAAGCTGATGCCAAACAAAGCAAAAGCAAGGAGGTTTGCACCCCATGAGATGCATCTCCACATGGTGCTGCTTCTAGACTGCCTGCTGGCACACTGAACATTCGATCCTTCATGCTGCATGACAATACAATGAACCATGCATACTGTAATGATACTTCAGTGTGAGACCTCTTTTGTTTGGTCAAGTCAAGGGGCTTCGCCCACCTAGATGCCGTAGGTCTAGTTTCAACGATGTTGCGTTGCATGCTGGACATGATTGTCAAAACTGTCGGATTGGTGGACCTTATAGAGATACGCAAGACAGACTGCTTTGGAGAGACAAGACTCGCCCCACACGTACCTAGCTCCTCAAGGAGGTCACAGTTAATGAAGTGAGACGAAAACGAAAACAAACATCAAAACAAAAAAGAGCTCACCTGGATTGGGGCAAGGCTCTTGCCAAGGAGCAGGTATCCCAGCCCAATCTGCCAGAACATCATGGACTGCGACAGGAGAGGCAAAGAAACACCTGCACTGCACCGAGGCTGCGTTCATCCTTTAGCTGCAAAGAGTGCACACAGCCACGCATAAGATATTCAAGATCTTGTCATGCCTCAAAGAGCATGTTGTGGAAGCTATATTGCATTGACAAGTCTCACACGAGACTTGTGGTGCAACTAGGGCTTGTGGTGCAACTAGGACAAGGGTTCCAGGGCGCATGCTGTGTGTAGAATTGATCTCTTGTACTTCAGCATTCAGATCACCAGCTCAATCTGAGCATGTGTTGGACTTGTTCAGCAAAATGTGACATGGACAGGACGTCTGACAGCTGAATCTGAAAGAAAAGCTTTGCATGTACCAAGGACATGCCTGAGAAGTTATGCAGACAGGCGTGCAGTGTGAAGCAGAAGGTTGACAGTCACCTGGAAGCTTTGCAGCTCCAATGAGTCCCAGGATTTGAGCTGCAGCCTCCAATGCTCCTATCAGCAAGAACTGCTTCTTTGGGGTCTCCAACATTGCCTTTGTGACAATGCCTGCCCTGCAAATGCAGTCTAGCACTTCATGTATAGCTACTGTTGAATGCATGCGTTGGTGTAGCAACTCATGCATGCTAGACTTTGTGTGCTGGATGTTTTACTTGCCTGTATCGCCACAACAGTGCGCCAAAATAGACAGCAACATAACCAAAGGTTTGCAACTGAGCCAGGAAGAACACGTAATTCCCCAAAGGAACAAGAGCCATCTTGTACAGAACTCTGTTTGCTACTCCAAACACAAAAACTGCCAAGATGCTCAACTGCAGCCAGCCAGGGTCAAGTAGCTGCTGCAGTCTGCTTGCTTGCCGATGCGAACGCTGACAAGCACAAGAACGCTTACAGCTATGTATATGTTTGAGGGGCGAATCTCATTTGCAGCTTGCTCGGCAGCTTTGTCGCTGTTGGCCGCTGATGCAGCAAAGGAGTGGCGTTTCGGCATCAAGCCGAGATTCTGAGAGCTGGGAAAGCTAGCCTGCAGAGGTTGGCCCTTGTTCCAGATGCTGACACGTGCCGCCTGGCGCTGATTCCTGCGAGACGCTACATGACCAGCTGAGCTCGACACTACCGCACGCCTGCAATGACCGACCGGCTGCACCCACAACGACGATCTGCGACTTATGCACAGCTCAGAGCGAATGAAGCGCAACAGCGACATACGAGACAGTGCCTGCACACCAGACATCGCTGGCCGAGCGGCTCATGCAGTGTAGGCGCAAGTGAAGTCTTAGACTTCAAGTCTATTGCGCAATGGTCTAATGCAATGTCTGTTGCCTAATGCAACCTTCTCGTCATCAAATGACTTCGAAATTTGCAGAGAAAAGCGCATGGCCAGCTGATGCATCTTTCATGTCGAGCTGCAGGATGCAAGGAGCAAGAAACTATTGGTGTCCACGCAGCGCCTCTTGCTGAGCATCTATCGCGGCTGCATCCCGCAACAGGAGATCCTCTTTCAGGTTTCTAGCACTGTTTCCAGCATACGCTTTGTTGCAAAGCAGGAGAGGCAAAGGATGCGGTCAGGTCTTCACCCAGAATATGCACTGCTGCTTTGCGATGTCAAGAAGGAGGGGCACCAGGTTTTCCTGTGCGGATCCACACCTCCTAAGCTGTACATCAGACTGCTGGGATCTGAGGTATCTGGTTCATGCCAGCCAGCCTGCAGCATTCCGCAATCCGTAAAACGGGTTCACACAGGCATGACTTGCCATCTATATGTGCCATCTGCTTGCAGTTGGGGGCTGTCAGGACCTCTGGATCCGAGATGGGTTTCTTGCACTGTGCAACGGAATTTTTTGAAATAAAATAGACGTTTCGGGATTGAGAAGAGCTATGTTTCCTTGAAAGATACGACCTGAGATCCTCAGAGGATCTCAGGCTGAGATACTCGGTTGCAGGTTGCAATGACCTGCAGAGCCTGGCAACATGTCTGAATCGCAGGGGTATTGTGATGCAGCATGCGGTCATGCAAGGTTACGTCAGGCTGTGCAAAGCATTGACATTGATGATATCTCTCATCAATATCCATCTTGGGGACCAAATTTACAGTCACCGTGAGTCAGTGGTGAGTGGCATGTCACTGGCCAGTGACCATGGTGAGCCACACCATTGACTTTGCAAGCAAAATATGTTTGAGAAGCCACCAAAGGCGCTGCTGCATTCTATCCAAATGGCGGCTGCAGCTGGTTGTCCAACTGGCGCATGCGCAGCTAGTATAGACGCTTCGCAGACGCTGCGCAGCTAGTATAGACAATTGTCTGCACTGTTTGCAAAGCTGACTTTGAGCTGCAAGGACGTACATCAAGATTCAGTCAGGCTGCAACAGAGCAGGGAGAAGACTCGCCTGACACGACGACTTCGCCTTGCTGTGCAAGGTAAATGCTACAAGGCAAACTGGGTAATTTCCAATAACCCTTACAGATGGCATGCCATGTTGCATTCGACCGCTTGAAGAGATTTGTCCTAGTTTTAAAATATTCTAAGTTTGAAGTGTCACATGGCAGGGTTGCGGAGGCTCTGCGGCTGGCCAAAGCTTGTAATCTTCTTCTTCTTCTATTTGAGTCCAGACATTGGCTGGAAACGCTATAAGGTACCAACAGTAGACATACCCAACCGAGCCTGATGTTTGACCTGCTTGCTCCGTTGTCAATCAATCAGTTCGGTGAATTTAATTCAGTGTTGTGACTGGCACCTTCGCAATTTGTCGGCGATCACGTGATGTAAAGTCTCTTGCAATTTGCGCAAATTTGGGCAAGGGAGCTGTCTGCAAATTCCCTTGCAGTACTTAATGCTTTGTTCGACTGTCCAGCTGTCGACTTCCATGTCAAACCCCTCCGCGGGCACATGCTATTGCTGCAGCCGTTCAAGGTCGTATCCAAACCAGCAAACTTCCGTTCTATTCGCCGCTTAAAAAAGGTTGCGTGCACTTTCTACAGACCCCATTCTTGTCTCTTAATACAACCGAGAAGCGCCATGCAGCGCCTTGCGCAAGCGTTGTTCGCAGTTTTGGCGGTGTCATGCGCGCTCATGAGCACAGTGCAGTCGTCAGAACAGCAGCTGACTCTGCAACCCGCCGCATGCAGTGGAGTTGAGTTTGCCGACCTTGGACAGAAGTATCACTATGACGCGCAAGTTGCAGTCGCCAACAGCAGCGAAGTGAACTGCATCAGGTAAAACCGAACCGTCCCAGACTGTCAGATCCGTGGCAGACCTTGGCAACTCGCTCACCTTCGCGCTGACAGCACAAGGCTGCAAGAAGCCTAGGGTTCTGTTTATGCATAGTACTGACGTTTGCCGTTTGCTGCAGCATTTCTAAGCTATACGTACAAGACGCCTGTATCAGTGATAGAAACAACGAGCTTGGTCTGAAGACTGTCAAGCAAGTCACCTGCCAGCAGACTACAGACACCACTGAGAAAACTTGCGACAGTGTCTTTTCAAGTGGTAAGCTACCTTGTGGTGCTAAATTAGTTTTTTTCTTCTCCTTGAGAGAAGCTGCTGAGAACACAAGCTGCAGCGCTTACACACAAGTTGGCTTACACTTTAATATGTCTTGCAGCTCCTGCTGGCGCCATTCTGAATGGAACTGCTGCTACAAATGGGAATTATGACGACGGTGATGTCTGTGCGGCCGAAGCCAACGCCTTTATCTATGTAAAGAACATCTGTACAGACACCACACAGGGTGCTCTCAGCGTCACAGTCACAGTGAGTCTTCTTCTGGCTTGACATTTTGTGACACATAAGCCACAAGCTTTTTTTTGTTCCTCTACAATCTTCGCCATCAATAGTTGAGCATCTTTGGATGAACTGATTTCTCTTCAGCCTTACTGTTTTCTCTTCAGCCTTGGCTGACATTTGGCCATCCTGGGGCAAGTCTCTGTACAGCTTGGCAGAGCTTTGAGACACAGCATGCCAATCTGTTTGAATTGCAGTTCCCTGACTGTGACATTGTTGAGTCATTCTTGCCTGCATGTATTCGTCTCTTGGGTATTTACTTGACTGCTGAACAACAATAAGCGCAACCATGTTTGTGTTGCAGGTGACACCCAGTGACTACCAGGGCAGCATTTGCCTAGACATCGCAGGACACCACATCAATGGCGTGGGAATCGCACTGATTGTGGTTGCAATATTGATTGTGATTGTGCTGCTATCTTTGGTGTGCTATTGCTGCTGCTGCCGGTGGTAGATCCACAGGGAATGACAGTGCACACACAGAGAATGGTGGAAGACGCACAGAGGTTGGTGTGTCTCATGGAACTTTTGTCCCTGATGATGTTTGCAGTCAGCAGCACAGATGCATGCTGTTGTCACAATGAAGTACTTGTCAAATTGGACCATTGAACTATAGTTTTTGAATTAGACAGTCCAGAGGAGCATGTTTGGTTGAACTGTTTTTGCCTTTGCCTTGCCTTTGCTAGCATTGATTTTGCTTAAGGCCCACCACTAGTAGCAACAATTTCATTACCAGTGGCAATAGTTCCATGACAGCCTTTTTGGAATCTGCACGATTCTTAGATGTGCTAAGTGTGGATCTGAAGTATAGTGGGCTCACTTTGGGTTTGCATAGTGTTGTCATGTAGCCTGCATGGGTGTGTCCATGAGTGTTCAGCACTGAAGGTACTAAAGTGTACTATATCAATCATCCTGCAAAATATGTCCTGCAGGCCATTTGAGACCTTTACATCAATCTCTTGTAAGTATACATTCAACGCACTGAAAGCACTGCAGTGCACAATGGTTGGAACTTCAGGTTAAAAGTATGATTGACAAATTTTGCCTGTGATTTGCACACGCATGCATGTGATTACAGGCTTAAATGCTGTTTGAACAGCAGGTAAACCTAGTACATAATCAACTGCACTGACAGCTTTGCTGGAAAGGTTAATGAGAGTGATTAGCTTTTGTGTGTGTGACAGGGCAATGATGATGGCAAACTCACAGCACCAGCTCAGCTCTGTGTTTGCAAAGGTGCTGTAGCTGTTTTGACAGCAGATGAGGCAATTGGTGTAGCAATGGAAGTGTAGCTAGGCAGTCACGCAGTAAGCATGTAAATGTGCAGCATAATCTTGCATTTCATTGATGCAGACCGTGTCATTGAAGCACCTTGTTCTACACTGGAATCATGGTGAACTTGGGGTGGCTGATTTGCAAGTGCCAACAGTGTCGCGTTGAAGCCTTCAAGTTCTTTGAGGGATCTCCTGGGGTGCGTGTGTTCCAATGCCCCAAAGAAACTCAGAGTGTAGCATGTTCATCCTGCCATGCAGCATACAAGACAGGCAGCCATTCTTGCTGCAGAAATTAGAGCTCAACCATGTCTTCTGTGTGGCGAACTTGTCAAAGTAAATATGCACCAGAGAAAACTTCCTGGCACCAGTAGGCAAGATTGACAACATCAATCTGACATCAGATGTGGAGCAGAACATTGGCACACATATAACAGGCCTAAATTCAGCTGTAGCATGATGAGTCAGCTCAGGCAGCTTGAGATGCCCGAGATGACTTTTGTCTCTCGGCGTCAGCTCGCTGGCCTTCACTTTGGACACTGCCAATGATAGGGTATTTGGAGTAAAATCTGCTTTCCCAGTCTCGCAAGCTGTCCATTTCAGCTGGAGACATGTCTTCCAAGTTGTCATTGCAGTCTTCTACTTCAGTAGACACCATGGCAAAGGCACGTGCACACTCTCTGCCAGCAAAAGGATACACTCCATCAGGACCATAAAAGCTTTTGCCTGTACAGTCAAAGGCATCAGAGGTTGCTAAACTAATTGCTGAATAAATTATGAGGTTTGAAAGGTCTTACACGCAGCTCACATGTTATAGCCTGTCTTGAGCAAAGCAGAAACTGTTAATTGTGTGTACTGTTTGCACTTCTTTGCCACGATGCAACGCTGAAAGTCATACATGCTACTACATATAGTCCATTGACATTGCACAGAAACCACATCCAACTTCATAATATCGCAAGTCGTGAATACACATAACTTTGTGGCTGCTTGAATCAAACGTACAGGACTGTTCAAAAGCTCAGCTCGTGTGGTGCCTTTAGATTACTTCGCTGCCAAAAATACACAGTTGCAAGCAAGCCAGGCACATGCTGGAGTATCAATTGCAGTCTGCGCAGGTGACGCGTGGTGCCATTAGCTTTGCACAGACAGCTGTACAGAGGTGGCTATAAAACTGTGCTCACCTGTGGTGACATCAAAGACTGTCCCTCTGATAGCCAGGTACATTGGCTTGCCTGCAATGCTGCCATCATAGTGACTCAAATCTTGGAGAGTCATCTGTTTAGGAGGGACTACCTGCGCATGCCATGCCCCTCATCAGCAACAAGCCAGCAGTTTGACATGGTTGTTTGCTGCAGGCTTCTGATCAAGGTGCTGTCAGAAAGTGCTGTACACATGTGCACACATCAGCAGAATTCTGTTGATGAGCTGAATGGCAAGACAAGCCAAATGCGTGCCATTTCCTGAGTAGCTTGGTGAGAGGTGCCACGATTGAGATGCAGCAACATCTCATGTTGCGCAAATGTAGAAGAGAAGTGCTCAGCGTCACCTGTCCCACCACTTCGTATTTTTCTTGGAACTTGGTTTCCCAGTCTTGCAGGACACCTAACTGGTGTTTTGTCAGATCATCAAGGTTGCCATTGCAGTCCTCTTCGACCAATGACATCTTAGCTAATGCCCTGCTCACTTCTTTACCAGCAAAAATATGATACCCAGCCCCTGAGCAGACGGGGAGACTGTGATCCTGCAGCTGTAGTTGCATAGGCTTGCGAAGGCTAACCTACCGGGACCGTAAAAGTCTTTGCCCTTGGTCACATCATAGACCTTCCCCCGAACGGCAAGGTACAGGGGCTTCAAGAAGTCCCTTCCGTCGAATTTGCTGAGGCTCTCTAGCGTGATGTCCCCACACATAACCGGCTGATAGGTCAACACAACGGGTGGCTGATAAGTCAGCCAGCTCCTAACCCACAGGAATACGATAGTCGCAACGAATACAACGGCTGATGTAGCCCAGACGCTGCTGAGCACAGATCCAAGTGCCTCTTGGAAAACCTGACCTAACGCTTGCATGCGCGATCACTGCCAAAACTGATTTACAGCTTCAAGGACAACGATGATTCGCGGGCACAGCACAGCTTCCAACTAAGGGTATGGGACCCGCACCAATGCGTATGAGGACCGCAAAATTGTTGGGCAGTTTGCAAAGCCTGGCATCTGTTTCCGGGCCCTTCATCGTTACGGGCGGTAACTGTGTTCTTTTGATAGTACCGTAACACCTGGGTCAGAAACCAACATGTACTTATGCTAATACCATGCAACATCCTGCATCTTGCTCACAAACACCCTAAAACACCCAAACCAGGCTGCCGAGCTGCTTGTGCAACAGTCATTGCACTAACAGCAGAAAAGTGCTGCCCAAGCTGATATCAAACCAGTGCAACTCCAATGTCTGATTTGTAGAGAGTCAGGCCAAAACCATTCCGTATCGCATAACAACACCTGCATAATGTGCAAGACCCGACAATGGTCACATATAACACAGCTGCCCAAGATCTGACAATGGTGACATGGACTCCAGCTTCTCAACGTTTCTCTGGCATCAATCAAATGAAACTTTCACGTAAAAGCTTGTTTCACTGTCCAGACCAAAAAACGCCTACCAAATGGCCTTGTAGGGGTGAAGGCTTGGACAGGTCATGCAGGCTTTGTTGGAATGACAGACAGTACAAATTACTTCTGCACATTCACCCTCAACTTGAAGTGCTGCTGTCCAAACACCCTGATACAGGGGCTGTCATACAGATGCAGTACTCAGCATCAATTGGCTGCGCTGCTGCTTGGTCGGCCTTGCTAGTCATGACCAAACATGAGCTTCTTATGATTATACAGCGCTGGAGTCACCTGTCCAATCCTGCACACAGATGCACACATGGGTTACTTTATGCAATAGCTGATGTGCTTTTAGAAACCAAGCTTTGATGTATCAGCAAAGCACAATCATGGCGTCATCACATTGCTCCTTGAAGCATGGGCAACCCCTGAGAAAGCCTGCAGGAGTGTTTTTCTGCATGGCTGCACAAAGCAGCCTGATCTGGTGGGCGTCAAATCATCTCCACATGACACAGCGTATCTGTTTCCAGCTCAAACCAACTTCTACCACATGCAGCATGCACCAAACTCACTGAGCTTTCGATTGCCTCAGTTGACTTAACTGACTTGCCTGTATGGTACAAGGCGACTGCTGCACATCTGTGTTTGTGTGCACAGAGTCACAAGGTGTTGCCATTTGTACATCTGCCTGACGGCGGTATTGACGGTGCCTTTTCAGCACTGCTTTCTCAAAGAGAGACAGATGCCGGGGATGGACTGCAACCCCATGATAGTCCCCAGCCCTGCCTTGTCGAATCAGATCCCACCGCTGTTCCTGCTCTAGCATGCTCAAGCCTGCATGCATACGCACACACATCAGTAGGAAGTCATGCCAGCGTGTCACAGGCTGTGTAACTGAAACACAAACTCGAAGCAGCCTTGAGCAGTAGCTTTGACTGCAACAAATGAAGTTTTGACTGTAGCAAAAGGAGTTTTGACGGTAGCAAAAGGGGTTTTGACTACGGCAAAACGCCAAACACATGTTGCATGGCCAAATCTCACAGCATGGCCACAAGAAGGAGTAGGCAAAGAGCAGCGGAGGTGACAGCTGCCTCAGATGGCTCGCTTGTGGCACATGTCCTGCACCTGCCTAGGAGCCGGAAAGCATCAAAAATTGTTACTAATATGACTAATGCTGCTGCTGCTGCTGCTGCTGCTGCTGCTGCTGTTGCTGCTGCTGTTGTTGTTGCTGTTGTTGTTGTTGTTATGACGAAGATCACTATTATTGTCACTAATATTATAATTGTTATTGTTGTTGTTACTATTGTTGCTATTGTTGTTATCGTTCACCTGTGGCGTCTGGTACAAACACTAGGGTCACAACACAGCCTATGAGGCCTGCCCAACACACCACCCAGAACTTGGTCCGGTCACTGATGTAATCGAAGAGGATGGTGGGGGTCAAGGCTCCTAGCTTGCCCACTGCTGCTGAGATGCCATGGGCCCTGGATCTAACACTGGAAGGGTACACTTCAGCTGCAAACAGAATCCACAGATGTCATAACTGCCTGTGTTGTGGTACGAGTCGTGAGCATTGACTGATTCACAGGGCTGTTGCAGAGTCTGACTGCTAAGGTAGCCAATGGTTAGGAGCTACTGAGGGTGATGAACCCTGTGGTTTGGTTATAGAGGGGTACATCTCAGCTGCCAGAAGTTATGCTCTCCTGTGTACACTGTCCAGCAAGCCGGTGGAGTCACATTGGGAAGTGCAACCAATGCCGCAGTGATTGAGAACAACACTAATTTTGAAAGCACAGCAGGCACATCAAGCACAGCAGGGTTGGCACGCGACGCACAAGTGAAAGACCAAGCAAGGCTAGAAAGCAAAGCAGGCCGCAGCAGCTTCCAACCACAGCAAGGTATGCTCACCAAAACAGGTCGTCAAAAGCATGCTGCTGATCCTCTCTGCAAGCAGCAAAGCATGCAAAGCGTGCAGAGCAGGCGCTCACCAGCCACCAGGAAGGTGGTGCAGTTGGGGCCAAACTGGTTCCAGAAGGAGGAGAAGAAGTAGATGAACTGGAAGATCTTTCCACCAGTTTTGCTTCCTGTAAGCGAATCCCAGAGGCAGGCGGGGACCAGAAACAGCACAAAGCATGCCAGAAACCCTACCGCCTACAGCAGCAGTGAACTTTTCAGATGCCATCAGACTCTGCTGATATCAACTGTGTTGCTTAGCAGTAAGGCTTTGACAAGAAATGCTATTTGGCCAAGAATTTGGACAACAGCCAGTGATCGCTGAGGCTGTTTTGTGGTGATCCAAGCAGGCTTGCTGTGATGCTAAGGTCTTGACTGTCAGCAGAGCTTTGTTTACATTCATTTAGGCAGCTGTATGAATGCAATTGCAATCACACTTGAAACTATGTGATGAGTTTGAGTCGTGAGGTTGCAGCATTGCTGCAGTTTGTGCCGTGAAAATGTTTTATGAACTAAACTGAATCGTTGACACTGTGAACTTCTGCGACAGCATGATACAATGTCAATTGGCACCCAAGCTTGTTCCAGTTGCTTTGCATAATGCATTACTACTGATTGGAGACAGCTGCAAACTAGAGTAAAAACACCCATACTACGTGGATATCAAACAGTTGCAACTGCTTTGGAGCGTGAAACACTGCGACTCATGTCAGCCTGAATGCCTGCTTTTGGTGAGACGCCATGCAGCAGCATGTGCAGATTGCTTGATTGGATTCCACACCTGCATGCGTTTTCTGCCCCACCATTTCCAGTCAATGGAAAAGGCAGCTGCATGGTAGCCGACCAGAGCCACTCCCACATTCAGCAGATTCCACAGCCAGTTGGTCATGACTGACGTGTCTGGGCCCACCAAAATACTGCACACCATCAGCAGTCAGTTGATCATGACTGATGTGTTGGAGACCACCAAAATACTGCGTACCATCAGCAGTCAGTTGGTCATGACTGATGCATTTGAGCCCACCAAAATACTGCATACCATTGCAGTCATTTAGTCATAACTGATGTGTTTGGGCCCACCAAGATACTGCACACATCAGCAGTCAGTTGGTCATCATTGATGTTTTTGGGGCTCACCAAAATAATGCGTACAATCAGCATGCATTCTGTTTGCAGCATGATGCAGAGGTACAGTCGGCAGAAGAAGGCGTCCAGACAGACTGATGACTGATGATATGCACTATTCACATGGCCATGTTGGCATGACTGATGAGTCAGTGGTCGGATTGGCATGACTGATGAGTCACGGCGCAATTTGGCAGGACTGATGCAAAATCTTTGTTCTTTGACTGTTCAATACCTCTGGAAGTCGACTTCTGAATCCCCTGGTGAATTCAGAGACAGCAAAAGTAAGTTAAGTAAACATGATCGGTTTGTTGATCAAAATGCTGCAGCATTACGCCAAATGCGGCAGCGTACCACTGTGACTCAACACATGTATGCCTCCAGGCCATGGCATGCTGATCATGAAAATGCAGATGATCAAG
>JAABUP010001115.1_pt1 | contig 57124 bp, 85 predicted proteins | sample 5559201 | NCBI WGS metagenome assembly JAABUP01 (sample SAMN10711887, study PRJNA513373) | rock metagenome | isolation source: Antarctica rocks | place: Antarctica | reverse complement strand
TGTTGGCAGATTGACACGCAATGCAAAGATGCAGTGGTCAGCTAGGCACTGTTGTATATCCTGTCAGCACAGCTGTCAGAACGTTTGAGACAACAAGCTCTTGTTGAGTTCATCAGCTGCAGACCTTTAGCACTAGTCATTATGAACTCATCGTGAACACAACAAAGCGCTTCCCATTAGGGTAGCCCAAGTGCAGAAAGAAAAGAAAAGACTACGCCTTTTGGCATCGATTAAAGAAAAGCCCGGGGATGAGACACGGGGCTTCCCTGTAGCTCAAGTGTACACAATGCTGCAGACTACATACAACTACACAAATATATTTATATAACAGCAGTGCCCTTGCAGGGCACATACTGCGTGTAGCACACGTGGGAGTCAATTGCGCTCTTTTTCGTTTACAGCTTTGCTTACAAACAACAGTCAGTGAGCTGCTGTTGCTGTTTAGAGTGACTTGGCCTTAAAGCTTGGAAGCTTCGGATGCAACTGCCACAGATATGTGGTTATCTCTACACTCCAACAATCTAGGCCCAGGTACTCAACACCAGTGAAGATTTTACTATCAAAGCGTAGCGTTGTATCATTGGCTTACGGGAATGAAACAGCTGATTGCCCCCATGGCACCTCGATCCCGTCTGTTCACTCTGCTTATTGCTGCAGTCCTGAAAACTTGTTTGCCTTGCTTCCGCCTTTTTGCTCTTGGCTCTGAAATTCCAAACAAGCCACTTGTCAATAGCCCCGATGGCCTTCTAGATGCAAAAGATTAGGGGCCCACATGTAACATGGGCTGATCAACAAGCTGATGTAGCTGGTGTAAGACTATGTATACGTGTAGCTGGTGTAAGACTATGTGTACGTACCTAGGAAGCTTGCAATAGAGCACATCACCAAGGGCAAAATCATGGACAGCTGTGGCAGAAATATGCACTCACAACTAAACCATGGTTACCTCGAAAGGATCACTTCGAAAGGAGTTCTTTGATAGATTGGATCTCAGATACACGTTCCGAAGGACACACTAATTTGCAGAGCTTGGCAATATACACTCCAGTGTGTACAATATCGCAAATGCCTTTGGCTACCCATTTCTTTGCAAAATGTGCTGAGCCCCAGCTTGCCATGAGGTGAACTTGAATACGTACCCTTCATGGACCACAGGCAGCCACCACGGCTCAAAGGGCCATGGCAAATACTCACCTTGATGTTTCGCGAAATTGACTGGGCTATGTTCCGTAACTTTTCGCGGATTGCGGGCATTTGCGTAATCGGGTGACTGGACACACACAAGGCCGCCTCGCGGAGGCCCGGCGGTGGCTGTACTTAGTGCTGTATTTTGGTGGAGTTTTGCTGCTTGTCTGCTCAGTTCTACAATGTGGATCACTATAGTTAATTTAAGTTATAACGATAGTGATTCTGTGTCAAAAACAGTATGCAGTCTAGCAAGGTTGTGTTAGGCTGCGCAATGCATCGAAATGCATTCAAATGCACCTCGGAGGCTCAGTAGTCAGTTAGACAAATATATATATTGAGGGTCGAGACTGACAGATGGTTGAGACCCAAACCACCTAGAGAACAACGTGTTTGTCGTCACTGTTATATGCAAGCGGTTGAAGACTAGCAACATTTCCTTTTTGACTGCCCTTTTAACAGCATCATTAGAGGTCAGCATTTCTCGTTATTTGGCCCAAACTACCAACAACGGGACCTTAGGCTCTTTTTCGAGCAGAATTCCCACCAGCTTGGTTTTGTTGCACACCACATACACCTGTGCTTTCAAGCGAGGATTTCTGATGAGTCACAACTGGCTCCACACCCCAGACTGTAAGGTGCTAAGTGAAATGAATATACTCACAGGCATGATAAGTAGAATCGCCAATTCGAAAGCTGCTGAGAAAAACCATTCATGGCGTCTGTTGCTGACTGTTAGGGCAAGGCTGACAGTCCTGACGGCCAGCCGTGAGCGCAAGCACAATGCATGTAGAGCCGAGATTGGAGTTTGTCTTAGTGGTTATACCTGTATCAACAAGTTTCAAGTAAGTTTGTTTCGTGTATGTGTATGTATAAAACTACTGCATTTAAATGGAGTCTTAGCTGGTCCCTACGACCTTTGGTCATGATGACCATGTATAATTCCTGAGCTGACTGACTTCAAGAAAACACAGGGCTACTGCAATGCGTATCAGTACTCCACAGTGCAAGTGCTGTTCTGTGGAACTCCGTGATTGCTGGACAAAATCGGGTGTCTTGTCTGTTGCTGTAGGGCCTCAACAGCCTAGTCAGCTCCCAGAAGATATTGATATCACATGTTGCTCTAAAACACATATACTTACATATTGAAATTTACGTCGATTCAGATGCCCACTGAGCTGGTTGTTCCATGCTTTGTTCACAATACCCAACCACTGGTGCTGACTCCTGCAAGAGGAATGACAGTCAGTGCATCACCTTGATGCTGACCAGGCAAGAACAAGATTCTGTGCTTGCTCTGCTGGCCTGCACCTTGGGCAGCCTGTACCTTGGTACATGTAAGCATATAATCCAGTAATTTCTTGCAACTCGATGCTGCAGATACAGGTTCACAACCGTTGCCAGCTGGTGCTGCAGCCTGAGCAGCCCAGCCAAGATCCTCCTGTACCATTCCGACTCGGAAGCAGCATTGGCAAATCAGGAGCTGCGGCGAAAGCCAAGCAGAAAATTTGAAATCCTGACTTAGCTGAGCTGAGCCATCCCGAAGAGCGTCCGGGATCGTCCTTAGGCAAGGCCTTACCTGTTGTTACGGCATATACCCGACAGCATTATATATTAGGGGGACCTCTGCATGGGTTTGACTGTGATCTGCAAGGTCGCAGGTTTCCGGAAGCCTTTGATCCTGCAGGGACGCTGTCAACTGCTTCTTTTAGCCGACATTTTCATGCTCTGGAGCTGCAGCGTTCCAGCAAACCATTGTTTGTGTGCCCAACGACCATAGCAGCAAGTGCCCACCTGCAGTTGGCCAACCCCATGGGTTCACTTGAAGGTGGCAGAAGCGACGCATTCGCGTGAGCTTCGACCTGGAAACCAGTCAACAGCGGTTCAGGAATTGTTCGGACCAGCTTCGCAGCTTTTATGGTTCGACCGCTGGCTGCTTTTGTAGAAGCCGAGAACGACCTAGCCCGTCTCGGCTGGTTGAAGCTCACGGACGACGAGACAACCGAGCGTCAGATTGATGATGATGTACCCTTGTCACATGAGCAGTGCCTGTCATTCGCAAGCCTATCAACCGACGGTAGGCAACTTCGCCCCAAAACTGATCACAAGCCTTGAAGCGACCTGCAGCTGAGCTCAGGGCTGCCTGGCGGTGCAGGGGGCGCATACTCCCCGGAACACGGATGCGAAAATATTACTGTTGATGATGTTTCATGCTACAGTTCGAAACTTGGGTGGGTGCCTATCACTGCACAGATGCAAAGTGCTGATTAGTTGTTGCTTGGCTTAAGTCTTGAATGATCTGCAGGAATAGTGCTGCTGTCAATGTGATTGCCAAGTATGCTGGACAAGGCAGTTGCACCGTAGAATCTGTCACCATAAGAACACCAGTCGAAGGCTACAACAGTCCAGTGGCACAAGCCATTGTTTTTGCCTCTCTTGGTCAGTCAACTGGCACCAACTCCTCCAGCATGCATGTGTGAAGATTGTGGTGTTCCTTGCGTCCTACAAGCTGTGTCCCCTGCGTCTTACATGCTTGTACTGGTAGTGTTAGATCAGGATGTGATGCACCATTGGACCACATCGTACATGCAGGTGTACCTTCTCTGGAAAAGCTTGTCAGCTTTGATCAAGTACACAGTGAACGTGACTTTGAGCAAGAAGTAATCCGGTGGTCGCAACAGGTGAGACACTTGTATACAGTCTCTTGTTCATACATGGTTATGACTGCCAAGCTGCTCTTTGTGTACATGATGAAATAAATACAGCTGCAATGCAGGCGCAAATGACCCCATGCATGCCCAAGCCAGTGGCATTAGTGAGCATGAGGGGCAAATGCAATGTCACTATGCCTGCGGCCATAACAAGGTGAGTCAGGTGACCTTCTCTTTGCAGATGGGCATCATGCATGCCCAAGGCGTGTCATGGATTGGCAACAGGCGGCACAACGTAGCTTAGCGCAGCAGCCCTGCAATATTGGGGAGCAATGCACATTGTTCATTTGCAGGTCCTGCAAATATGTTGTCATCAAGCTGCTGCGTCCACGAGGGAGTGTTGACAACATTGATGTGGAGTACGTTGGCCTGCACGGTTGGGGTGGGCGCCACTGCTGCCCTTGCAGAGCACCAAGGCTGGATTAATTTTCAGTCAAGCATCAGCCACATGCCATCTTCTTCTGATTCTGTACTGAGCAGCTGGCTGCAATGCAAATTGCAGATCAAGGCACCCAATCTGCTTTTGTCATTACATATGCTGTACGTGTTGCACATGGGCCCTGGCGCTGAGCCTTGGCTCAAAAATTCTGCATTACTGTACATGCAAGCCAGTGCCCAAATCACAGTTCTGCCTATTGATAATCTCATCTTGCTACCAACTGCGATTTGCACGGAGATTGTTGGTTGGTCTATGTTGAGTCAAACACCTTGTGAGTCTTTGACATTGTGTAAGTAAGTAGTTAAGCTTAATCAGCTGTGTTCATGGTGAGCTGAACTACAGGTACATCGATGATATCATGCCCAATTTCCCTGCTCATCCAGACAGCTTTCAAAATGTGATGCCCATGGGCAATTCTGGCCTGGTCTACGATCTTTGATTGTACAGCTAGCTTAGCAAGCATACGGACACATGGAAGTTCATGTGAAGTTACCAGCCTCTGTCTTATGTGTAGCAAATATTTCCCTGGGTCAGAAAGTACATGCTGCCTTGAATCACGATCTGCAAGGTAGCATGCCCCATATGCCAATCCAGCAGGCTAGTTATTAGTGAAATGGATAGCCTCACGCTACGAGCTACCATGTAGACAGTGCGTAAATCCAGGTGCGTGCCGTGCACAACGTAACCATTCAGTGGTATTGTTGATGAATTTCACAACAAACGTTTAAAAACAAAAACGTATCGAACAAGGTGGACAGTGCTGATAACACCAGGAGTTGCAATTGTGGGAATATGGCATCAGTACAATGGTGCCCAACAAAAATGTGAATTGACAGTCTCATACAGACATTTTTGCCATAACAACAGATGACATGTCTACAACCAGCAGCTGACATGAATATGACCTTGTCTTTGTTGTGAAGCACCCTTTTGTGTGACAATCCCTTGTTGTTGTTCACCAAAAATTGCAGCGTGCAATTTTATGCATTTCAGAATAAGACTTGGTTGTGTGTGACTGCTGTCTTGAGTTGTGTGAAGAGCAGAAAGCTCATCAGCAAAAACATCTGTGCACATAGCGGAATACCAGTCAGCAAAGCTACCATGCTTGATTGGCTCTGTGTATTTGTGAGGATGAGGTGTAGTGGCTCTGTGATTGGGTTTGGAAACTGCTGTCGCTGCAGCCTGTTTTACTCTGAGGTTCAATGCTGGCTGACCTTTGTCAACCATAGTGGTATGCTGGTCAGCAGCGCTGACCTGCTGTTGTGCTGCCACTGCTGGTATACTTCCCATATTCGTTCTGGATGCGTGCTTGCCTCGAGACGCTCTACTAACAGCACTTTCTTGCGCCACGTGCTGCAGCTTCTGCCGCTTGCTGGGTGACACACCAGGAACTGAACACAAACAGGCTTGAGCTCATTGTTTCCTTACTCCTGTCTGCTACTGAGTATATGCGGAGAATCAACATGCATGTAGATTAACGCACCTTCCCTGGAGGGCCTCTTTGGTGGTGCTCCCATAGGGTGTGAAGCTCCGTGCCGTGCAGTCGCAGCTAAGTCAGCAGCATGCGTTGCCTGCAGCTGCCTGCTCAACTGTATCAAAGCGTTGCTGTCCTGAAACTTTTCGTGACGCTTGTCAGGCGTGTTATGCGCCATGTGTAGGCAGGGTCTATGCACAGTCTGCGCAACTCAGTATTGACTACTAGTAGGAAGTTGATGCTTGCAGTTGAAACAGTTTCGATTTAGTACCAACACCAGCTGGTGTTGACTGCAGTCAACAATCAGTCTAGACTTCAGCAGCACAATCAGCCGAAGTGACACGCATTGATCAGCAGGCTGCCGGCAGCAGCGGCTGGCTGAAGCATCGCCAGCTGCTGCCATGCCAAAAGTGCAGTCGCACAAAGTCAACCTAGTTGGTGTTGACGGCCAAGAGCAGGCTGTCATACTTGACATCGAGACAGAGGGCGTGCACCTGCTCAGTCAGAAGGCTCAAGTAAGCCATGCTTGAGACATGCTTCTGCCGGACACTGCATCTCAACCTCTGTGCATTGACTCTAGTCACTACCGCGATACCACCTGTATATGTGCAGCACCTGGAGAGATTCCCTTTTGAGGTTATTGTCAAGTGGCTGCCTTCTACCTTGCGCACTCAAAACCCTGGCACTGCTGATTGCTTCGACATCCAGCTCAAGACGCCAAAGGGACCAAGAGAACTAAGAGTTAAAGCAGACTCTGAGAAGCAGGCTAAGAAGATTTTGAAGCAGCTTGAGGCCACTGTCCAGGATTTGGTAGACAAGCGGAAGGCAGTTGCTGCAAAGCAACAGGAAGCAGGCAAAGGCACCAACGCTGACAGCAATGTCAGTTCAGCACAGCCTGGAAAAGGACCGCAGTCTGCTGCTCTGCAGCATGCAGCACCTTCAGATATATTCAGCATACAGCCTAGCATGCTGGTATCTGAGGCAGAGTCCATACACAAGCGGCCATCAGGACTTACCATGGTAACACCATGTCTTTCTTCTGCGTTTCTAGCTGACAGACAGGTCCTGCTTGTGCCGCATGTCAACACACCAATACCTGCCGCAGGTCAAGGGTGCCAAGTCGCCTCTGGGCAAAGCACCGTCCATATCCGACAAGGACAGCACACTCATCCCCTCGGCCTCCCTTAGACAGGGCCAGCACTTGTCATTCAACTCGAACACTACATTCAGACCATCCTCACTGAGCAGCGCTTCTGGTATGTCTGGCATGGGTATAGCTGCAGTCTCGCCCAGACACAGGAGAGATCCATCCCCTGCTGAGCTAGCACTCGCCAGACAGGCTTCACTCACACCCGGGGCAAGCGCTGTCTCTCATGTAGACACCGCCAGCATCACCATGTTTGCAATGTCACCACGGCAGAGAAGGGACCCTTCGCCAGCTGAACTGGCAATTGCTAAGCAGTCCTCTTTGGGCACATCACATGATGCCGGTAGCCAGCAAGATCACGCTGCATCTGCACTATCCCCTAGGCAAGGCAGAGATCCCTTGGCTGCAGAAGTAGCTGCTGCAAGGCATAAACCTGTTGGCAGCGGTGCTGCAGCAACTAACGGCGTGTCCCTCAGGCTGAACAGGGATGCATTACCTGCTGAGACTGGTGCCATGAAGCAAAGTAGCATGAACAGCGACATATCTGTCAGTGGTCTGTCCAATGCCAGTGCGTCTGCAATCTCCCCTAGACAAAGAAGAGATCCCTCGCCTGCTGAGCTTGCCTTGATCAGACATCAGTCTTCTGGCATCAAGGTAGAGCACGTGCAGGCCATCAATGCATGGTCCTGGATGATTGGTTTGCAGGTTTCCATAGCAAAAGAAGCTGTATTGGGCCTAGCTTGCCTTGGGACAACATGGGCCCTCATGTCCCTGCGTGTACAACCCACAGAAGCCAATTGCACAAGCCACAGCAGTACCAATGGCTTGTGCAACTTGAATCTTGAAGGAGGATCTGTTTTGACATGCCGCATGGCTTGCAGAGCCTCAGCAGCAATGAAGCTGAGTACAATGTTTCATGCCCAAGTTGTGACTGCAAGTGATCAGTGGGATTTTCTGAGGCTACCACAAAAGTTGCACACCTCATAAACTGCACCTTTCTGCTAATGACCCTGCTGCCCAATTTGCATCACACAAGCATTGCAGTTGCGACAGATGCATGCAACAGCACGCTTCATTGTCACTGCAGGATGGAGGGGCTGCATTTGGCATCCCAGCAGAAGGAGATGCTGCTGCTGGAAACAGGCAGAGGCGGGACTCCTCACCTGCGCAACTGGCTTTCACAAATCAGCTCCCAGTCAGTACTCAGGTGAAATTCATGCCGGGCAACATTCTCCTTTTCAGCCTGACAGACCAACTCTGTTTGCAGTTGCGTCCTGTGCAAGTCATGTCAGACAAGTACTAATGTGTCATAGCTGAGTGCAAGCAGACATGCTGAGGGGCTGCAATGCAAATTTGGCGCGTATGCTGCATGCAGTTCTGTACTGACCTTTAAATCTGGCAGACATTGAGGCTTGCTCCCGTGAATGAAGGCTTAAAATCTAAGGTTGTGAATGAATGCTTGTGGGGTCCTGCAGGGTGGCATGCTGGGACAAGACCAAGATGACGATATTCCAAGACTCAAGTCTTTCAGTGGTGCTAGCACAGAGACCGAGCTCACATCCAAAGCTGCCAAGCAGAAGAAGAAGAAGCGTGATCCGTCCCCCTTGAGTCGCATGGGGTCTAGCCTGCTACGTCCCTTCACCAAAGGTTTGTCTAAGCTGCGCACCTCACGCAGCAGTGACAAGGACGGAAAGCTGCAAGCTCAGTCCAGGACTGCATCCCAGTCTGATAGCCTGGCCAGCAGAGCCACCAGTGCATCCACCCTGGACACCGGTGTGCCTTCCCGCTTCAACAGCATCTCCCTCCAACCTCAAATTCAAACTGCACAGGGCGCAAAGGCTGCTGCAGGGCGATCTGAGTCTTTCAGGTTCAACAGCCCAGCCACAGATGCACCTCCAGACCTTGCTGCTGAGCCCAGCTTTGCTCAAGACCTGCCTCACAATAGCCGCACCTCACACCAGAGCTCAGTCTTACCGGCCAAGCCTGCTGCTGCTGCTGCTGCTCCTGTTGCTGCAGACACTGCACCAAGTCAGACACGCACCCAAGCAGCCGATAGACATGGGGCAGTACCAGGGCTGAGCAATCTTAGCTCTGGGCAGGCTGGTCATAGCTCAGACGACGATGAGTTCAGCTATGACTTCAGCCAGACAGAGTCCTGGCCGGCTGCAGGCCAGCGCAACACTGCATCAGCATCTGCTGCGGCAGTGTCACAGCCCAGGTCTGCCACTACATCCTCAGCAAAGCCTGAGGCTGCTGTCAGCAGAGACAGCAAGGCAGGCAGTGGCACGGACACAGAGCTTTTGTTCGAAGCAGATGCAGGTGGTCTTTCTGGTCAGGTTGCTGACTCAGGTCTTGAGAAGTCCAGGGGCTCGTTTGTAGAGGCTGGCAAATTCAGACCACAGCTGAGCCGAGCTGAACGGCCGCAGCTGGCCATTGCCACTGCGTCTGTCTATTCGCCTCTGGAGGTAGGTTTAGCCACATCACCTACCATGCGCGCCAATGTCAATGGTGAAGGTATCAAGGGCAAAGCCAACTCTTTGCGAGGAGCACATGTCAAGCCTAGCTCTGAGGCAGAGTCCACCTCACCAGCATCAACACCAGCAGCAGCAGCAGCAGCAGCTGAAGTGAGCGGCAAGCAGAGGTTGGGCGTAGTGCTGCAGAGCGGCACAGAGGATGCACAAGAGGCCACTCACTCCCAGCCTCCAAAAGACAGTAGCACTCAGGGCAGTCTACCTGCAGCTACCTTGGAGGCTGCATTAGCTGGTAGTAAACGAGGGCAGGCAAGCAGCAGTGGTGATAAAGCAGCAGGTCAGAAGACATCAGGGCAGTTGGCTTCCAGCCCAGTCTCAGGAGCAGCACCACAGGGTCCAGACAGCTTGTCAGCTGAGTCGTTGTCATCTGCTTCATCAGCAGGGTCCTCTGAGTTTGACATTCTGGAAGCTGCGCCATACCAGTCTCTTCACGACAGGTCCATGGTTGCTCATGCTGTGCTAATAGAAGCAGCTAGTCCAGGTCCGACAGATATGGCTCCATCGCGAGCTGAGCAGTACAATGTGCAGGGTTCAGGCTACTCCACTAGCCCCATCTTAGGGCCAGCTTCATCCCAGGTTAAGCCATCTGGGGATGGTGACCACTCCATTAAAGCTGTCCTGGGATCAGCACCATCCCAAGCTGGAGGTGCAACCCGCCCTACCCTAGCTGCTGTGATTAGTCAAGGATCCGCCTCTGTGTCCCCATCACAGCAGCCACATGAGAACATTGCTGGGATAGGGCAGGTGTCTGCTCAAGCCAGGCTAACCAGCCCCAGGAAGGGTTTCTCTGACAAGCCTATTCTGGCGGTGTACTCACGGCGACCTTCTGCAGACGAGGAGGCGACGCAGGAGCTCACGGGGAGCAGCAGAAGACAGCAGCAGTCCTCAGATGACGCCCTGCAGGCTAAGGTACTGATCACATGACACTTGCATGAATAGATGCCTTAGTTGTTTCCAAAGCTGGCCACTGTTACACCATCAGATTTTCAGCATGTACATCATGCAGAACGATTGTCTGCTGCCGGCCTGCATTGCTACCCCGATTTTGGTCCAGGCTGCATCCACACCCTCCAAACACATTCAGGCTGCACGCCCTACTTCGACTCTGTTCTGGGATATTGTTCCCTTGATGACCTTATGCTGCCCAGTGCTTGCCATGACACTAAAGTGTCTGTGTTTGGATGCCAACTCAACCAAGAGCTGCTACTGTATCAGCAAGCTAGCATGCATGCAGGTCAACATGCTGGAAGAGGTGGTGCGTCAACTGTCACATAACCTCAAGCTGGCCGAGGCCCAGCAGAAGGCCAGCAGCAGCAGCAGCAGCAGCAGTCGAGCCGAGGAAGATGTTGTGCAGTCTACGAAAGGATCTCCTGCTACACAGCGTGAAATGCAGGCCCTCAGCGCAAGGGTATGCTCGAATGGTGTCCTGACCAGAATCCTGTAGTCACCAATAAACAAGCAAACCACCCAAATGAAATCGTGACTGGGCTGAGCAACTTGCATACAGGATTGGTTCAACCACATGTTGCACATGGTCATTGACAACTGAGCAAAATATTATGTAACCTGTTGGAAACAGTCTACTATACTGAGAGCATGCCAACTTAGCCAATACTTATATCAATTACTTGTGCACGACTTGGAAGCAGGTGTTCATCAGCATCAATGTGCTGTGCAGGTTGTCGAGCTTGGTGGTGAGAATGAGCAGCTACAGTGGCAGCTCCAATCTGCTCAGAGTAAGCTGAGCCAGGCTGAACATACTGCACAGCAGCTTCAACACAACCAATCAGACAGATCCTCCACATCTCCAGAGCAAGACTCAGCCCGGTCTAGCCACCTGCAGAGTCAACTTGAGGAGCTTGGCAGACACAACAGTGAGCTGCAGTCTGAGTTGGCAACAGCTGTTCAAAATTTGAAACAGGAAGCGGCAAAGGGCGTGAAGCAGCAGCAGCAGATACATGATCAAGCTGATCACATGGCCTGGGAGCTACAGCACAAGGTGGACAATCTGACTCAGGAAAACCAGTCTCTCCTGAAGCACCATGAGCAACTGGAGACCCGGTTTGAATCGCTCACCAAGCAGCTGGCCAAAGCACAGCATGCACAGCACGCACAGCATGCGGCAGAAGCACAATCAAAAGCGTCTGAAGCCCAAAAACAGTCCAAGACCACTGCGCTACAAGAGCAGATTGACAATCTGCTAAACAACAGCGCAGCCCATCTGGAAGTGCGGCACAGGCTTGAGAACGAAGTGACTTCACTTCAGAGGCAGCTTGGTCATGCTGAGTCAGCACTGAGTCAGCAGCAGGACCGTGCTAGGAACCATCAGCAGGCAGAAGCTGCTACCAGTGATCAGGTAGCTGCTCTGCAGCAGCAGGCTGAGAGCGTCGTGCAGGAGAACGCTACATTGGAGAGGCAATGTCGGCAGCAAGCTGCAGACATGAAGCAATTGCAAAGCGATGTACAGGTTGGTCATAGCAAAAGAAATTGCTGATGGCATCGCAGCTGGTGTCCAGATTGATGGAAACCTTGAACATGTTGCATGCCAAAGTGCTGCCTGTCAATCTAGTCATGCACAAAAAGAAGCAAATCCTGAACGAGTCTCAGCCGCATTGATTGGGAATGCTTCACAGTCGTCACGTGTGCAGAGACCTTGCACATTGTCAGCTCGATGCATGATACCAGCAGCACAGATCTTCTTGCTTGTTGCAATCATAATCATGACAGCCAGGCAGCCAAAATTGTCACAAAGCCTTTGTCATCTCAGGCCCGCTCTGCTGAGGTTGTAAGTCTGAGCCGTGAGGCAGCTGAGCTGATGGAGCGTCTGGAAGCTGCTGAAGCTGCTGCAGACCGGTATGAAGCCAAGTACAGAGCAGCCAAGGGGGAGCTGCAGCAGACTCAAGCAGTCAATGCTCAGCATACTGCTGAGCTGGAGCAGCTGAGTGAGAGTCTGTCCAGTGAGCAAGCAGCAGCTCAGTCCAGTCAGCAGGCTGTAGAAGAGCTTACTACAAGGCTGAACATGGTACAGGTGAGCTGCAAACCTTTGCTGTACAGCCTCTTATGGTCTGTCCTCATCTAGCCTCCTGTTTGTGAAGTGCACAAAACTGGGTAAACTACATGGCATAAGCTGTGCCCTAACTCAGTCTCACTGTGCTCCACCCAAATCTGGGCTGTTCAGCGCCAGATAGTGTGCCAGCACTGCTTACCATCATCAAGCTTACGGCCAGGAGGGTCAAGGAACTGCAAGACGTGTGTACCACCCCAGGCCTCTATTTGGCCCAGATTTTGGCACATGGTTCCTCCCTGGGTAACACATTCACAGCAAAGATATCTTCCAAAACGCCATCACTGCGCAAATTCTTGCATGCAGCGCTACTGCAATCCCAGTTTGTCACAGCCTGGACATAAGGTGTTGCCGACAGCAAAAGCGGATTTCCGATGCAGTCCGAGCAGCAGCGCTGACTGGGCTATTGATTCTGATGACGCAGGAGGAGCTGGCTATGGTCACATCCGGGCAGCAGCAACTGTCTGTCAGTGAGTCTGCTGCAAAGCAACAGGTGGCAGCCCTTGCAGAGGCTTATGAGAAGGCCAGCACAGCATGTGCAGCTGCAGAAGGGGAGGAGCGTCGCCTTGGTTTGTTGCTTCAGGACTCAGAGGCACAACTCTTGCAAGCACAGCAGAAGGAGGGCCAGGTGCAACATATCTTGATGCAGCATCCATCAGTCTCCAGCACAAAGTGTCCTCCAGTCTTGACTTGACCAATCTTATATTGTTGTCCTTACTGTTTACTTGCGATGTTGGCTTTGTGAATACAGGCATTGATGGTGTTTACTACATTACGTCTACTCATTGCATTGCTACTCACTACGAGTACCTGCATTACATTGACAAGCCAGTCAAAAGCTGCTTGACAATGCTATGCAACTGACCTTTTAGTTTGCAAAAGTAGTGAACAAGCTTCAATCTCAACACATGCTGTGCTGTGGTAGGTATATACTTGTATCAGGACAGCCATGGACGCAGCTCAAGAAGCAGCAGCAGCTCGGGACAAGCTGCTGGATCAGCAGGCCGAGTCTGAGGCTGAGCTCAAAGCCCTCAGGGCCAAGATGACTCGCCAGGCAGCCGTCATCACAGCTGCTGCAGATGCTGAGGAGCGAGTCAGTGCTGCTGAGGCCAAGTGCAAGGCAGCTTATGCTGATTCTTCGTCTTGGCAGACTCAGGTAACAAAGTTGAGGAAGGTAGTCCCATGTTTCTGACTATGCTGATCTTAACATGCATGACCACATGTCTCAAATCCTGCGAGACGTCATGCATCAGGAGTAAGAGGCTGTAGAGGGGCTCATTTGCAGACGCCAATACTTCTGACAAGTGAGCACTGCGGCAGCGCATGATCAAGCTGTGGTTAAATCGAATATGATGTAGCCTAATTCAGCTGCTGCTGCCAGAGCCAATTTATGTAACATGCTGTGAGACCCCAAAATAATACGTTTCTTCAGCTGTTGGCTGATGGCTTGTGTCAGGTAGCAGAGATGAGGGCAGAGCGCGAGCGCCTGCTCAATGACAAAGCCTCTCTGCACAGCCAGATAGCAGAACTGAGGGAGCACTATGCATCCCTGGGACTAGCCCCCACAACTGGCAGTAGTCACTTGGGATCGCTCAGAGCCTATCAAGAAGCTGAGTCAGCCAAGTCTGAGGCTTTGAGTCGTCTGCAGAGTACTCAGCTGAGTCACGAGCGGGCAGCTCGTGAGTGGGAGCTTGAGAAGCAGCAGCTGCAGGTAAACTGGCAGTGGTACAAGCGTATCTTTACGCCTACACCACACTGTGTGACGCACTTCAGACATAAATAATATGCTAAAGTGTATTCCTGTTGGTCTCATGCAGCAGTGGTGACTGTGTATTAGCGACGCTGTCATGGTGAACAAGACATGGCTGCAAACAACTGCATGAAACACCTGCAATGTCCACAAATCTGATACTGCATGATTACAGCAAGCTTGGCATGCCTCTAAACACCCACTTAGATGTCCTCGGCATGCGCATGCGCTCAAGCACAAGCTGAGAAACAATAACAAAATTGGAGGCATGGCAATGTTGTGTCTGATTGCTTCACGAGGCTGTCTCCATGGCTCAGACCTGCTTGTCAAGCACAGTGTGCAGCAAGGGGCATAACTCCCAGCTCTCCCTTCATACAGGCCTCAGCTAATGAGCAGCGCAAGCGCATGGCCGAGGTAGAAAGCACAGCCATTTCTCACAGAGCTGAGGCAGCAAGCCTGTTCAGGCAAGCAGAGGCAAGCAGGCAAGAAGTGGCATCAATCAGGCAGGAGCTGTCAGCCAGCAGGCAAAGCCAGGGTCAATTGGAGGCAGAGCTGCGGGGGCATGCCATTGGTGTCAGGGCTGAAGCTGATGCAACAGTCGAGGCTGTGCGCATGCAGCTGGCAGCAGCCACAGACAAGCTTAGAAGGTATGCTGCATACCTGCGGCATCTGCCCTTTCACTGTGTCACCAGATGCAGCTGAGGCTTTGTGCATGCATGAGGCAGGTGTTAATGACCACCCCAAGAGGCTCTGTAATGTAGACCTGCAGCAATGGTCACCTGTATCTATGCATGTTCACTACAGACCTATGTCAGATCATATCCAAGTCCTAAGGAGCATGGATGCTAGCATCTGTAAAGGTGTGTGCTTGTGAGCCAAGGAACGAAGCATCTGTCACCCATGAGGCTCATGCAGGCTTGCACCTGTCTGCATAATGTCAGCACCATCTGCTACTGCACAGTCAGCATGGCTTGAGACCCAGGGTATATGTTGTGGTGGCAAGTTGGATTTTGTGCCAGTTTTAAGGAAGTGGGTCTGCAGGTCCTCTGAGGCATCTGAAAGGAGCCTGGCCAGCAAGCAGGCAGAGCTGACTCTGGCTCAGCGAGCCCTGGCAGCGCTGCAAGACACATCAGCTCTACAGAGCAGGTAAGCTGGCTGCTCTATCCTCTTGTACAGGTATTTTCCCTGGTTCTGCGCTGGTGCCTTGCATCTGTGTTTACACACGAAGGCATGTTTCTGCATGCACAAGGCAGATTGCGCTACTGTCCTGCTGGGCTGCCGATATTGCTAATGATGGATGCATATTGCATAAAAAAATCTCAATTGATTGGACAATGCAATATCTGCTGCTTTACACCAGAAATCTTAGCTATACGCTTGGTCTCTGCCTTAGGCAGCAATGCAAGTCTAGCAGTGCCGTGTTCAACTAGTGAATGATGCACAAGTTGCAGCATGAAGGGTGCCTCATGAACAAATTTTGGACTTCAAAACATGCAACGTAACACACAGCATGCAGCTACTGATGCCCAATTCAATCCAATCTTCTGGTATCATGGTATGTCCTGATGTGTGTCATGATCAAGACATAATAAGAATGTCGTGATATGTGCTTGCAGCAAATCTGAGCAGATGAGGTTCAGGGCGACAGACTTGAAAGATGAGCTGCGTTCCTTGCATGCTGATCACTCAAGGCTGGTTGAGCAATATGAGGTTGCACAGAGCTGCAATGCTGGTTTACAGCATGATCTGAAGGCCTGCAAACACAGTCTCAAGCAGGTGCTGTTGCTTTTCTCATGACTTTCCAGCACATAGAAGGCGTGTACGTACAGTGGCTGCTGCACTGACGTCACTGTGATGCAAGCTCACATTGGATGGCAACAGAAAGCTGCTTGATGTGCAGTCTACCTGCTTGATCTGTAGCCCTTCTCCAGCAAAAGTTCACAGTGATGTCTGCGTGCAAGCCATGCATATCTGCTGGCGCTGCAAAAGGTGTACAATACAGAACATGTTGGTCGTTTTTGGTGACCATGTTTTGATCTGACTTGAGAGTATGGGTTGAGTACAATCAGATGGGCTTCAGCAACAGTGTGATCTTGTAGGTCTCAGCACAAGCAAGAGCTCTGCAGCAGCGTGAGGACACCTTGTCACAAGCCAAGAGAGACCTCAATGTCCAACTCGACCGGGCCGAGCTTGAAGTGAGTCGTGCTGAAAGACAGCGGCAGACAGCTGTAGACAAATGTGCTAGCTTACAAAAGCAGTGTCTCAGCCTACAAGACATGGTGTCACTGCAGCTGCCTGCACAATTGGAAGGCAAGCTCCAGGCACACGGGGGGCACAGGACAAAACGAAGCAGGGCAGACAGAGTACAAGCCCACCTGCCTGGCCATGAGCTGTTGTAATGCCAGTGATTTAGACAAACTCCTTGCCTGTGTGGTCAAAAGTCAACTATTCCATGCCAATTTGAGCAAAAATGCAGCTGTCGCTCCGAGACCAATGCACACGACAAAAGGTTGTGATGACGCTGTACGAGGCTCCCGGCAACAGCTTACACCACTTGGCATGCTCTGATGCGGAAAAGTTGCCGGGCTACATTTCGCTCGACACTATATTTGGCTGCCGAAAGCTGGCCTAACGATACAAAGTCTATGCTCAACAGCACCGCACACTTCTCAGCGTTGAACCTGTCTTCTGTCGCTCGCGTAGCCCCAAGCATTGCTGGCTGCAGCCGCTTGTCGCCTGTCTGTTCTGTCGGTGCAACGTCGACCGACCGAAGTCTGACTTTGCGTGGTCCTCGACACTCCCACTTGCAGGCAGCTAGCAGGTTGCAGCACAGGACCTTTTGCGCCAGCACATCTGCTGCATATGGTCGTGCGGACGTTGAATCCCTGAAATCAAGTCCCCTCAGGAGACAGATCCGTGTGACAAGTATGCAAACACAGCAGACAGCTGCAGCACAGCAAGAGGAAGTCAAAACCCTCAGGGCGCACCAACAAGGTGCAGGTGCTGCTGAGGCAATCCTACCAAAAGCCGAAGTAACTCTGCATCCATTTCTGACTTGCGCCTCTGAACAGCCTTTGAGAGGGCAGGTGGACTATTCGAGGGGTCAGAGACCTTTACAGGTTCTGCTCTCCACTGTCTTTGTGTACCCAAGTCAAATAAGGGATGCATATCCTGCCAGCCAGATGTTGTGAGTGCAGTGCTGAGCTGTCAAAGGTGACTGGTAGTCACTGCAAGGCACCTCTGCTTGACTGTGGCATGTCTATATTTGAGCCAAACCTGCATCCCTGGCTAGTGTCAAGCAGCAACCTCTTATGCCTCTTGACTCACCCTCAATATCTGCTGCAGATTGTTGACCCTGAGGTCGAGATGATCAATCCTGCAGACTGGGATGTGATCTGTGATGTGCGTACTCCTGACGAGTTTGAAGAAGACTGCATCCTGGGTGCTGTCAACACACCTGTCCTAAGCAACGAGCAAAGGGCACAAATTGGAACTATATACAAGCAAACGTAAGCTCATGACCTCAAACTTTTTGCACTGCCCCACAGTCGCTGGTCTCTCAAGCAGCACTTCTGAATGCAAACCATGCGCATTGCTGCAAGATGCAGCTGCCCGATCTGATTGACACGCACAGAAACAGCGTGTTCTAGGGTTGCGTGCCTGTCTTCAAAAGAACACGCGCTTTGCACTAGCAGGGACAGGGGCAACAGCAGGGGCAAGGGCAGTTGACAGGTGGCATGTGCATGCAGGGGGCAGCATGAAGCAAAGAGACTGGGATCTGCGCTTATCTCGCGCAACATTGCAGACATTCTGTTGAACCATTTCCAGGAGCATGGCAAGCAGCTGAGGGTTCTGGTCTATTGCTGGCGGGGTGGCGAGAGGTCACAGTCCTTGGCCCACGTCCTCTCCAGGGTGGGTTGGGAGGTTGCTATCATCAAGCGTGGCTACATGGGCTACCGCGATCAGGTGGGTGCATGTTGTGTGCACTCCAAAGGATCCTTTCACATGTTCTGCTGAATGTTGGGGACCCTTTTTGTGCTTTTGGGGTCATAACTTCAACCTTTGGGAAAGCCATATAGCAGAGACTATATTCCTAAGGTATAGGAGAATGCAAAATAGATATGCTCCAGGCAGTGATGGAAGCCTGTGTACATGTGCAGTGATTGAGCATGTAGCAGCAGGCTTGTTTGTGCCAGAGGCATAATTACATGTATCTTGAAGCAGAACTTATTCATTTTTAGGTGCGTCGGTGCATGGAGGTGCTTGGGCGTTTCCAGTACCACGTGATAGGTGGGGCTACTGGATCAGGCAAGGGGAAGCTGCTGGACTGCCTCAGAGACCAGGGGGGCCAGGTCATTTGAAATGCTCTTGCAGCATACAGCATGTTCTTCAGTTATACCCTCTGTACCTTTGGCTTCTCCTGCCGCACAACCCAAGTCTGTTCTCCTGAACGTTGCACTGCCCATTTGTTGCGGCGGAACAGCAAAAGGTGCCAACAATCTTTGATTCTTAAGGCATTTTGGCTCCTGTTGATACCCCAAGACTATGAAAATGTGGCATCTGTGAATATGTCACCTGTGAGACACCTTGGCAATGATGGCTCTGATGTCGAACAGGTGGTGGATCTGGAAGTGGCAGCAGATCATAGGGGTAGTATTCTGGGCGACCACCCTACCCGCCTGCAGCCTCCCCAGAAGATGTTTGAATCTAAGCTGCTGCACCAGATGCGCAACTTCTCGGTAGATCGGCCCGTCTTCATTGAGTCTGAGTCTTCCCTGGTTGGCCGCCGTCAAGTTCCTGCCGCCATGTGGAAGGTGAACTTGCCTTGTCAAGTGCAACTCTGCCTTACACACAGCATTTTGCTGCTCATGCAAACCAGCCCTGCACGTCATGCTTGGACATAGGCATCTTGTTGTTGATGCCGAGAGCAGGTTTTTACTGCGAGCAAGTCAGACAGTAGCATCCTGCACCATTGGGAGCCCCACTGATGCATGTCGCAGTGCAAGGAATGTCCTGACATTGTTGTTCATGATTGGTATATGTCAGGCAGCAGCAAATTCACCACGTGCTGTTCCTGCACATTTGTGCTTGCAAGAAGCATGGGGCTTTTGAACCACACATGAGTTGCATTGCATGCTTGAGATAAACTGCACCAAAGTTGCATATATGTTGCAGTCTGGCTCCCAATCCCCAGCAATGTAATCAATGATGCAAGCAACACCCAGTCACGTGGCTCATATGGTGAATATGTTAGGCCATGCAAGCTGCTGCCCAAGTCACAGAGCTGGAGGTCCCACTGCACAGCAGAGTGGCTTGGTTGCGTCACAACTACAGCTACTTCGAGGATGAGCACAAGGATGTGCTCATGCGCAAGCTGGATGCGCTCACCAAGACCTCTGGCAAAAAGGTATGTTGCATGTGAAGGTTCAGAAGGCTTTTCTAAATGTGCACACGGTATGCTATGCTCCATCGTCTTGCGTATATGTATGTGTCGTTTGTTCTGACTGTGCTGTAGCAGGTACTTAAGTCAGTAGGCAGACTGGATCTGCACATTGTAAAGCCTTGGTCTCAGTTGTCTGGCTCTCATTGGCTGATGCCAGTGGTGTTAATGGATGTTGTAGCAGAGTGTTTGAATGATGCAGGTTGTGAGCAAGTGGCGGGAGCTGGCAGAACAAAGCAAGTGGGATGACTTTGTTGCTGCTATGCTGCACGAACATTATGATGTTGTGTATGCCAGAGCTCAGCTCAAATACTTGACACCCTCAAGCAGCCAAGCAAAGGCAAATCAGCCAGCCGATGCATCAAATCACAGCACTGCCAAAACTGCTGATGGGGAATCTTCAGATGAATGCCATCAAGAGAATGGTGTGGGCAGTCAAGAGCTTGACAATAACGACGCCAGCCAAACTGCAAGCTGGACTCTGACAACTGATCATGACGCAGCTGAGCAGCATACTTCAAGTGCTGACGATGCAACGGTAGAGGCAGCCGGCGCATTGTCTCACTTGTTTGGAGGACCTAGGCAGAAGCTCATGCAGCAGGTGAACAGCAAGCAAGCAGAGTCTACGCTAAGATGGCATCGAGCGCCTGTCGATGACATCAGTGATGAAATATATTCAGCCCTAGCACTGAAACTTCTGAAGGAATATGATCCAGCTGCCCTCCAGACCTTGTAGGCACGCATGAATTCCTAGTAGCTCTGGGCTGCTGTATCAGGAGGCTTTCATTATGATTGCCGAAAGGCTAAGACTGTTTTCTGCTTTCTGAAGTCCTGTTGTAATGCTGCTCTACTAAATGACGCATAAGGGGCTGCTATCGAGCCAGTGTATGTGTGCCTTGATGAATGTAGGGTCAAAGTAATCAAAAAAAGGCCTTAAAAATCACGTGCGGCAGCACCTCTTTTCACATGAAATGAGCAGAGTCTTACAAAGGCCAGAACAGCGGCCTCACATGTATCTCAGCAACTTTTGCTGTTCTCCTTTCAAGGTGGTCTAAGTAGTTGCCAGACAAAACATCTCGAAGCAGACCAAATCATAAAATCTAAAGCAGTCTGGCTCTTGTAAACCTGCACGCAGGTGTTTTTAGTAAAAGACAACAACATGCAATACTCTGAAAAACTAACTATCAGAAGTATTGCATGTAGTTTACGCAATTAGGGTTCAACTGCCGGCGATCCTTAATTGCCACCTCCTCTGCAGACTGGATGCATATGCTACAGACCTGCCTTGGTCTGTAGACTTACTATCGCCAGATGCCTACTGCTGGTGGGCCAACAAGAGCTGGGACAGGTGCAGCTCCCCAATCACTCTCTTTACTTCCTTCACAGTCACCGGCGCTTCCAGCTGTCTCAGCACCTGCTCCCGGACAGACTCTGTGCCTCCGTTGGTGTGTGCTGACTCAGCACCATGCTTGAGACCAGAGGCTTGCAGGTCTGTCAAGCCTTGCTTAGCTGCTGTAATTGCTGCCTGGAAGGCAGTGATGACTGAGACTGACGCCAGCAGGGGTGGTTCACCTGTTGACTTGGAAGTCATGATGCCCACCTTATTGGGTGAGTTCTGCAGCCGCCACCAAGTGTCAGTCACACACTAGAATTTTCAGAGACTACAGAAGTCTTTGGTGATGAAATCGAAGTGGTAATGTAATCAGCACAGCCCAACCTGATTGACAGCTGCTCAAGCTTTTATGCCTGTCGTAGATGATGATGTCAGCATGACTGTGCATGTTGATGCTTTACCCCATTGCATGCCTGCAAGGGCACATGCACAATGCTGTGGGCAACAAAGCACATTCATGTCTTGCACAGTGGTTCAGGCAGAACTTAAGCATGTGTTATGAGTTCACCTCCAGCATGCGGATGATCATCTCTCTGGGGACACAGGCAGCAGAGGGGATCTTGTAGTTCCAGGTGCTGTCAAACTCAGGCTGGCCCTTGGCATCATACGTCACGTCCTCTTGTAGCAGCATGCCCAGTGCATACACAAACCCGCCCTCGGCCTGTACCAGCCACAACTGTTTTAGCCAAACTTGGCATCATACGTCACACCTTCTTGTAGTCAGTGCATACAGCCTGAACCAGCCACAAGTGTTTAGTTGACCTTGGCAGAGATGCTGGGTTGTCTATGCCATGTATACACCGCACTCAGACTGAAAACTGGTTTTGACAATCACCAGACAATGACCCTAGATGCTCTTGCAATTGCATGTGCACATGACATGGCTGCAAAGCTGAAGCAAAGCTTGCATCACAGCTGCACTGTAAAGGCAGAGCTGGCTGCCAGCAATCAACGGCATGCTGATGCAAGCTGATGAAGCCTAAGCTTGCCTGGCCGGCATCAATAGCAGGGCTGAGACTATTGCCAGCATCCAGCATGATGTCCGCACGAAGAACACGCCTCTCCCCTGTCAGCATGTTGACCTCTACCTCACTGCAGCTGGCTCCAAAAGAGCTGTACAGCAGCTTCTCTTCACCTGCAAGCCCACAGACCCAATCTGGTGTGCTGCAAGCTCCCGAGACCCCAGCCAGCCCAGTCTTTGCAATGTCATTGTTTGCAGTGCAAACGCGACTCTTGGAGTGAGGTGGATCAACTGAGCCACTGTCAGTGCATAGTTGTTCCCACAGAGTTATCCTGTAAGTCAGTTTCTACATCTACAGTCATTACAGCACAACAGGCACATCAATAGTGTGCCAGACCACACATACTGTGACGGCATGTGCCCACAATGTCCCATGTGTGTCTGTCTGGGCAGAAAAGCAGAAGACCATGCACATTGCCACCTGCAGGTTTGTCCCGCCTTGAGCCATCAAACAGGGCATACGCTGTCAGCTGCTTGTTGGGGAAAGCCATTGGGTTTGAGGCAGCCTTCACGATAGCCTTCCAGGTGGCCTCTGCTGAATCTTGATTCTGTACCTCTTCCTGCAGGTCGGCGGCCGTGGGCGCCAGTGTGTTCTGCACCAGTTGCTGACAGGCCAGACGCACTGACTCACACGCTCCCTCTGCAGTTGTGCTGCCTACATCATAGCAACACTCTTTGCTGCACTTAGCGCCTAACTCCAGCTGCACATCATACAATGTCTGCTTCCATGTGGCATATTGAGAGCATGGTACTGTCACATTACGTAAACGTATACCAGAGAGCTCTACTAGGCGGTATAGGGTGGCAACGAACAACCTGAGCAACTATGCCATGGAATGCAGACATGTACATGAAGCTGACGATTTAGCTTGTCAAGACGGACAACTTTTTGTGTGCAAAGACAAGTAGGGAAACCTGCATCCATGCCAGTGTTGGGAAGGGCGCTAGTGTTGTTGTCTGCCACTTCCACTAGGTGTGCAGGCATGGGTCGCTGCGCCTCTGGCAGGCACTTGCTCAGCTCATGCAGCGCCACCTGCAGCCATTGCTCCTTCAGCTGCTGCATGACTAGCTGTGATCACATTCCGCCACGATTTCTAGCAGCCATAACCCTCATCCCCAGTGACCTTGCTAACGCTTTGTACCCTCGGAAGATGGTGTGTCAGCATGAAATTGGATGAGCATGCAGGCAGGTGCAGGTGGATTTGCTTATGTGTGAGCTTGAGTAGCTGCAGGGAAGCCAAAGGCTGCAGGAGCATGTGAGAGACATGTGGACCACACATGCATCATACCTCCAGCAGGACGTTGTGGACAGGAAATCAGAACAGAGACTCGAAATATCAAACTATCGAAAAAAACAGAAGTTGGTCAAGAGAAAAGCAGAGCTGAACAGAGTCAAGCTGGATCTAGGCACAGAAAGAACTAGCTGGACTGTGCAAGAGAAAACGAAGCAAACCAAGGATGAGTACAGTCCCCTTGATGAGTCTTTAAGACAACAAACACAAAAGATTTGATTGGTGAATCAAGTGGATGTGGGCAAAAGGCCATACAAAAGCCCTGACCTGCTTGGCCTTGGTGAAGAGACCTTGTCCCATTTCAGTGCCACCGGCAGTGACTAGGACAGAGCCATCAGGGTACAGAGAGACCAAGGCAGGCTTTGGCCCCACCATTGCCCCCTTGAATCTGCGCACAGTCAGAGAAAGGTGAAGGGCCGGCCTATGGACTGACCTGCTTGACTTTGGTGAACAGGCCTTGCCCCATTTCTGTGCCAGCACATGTGACAAGGACAGTGCCGTCTGGATAGAGGCTGATCAGGGCGGGCCGCGGACCTGTTGCTCCGTGCAGCAAAGCCTTGAATCTGTGCAATTTTCACACGTGGTTGGTGGTAATGTATATCAAATTTGCCGAGCACCATGCAGAGTTGGTCTTGCCAAAGCAAGATGGCCAACTTGCACGTCTTCCACAGACGTGCAAGTGTCGATTCATTATGCACCAGAAGAGTGCACCTTCGAGCATTGCAGAAGAACCTGTGAATTGAGCAGACAAAGTGTGTCAAATTGCTGAGCCCCTTGCAGAGTCAGTCTTGCTTTGGCAAAACGGCCAACTTGCATCTATTTTGCAGATCTGCAGGTGCCGACCATTCACGCCTCAAAGGAAAAGCACAACTCTGAGCATTGCAAAAGCGACCTCTGACTTGCACTGAGCAAATGATAGCGTAGCATGAAGGGCAGCAAGCACATGTACACCTGCAGGGTGTGATGGAGATTCCTCTCTTGAGCCACACGCTGCTCTTGTTGAACTCATTGATCTGTGCCAGCCTCTTGGCTTACTGAGCCTCTGTCTTGAGCTGGTCCCACAGGCGGGGTAGGGTGTACAGGGAAGCTGGGATGGAAGACCCCAACGCCATGGTCACAATACCCTCCTCAGGCCCTGCACACACATGGGACAGGCTCTTCCATGGTGACTGACACCAACAGCATCTGCAAGACTTGAAGACATGGAGGATAGCGACAAGTATACCAAGCAAACAAGGGGCCCGACGTGCAAAACAACCTGCTGCAGTTGATGGCAAGCTTGGCTACTGCAGCATTGGTGGATGCAAGGCATGAATCATCCTGACTCATGGTCATGTACCAAGACAAGCATAGGACACAAGCAAACAGGCTCTCTTGACAGAAAAGCATTCATGAATTGCCCACGCTGAAGACAACCACTGCACACTTGGTGAGCAACAGCTCAGGAGCCGGAAGAGCTATATGCAGCAGGCATTGGATGGTGATGATGACAAGCATGTTGCTTGGTGCAAGGCGTAAAGCGGCCACCTGAGGGAGGAGCCTTCAGGAAGTTGAGCTCCCTGACCGTGACCGGGTCCAGGTTGAGGCGTGCAGCCACATGCTCCATGATGTGCTCCATAATCAGAGGGGACTCAAACTTGCCCGGAGCCCGCACTGCCGAGTGGGGCGGCCGGTTGGCCTTGCACAGCTTGATGTCAAACTGGTATGCTGGGATTGCATATGCCTGCAGGCATCCACAACCTTCAAGTAATGGTGTGCATTATGTACTGCACACCATTACTTGACTTTAACTTTTTTTGTTGTATGTTACCAGGTCCTAGATCGTGGATGATTTGCCCAGGAGAATAATCACAATGCAGACATGATTGGGCTCGTGCAGACAGTCAGCTGACATATGTACAGCAATGGGCTGTTTTCAACCATACATCTGTGTTTTGAACCGAAGGCCTCTGTGTTGTGCATGCAGATATCCATGTTTTGCACACAGGTTTCTGTCTGATGCAAGTGAGTACTTGAATTTGAAAAGTCAGATATTATAGAAGAGCTGCAAGATACAAACATGGGCGCATGCAACAACAAACATGTACTGGATCACAGCATCGTGACAACAATCAAACACCATCACTTGACCAACTCAAGAACTCGTTAAAAGTCATCTTTGTGGACCCCTTGTATTAGTCTTTTCTTCTTAGACCACAGTCACATGCCTGATAACAGCTGACTGGATTGATGACAGCCAATCAAACATTCAAAGCAGCATGAAACAAAACTCAATTCTGGGCAAGCATTGACCCCTTAGTCCAGATGACTTGAGTGCACACCAAGGCAAGCAAACCACCTGATGCAATCATTATTGAGCAGTGCAAGCATTCCCATGACTACATTGGCCTCGAAGACTGTTTACCCTCAGAACAAATAACAATAAGAAGAGGCGGTGAGATACCTGATCAAGCATGCCAGCCAGGCTCATCACATCCACAGTAGAGCCTCCCATGATGATGCCACCCAGCAAGAACAGGCGCAGGTCCAGTGCATGTATTTTGCCACTGTCATCGAAGCCAACATCATACTCCAGCTCAATTCTGGCCCTACCGCCATTCATGCGCAGGTCCTGCCCTCGATTCACCGACATTCTCACCTGCACAGCTGGATGCAGGATCAGACCCTCTGGGGGGGGGGGGTGGGCTTTCACTGGTGTAGATTGTAACTTTTTAGACATGATCAGGCGCAGATGCGCATTTGCATCATTGCAGGCTGACAACCTTGGATCATGTTAGTGACAGGCGGGGCTCTTGAGTTGCTGCAGCATGTAACACCAGAAGCTTACGCTGCAGGTTGCTCGTGCTGCCAAGCATAAGCATTGTGTTGTGCGCTGACTGCAGTCATTAGTCAGTAACCACAAGCCAGAGCAGCAGCAACAGGTACAACAGATGGTGTGACACACAGGTAACAAACCTGTTGCTTGAGCTTGTTGGCTGCCACAGCAACAGCAGCAGCCGGCACAACAGAGCGTGTTGTCTTGCCACCAAAGGCACCACCCATACGGCGACAGCGTGCAGTGCAGCGGCTTTGTGGCAGGCCCAGCACCATTGCTGTGCCCTGCATGATGCTGTGGGGACTCTGGCTGCTGGACCACACCTGCAAGCCAAGACTCATGACACGCTTGGGTTTTCAAATCACAGCATTCTGAGACCAATACAAGCTTCAGACTACAGCTGGAAGTGCAGCTCTACCTGCTAGACAGCTTGCACACAAGTCATTTGGTGCAGTGACAAGCTGCTTGACGCTGCAGTGACTGTATTGTGCATATGATAGAGCTAGAAAACGACACAGCATGCTTTACTCCACTCAATAGTCTGATGTGCTGGAAGCACATGCACCCATATGGGTACAGGGAAGCCATATGCTTTGAGTACAGGGCGCTAGACAGATGTGAATCAGATGAGCACAGACAGAAGCTGATGATGCTTGTGAGAGTGCAATGCCCGACGGCACAACTCAGACTGTGAATCCAAATTGTAGTGTTAGCGCAGGTGCAGATCTGAGTTCACATCGTGAACCCACTTTGCACTCAAGAGCAAAGATGCACAGTAACAGTCCCACCTCCATGCCGCCCTCGCCGTCTCCTTGTGCAAGAGCAGTCTGAGGCTCCATGTAGAAATGCAGCTGGGAGGGCATAGTCCATGTGCCCCCCCTGATCTGGTGCTGGCACCCCTTCAGCGCCCCCTCCATGCTTTGCCCCTCCTTCAGGCTGGACTGGTGGTCCATGCCGGGGGCTATCTTGTGGTAAGCCTTGGCCTTGCGAGCCTCACTGATCTGAAGAATGGGAGTCCCTAACTCCTCTGGGAAGGTATACTTCACCTGCAATGCGGCATGACCATGGTTACAATGATGTAAGCAGTGACGCCCCGGGTTGTTTCCACCTTGGAAACTCGTTCCAGAAAATCTTTTGAGCAGCACACATCCCAACTGACAGACAGACTGGTGACTCTCTCCAGCAGAGTCACATGCCAAGACTTAGACAGGAATAGCTCCTCTTTGTTCATTTGGTGACACAACCTGTTGCATAGCAACATTCAAGACCACCAGACTTGGTCATGTAAGGCGTTGGCACATCAACCACGTCTGTCAGGTCAGCCACAGGTTTGGCCACGCTACACACCTTGACGAGTTGAGCGCCTCTCTCAGCAGCTGCCCTGTTGACTGCTACCAGCAGACCAATGGGCTGACCCACCCACTCTACCAACCCCTCAGCAAAGACAGGCTCCTGACCCAGGGCGCTGTTGACACCCCCCTTGGGAATGTCGTCAGCGCTGATGTATGCCACTACACCTGGCAGCTGCATGGCTGCTGAGGTGTCCACCCCATCAAAGCGGGCTAGGGGGTGGTGTGAGGCTACGTAGCACGCCCAAAGGCCCTCCTTGCTCTGGGGTTGATCCAGCGTGTAGATTGCCTCTCCACTTGCCTACACACCATCGCTTTCATGTTATGGCAGCAAACTTAACAACTTTGTTCCCCAGACCGCTGTCGTTGCCTTGTTTGCCAAGCAGTTAATGGCAATCAGCCATGGGCTCCGCTTCATGAAAACTAACACAAGGCTGAGTTCGATTGCAGGTGCAGCTCTTGCCTCATTGCAAGCAAACCACTTTGTGTGACATCGTAACTGATGACCCCAACTTGGTTACCACACGGCTGGACCAAATAGTATACAAGCCATAGAGATACTACACATATGGTATTCATACAGAGCATGTATACACAGTACCTGCAGAAGTGCCCTCTCTTTGCCAAAGGCCTCCCCTAGGGCACCTCCAGGACGCCTGAAGTTGGGCACAACCTGCTCGCCCCTGGATGGTGGGACGTCATGGATGGAGTCCACTTCCAACACAAATTTCGGCAAGAGACTGTCTATTGGCAGACCCTGCAGTACCAGTGTCATGAAGTTGGTAGACAGTTGGTCACAAGGTGCTGGTAGACATTCAGTCAACACAATTTTCAACAGGCAATCACAGCACTCATAAGGGAATCTACACCATGATCGTCAAGCAATGTAGTTAAATTAAGAACAGGCCATAGCATGCTGTCTGTTTGTCAGTAGACTGAATCTACTCAGCCCCTCAGCTTCCAGACTACATGTAAGGGCTGTCCCTTCGATTCAGGCGACGCAACATAATCACAGGTTGCATGAACGTGTGATTATGCTGGCTCCACATCGTTGCAGACACGCGGTGCATCCATTTGACTGCTCCAAATGTATGAGCAGTGGGCACATAACAGTCATACGTTCCAGCCACCATTCTGTCATGTCAAGCTGGCGGAACAGTACCACAGATCTGATAGCAGCAAACAGCTGGTCACTTGGTGCAGCAAAGTGGGCTACCTTACTTCGACAGACAGCTCTGGTGACAGTCAGCAGATGCTGACCTGGTGCAGTAGAGATGCAAGGCCCTCAAACAGGATTCCTTCAGCTGCTGCCACCAGGAATTGAGCGTCAGGCACTTGGCCTGGTTCTACATCCTGGCTCACAGCTGCAACAGCATGGCTGATGGCTTCCATGCTTGCTGTGTGGGACTGCAGAGCCTGCTCCACATGCTGACCCTGCTGCACCTGCCACTCTGCTTTGTCCCCTGCGACAGAAGGTGCTCACGCATGAGAGCTGTCCACAACCCAGACCATGGGGGCGTGCATTGCTAGCTTGCCCTAGTTTGTGGCTGTCGCCATCATGATTGAACATGGTCTCTGCTGGCTTGAACCAACGTTGCACAAAGCACTCCAAACAAGCAACGGCATTCTCAAGGTGCTTCTGTGACAGGCGCATGCAGCTGGGTTGCACGCATAGTATGACGGCATCCCAGGGAAAGTAGGTTCTGTGCCCATTTGCGCGGGAAACAATATGCATGCACTGCAGGAAGCTTGTCGGATCGATACCTTTCATTTGATCAAAACCAAAGGAAACATGCGCTGCCTGCACGTGCAGGCCCTTGTGCCCATCCAAGCCTGTCTGGTCAACGTCCAGGAGCATGGCCATGTTGACAAAGGCATGTGCATTGAAGTGGCGCTGAGCTACCTGCATCATCACCCGGCCAGTCACAACAACAAGCAAGGACACAAGCTGATACTGACACCTGTTCACACATAGCTGCTAGAGCAGGGCATCAGACCAGGCAAATTTCTGGTTGGCACTCTGTGTCCAGAACTCTCAGCTGTTGCAGCTGACTGTTTAGCTGACTTGTGAAGGCCCACGACGCGCTTGCCTAAAAGTATAGAATCAACTGCTTGTCTCCTTCTCTCAGTAGGTTTGCTGGTGCTGCAACTCAGGGCTTGGCCATATCATGAGCTACAACACAGAGTAATGGCTTGCAAAAGATATATTGCGCCCTGCAGCACTGAGCAGCTGGCTGCGGGGCTTTGCAACGGTGTCATTTGTCAATAGGAGAGGTGCCTGCTATGCTACGCAGTCTGCAGCAAGCTGGAGTGCGGCCGACCTTGAAAGACCAGAAGAAGTGAGTGGGCTTGATGGCAGGGATGTGGATGGAGGTCACAATGTGGGAGGTTCCCAAAGTGCCCATTGGCACAACCTTCTCGTCCAGCAAATCAAAGACGGTCAGCCATCTGCAAAGCAGCAGACAGTGTTGCACCAATTGTTGCAACACATAATAGTTGATCAATGCCAGCATCAGATGCAGCTTCTGGACTAGCACACGGGTAGCGACTTGCAGCAACAGACACAGCAGGGACAGAAAATCTTGTTCAAGATGCATATCAGGCAGCATCTGTATGTGGTTAGCGCCAGCTACAGATAATCTAAAGCGCTAAGCAATCAAACAGGCGTGTCTTATGCTCAGACATGCATGCTGGGATGCTACCTGAGGTCCTCCTTCTCCACGCTGGTGACGCCGACTTGGGCTTGCAAGGCAGACAAGAGAGTGGCAACATCAGACTCCAGCGCCTTCTCCTTGGCCAGCACTAGGTTGCCACCCATCGTGGCAGCAGCCCTCACCTGCATTGTTGGAGGCTTAACAAGCATGAAATGTGGGAGCTGAGCATCACTCAAGCACATGAATCTTTACACAGCACATTTGGGTTTCCTGAGTCAGCCAGCATGCACTCGCAAGATGCATCAACACAGGCTGCCACAATGGCATCATAGTCACACACGGGTCTGTGCTATCATGCAGTGAGTCTGCCGCATAATGGCAAATGCATAGCGCTACAGTTGTGATGAGAAAGCATGCCATGGCATTGGTACTGCGCACTTGCTGCTCTCGTTCAAGCAGGCAGTCTGTCCAAGCTGCGATGTATGTTGCGCAAAACTTGCCAGCAAAACATGCTGCACTTACTGGCTACTATTGAGCACCTCAACCACAAGACTTCACCACAAAGCAAGAACAAAAAATCCTGCTCCTTTCCTATGGGTCGCTCCTGTACTCATTTGGTCACAGGAGCTGCTCACCTGATTGCCTGCAATGCGTTGTAGATGATGGGCCAGTGCAGTGTAGACGCCACTAGCACCTCCACTCCGCCCCTCCTTGTCACTGTTTGTCTGGTGTTTGCGCTTCTTGAGTGGGTTTGAGGCAGCCTCCAGCAGGTAATCAATCAAGGTTGACTGGGTGACTGCTGCACCGATGAACAAGCCCTCCTGCAGGCAATGCAAAAGTGGTAACAAGCAGCTTACAGCAAGCTGGTATGCTGATCATTGAAACAATCTGGACAGAGTGGCATCAGCATGCTGACTGCATACGCATGGTGATGTCAGCAGATCAGTTAGAGGTGTATTAGGCTGCAGCCTGTCATTTAACTGCAAGCAAAATTGGAAGCTGCCGTGTGTGACACACAGCATGTAACAGGCAAGCGATCTTCTGTGCAAAGCTCCTTTGCTGATTGCACAGGGGGTAAAAGGAGTGGCAAGCTCCATGACCGCCAACAATACATGAGAGCTGCCAGATCATATGCATAAGGTGTTGCTGCTGACCTCACGGTTGGTGATGCCAGTCAGCTCTTTCACCCCTGTTGTGCCAATCAGCACGTCAATGTCAACAGGCCAGTCCTTGTAGACACCAGGGCCAGTGTTGCCTCCCACAAGCCTCACAGACTGCCCACCACACCTGGCAGCACGCATTTCTTGCAACAGGCTGCTCAGGCTCTTGGGCGCGAGCCAAGTCTGGGTGGGACCGTTGGGGCGCAGAGCCTCTGCTTTGATGAGGTCCCCTTGTTTTCCCTACATTACACCTTTGCGATAGGGCACTCTCTATCTAGAAAGGTGCTGTTGATACACCTAACGTGGTGCATGGAATGAAGGACAAGGTCAGGCTCAAATGCGCATCAAAGCACCACTTGGACCAAATATGCATGCAGTATGCCCAATATGCCACAAAGTTCACAACTTTGCTGCAGCTTACTATGACATGGCAGCACGTTTGGGTGTTTGGCACCAATTGCATGCTTGCTTGTGATTGTGACAGCCATATGGGCTTGGCTGCTCACCTGATTGTAATCCCTGAGCCAAGCTGGAAATACAGTGTCTTTGGGGAGGCTGATATCCTTGTGCTCTTGCATCTTCTTGTCCATGCAGTGCATGCCCAAGTCCTCCAGGTCCACCCCTGCTGTCAAGCTCTGCAGCCAGACCCAAATCAGTCAATGCAAATTACATCAACGATGACATGCAAAAGTTCAGACCCCACATGAAACTGATACCTGGCAGCAAATGTTTAGTGTGACCAGGACCACTGTTTACCTTGCAAGCGTCAAGAATGGGCCGGTAACCTGTGCATCTGCAGAGATTGCCATCAAAGGCCTTCTCCATCTGTGTTGCTGAGCAGCTTTCGCCCTTGCTATGGGCGATGGAGAGGGCAGTGTGGCAAGCCACCACCATTCCAGGAGTACAAAAACCACATTGTGAGCCGTGAAAGCCAGCAATACGCTCTGCAGATGACGTTACATGCCTGAGTGACGTTGAAACACTGCCTGGGCTAGCATTCTGTTCTGTTCAGACAACTGAACTTGTCAGTTGTGCCAGCACCACCATTGTAGCAGCACGACAGAAGCACAGAGCAAAGGGTGACCAACCTTGCACAGCATTGAATCCAATCTGGGCATTGCCCAGGCCTTCTACTGTCACCACTGAGCAGCCGTCAAGGCTGCCGACCGGGCATAAGCAGGCATTTATACACCTGGTTTTCAGTTGACCTAAAAGGACAGCTCTGTAGTCAGCTCAACGCTGGGCCAGGGTGTGCAAAGGGCAACCAGCATAACGCACCTGATCCGTTGTCAAGCTCATGAATTTGAACTGAGCACGAACCACATCCACCTTCGCCGCAGCCATTCTTGGTGCCCTGCGGAAACATTGCGGATCAAGGTGAACCTTTGAGGTCGTTGCAAGAGCAAGCACGTCGTTCACAAGAAGGTTGAACCTACGTTCACTTGTGACTGTAACATGTGGACATCTCATGATAGAAGGCAATCGTGCAAGCCAACAAAGAAACGTCGCTGGCCTCTGACGTGCACGTACGTGGATCAAGTGCGTACCGTATACGAGGTTGAGGTGCGCAAAAAATCGTACAGAACGGTGGATGGTGCTACATCGCCGATCCATTGTCTTTGCCCATTCAATGCAAACATGCTTGCAGGAAAGGCCGGAGACCTTCTGGTGCTACGTTATATATGCATGCCAGAGCGTGCGTGACCTGTCTATACAACTGCTGCCATGGTTCGCAATGTCGACCTTATAGACCTTAAATCTGCATGTATCTCCGTCAGATCTCTGAGAAGCAATAGCATGTCAAACTACGTAGGCTTAGCTAAACTCAAGGACTGTCGTAAGGGCAGTGAAGAAAGAAATTAACGAGGATTGTAGTCGAAACACCTAGCGATCTCCTGCAGTGGGTAGCTGGAACACCCAAAGGACTGATCCGCGATCAGATGCTGATATGGACGTCTTTCTGCCCGTCTTTCAGACCGTCTGGTAGCCTCTTTTTAGGTAGCTTCTTGTGCCACCAGTGCACTGCGTTGCGCAACAGTTGGTCCAGGTGCAGTGGTGTCGAGTCATCCTGGAGCCATGGATCCTGCGGTCAGATACATGGACCTGCGCACGGAGACGTTATCGATATTTGAAAAAGTCGGAGCTTTTCTGGCAGACCTTTGTGATGGATCAGGAACTCATCAGGATGCTGCTGAGGCTTCCAGTCTGGACAGCAACCTGGGCAGCTTCTACGAGACCTTTTCTCGTCTGCAAGCTCGTCACGGGGACCAAACTTTGACTGTCGCGGTGCTTGCTCTCACCAAGTCTGGTAGGTCCACACAGCTTTTCGCATACAGAACTTGTGCCACTGCACGAAAGGTCGTTCCGGAAATGGCTTGTGTCTCGATCGCTTCTTCTTGAAACACTATGTTGAGGCTCGGAAGCTCGCTCAGTCTGTTTACCTGCATGCCAGACTGTATCACAGGATTGTGAAGTTGTTCGGGCCTATACATCCAGGACAGCGGCAGCATATGTGGGGTCCTGACCCTCGTTTTGCTGCGTTGCAGGAAAGTCTACCTTGCTCAATGCACTGATAGGTGCCAATAGTCTACCAGCAAACAATGTCCCAGAGACTGCACGCATCACCAGAATTACGCATACCCATGGTCCGGCAGAACTGGTAGACAATGCTGCTGAGGAGCCCAAGCTTGTCACAGGCGAGGAAGACATCAAAGCCTACTTGCGATACCTGAACAATGAGGCCCGCACTAGGGATCACCTGCTCAGCGATGAAAAGTACCTAGACTTGAAGATCCCAATAGCAGCCCTGCAGGCCAGCAGTGATGTGACAGCAGCTGCACAGACTGTTACCATCCGCTTGTTAGACACGCCTGGCCCAAATGAGGCAGGAGAGGTTGCTTTAAAAGCACAGGTGTGCTTACCTAAGACATGCTCATTGCGCCAAGCAGAGATGCGATAGTTAGGCACCTCGCCAAGCTTGAGAATGCTATGCGTAATGGTTCATTTTGGTGCAAATGGTGACTGGCACTGCAACACTGGCACTGCAACTCCAGGCAGAATGTCAATCAACAGCGCTGCTGCCCTGTCATCATTTGTTGCAAATATGTTCATACTCTAGTACCTTGATTTGCACACAGGTTGAAAGGCTGCTGGACTCGGTAGATGCTGTTATATACCTTTTGGACTACACCAAGCTGAAGACAGCAGATGAAGCAGAGGTTCTGCAGAGGCTGAAGGAGATCAACCCTCAGCTCATAGCACGCCTGTCACAACGTCTCTTCTTTGTGGTGAACAAGGCTGACATGATTGACACCAGTGAGGGACTTGACGCAGAAGCCACCAAGCAGTATGTGGCAGATCTGATCACCAGTCAGATGCAGGATGAGAGCTTTCAGCTGAAGCCTGATCAGGCATGTGACTGACGTCATTATGAATGTCACTGGATCTTGTGCTTGTCTTGCAACTGTACCATTCTTTTCAACTGTGTGCACAAACGTTATCTGTTTAGTTGTTGAGTCTGCCTGCTGCTTCAGGGATCATTGACTATGTGCTGCAAACCTGCTTTGCCTGTTTGGCCATGCTCTGCATCAATCACCTGCGCAAAGCCTTTGCCTGTCCCTGGTAAAGGCATGAATGATGGGATAGCCATTTTTGCATGACTTGGCAGCCAGATCTGTTTGCGCATTGCAGGTGCTGTTGGTGTCTGCCCAGCAAGCTCTGCTGTCCCGCCTGGTGCTGCAAGGCAAAGCAGACAAGGACATCAACATGCGCTTTGGGCGGCTGGCCTTTGGCAGCCGTGCTCGCAAGTTCTCTGAGCGCGAGCACAAGCAGGCTGCTGAGGAGATGCTGACTGACAGTGGCTTGGCAGAGTTGGAGGAGAGAGTGCTGGCTTTCCTGTATGCTCACAGTGGAAGCCTCAAGCTGCTTGCACTGCTGGACGATGTTGTGCGCATGTTGTCACAGGTAAGACTACTGTTGTCTCATCTGACACTACGCAACACGTAAGTTTGTGGTGTACATTTGCAGAAGCGTGACTGCTGCAAAGTATGACTAGAGACACACTCTGATTCAAGACGCATGTGCTTTCCTCAGCCAGTTGTGCACTGGTTACTCATTCAGTTCTTAATAATTCACATACAAATGCTTGTCGTCAATTATATATACAGCAGCTTGTGCACAGCAGCTGAGCAACATTGCATGCTGTCATCTCATCATGTGAATGAGGAGATACAGGCTGATGCTTCTGCAGATCAAGAATGTGGCAGCAGCCAGCAATGCTGCATTGCAGCATGACGTTGCCAGCTTGAAGAGGGAGACAGAGGAGATGCAGAGCAAGCTGGAGCGCAGCCTGCAGTCCTTTGACACTGTGCAGCAGGAGGCTCAGGCTGTGGAGGGGGAGGTCGTTGATGAGGTCTGTCTTCTTACCCTTTGTCTGTTCTCACAGACGTGCATCTGGAAGCACTTCACAATTGTAAGTGTGGTATGTGGCAACAAAGCGTCCTGCGTTTATGCTGTATGTGATCCTCTGGTCTGTGCAGCCCTCAGCAAACCCTGGAGAGCAGACATGGCTCAGTGCAACTGGTCCATTGCTGTTGTGCAACACAGACAGATCCATGTGGCTGTACTGATGCATCAATCTGCTCACTGGTGCTTGTTTGCGTGTCACAGCAGTTGACATGTCTGTGATCGATGTGTCTCATGAGCTGCGTTTCTCTTCGACACCCAAATTTGTACATATGTACCTAATGAATTCAGTTTCAGTAAGGACTCTGTGAAGCATCATGCCATGACACCTGAAATTTATTGTGTGCACCTTTCAGGTGCAGCAGCGCATGCAGCGCCTGAAGGAGAGGCTTTTTCGTGAGGTGACCAGTGTGCTGGAGCCCAGCAGGCTGCACCCCCCGGGGCGTTGGCAGGAGGCCTGGCACCGGGCGGCCCGCTTCCTTAACCGCCGCCCTGGCTATACAGAGGCCCACCAACTGGAGCTACAGAACAAGCTGTATGAGCTGCATGCTGCAATCAGCTCTTCCATTGAGGCTGAGGTGTGCTCGCAGTGTTGGGGTGCTCTATGATTGTGCATGCTTTGACACAGCGGCACTGTGGTTGATGCTCGACAGAACGCAATGTGAATGCTGCATGCTGTCATCAGTCTAAAGGCCTGCCATGCTTGAGCCCTTGTGTCTCCCAGCAAGTGTTGTTGCATTCAGCCTGTCTCCATGACTTACATGTCAACTTGTCAGTCATGCCATCAATTCTCCGTAGGTGGCGCTGCGTGTGTACAGGTGCCATCGTCCATCTTTAGTATATCGCGCACTATGGACATGCTCACATGGGCTTTTTTCACACTTGGTAGTGCTGTAACAGCAACATTTTTGTGCGAGCTGTCTGCCCCAATGCAGGTGAGGGACTTCTGGCAGGATGTGGAGGCAGCCACCAATGAGAGGCAACGCAGCATGTTCCAGTGCATCAACAGGCGTCTGGAGAGCTTGAGCAGGGAAATTGAGGGGTCGGTGGGGCAGGTGCTGGACCTGCGCCTGGAGCCCGTCACCATTGCCATGGACCCACCTGCAGCGCAGGACTTCCATGACTCCCTGCAAAACTTGTTTGCACAAGGTGACCCTGCCCCCATGCCTTCGCTGCTGCACTGTGTCTGCGTGGTGTCTGTCCTGACGCTGTGCTGTGTCTGTGGTGAATGTGTCCTGAAGCCATGCTGCCCGTAGCGACTGTGCACAACATGAAACAGAATCAGACAGTAGTGCTCAGGTGTTTTGCAAGGTCTGCACTCACACGTCACATGACGAGTTGCCTGGCTGCCAAGCTACCTGTTCATACTTGACAGAACTTAAAATACCATCTGTCATGTTGTGTAGCTGTACTGACCTGCAGTCATTGTGACATGCAGGCATCAGGCAGAGGTCCGTGACACGCAGGCGTCACAGGCAGCAAGATTACACTGTGTGGGAGCCCCGCTTCCGCAATGGGCTGTGCCGCACGGGGCAGTACTTTGTGGGCAGGCCAGCCAGGCGCCATGTGCCAGAGCAGTATGAACAGTCCGTGTACGACCTGCAGCCCCACCACATCAAGGTGATCAGCGCCCTGATGTGCCATGAGAACGCCAGCTTCTGATGAAGTCGACGGCATACGATGCCTTAGTCTGTAGGGCTGGCCACCGCTGATGTATGCTGCTGGCTTGTTGATGCTGCAGACAGGCATCTCTCTATTCATTCTGTTTTGTTGCTGTGTCTGGCTGTGTCTGGCGCAAGACTACTTATGATGAACTGACTGTGCATTGAGGATCAGAATACGAGATGTGGGTGTGATATGCAGGAGTACTTCATTGCACTGGTGGATGGCACAGTCGAGGCGTCTATCAAGTATGTGCGTGAGTATGTGCATGCCTACCTGAGTGACATGCTGGAGGATGCTCGTGGCCAGATCCAGGAGTATGGCCAGTCTTTCAACACCACCATGGTCGCTGCGCTTCACACAAGGCAGCAAGGTGGGCCTAGCTACATTCAGCTGATGTTGCTTTTTCAGCTGTTTGCACCGTTCTGACAGCTTCACAATCACAGTGATCGTTGCACAAAAAACCAGGTGACCCAGACAACGAGTGAGAACTCGCTTGTGCATCAGCTAACCAAAGGGAAGCCTCTGACTGCTCCCAATTTGTTTGCAATTTCTTTCAAAAAGTTGAGGTTCAAAGAATTCAGTGTCCCTCCTGCAAGACACGATATGAAAGCCCTGTTTGTTGATGCAGGGGAAGCAGCCAGAAGCGCAGCTCTCAGAGCCACCAGTGCTCGCCTCACGGCCACCAACACCTTGCTGCATGATGTGGCAACCATACAGCGTCATGCTGAGGCACTGTGTCCCAGTGATCACCACATCAGTGATGTCATGTCAGAATTTAGCCTGGATGAGCCTGAATCGAGCCACGCTGTGCACACTGAGCTTCATCCAGAGGCTGAGCCTAGCAGTGGCATTGAGCCCACTGCTCCAGTCTTGAGTGGTGAGGAGACTGGACCCTTCTATCAGCCACCTGTCGATGACTTCAATCATCCCCAGCTGTGGGACCAAGCTCTGGCAAGACCTGCCGCCGATAGCTCAGGTTCTCAGGCAACTGGCCGGGCGGGAGAGAGCTGTGCCCCAGTTGTGGAGATGCCTGAATCTTCCCTGCCAGCTGTGGGATTGCCTGAGTTTCCAGCTGTGGAGAGACAGTCGCCAGCTGTGGGAGTACAGGAGTCCCCTCTGCCTGCCATGATGAGCGAGCTGCACGAGGCCATGAGTGCTAGCATTTCCAGTGCTGGTAAGCCACATGAAACACCAAAGCTTTGGCTCCATTGTATATTCTTGCCAAATCCAACGAGCAAGGCAGGCAGCTTATCAGGGAGAGATGTAACACATCACATCACATCAATGTGACGGCCAGTCACACACTTGTATGCTGTGTGATGGTCACATTACATGTGCCTGTGGCTACCTTTGGCATAGTCTTTGCAGCATACGGTGTCGTGTCCTGAAGGCATGGTGTACTTGCATTGGAGTAACAATGTTGGGCATCTGTTGCCCAGCAGTTGCCATTGCATCCTGTCTGCACACAGCGCACTGTTTGGAAAGAGAACCACATGCCTCTGTGCAGGCAGCTCAGGTGCTGTTGCTGAGGGCCTGCCACTAGATGAGCAAAGCGAGCTTGAGCTAGCTCTCTTCCTCTCCCTTGAGGAAGCAAGAGCCCAAGCAGACAGACAGGCTGCCACAGCTGCTGTGGCTTCTTCACCGCCAGCAGCCTCTTCCTCTGCCAGTGGTGAGGCCGCAGGCAGGCAGGACCGCCCATATGGGCCTGCTAGACGGGCTCGGCAAAGCGCCACTGCTGTGGTAGCAGCTGCATCAAGTGCCGCAACAGCAGCTGCCATGCAGGCAGAAGCTGCAGCCCAGCGTGCAGGAGATGTTGTGAACGCTCAAGTGGCCTCAGCGCATGACACAGTCCATGCTGTCATGGGGCAAGTGGATGCTATGCTCAGGTCTCTGCCAGGCTTCAATGGACCGATGCTTACCAGAGCTGATGCTGCTGACACGCATGACTCTATCCAGCAGGAGGAGGCTGAGCTAGCTTGGGCTGCTAGGCAGATGGCCAGCAGCGGTGGCAGCAGTGGACCAACTGGGCATGTTCCAGATGACTTGCGCCAAGACATCTGTATGCCCAGCGGTTATGACAACCTGCCAGAATGGTGGCGCTCTGCAAATGAGGACAGCCGTGCACCAACTGGTGGGGACTCTCCAGCAGCTTCAGTGGCAGCTTCAACCCCAGCTGTGGCCACAGCTGCAGCAGCCAGGATGCACAGTTTCACCTCAGATGACAGCAGCTTTGACTTTGCTGATGCACTACATGCTGTCAACACAGACAGCATGCCGGCTGCACCAACAGACCAGTTTGCTGCCCTCAGTTTGTTGGACCTTGACACTGCTGTCCCAGGTCCATCAGCAGAGGCTTCAGTCAGTCACTTGGACATGCTAGAATCAGGCATTCAGTATCTGCCAGAGGAGCAGTCAGACTCTCCTTTCTTTGCCGGCAATGACTCACCGTTTGCTGTGGGCTGTCAGACAGCTGGTTTTGCAAGCTCTGAGGACCATGCAGTCCCCATCAGCTATCCCCGCATCGACAGGTCCAACCTGATTTCCTCTGAGGAGGAACCAAGCAGCCCCGTAGTGTACCCTCAGGTGGCTCATCCTGCCCCCACCCCAGCTGAAGATGCCTCCCTCACCCCAGCACAGGAGGTTGACCAGTCATCTGGCCCACCTAGCCCCAGGACCCAGATGCACAACCTGGCCTTGGGTGGTGATATGTTCCATGGCCATGCCTCCTGGACTGCCAGCCCAGCCGTGGGCCTCCTGGGCTGGGAGGCTGCGCCACGTCCTGGACCTGTGGCATGGGGTACCTTTCAGGGTGGGCCCTTCATCAGGTCGCTTGAACACCCTGAACCGACTGCTGATGTGGCTGCTGGCAGTGAGGATGTGCTAGGTCCTGGCCCACCTTCGGTCTTGGTCTTCCCTGATGATCTGCCTGTCAGATGCCTGCCTGCTGTTGACACTGCTGACAGTGAGGACATGGTCCAGCATGAACCGCCTCTGGTCTTCTTCCGCCCTACAGATGAGCCAGTACGGGGGCCGCCTGCATCAGAGCACTCAGAACCATCTGCTGATGCCAATTGCTCCTATGAAGGCCCTGCCAGCATCCATGTGCACCAAGGTACTGCTTCTGTGCAGTGGTCATGAGTAGCATACCAGACATTGCATGTTTTTAGTGGCACTGTCAATTGCCTTTGCTTTGCTACTAGGCACAAGCATCAAGCTGATGTGGGGCAGTCACATGATTATATTTGGCTTTTCTGGCAGACCCTGCGCTGCATCCTCTATCAGGGTTGTTGCAAATGGCAGTGCAGCATGCCATGCATGGTCACTAGTGCGAGCCGCCTTGCTGTTATTGCAGAAGAAGCGGAGGGTAATCTGGCCAACAATCGCCTAGCAGCGCTGAGTGGGCATGGTGAGCTGAGTCAGGAGGACAGCAGTGAGTGGGAACTTGTATCATCAGATGTGGACGAAGATTGATGCTTACGACATCATTGCTGGATGGCTGATTGTGGAGTGAAGTAATGGCTGCATCCATTTAGCAGAGAATTTGGTGGATTGCATGTGTAGCTGTAAGTGGAGATATCAAGACCCTGTCAATAGATTTATCGCTTTTGTATATTACAAGCGCAGCTTGTCAAAAGGACCTTCATGTACAGCGTTGTATGATACTGCAGCAATTGTTGAGCTTTGAGCCTTAGACACGCTGTGTGAACCTGGTGTGTATGTAGCCAGTCAAGGAGTGAGCTAGCAGGATGGCCTGCATGTTGCTTAGTTGGACCTGCCTTTGATATTGGCATGTATTACAGATTTGAATACAAACACTTCAATTACTTGCGTGCTGCAACGACTTCCTTCGTTTTGCACAATTGTTGCAACATGCAGGCCTGATCGTGCCGTTGAGCTTGATCTGTGACATGTGGTTTGTTCACTCAACCAGTAATACAGCATGATTTGGAAAATTGCGACATGCAGTGTTGGCTGCTCGTCACCACACATGCAGACAAGGTTGCAGGCTCGCTGAAACAAGACTAGCTACAGCAAGATCGTGCTTTTGTACAAGCACATTATTCGATGACATCAACAGCACGTAATCGCTGATGGTGCAAGCAGGGCTCCCAAAACCGACTGCTCACAAAAAAAGAGTGGTTGTGTTGAGCAGAAGAGAGCCGTCTGACTCAGTTCCCTTGATAAATTGGATCTCTGATATACGTCCCCAAGCATGCACTGATTTGCAGAGCCCGGTGAAATGCCTGAATCATAGGTATTGTGGCAGATACAGTATGCAGTCATGCAAGGCTGTGTTAGGCTGCCGTCTGACTCAGTTGTTCTGCTTGCAAACAACATCATCTCCACAATGAGCAGTGGATCCACTTCCAGTTCATTCTTGCAGTGAACCTATGTGCTCACAGAAATTTATTGCAATTTGAAAGCCACTGTTCAACACCTGCAAATCACCATGCGGCAAGCTTCTGGCAATCAACACTTGACATTTCAGCCCTTGTGCACACTTCTAAACAAGTCACATGGTCTCAGCAGGCCAGGTAGTCTGTTGCTGCACCAGTGCATCCCTCATCCGGGTACCAGAATGTGCTGATAAACTAGACAGGAACATTCTTGAGCAATTTACAGCAGTTTGTTATAATATTTGAATTAGCCAGAGCCCTTCAGAAGCTGTACCTAAAACATTAATGTTCAACTTGTTGAGTGAAGGTGGCTTGAACCAGCGGTGGCCAGCAGCATTGCAGTGATCTCCACCATGTCAATCGTTTGTACCAAACCTGATTTAGATTGTTTCAAACCAACAAATGCTGCTCAAAACACACTGTCTTCACTCGCAGCATCAAAGTCTGCCAACTCGACTTCTGCATCAGCAATGGAGATGCTGCCTAGAGATGCCACCTCAGCCTCTGGCAAATCTTTGAGAAACTCATCTTGGGCAAGTGTGTCCTTGATCTTGTAAACGTCATTATAATCAATTGCTGGAAAGCCATCATCATCTGACCTGCACAGAGGCAGGCTGGAGTAGGTCACTCAAATCTGATTGCCTTTCGACAGTCATGCTCCACAGATTTTGAGTCCTTGATTGGGGCAATCAGGCCCTGCAGATGGGGACATGTCAGCGATGTCACATGCATCACTCACACTCCTCGTGAAGACTGCTACAGTATGAATGTTTGAACACCCTCTGACCAAGGCTGCACTATGACACAAGCAAACAGCAAAACAACAGGTTTGCTGTTATGACGTGGTTCATGCAGCTGACCACAGATCATTACAGTTTCAACGCTGGGTTGCATGGCTGCACAATGTCCTTTTGTGACTGGTGGGCCGTACCCTGATGCAACGGATTGTCTGCTGGGTTCCTTTGGCAGCGCCATCATGCTGCCGCCTTCCAGCTCATTCAGCTCTGGCACAAAAACCTGTGCCTGCAGCTCTCCTGACCTAAGCGGCTGCAGCTGGCTGGCAACAGACTCAGCATCCTCTGATGCCTCAGAGTCGCTGTGCTGCTGACTCAGCATACCTGGCCCTACAAGACAATGAACAGTGGTCGAAATTGTCCCCATCCTGAGCAAACAAAAGAAGACACACAGAAGGCAAGGCGCTAAGCAGGTTAAGTGCTAGCAGGATAGTCACACTTCTACTGTACTCTCAGCACAGCATACCTTAGCATGAATGATCAGTCGTGATGTTTTGCAGTGCACCTTGAATGTGCAACATGATGCATGTCATGCCAAAGTCAGGGTACAGGCTGAGGCGGCGCTGAGCTCAGACCAGCTGACGACATCTTGAGCACCAGACAGTGCCAGGTGAAAGACAACACACACTTGCACAGAGAAGAAGCAACCCGCAAGGCCAAGCTCAAGGCTGATACGGGGCCCTTACCTGTGAAACCAGCCTGCTGCTGCCGGCTCCTGTTGTTGCCGTCAGCATTGCCTGAGTCAGCCCCTTGGACTGCTGAATCCATTGCCAGCAGTGAGTCCATGAGTTGCCTCTGGGGCTGAAGCTCTGAACTCACTGCCGCTGAGTCAGTGAGCTGCTGCAAGGCCTTGTGAGCTTGCAAGACGTGCACAAGGTGTGCAGCATGCAGGTCCTGCGGCTCTGTGATTGTTGCCACACCCTTGCTGTTGGTCACAGCTGTCTCACTCTGTGAAGGGCGGCCACCCAAGGGCGATTCTGGGTCTTGCCCTGCCCCTGATGCTGGCAAAGGCCCTGTCATTGCCATTAAGCTTTGTGTCGGCCGGGCAAAGCTGCTGGCTGCTGACATCCCCTGAGGCTTGGCACTGACTGCAGGTGACGCCCTCGAACTTGGCAGGGGGTCAAGGTGATAGCCTGCAGTGATTGAGCTGCTCTGTGCAGTGCCAAATGGGCGGTCAGGCAAGCTGTCGCTACTCTCGCCCAGAAGCACACCCTGTGTTGGCAGCGGTGTGTCATCCAGGACTGCCAGAGCGGCTTGGCGTGCTGTACCTGCAGCCCTTGCCTCATCGAGTGTGACCGCACTGGCTGCGCTCACATTCACCTGCTCGCCTCCTCTCACTCCTGCCGTCTGTCCTGTCACTGTGCCGCTCTGCACAGCGCTGACATGGTTAGCTGCAGTGTTGACAGGAACCTTGCCACTGATGTTGGCGTCAGCAGCAGTATTGCTACTGACAATAGCCTGATGTGGGACAGATCCAGCAGGTGGAGACATGGCAGCAGTGGCAGCAGTGGGGATTGGACTGGGTTTGGGGACAGGGGCCATGGGCAGTACTGCTGGGACAGCCAGCTGTGGTGAACTCCCACTGATCATTGTCCTGACTGCTGGAGGCCCAATTGGCGCCATGTTGCCAGCTGGCACGCTTACGCTTGGCTGAGGCGCTTTTGGCGCCAAAATGACAGCTGGCAAGCTGGAAGTCTGCTGAGGCAAGGCTGGTGCCTCAGTGCTTGGCAGCGCGGTCACAATCTGCTGAGTCAGCTTTGGCGCCAAAGTGCTGATTGGCGCACTGAGCACTTGCTTGTGCTCCTCAGTTTGAACACTGCTCGTCTGAGTCAGCTTTGGCGCCACAGCAGCTGTTGCTGGTGCGGATGCAACCTGCTTGGGAGGGACATCAGCAGGCCTCTCCTTCTCTGACTGGCGACTTGCTTCTGAGGCACCTGCTTGACCTGATGGTATAGCAGCAGCAGCTGTCACTGCGATGGCTTCCTCCATAGCAGACAGGTTGGTCTGCAACGCAGACAAGGGGTCTGCAAATGACCCCTGCTGTGCAGCGTCTGTAGCCTGCTGTCTCTGTGCATGGTCCACTAGATGCCCTGCCCCCGCCGTTTCCAAGTGCCTGTCATGCTGTGATTCAAACGCAGGCTTTGGCACCTGCTGTTCTGCCACAGGTGGCTGCATGCTTTGCCTGCTATGCATGTCATGACCCTGCTGCCAGGCGTGCGGTCCATGCTGATAGGCAGGCCTGTGCTGTACAGTACCCTGACAAGGTGAATACGTGTAAGCTGTGTAGCGGGGGGAGGTGGTGTGGGAGGTGGGGGTTAGCGTGGGGTGCATCTGGGGCCCTAAGCCATGGCTAGGGGAAACAAAGGGTAAAGGTGAGGGTCCTGTCAGCATTGCACCATTTTCCACGTCTGTGCTGTACCCTGACAGACCTGCATGCAAATTGTAGCTTGCTGCAGCCGGCACTGAGGCTTGCAGGTGTCACTGTTGTTTTCAAGGACCAGTTTTGGCTGCAGATCAGACAGCAAACCAGCGTGATGATGCAATGCAACAGCAACCTATCTGCCCCAGCTTCATGACTAGACACTCTGCGTGCAAGCACAAATAACTCCCAGCCATTTCTGAGTCCATGAGGATGCCTGGACACTGCATGAAGAGTACATTGTTGCAATGTTTTGCAGGAGCTTGGCACAATTTTTCTGGTACCAGCGTTCAACTACAGCCAGAAAATTTGTTGCCTGTAGATTGAGTGTTATTTGAAGCAGTAGAAGCAGACAGGGCTGAGGCAGGGACTGAGGTGGAACCCCCAAGGGAGGGGGAGGGGTGCTGCAGACGTCGCAGCTCTAGGGCTGATGCATCACGTTGAGCCTGCAGCTGCCGCTTGAACTGTGCCAGCTCAGACCGCATCTTCTTCTCCTGTTTGCCAATGTCTCCCAACCTGAACATGCATAATTTGTAGTGTGACTGATCACCTCCTACTTGCGTTTGTCCCCTAGCCTGACCATGTGTCATTTGCAGTTGTGTCCCTCAATGCAGTGCTTTCGAATCAAGCAGTATAGAGCTGGAGAGACAAGACTTGTCCTGCACGTACCTAGCTCATCATGAGCTGGAAAGCGTTTTAATTATTATTATTATTATTATTAGTATAGAGCTGATGCTGATGTAACTTGTACGCAGCCAAACATGCAAAAGCAGAGTGGTATAAACGAAACATTACCCTTTCCTATTAGCAACAGCTACAGGTGGCAAGCTGACCAGATAGCAAAAGCAAATGAGATGAGAAAATGTTCTTCAGAAGGGCCCAAAAAGCTTCCAAAGGGTGTTGCGTGCCTTTATGTCATGTAATGTAATTTACATGTCTGGCTAGCAGGTACAGCAGCAGGCAACTGGGACTTTATGCAGCACAGCACAGCACGACACAGCCCAACCCAGCACAGCACACCTGGAAACAGGAGAGACAGCTGTTGAGCCAAAAGCCCCAGTCCTTTCCCTAGGCACTGCCCACAGCTGTCTGGCGGTGGGCTCAGCATGCTGGCGGTGGCGGGAGCTAGTCAACATAGAGGCCTGCTGCAGGCGGGCCTGCAACTCGGCGTTATCCCGGTCTGCAGCCCTGAGAGCCAGCCTTGCCTCTTCTACCTGCTGCAGCGCTGCCTCCCTTCCCTCAATCGCCTGCACACAAATGTGGTTGCTACGCCACCTGAAGCACAGTCTAGAGCGACTCCATTTGAGAAGTAACTACGACAAAGACTGACTCCCACATGTGCACCAGTCGGCAGAGCCTGGTAAGGTTTGAGCAAGTGCACATGAATGGGAATGCGTCTGAATAGTTGCAAAGTGGACTTGCAGGCTTTCATGACATGGACGAGTGGGAATGGCTATGTATGCAAGCATGTCATGCAGACTAAAGAAGCTGTTGCAGAGTTACACAGTCATCTTGCACTGTGGCTGGCAATTGCCTAGCATGGATGTGCAGCAAGACAGTGTAGCAGGTTGCTCATGTCAGGCAGACCACACTTTGCTGCGCAGTCAAAAAAGTGTGTTTCCCCCTGTGTTCCTTCCTGACGCTACTGTTCTGTGTGATGACTCAGCAGCAGCAGCAGCAGCAGATGCTGCAATGGCAACACATGGCTGTTTCTTTGCAAGCAATCACTCACTTGTGATGAAGGATGCATGTTGGGCCTGCTAAGCAAGGTCGATCTGCTATGAACACAAGGCCTGCTGTATGCACTACCAAAGGCAGCAGCAGAATCTGCCATGCCATGACATGCAAGTCGTGCTCAAATCACCGGAAAGCCACGGACTTACCTCATCTAGTGCCTGCTCAGCAGAGTGAGCGCTGTGCTTCCAGAAGGCCTCCCTGCCAGCCGCGGCCTGCAGCTCACGCAGTGCACCCTTCTGCTTCTTCTGCAGCTTGCGCAGCTGCACTGCCAGGAAGGCAGGGTCCAGCCCTTGCCCTTGTGCCCGCTGCCCGGGGGGGTACACTGCTGCAATACCCCCGTCACCCAGTCCACCCCCTGGCCCCTGCATCACATATCTGTATTGTCAAGAAGAAGCACTGTTCTAGCCTGAAACCAAGGTACACCAGCGTCTGCAACATTGTTCCCACAAAGCATGAAAGCATGACTGTCTTGAGATCAGACTTGACAGACAATGCACATTGCATGCAATGTGCTCATTGTTGCAAATATTTCGGCAATTTTCTGTCTGTGCTTCACAGCTGCAAAGACTGCAGCAGCTACCAAAGCAAGATTTGGGCAGTTCCACATTAACACGACATTGCAAAACCCCCGCAGTTCCATGAACTATTGGCTGACAACCAGCTGACAGAGTCACAAATGCCATATTCAGGTGAGGCAATCTGCATCTTACTAAGCATAGTTCAGGATGATGAGGCAAGACAGAAACAGACCTTGACAGCATTCTGGAGGTGTGAGAGCTGGTAGCGAAGGGCCTCCTCGACCCCAGCATGAGCCGCAGCTCGCGCCTCAGCCTCAGCCCAGGAGGCCTCAGCTGCCTTGAGTCTCCTGTTGTTGCCTCTCAGGCTTACCACCTCTGCCTCCAGCTTCTGTACCCTCTCCCTGTACCAGTCATAATCAACCAATCATTCAATCAGTCAATCTACATTCCCTGTCTTTAGGACTCATCAGGGGAGTCAGCAGACCGTATCTGGAAAATCTATATATACTGAGCACTACAAGTTTCAGGCATTCAACAATCGAGCAGCAAAGAAGTCACACACATTTGCAAAGGCATCATAACACATGCTTGCAGTAGCAGTAGCATAAGCAGCAGCAGCGGCAGCAGCATTGCAGAAGCACGCTTTCGCAAGGTTTGTCCCGCGTCTGCACCTATAGGTTGGTGCTGAGTCCCTCTTTGCAGTACAATTCCGCATCCCTGCTGTGTTGAGCATATTTTGCTGCTCTGAACAAAATGCGTTTTGCAACATGCTGACAGGACACTCAGTGCTACAACTTGGAAGACGATGCGTCTCATCCGATTGGAAGTAGACATGCCTGTAGGTGGCACTGCTTAGCATTTGTTTTGGAGCATCTAGCATGCATGGAGAGCAGCTGTGCTGCAACCCCTTTGATCATGGAGATCATACAGCGCCATCCATGATCATACAGCAAACAATATAGCAGCAGCAGCAGCAGCAGCAATGCTGTGGTTTGAGGACTTGCCCACAGACATCCTCAAGCCATCTATGGTAGGTTGGGTGTATAGATATAGCACAATTGTGCACCCTGATGCAGCAAAGGGTACAACAGCTGCACAGTACCTGTCAGCTTCCAAGGCACGGCGTTCCCTGTCCAGAGCCTCCCTGTGAGCCTTGTACTCCTGTTCTAGATCCCGCCTGGCATTCCTGTATGCTGAGGCAGCTGCTGCTTGGGCTTCGGCCACCTGGCAGGCTGACTCAGCATCCTGGCGGGTCAGCATCTGCTCACGTGATGCGACTCGTTGCTCACGGCCATTCAGCCTCCCCTGCATTGCAATGTGCTATCAGCACTTCCTGATGCGTCCCATGCAAAGCACAGTAATACGGTCTGTTCGTTAGCAATCTGCATGCTGATCAGCAAATCATATGCTGAAGTCAAGCATGATGCTGCCAGCACACGTCTTGCACGTTGAGTCTTTGTCCATTGAATTTCTATTTGCAGCGAGCAGTGATGAAACATGTACAGACCTGCTGAATGTCAAGTTGGCGCTGCGCATCAGCTTTCCAGGTGGCCAGGTCTTCTTCTTGAGCCTGCAGCTGCTGGCGCTGCTCCAGCAAGCCGCTGTGCATGTCATGCTGCTGCTTCTCCATCCTTTCTAGCATCTGCGAGCCACATAATCCTTGCTGCTCAAACATCTTGTAACCAAGTGTCGACCTTTGGGATTTGGTGGCTCAACTGCTGCTGTGCTGTGACAGGACAAAAATCCGTTGTACAGTGTTGAGCAACTCAAACAGTACACGTGGCTTTGATCATTCTCATTTAGCGACTTGCATTCCAGTTGCTATGGGTCAAACGATACATGCTGGCCTGAAGCTGCTTCCAGAGCTGCCAAGACCCTCCTAGCATAGTGAAGCATAGCAAAGCAAATGAGCACATGCTTGCGCTTACAACTCAACTGTCAGGTCAAAACAGGCAAAATAGCTACCCCAATTGACTGGAGACATTTGGACAAGCATGTCTGATGCAAACAAATGTGTTGGACAGATTGAGGGAGCATTAGACCTGCTGCTCTTGAGCTTGCAATTGCTGCAGGCGCTCCTGATGGTCCTGCTGCAGGCCAGCTCGCTCCTGGTTTGCCACCTGGCGCGCATCATTGACCCCCTCCGCCCTGGCAGCCTTCACCTCTACTTCCCTTACCTGTTTTACCTAAAAGACACCAATGACATCTTGGCAGACTTTACCACATGTGGGGCATGACGGTCGTTGTTACAATTATCAACACTGTTACAGTCTTGCTGAGTACTGGAGTCATCAGTGTTTGTGTTATTGTCATTTGTTATGATTGTCATTCATATCATTGCACTCACTGGACGCATGTGCAGTGATGGTGCCATCAGTGAACCCCTTCCCCCCTAGCAGCCCTCACCTCTACCTCCCTAAGCTGTTGACTGAAAACACCCCTGACATTCTGGACAGTTTCAGTGTCATGCAGAGCGTGAGCACATGCCTTGTTGTGCCATCATGCTTCATGATGCCAGCCTGGCTGGATGTTGGGCAGGAGCAAGAAGGCAATTGTGCTTGTGTCCAGGCTGTGTGGCAGCTGATGACAGTATTGGTACAATGTGCAGCGACATGTCAACTTGTGTTGATAGCCCTGTTTTGGTGCATGCTGACATCTACATGGGGTTGGAGAGACTATAGCTTCTGCTGGCATTGGTCAGAACAGCCAAGTAGTGGTGACCTAGTAAATGCACAGAAACAGGGGGCTTGCCTGTCGATGTACTTCCTGCTGCAATCGTGCCTCACACTCCTGGCGGTAGGCCGCCATACGCTGCTCCATTGACTTGTATGGCCGCTCCCTTTCCTCCTGCACAACAAATGCCCAAAGCTTGTCTCGGCCCGATTTGAACATCTGCTGCAACAGCACGCTATTGAGTCAATCACAGTTCTGAATTTTGGCGTCTGCTAATTCATGCACTGTAGTGCTTGTCATGCATCTATGGCTTTTGTCGGGCACAAAAGGCTCAATGTAGAACAAGGAAATGAGTGTGTGCTGCAGTGGTGGCTGGGTGTCATAGAAGACGAGAAGGCATGCCTGTGAGTGCTTGAGGTAGGTGTCCTCCAGCTTCTGCAAAGCTAGGCTGAGTGGGCTGCCATCATATTCTGCAGTCTGAATGGCTATCTCGCTCACAGACTTTGTGCCCAGCACCTCAGTCACCGACTGCAGCAAGCTGATTGCAAAGGCAGGCTCACTGGCACCTCCTGATCAGCTCACAAAGACGCAGCACGTCAGCTTCAATGCTGAGCACCCAGTTGCAAGAGCTACAAATGCAGAGGTTGTAAGGACTGTTTGAGTGTCATGCCAGTGCTGCAGCCAGTGCTGCCGCACTGGCTGCAAGACATGCCTGCTGCCCAGATCATGAAAGACATGTGGTGTGCCCATGCAGGAGGCTCACCATCTGCAGTGCTGAGAGTGCACTTGGTGCCCAGGGCTGTCTGCAGAGGACTGCCAGGACTGACTTGCATGAACTGCAGGATGTCTGCGTGAGTGAGGGCCTGCAAGCCACTGATGTCCGCCTCTGGTTGGAACACTGAAAGCGTGTAATGGTAATGACACGCTGACAGATAGTCCACAATCAAGCTGTTCATGACATTGCGCCAGAGCGCTTCACTGCTTGGCACCGCTGCATGGATGCTGCATTCTTGCTTTTGCAGCTTGGTGAGCACCTGTGACCTGAGCTGGGTCTGCAGATAACAGTAAGATTGTGCTGTGATGAACTGCTTGCATCTGAAATGTTGTGGTCTGATCTTGTGGCATAGAAAGTCAGAACAACAACAGTATGTACCTTCAGAGAGCTCATCACTCCAGCTGCCTTCAGCTGAGAGTACAAGTGCTGCTTGAAATCGCCAATTGCCATTTGTGGACATTGGTGCTGGGAGGTGCTGGTATGAACAGACATAGTAGTCAACCGGGGTCTCCGAATCTCTACACGGAGCTGAAGTCAGGGCTCAGCAGACCGAGTCGGCAGCTGCGTCTGCTCGGAACCCACCCACATTGTTGCGTGTAATCTGGCAGGTGCTGCGTCTTCGGTCGCGTGCTGAGCTGCCTGATCGGCTCGCTATGCATGTTGTGAACACAGAGTTGACTGAATGGGGAATCCAAATCGCTGCTTTTTGCAGACTGGAATTGTGCTCAGAGCACACCCCGCATCGCACAGCATGAGTACGAACGGAAACAAATGGCATCCCGGAACCCCCGTTCAGGCACTGCATGCCGTTGACTTGACACGCAGATTCCTTTCCACTTGCAACCTTGCTTCTTGGCTGGGCGTTGAAGAGAAGTTTTAAAGCTGTAGCTGAATATCATTGCAAGCTTGCAGCATAACTTGGAGCATCATATTCACACTGAAGTGTGCGATGGGGAAACTGCCTACCTGAGATGCATATGGCTCTGTTCATTCAAGGTTGGCCATGCAGTACTGGCTAATTCTGGCTGTACAATCAAGCAGCCACTCAAGCCAAAGCTTGATCAGATCCACCATGACCTGCTGACCAACAGTCTTCAATGTGAACAGGTTAGCTTGTTGTACTGGAGAAGCAAATGCGGCTAGCAGGCTCAGAAGGTTAGGCAAGTGTCACATTCCCCAAATTGACAGTGTTGTGTAAGGACTTTGCACGGATCTTTGGGGTCAGAGTGATTGAAATCATTGTAATAATTTTCTTTTGTGCAAGAATCAACCAAAAAAGTATTTCGTTTAGACTCCTTTTGTACTGCTCAACACGCAGAGGACACACGGGAAAATCCCTAGCCTACAGCTGCTAGCGCTTGTGTTCACAGGCAGTTGCATGTGGGCCAGACCGCATTTCATACAAACATGACAACTGCGTGTGACACTGTTTAGAACTTGCAGAGTGGCGTCATTACAACAGCTGTTACCTGTATGTATCAGCAGCTATACCTTGGGCAATGTTGTACACGGTCATGTTATACACTAAATTAATATAGCTTGACAGAAGCTACAGACTGCCCACCATGACCTACAGTCAATAATAACAAAGGCTGCATGGTGTTGTTTGGCTGGTGTTTTATGCCAGCAGGCTTCTGCTGCGAGAAATTTCACAATGGCTGTGTCCATAATGCCTGTCTGCCTCACAGGCAAGGATTGACAGCTTCAGCAGGGTCATCAAGAGGAAAGAAACCCCAGATCATGTTATGCCTGTCATGCTTCCCCTTCCACGCAAACGTGTGGACCTCACACCCATCATGAATGTCACCACCCCAGGCATTCAGATTCTGCACCACAAAAGCTCAGGGGTACAGGTAGACACAGACACCAATTGTGCTCCCCTGCTGACCAACCTAGCAACATTGGTGTTGGATAACAGAGGTAGATCTGTAGACTTGCTGTTTCAACAACGCAAATCACTTGACACTCACTGAATGTGGTCAAGTCACCCCAACATCAATTACAGAATGCATGCATGCACCATCACATAGACAATGCATGAGTCCCTGCCAGTTGCAGCAACTTCACATGCTGAGGTGATAGCAGGCAACCACCAAGGCATTTTGTACCTCTGCGTCATCACTGGAAGGGCGGCAGGCAAACCAGTTGCCTTCACAGGCCACCAGGTTCCAGCGACCTGAGGGACTGGTGTCTGCCAGCACTGTGTCACGCACTGCTTCATCCATACCACAGCTACGTAGAGCAGTGTTAGTGTCAGCATTGATGATCTTGACAGAGCTGCCAAAGCCTGTCTGCTCAACCTGCAGTGTCATTACAGACACACTTGAGCACACAATCTTTGCTTGCTCTGCAACAATAACATTGCTGAGCTTTGTCCTGTCTCATTTTTAGGCTAAGCTCCCTAAACAAGATCATGTTTCAGCCAGTTGTAGATTGAGAGTCTGATCTCCAGAACACATTGATCACATTGCAGGGCAGCCGTGTAGACATAAGATGTAGCACAATCACATGGAGAACCTCACACAGCACCGTGAGGCAGCAAAACACCTCCATCTTGTGAGAACCTGAGAGAAGTCTGACCATGGAAAAGCATGTGTAGAATGAGGCAAGCAATACCTTCCAGGACTGCTCAGGTGATCCTGACAGCACCAGCCTCAAAACAAGCCGACCCTCCTCAAGGCTTAGCCCAAAGCGAGCGTCCCTCCTCCTCACTCTGATACTGAACAGACGCTGCCTCTCTACAGTGTTCTTTGCCAGTGCAGGCGGCTGGTAGTTTGCAGGCACAATCTTCCACTTCTGTTCATCGGCTTGCTCCCAGGCAGACGCTAGCACCTCACAGGGGGAGGTGTCTGCGTCACTCAGGGACAGCTCAAAAGTGCTGTGACCAGCTGTCCAGTTCAGCTTGTGATTGTAGGTCGGCCTGATTGCCCTGAAGTCATCCCCAGCCACTTGCTGCTCATCTGTCCCCTGCAGTACTCAGCTTGCTTGAGCTCGCCATGTCATGATGTGACTGAACCTGATACCTAGCCAAACAGCAGGACAGCCATTACCTACATTAGTGCAGACATGGACAGTGTCGAGAATGTCAGCATACTAGCATTACTTATTGGCGATACTAGTCAGTGATGAGGATGTCAGCATACCCTTTGGCATGCATAAAGGCTGTTTGCTGAGTGGGTGTTTTGTGGGTGGGTGGGTCTGCAAGCGAGCAAGCAAGCAAGCAAAGCAGCAAACAAATCCATGTCCAAAGCAAGCATCAAGTGGAGCCAGGACCTGGTCAAACAAAGTGCAGCGCCGTGTAAGGTCTGCATCTTTGCCCATGGCGTAGTCAGCCAGAGTGAGTGGTTGGCCCTGCTCACCAGCCCACACCAGCTGCATGGTGGCCTTGTTGATCAGCACAAAGGCCTGTGACTTGGTATGGCAGGTCTCGCCTAGCGGCCCAAGGCTCCATTTGCTGGTGCTGCAACCAAATTGATTCCAGAAGTCCTGGTACCACATCTGATGGGCGTCCCCAGGTTTCATGCGGGCCATTATGAGAGGTCCTGAGAGATCTGCTGGATTTGCTGATAGCACCTGCGAGGCATTTCACAGACGTATTCACACATAAGGCATGGGCCTAAAGGATGTATATTGTAGACATATCGTGGCCAGCTGTCAGGCAGTGCCCATAATGAAAACTTTGCATGCCTGAAGAGAAGCAAACAGCAGGCAGAGGATTGCTTACTCTTCTGCTTGCGGTCAGAACATGACAGGAATGCCACTTGCTAGCAGTGCAGACATAACAAGCAAGTTTTAAGGTTAATTTTGTGCGTGCATAACCATGATGTCCCAAATGGCAATGAGTCTGCAACGCAGTGAAGATACGAGCTGAGCACGCACCACATCTTGGGCTGCAAAGACATGGATGTGCTTCCAGTCTGCAATTTTTGGCCTCTGGATGTAGTGACGGGCCCCAAGTGCCAATGTTGGTGCACCATGACCAAACTCCCTCATCTTTGCTGCACCAGCTGCAATAGTGCTGACGACTGCCCTGCGTCCTATCCCAAACAGCGCTCCCCAAACCTCCGTGGCATGTGTAAAGGCAGGCTTGCCCAAAGATTTGCCAAAATGCCCGTTGTATCTGACCCACTGTGTAGCAGGGTTGTTGGCAGAGACAAGGACCAGGTTTTCCTCTGTTGTAAATGGCTTCCACACTGCGCTTTTGGGAGACTGGTGGATGATGTCTATGGCTTCAACACATTGGTGAGCCTGCAAAGTGCCGGTGTCAGGTGATACAACCTCTGGAAAAGTATGAATGTCTCCCTGCTACAGCTAGCTGCGTTTGCAACCCTGTCATGATGACATGGTTGTAAACACGGATTGTCTGAGTTTTATGGTGGTGGCAAAGCTACTTTGGCAGCGCAGCTGACTTGAGAGCTGGAGACAGAGATAATATACCTGATGTGTGATGAACCAGGCTTGTCGCACAGGCCTGCCAAGTTCCTCTGTGTAGCTTGGCACTCTTGTTGGCTGTGCTAGGAAGTAGTTTGCATGGTTCAGCAGTGAAGCATATACAAGTGGATGACCATCTTGAAGTGGATAATCCCCTGCAAATTGAGCTCACATCAAGAAGAGGAGAGCATGCAACTATGGCAGAGCCTGTGCGATTGACGATGGAGGAGCCAAGACACACTCACCTGGGAAATACCATGCTTGCTCGCCATGGGCCTCGTAGGCAACAGATAGCACCTTTGAGAAAGACATGTCTGTCCGCACAATGAAGTGCTCGACGTCACCCTGGTGCCGCCCATACTTATGAGCAATGCAGTTGAAGTGCTTGGCAATAGGTGGTGTGCACCGAAACGTCTGAGAACCTTGGTAGGCATACAGGAATATATAGTATATGTCCACAAAGGACTCTTCTACTTCCACAATTGCCACGTAGACGGGAGCATGAATGAGCCCCTCGATCGGGGTGTGGCCTACATACTGGGTGGGAGATATCTCCACAAAGTGCTCTTGTTGATCACTGTTGAAATATGAAGCTAACTCCTCTAGAGAGGCATCGCCAACGTGAAATTCATGAGCACCAGTTGGATCGTCACGTCTGCGCTGTATCAAAGTGCTGTCTTTCAGAAGGTGACTAACTGAGCAAGGGAAAAATTGTTCACACTCGTGAAATACAACTGTAGGACAGTTTTGCCGGATGAACGCGAGCTTATCTGCAGACATGAGCAAGGAAACAGGACGACATGCATCCAGATGCGGAATGAAGCTAAGTACGCACTCAGCATTGGTATGAGCTCTCACATAACAACTTTCAACCCACAGGTCAAGATACGCAATGCGTGCATGCGCGCACGGACGCCGATCATGCCGCCAGACCTAGCTTTGCTGCGGCTCGGCTCAAGCTGCGCAACAGCATCTGTCAGGATTCCGTGCTTACGCCTGACAGAGACTGAGCACGCTCAATTTCAGACGCGCGTTGTCGTCTGCTGCTTTCTGACGAAACACCTCTCACAAGGGTAACAACCGTGAGCGATAGGGTAACAACTGTGAGCGGTAGATTAAGGCCTCTTTATTGCAGTTTGCGATGCGGAAGCGCAGCAAAGCTGGCGCCCCTGAAGCTGTGGCCTCCAGCAGCGGGTCCGAAGCTGCTGAGGAAGAGCTTTTCGCTGCTGAACAAAGGCTGGGAGGGGATCACCCAGCCGCAGAGCCTGCTTGGAGCGACGAAGAGGATGTATTATCAGAGGCCGACGAAGAAGACTCAGAGTTGTCAGGCAGCGACCCTGAGAAGGAATCAGGCACAGATGCAGACAGTGAAGCAAGCAGTGCAGTCGAAGACAGCCCCTCAGACGATGATGAGCTGGACACTGCAATGGTGGAGCTAGCAGCCGGTAGAACTGCTGAAGACGCTGAAGCCAACCCACTTGTGGCACCGTATGTAATCAATTACACATGCTTTCCTTGTGCCTCTCACTTGCAACCTGCATGCCTTGCAGTGGTGTGTCCATTGCCTTGTCTGCCCAGCCAGCATTCTCAGAAAATTTGTTATGTATGAGCTGCATCAAGCAGCAAGTCAGGCTGGATGGGCATATGTGCACAGCCTCAATCTGAGCTGCGTCGTGTCATTGCAGACCCGACAGAGATCCTACTGGGGACCTCCGAATAGATGCTGGGTCGGATTCATCTGAAGATGAAAGGCCACCCCGCAACACAATCGGGCAAGTCCCCCTTGAATGGTACAAGGACGAGCAGCATATAGGGTATGATCGCGA
>JAABUP010001114.1_pt1 | contig 57167 bp, 66 predicted proteins | sample 5559201 | NCBI WGS metagenome assembly JAABUP01 (sample SAMN10711887, study PRJNA513373) | rock metagenome | isolation source: Antarctica rocks | place: Antarctica | reverse complement strand
CTTTTTTAAGAGATTGATCAATGATTCAGTTTATCATGTACCTGTCATAGCTGATTCTCAGCATCACTGCACAGCTGATGTTCACAAATGTCATTTTGTTCTTCACAAACTTGAAACCCTTCATCAAATCCTGATATGGTTGTCTGTTTCAATCATTCACTACATCATTTGCAAAGGTCTGTTCATAGCTTGTGAAGCTGGTTGAGTTTGACGCCACAATCACATATCTCTGTTCTGTGAACAAGGTGAGGTTTCAGCAGAACTGTCAACCCTTGCTTCAGCTATCTAGTCAGACAGTCTGCAGACCGCTGTGAATGACGTAGACAAGCAAATACGTCTTACAGGCATCAAAGTTGAAAGGCTTCATGACCCAGGTGTGTACATTGTAATTCTTGACGTTGCAGAACCAGATTTCTGACACTTGTGAGGCGTGTAGGCTGAAGGTGACATCATTGTTCAAGGTGCTGAAAAGAAGCGCGCTTTCCCTGATACTGGGATCAAGGACACTGTAAATGCTGTTGTCAATGATACTGTTCTTTGAGACAAGAAGCTTGTTGTTGAACTTGTTGCCTGAGCGGTAGGGATGAGCAGCTTCTATACAACCCTTGTTTGAGATGACGTGAGGCATTGAATCAATTGATGATGGGGACGCTGAAAATATAAACAGCTTAGTACGGCCCGTCTGCTCAGCCATCAAATAGAGCTCATTGCCGTTGTTCAACCACACAACTCTGGTAGAAGAGAGTGATCAGGCCCCTTTTTCATCTTCAGACATGAGGACCTCAACAGCACTTGAGGTGTCATTGATGTTCTGAACAATGAGAATGTGACTCTTGTCGTCCTCAAAGTGTTGAGCTTGCTTCTGCAAAAATGTAGCTGACCTTTCATCTGATGAGAATGCTGGCGATGAGCTTGCCCTCTGAAGGCCGGCAACAGTGACGATAGTAGGCTTTAGTACCGCCGTATCTATCACGGTGAACATCAAAGTATAATAGAAGTCAGATCTCATGCCCTCTCCCTGCTTGACTTTTGTGTCCTTCGCTATGCAAATAATGCCACGGCTAGAGATATCAAAGTCTGCATCTACGGAAAACACGAGTCCCGTGCCCATCAAAATGTTCATCGGATCTGTCTTGGCTAGACTATAACGTCCGTTCTCTGAGTCTTTTTCAAGGGTTGTGTACCATATGGAGCTCCGCTGAGGTGTAACCCACTTGTTGTAGTCTCGTACGGGCATCGCCGTGTATTCTCTTCCGGTCGAGTAAACCTTCGGCGCCTTCTGCGGGTTGTAGAGCGCGCCTTCTGGGGTCGCCTCGCCCACCGCCGCAATCGCGAAACGGTCATCATCAAGTGCAGCAATTTTCACATCACTGACTGGTCCAGCAATTATGCCAGCCGAATAGGTGCTACCGAGGGTCAGACTTTGGGTCTCTCCAGCGAGCGCTTCGTCACCAAAAATGTAAGACTCAACAAAGCCCTTGCAACAACCCATATTATATAGACTAGCGCAAAAGAGAACACTCACTCTTTTTTAACATCTTCCCCATCCCCTATTATCAATTCCCTTGTTCCATCGTCGTGACTTTTCAGAGCGACAATCAGGTCATTACTGCCCAGCCAACTCGGTTCTTCAATGCTCGTGTCATTGGTGAATAGCGTGGACTCTCCCGTCTGCAGGTCAAAGATCTTAATCTCTACAGTTTCCGAATGCGACTCGAAAGAGTATGTAGACACCGTATAGAGCGCCAGTGTTCCGGCAGCATTGGGCACAGCGGGGGATCTCTGAGGAGCGGAGATGAAAACCCTGAGCAGATGTAAGCTTGCGTTGCCCTTCGATGAGTCCAGTTCGCGCAAAGGGGTTGCGGAAAGGGACCTCTTACTCCGGCGTGAATCGTTTTGTGCGTGCAGTCATGGTTACAAGCGGATCTGCGCCGGTGGAGCTGCTGAAGTGCGGGCTTTTGTAGCCAAGTGGCGGCTGTCAGTTGAGCGAATGCTTCGTGTACACGTTGTCGTTGCCAAATCACCTCATCAAGGAGCTTGGTGGCATCTACAAGACTGCGGGGAAGGCGGGAGGTCACGATGCCATTGGCAGACGTGATGGGATCAGGGCGGTTGCCGTCTCCATGAGGGCATTACTCTACCGCTGCCGCGAGTTCAACTGTTTAGGGCAAATTCGCTATCGCATAGATAGTAGAAGCTCGCTGGGTCGACGCAGGAAAAATAACAGAACAGAATCCAGAAGATTAAAGTGTATAGATCAGTGGTTTTGTGATACAAGATTGAAGCATTGATTTCTGTGGCCTGGACGCCTGCATAAGCACTACTCTTCCCTATACTTGTGTAAGTCTAAGGCAGTTGAGAGGTATACTTCAAGTCAACGTAGAGGAGTATAGTTCTAAGTCGTAAACGATTGCCGATCCCAAGTATCTGACAGACTCCGTCCATATAGAGCACATCTGTTGTATTCACTGTGTTAGATCTCAATAATGATATGAGGTTCTTCATATATATTGTTGATGTGATCATCTGTCTAAATGATTGCCGTTCTCAACTAATCTGACGAACTCCATAGACACAGAGCGCACTAACACTGTGTACACAAGCTATATTGAATGCAGAGAATAGTTAGACTTATCACTGATGATTAATAAGTGTATGATCTATTGGATTCCGTTGATAGATCTTGATAACATGATGTTGTGGAGTTCTTCATACATATTGGTGTCATCTCTTGAGTGTCATCTGTTGACATCGGCAATCATTTATGACCTGGAACCATATGATGATCGGGTAATCGCCGCGCACTAGAAAAGTACGAACATCACTTGGATGTAGCATCCACCCACAATACTCCATCAATCAGCACAGGTAAGTTTTCCCATAACAACCACTCCACATCGCCTTCCTGCCCCGTCCTCTAGCTCTTGAATGATGAAATCACGAAACCCACAACAGCCTTAGGAAGAGCCGGAAAAGGTATGATAGTATCGACAAATGCTATCGTCGATGCTTAGAATCGGGTCTCTGACATACACTCACTCTGACAAACTTCCCCGAACCAGGATCTAGTTATTATGGAGTACTTCAGCTAACGTGGATGTCTGAGCAGGTACCTGCCCGGACGTACTACGTGGCATACCTATGAGACGTCCACCGCGACGCCACAATTCCAATATGGGTGGGAGGGTGTATGTCCATACTGTAGAGTTGATCCCTTCGGGCATATCCAGCAGCTAGCTAGATGAACGACGAAGTGGACATCGCGACACTCTACCAATCCGCTCGCCGATGCACCCCAACTTCAGCGATAGACACTGAGCTCTGCCATTCCATACGAAGCTGCAGTGCAGCCACTCAGATACGAATACTACGGCGGACTCTGGACATCTCCGGCACAGTGCACGTTCATAACCTAAAACGACCTGCGTCAGCAATCACATAGCTGGAAGAATCGGAGTACCACCATTGCCCGAGTCCCCCGAACACGAAGTTCTTGAGAGTATCAGTGAGCAATAGGCGCACATATAGTGTACACGACGTTGTATCTAGCTCCCACGTTTCTACTCCCTGTTTCCATGGTGGCGGAATCCATGACCATCGTGCAGAGCGCGAACAAGCTAAGAGATTTTACTCCGGGACTAGTCGCGCTGGATCTCAGCGCCTTACTTCGATATGCATATACACGCTCTTTAGGAGAGCTATACTCATATATTATAGGAGACACCATAGATAATGGTCTACAGAGGTGAATGTTATCCTACAACGCCAGTGCCATCGCAATACCTTGCTTCTTGTGTGACAGTTTTAGCAAGCACTCAGCATGGAACGTCTTGTTAGCAGCGGACTTCTTATAGTATTAAACATAACGTTTACATGTATATTATCATAGTCGTGTCCATATCCGAGGCCAAACATGACGCAGGTCTAATGCGTCTCACAACGTATGAGACAAAAGAGGTATGGACACTAATGGAATGGACCGAACTCCCCTTCTCTGCAAGTAAAGCAACTCAGCCATGGAAGATGCAACGCTTCGAGAACGCGAAAATCTGATGCAAGGACCTAGATGGCAATGCAAAGCAAACGGGAATAGTCCAGCACAAGATGGCCAACTTAGAACGAAAACACCATCTACAGTCATTGGCCTGGACGCGCATTACCGAAGTACGGTCCATACTGCTGCTGCTGCTGTTGTTGGCAATGTCCTTGCTGTGGATATTGGCCTTGCTGTGGATATTGACCTTGCTGTGGATATTGACCTTGCTGTGGATATTGGCCTTGCTGTTGATACGGACTTGCCGGTGTCGATGTACTCCAGTAGAGCTGCGCAGCCGGTGACACCCATTGCTGTCCTTGCCCTAATTGTTGTTGTGGTTGACCCCAACCACCATATTGAGACTGTACACGACCTGGAGTCTGTGGATGTTGGCCAGGCATATCCATCTGCGGACTTGGATTAGGAAACGCCTGCTGTCCGTACTGATATTCCTGAGCCTGCTGTTGGCGCTGCGCAATAGCGTGTTGCACCATTTGTCCGCTCAAGCCTTCCTTCATCTCTCTTTTCTCACGTTCACGAGCTTCAATTGCACCTACAAGACCACCACCTTGAGGCCCCGCCATGTTGGGAGTATTGCCGGCCCTCTGTATCAGAGGCGATCCAGTCACTCTTGCAATGTGCTCCTGCTCGCGAGCTGACAAGTGGGAGGAGTAATCAGCAGGGATATTGACCAGGTTATTGTTAAGCATAGCAGGTGAACCACGTGAGTGCGGACGCGACGGAAGTTCCTTCGATGAAGAAGGATGATGGGCATGTTGCGGCGTGGACCAATCCGCTGAGCTGCTTCGCGAAGCCTGCGGCGGCGTGCCGGACTTGTTGCGTTGATGCGCATACACAGGTGTGATTCGATTGGCAGCGGCACGTTGCTGCACGAATTGTTCAGGTGTCAAGACCTGCCTTCCACCAGGGGCGCCACCACCACCAATGGCTGTCCCTGGTTGCCAGGCAACGCTCCTACGACTGTCGATGTCGGGACCTGCAGAAGCTGGTCGGTATGGCTCCGATTCCGGAGTGATAAGATTACGACTTGGTGATCCCGAGTGCTCGCGGGATTTGCTTCGTTGTCCAGGACCGACTCTGCCGCTGAAGCCGTATGAGTTACGTTTAAGTTGACCAGGGCTGCCACTCTGATTTGCCCGAGAACCAAGTCGCTCCTCGGAACCTGATATATTATGCGATGGTTGAGTCATAGTTCCACTCGTACCAGGCCTGCTGCGAGTTCCAGCCGTGTAAGCATAGGTGGGGCCGAAGTCGACGTTTGGAATATTTGGATTCTCAGGCTGCTTCACGAGATCGGGCTGGTAGTGAACATCGCCCACGACTACTACCTCTTTCTTCGCTGGTTCGACCGTGCCGACAGTTTTGAGAACCCCAGCTCGTGGCTTCTCAACCGAAACAGCTGACCTCTTGGTCTCCGTGGATTTCCGAGTGCTTGCGTAATCTGGCGAAGCAAGAGAATCGTTGTCGTAATTGCTCTCTTCATCGCTGGATCGCGTGTACATGTTATGACCGCCGCCTTCGGAGGATTCGGTTGGCACATGAGCAATAATTTTATCGAGAGCATCCTGATCTATCGCATGATCTCGGAGACTGCCTACACTCGACATGCTGACTGGAGTAACTGGCTCCGATAACTTCGGTCTCTGCAATTGACTAGGTAAAGGCTTTCTGGTAATACTTTGGCTCGTACTGCGTCGACTGATATGAACCGGACGCTCAGGTTCTCGTGGTATCGGTGGGGGTTCGAAGCCTGCTGCAGCTGCATCGGATCGTTGTTCACTAGAGGCAGCAGCTGGCTGGGGATATGGCGTTTGATTAATTTCATGGTTGATTGGCGCAGAAAAAGCCGGTGGATATGCTGACGGAACTTGCTGTGGAAGCCGTGATTGCAAAGGTCGGTTGTCGATAGGGACTGAAGGTCTGTCGTTGAAGTTGTGAGATAAACTAAGATCTGTGTGGCTCTCAATGGAAGTGGGAAGGGTGGGCAATTGAGATTCGGAATCCGAGCGTCCAGCACCCGCTAATACCATCCCTTCATGCGCAGAAGTATGGTCAGCAGATGTTGCAATCATGTTGGCGTCGTCAATTACCCCTCTTTGACCCTGATCCCCCAAGTATCTCCCCTCCATCTGCTGCCCATTGCCTCTCCAAGCGGCCGTAGCACCTGCAGCAGCCAGTGCATTGGCCCCAGCTATATTACCAGAATCAGCTAATTGGGACAAAGTCGTGCTGGACATGCGGCTGTTAGCTCGTCTAAGCTCTGGCGAGTGATAGGGTCTCGTTGGTGGTTTAGCCCCTGGCTCATGGGCAAACGCCGGTGGGGCCATCACAGGCGCTGGGGGCGGATTTGAACCCAGCTCCTGTTGCAGCTCCTGTGCTTCAGGCTCTACTGTATTTCTGTACCGACTTTCGCTCTCGGAGCTACTCCGCTCATTCGCTCCGTCCAACTCGGCGTCATACTTCTGGGCCGCCTCGTTGCCGTAACCTGCACCAACAGGTGTGCTATGGACAGGAGGAGGAGGTGCATTAGTCTCATACAGCAATCTTGACGGAGTGGCTTCATATGATAAGCGAGAAGGAGTATAGCCCTGTGCTTCAGACACTGATTGTTGATGGCGTGGCGTAGAGAAGGCAAGCGTTTCGGAGACAGAACGTTGATGATAAATGAGGCCATGTGGAGGAGGCAATGGCTCGTTGCCGGTGGGCATTGACCCGTTCTTCTGAGTCGTTGCAAGTGTCGGGGCTTCACTTCCAGAGTTGTTGTGTCGCATGGACGGCGACGATTGAACTGATGCTGCATCGTCGAATCTAAGGGTGCCATTCCGCGCCGGCAGGCTGTTTCTGCTTCTCCGGCTCCCAACTCTGCTCGCTTGTCGACTGGGATTTGACTGTAAAGTGGTGATTCGTTTCCCGGTCACCTCCTTCAGCCTCTTGCGCCACTCCTTCTCGTCCCATGCCTGACTCCTGTCGGTATGAATCAATCCAGCCACGTCGAGAATCTCCAGGTATCCGTACCGTCTCTCTTGCGGCATCGCAAACATAAGGCTACGAACGTCGAGCGTGTCCGCTATCAGTCTGTTGGGTCTGCCATAGAGCCCGAAAATATCATAGACGGGGAAAAGCCACCGCAACATCATCTCAAAGCCAGTCACACCTGGGTGGACTTCAGGCATGACAAACACAAACCCTTCGGTGGTAGACACTGGGTTGGAATGTATGGTAATCATTCCTTCCAGTTTCACTAACGTCGACTGATCGATGAGAGGTTTCGATTGCGGGTATATGGCATATCCGGAGTAAGCATCCGTGATTGTAGCGATCGGCTGCGCCTTCTTCGTTTTTTTCGTGTCGTAGAATTTAATGTCACCCTTGGGTGAAGATTCAGGTCGATCATATGCTGACTTCTTCTTCAAAGATTTCTGCTGCCTCTGGACGTCCTTCTCGTCAGGTGGAGATATTACACACCAACAGCGTCTCCAAGGCGTGCCAGCTCCGAAGCGTACCCTTGCCCAATCTTCAGTCTTTAATTTTGTTCTGTCCATGATGACTCTAATATTGTTGAGCTTTTTGCCTTTACCAGCAATCAGAGATCCAGTGTACGCTTCCTGTAATGTAGCATGCTCGAACATGGCTAACCGAATGCCCGCCGTCCACTGGGTCAATGAGTGGAGTGAGTTGAAATGTAGGAGGTATCTATTTTTGCCGGCTGTTGATATGCTGAGGACGTTCTGTAAGGGCTGAGCCTCTTGAGACCGTGTTGGTAAGGTTTCAATCTACGTTATCCATGTCAGCAAAACGCTGTTGAAGCCAGTCAGCAAGTATGTACCATTTTGATTGACGCATCTGCCAGATTCATGAACGTTGGGGCAACCTCCCCATCTTGACCAGCAGCGTCTAAAGCTGCAGCGTCCCACAATGACAGAATAGTCCCTACAAGCTGGGCAAAGCATTCTGTCCATGTTCTATCGGCATTGGGCCGTCCTTCTTTGGGATTGTCAGCGAACAAGGGTAAGTCATCTTGAGCCGAAGTCCGGTCATTTGACTTACGCGAATCTAGATCATTGAGCTTAAGAAAGTAACCCTCTTGGTAAAGCTTATTAGAGTGACTGTTCAGAAAAGTAAAGATCGGCTGCAGCTCTGGTAGTGTATCCTGAGCAACCTCCATCAGCGGAGGTTGATATGTTTGCACCATGGACATTGGTTTTGATGAAGGGCGCTCAGTGCGCGTCCTTGGAGGCGTCGGTGAGTCTCTAGCTGGTCCAGCAAAATGCTGTGAAGATGATGATGTGTGTATCTCTTGCCGAGGGGCCTGTGTGTTCGATGGTGATGAGGCTGAGGTCGGAGAGCGAGGAGGGGCCCCAAATGCTGACATGAACGACAACACTGAATCACGAGTAAGGGATCAGCGAATTCTATCCCACTGCACCAATAAAGAGAAACTTATTGCATACCCCGTGAACGCCCCATCTTGAACGCCTACAGATCTACGAGCAAGTAATGCCTTGAGAAAGTCCGGATGATCCGGGTAGCGGGATCTGTCAAACCCGTGGCCAGCGGAGCAATCTTTGTGCTCAAGGATTCTCTCTATGTAATGATGGCGACCGTTGACTGAACAAGAGAAGCAGACGGTAAGGAATCCCACGAACAGGAAGCAACGACAGACAGGTGAATGAGTGTTAGAGGAACAGTCTTTCTGGACCTGGCAAAGAACAAGAGAATCTGACTAAGGTAGGTAGAGTACGCGACCACTCGGCGTCATTAGGGATCCGTGATTAGTCCAGCGTCGGAGCAAATCAGATCAATCCGTTACGATTCCACTACAGATACAGATTGATGCACGAGATCTGCAACTCGGAGCAATTCATTGTCATTCAAATGATACCGGTACATACGTCTCATGTAGGAAGTACTTCGGTCAGAAAAATCGGATTCATTAATAGGTATTTGATTTGTGTTTACTGTACTGAACGAGCAAGCTGACGAACGATTTTGACGCCAAATCTAATTGGCAGGCCCAAACGTCATCAGCACCTCCACAATAAATTAATAAGGTAAGTTGGTCTCCTCTCGTTTCTCATACGGCGCTTAGGCTTTCCGGCGCCACCGGCAAGATGCCAAAAGTTATGTAGCCGACGAATCTGTAGGGATTGAATCTTCGGGTACTGTAGTTTTACACTGCAACCTCGAACTGACACCGGAGAAAGTTACGGAGTAAGCTTGTGGTCCCAACAATCAACCGGTCTCGAACGTACGGTCCATGCCTGGACAGTGTTAGACTTCCCGCCTTTACCCCGACGTTGGCGGATGTCATTCTTCATTGAAACCCTGATGCCGCAATTGCACGTTGGAAGCAAGAGGGACAAACGCTCTGACGCCATTTGAAAGCTGGCATGCGGACTTTTAGATCTATCTTATCATCCTCCGGTGTCAAACAATATCGATTGATTCGCAGAAAGCCCTCCTTCTGCGTGCGATGTGTATCCTCCGCTACAGCCTCCCGTGCGGGGACAGTAACTCCGTTGCCAGATGAAGCAGCTGGGCGGCCAGCAAAGTCGCCCTTTTATTTCGAGACTGGCTATGCGCTTTTCGCGAAGAGACCCTCTCGACCCTTTCCGCCGCCCTTTCTCTCCCCACCTTCAGGCTCCTTCTCCGACCCTTTGAGTACGCATAACCGGAGCAGGGATAGACGATCCTTCGTCAATGGCGAGATGATCAGAGGCGTCACGAACGGAGATGATGCTGTGCTTGTTGAGGAGAACTTTATAGGCGCGAACGACGGGGTTGGGGCATGGGCTACGAGACCAAAAGGTCACGCTGCGTAGGTGGTCCTTGCCAACTGGTTAGAAGGAAGGCGCTTATGTTTACGTCAATGTCAGTTTGTGGTCCAGATTGATCCTTCACTTCTGGGCTCTCGAAGCGGAGCGAGACGTATCTGTGACATCTAACACGAGTACCACGTCGGAACCAGATCCGGTAGGATATCTCCAACGGGCATATGAGCAAACTTTGTCCGCAACCTCATCTCCGAACGAGTGGCTTGGAACTACAACAGCTTGTGCTGCACTTCTACATCACACTATTGATAAGTCCCCTCCAGCCGCAAAGCTATACGTTACGAACCTTGGAGACTCGCAAATCCTGGTGCTTCGTCCTAGGCGTCAAGATGTTGTTTACAAGACTAAGGAGCAATGGCATTGGTTCGATTGTCCACGACAGCTGGGCACGAACAGTCCGGACACTCCTCAAAAGAACGCGGTGATGGACAAAGTAGATGTGGAGGAAGATGATGTCGTGCTAGCTATGTCCGACGGAGTAGTCGACAATTTGTGGGAGCATGAAGTCGTGCAAAACGTTGTAGGTAGCATAGGTAAGTGGGAGGCCGGGGAAGGTGGAGGAACTTCGAAAGACCGCAAGGGTGGAGCCGGAGGAGGCATGCTATTTGCGGCGGAAGAGCTGGTGAAAGCTGCCAGAGTCATCGCTGAGGATCCATTTGCCGAAAGCCCGTTCATGGAGAGGGCTGTCGATGAGGGTCTGGCTATGGAGGGTGGTATGTTAATATTTCTCCATCCATGTTCCATCTTATGCTGACAAGTTGCAGGTAAGCTGGATGACATCAGTGTTGTAGCTGCACTCTGCAAAAGGAGGAAGGGATGAAGAACATTCACGAATGATCTTTCTCAATACATCATCATCTCCTCGTGAACGAGCATCAGTGTCAGATGGGGATGATTTTATATCGTCGCGTACGGATAAGGGACCGCAGCGACATACATTTGGGTAGGATATCTTAGATTGTTTCAAGGCGTTAGGTTACTGGACCTACAATCAGACTGTTTGAGCTGCCAGTGGTACGACAACCAGCTAGCCAACATACTGGAGTGCCACTACCACCAAGATTGGACAACCCTGGAATTAGGCACTATAAAGGATCCAGTTGACTGCATCTTCAATGGTTGAAGCATCTTCGAGCTGTCCTTCCCTCCTCGTGGTCGAGTCGCCCTAGGCGAAGGCTTGCGCGCCTTCCATATCCTGTTATGGGACTTGGCTAGCACCGTATCATTGGAGTAAAATCCAATGATCAAGTGGCACGATCACCACTGCACTTCTCTCTTCATGCGCTGGGATGTACCGAGAGCTTGGTCAGGGCACATTGAGAGTCATGAATCTCCCCATTGGGTCGAGGTGATCAACGTCGCTCGCAACACCTGAACAGGGTTCAATTGTTACAACGCTATCGCTTCCTGCTAAGGTCAAACAAACCAACAGACCGCGTAAAAACTTCAGAGGATACCTAGGCGTCTGGCTGGCCTGAGCATGCAAGGAGCTCTTCGGGCCACAACCATCCATTGGCCGAGTCGAGTGTCCGATCCTCCTGTCCTCACCTTATGGCTTCAGTTATGATCCGTTTAAGCTGCTGAATTCTCGCTTCTCGAGTTCATCATGCGGCGCAAGGATGATGAGACCGTATAGGATAAAAGGCGATCCACTTACTGCTTGCGATTCCCCCATTCCAGGACGTCGCCCTCCATGGGAAGTTCTCGCATCCTGCAGGACCTTTGAGGTTGCTGTAGAACAGAAAACGCATTGAGAGGTTTGCTAGGCCTGCTCAGAGTTTCTTCTCCTCACTGTACAAACTTATCACGGACTAAGTGGCCAAGTGGTCCCCAGAGCGCGTGTATCACGAACCGAAACTCCAGCGTTACATTTCTTGCCGAGAATTAATTAGATAATGTCCAGATCATCAATGGAACGAGTAGCCTGAGAGCATCAGTGAAGGCAAAGCGCGTCGATTCTCTGCTAGCTCAAGTTGTGATTGACTCGGCTCTACAAGAGACCTGCATACGAGGGTTTGGCAGTTCGGCCTGTTCCCTTTTACTTACATGGCAGCGTTGAAAGTACAAATAAGTAATAAGCACGGGTCACATACGTTGAGTGTGTTTAGTCTGTGGGAGATGCAGTATGAATCGGGACTGCACGGAACGCACATCTAGAATTACTTATGTGATTCCTTCAATATACATGTAGTTGATAGACCAGTTATGTACTCGTGTCTCGCCAGATCACAAATCCTGTCTTATCCCGGGAGTTCATAAGAAGATTGCATGTCCCTCCGTCACATGGTAATGGCTATTGGCGGGAGCTACACGACGAGCATTGTGGCGTGCAGTAGCGTAGCGGTAGTGCTTGCGCCTTTTGCCCTTCCGCCTGAGACGTTCGACGATGAAGGATGAAAACCTCGCTTCGCCCTGACCATATGTCCAATTCCGAAGTTCTGCAGCGCAATTCGAGAACAGAAGACTGATACTCGGTAACTTCGCACAGGAAGGTTGTTTGCCCTATCTTCGATGTCATTGTGTACACTCCTAGTCTTCTGGACAGCTCAGCAAGATGCGGGGAAAGCGATCGAAGCAGTACAGAAAATTGATGCTCCAGTATGGCTTGACCTTTGGCTTCCGTGAACCCTACCAAGTCTTGGGTGAGCACTGGGAACCAAAGTTAGAAAGCTCCGCTAACAAAGATATGTACACAGTCGACGCGCAAATGATACAAGATGCTGACCGCTTCAAGATGGATCTGATCGGTGGCCTGGAGAGGACGTTACATGGCAAGGTCAAGCCAAGTATGTCCAACGTATGCATTCACTGCCCTAACCTCATTTCGCTGATAGATGGCGGTCACAAGTGATTACTCAATGTTCAATCCGGCATCTCTACACCACGGTCCCCCAATCCACAACCCAGATCGATCTGGCCAAGACCTTCGAGCGGCGCCGCTGCAACCATCACACCCTGGACCAACCCCTCTCGACGCTCGATTGTGTCTCTAGCGTCTTGGATCCCAAATCTTCTCATACGAATAAACACCGATACGTGGTAGCCAGCCAGGATGATGAGGTTAGGAGGCATATGAGGGCCATACCGGGTGTGCCGCTCGTGTACGTGAGAAGAAGCGTTATGGTTATGGAACCGATGGCGGAGAGTAGCGAAGGCGTTAGAGAGGGTTTGGAGAGGAGCAAGTTCAGGTCGGGGCTGAAGAGCAAGCGGCAAAACACCGGTACATTGAAGCGCAAGAGAGACGCTGATGAGGAGAGCGGGGGAGGTGACGGCAATCCGGCGGGGAGTACACGTGCCGCAATGAATGGCGTGGTGAACGGAGAGGCGGAAATGGACCGCGCAGTGAAGAAGAAGAGAACGAGAGGGCCGAAAGGACCCAATCCGTTAAGCATCAAGAAGCCAAAGACAAGGGAGTCTGCCGAGGACCATGCACAAGAGGCAAAAGTGGCAAAACAGGCGAAACAGGCGAAACAGGCAGATTTGGCTGGTTTGGAGGCACATACGCAACCTAACATTGTGGTGGATATTGTAGCAACATCTACGGATGGTGCTCAGGTGGCTCCTCCAAAGAGGAGGCGGAAACGAACGCACAAGTCTATAGGAGCGGATAATCTGCACACTGGCCCCATTCTTGACTCGGAGGCGCAGGATCCATAGGGTCAGGGCTTAGTACCATGCAATTTCAAATGCTTACACCATGGTCTGCACTGCGCTCATGTTCTTTTGTGATACAAATCCTCAAGTCTCACACCCTAAGATTCAACACCACCGTTGAGTATCCTGTCACTGCGGTTGTCGGAGAAATTCCAGTCGGCATACCCTATGTCAGAGACGAGCCACTCGTGGAATTCATGTACAGCGCAAGCTGCATGCGGAACTTGGAGTGTACTGGTCCGGCGAACGTATTATTCTAACCTAAAGCGCAAAAACTAGCTCGCGAAAGGCTTCAGTAGAGGTTCTTGGGCCCGCTTTGTTCGAGAAGCATGGAATTCGCGAGCCATTGTACATAAATGCAGCAATTAATCAGACTATTGGTAGATGTGTCGCCATTAGATCAAGCGCCATAGACCATTTCATGGGCGTCGTTCCCTTGCATAATGCACGAGAACCAGAAGCCAACCGAGAAGGAAAATTCCCCGGCAGCGGACACTGATACGCACATTGGCTCTTCTCGGGAGGTTACAACTGTAGTTGAGAAGGAGTCGCCGGAGCTGGATGACTTTGGACTGCTGGTGAAGAGGTCTAGGCAGCCAAACCCGGTGAACGAGAGCTCGGATGACGAGGGCGAGCAAGAGCAACGAATTGGGAATGGGAACGTCGGAAGCGGAGTTAATGGTGTCAAAGATCGGGCCTTGACCGGAGAGCAGAATGAAAACCTTGAGACGCCCGTCGGTGCAGTCGAATCTGCTCTGGACACCAAAGACTCGAGTACCTCTTCAAAGCATGCAGATGATGTACTTGCTAGCTCGCCTGTCAATAAGCCCACCAGTGATTCGTTTCGAATGGAAGAGATGTTCACCTATCAAAACGGAGATGGCCGGCATCCGGTGAAGGGCGTATCAGAATGGTCCCATCAGCAGCTTGCACCTCATAACGTTGGGGCGGGGGTGAAGGAAGACGAACAATGGCAAGACATGCCAGCATTCGCACCGTACGATCTTTACGATGATAATGGCAAACTTGTCGCCCGTGAAGCGCAAGATTCGGACGATGAGGCAGAAGCTTACGGCGGTTTAGGTGGAGCAGGAAAAGGCTATACTCGTGTTCAGATCGACGATGATGCGCGGTCAGCAACGAGCATGGACGAGAATACTAGCTACCTGTTCAAAGAGAAGGGCACTAATGTTGTGGACGAAGACGAAGAGCAAAGGGATCCACTTGCGCAGATGCAGGCAACAAAAGACCTGCTTACTGAGGGCCAGAGAATAGCATACGTGGGTGTCACAAGGCTTGCAATGGTGCAGATGGTGAAAGAGCTGGAAGATATCGAAGGAACAAAGTCCACTAAAAAGGACCTACTGGTCGCAGTTGAGGCCATGAAGATGTGGAGTCAGAAGATGATGGTCAGGCTGTATGCGCATATGGAGATTGACCCAGCCGGTAATTGCCCCTTCTCGATTGTTTGATGTATGCGTCTAACAACAAGCGAAGAACAGATCATGATCGAGCAGCTTGCTGAACATGGCGTCGAGCCTCGTGATCTCACTCCAACCTTGATGCAGAATTCTCGTGTCAAAAACCCAATGGCTGAGGGTTCTTCATCAACTCGCGATTCGGTATCTTCTCCGCGACCTGATACTGATGACAAATGTGCAAAAAGTTCGACTTCTCTGCCACTGGCCGGTGAAGCCATCGAAACGCCTCCACCGCCACCATATGAAGAACATGAAGGCGAGGACATGCCCGAAGTTCGCACACCGTCACAGTTACCTACAACTAAGAGTATTGATATCGATTTGCGCTGGACTGTTCTGTGCGATCTTTTCCTAGTCTTGATAGCGGACTCCATCTATGATTCTCGGTCAAGGTTACTCCTCGAGCGTGTAGGGGCATCGGTGGAGGTACCCTGGCTGGAGATATGCCGGTTCGAGAAACGGGTCACGGATGCTTTGGAAATGCAAGAAGCAGGCGATAAAGAGAATTGGAACGAGGCCGAGCACATGGAAAACCGAAGGAAACTAGCTCTGAAGCGTAAGTATATGATGATGGGACTGGCCACGGTTGGTGGAAGTCTGGTAATCGGACTCTCTGCGGGCTTATTAGCCCCTGTGATTGGAGCCGGCCTTGCAGCAGGCTTCACGACTATCGGTGTGGCGGGTACTAGTGGATTTCTTGCTGGCGCCGGCGGTACGGCCCTGATCACTTCAGGTGCGGTCGTCACTGGTGGCACGATCGCAGTAAGAGCCTCACACAGGCGGACTGGCGCTGTCCAAACCTTCGAGTACCGGCCATTGCACAACAACAAGCGGGTTAATCTGATAGTGACAATATCCGGATGGATGAATGGAAAGGTTGATGACGTACGATTACCGTACAGTACTGTTGATCCAATCATGGGTGATATGTACTCCGTTCTATGGGAGCCTGAGATGTTGCAAAGCATGGGTGACACAATCAACATTTTAGCTACCGAGGTAAGGCGTCCTCGATCATGTTCACCACGCTCAAACACTGACGGCTTGTAGGCTCTTACGCAAGGGCTGCAACAAGTTCTAGGAAGTACGATCCTGGTAGCCCTCATGGCCTCTTTGCAACTACCAATTGTTTTGACAAAGCTTGCATATCTGATCGACAACCCTTGGACTGTTTCTCTTGACAGGGCGAACATGGCTGGCCTCATTCTTGCAGATTCTCTAATTGACAGAAACCTGGGAGTTCGCCCCATCACTCTAGTCGGGTTCTCTCTCGGATCGCGTGTGATCTTCTCTTGCCTGCGGGAGTTGGCAAACAAGGGTGCTTTCGGACTCGTACAGAATGTATACCTGTTTGGTTCTCCTATCGTAGCCAAGAAGGACGAGTATCTCCGGGCGCGAACCGTAGTGTCGGGCAGATTTGTCAATGGATATGCCTCGAATGACTGGATTCTAGGTAAGTCCGTCTCCTGCGTGTATCTGACTCTGCGTCTGATCTGATATTCAGGCTACCTCTTCCGAGCCACGAGTGGCGGTATCATGCGCGTCGCAGGACTTGCTCCCGTCGAAGAGATCCCAGGACTCGAGAATACCGATGTCACACAGCTCGTCAATGGGCATATGGCCTACCGCGCCGCTATGCCACGATTGCTCAGAGAGGTTGGTTGGGAAGTAGAGAGTGATGAGTTTACCGAAATCGAGGATCCTGATCCTGAGAACCATGAGAAGCGGCAGCGCGAACTTATCCGTGAGCTTGACGAGGCTCGAAAAGAAGCCGAAGCCAAGCCGGAGAAGAGAAGGTTTGGCTTCTTTAGGCGTGGAAAACTTGCAGAGAAGAAAGGTTGGGAGATGTATGACGATCGGACAAAGGATGAAGTGGGATCCTCAAGCAATGACGGGGAGAGAGGACACAACAACGTACTTTTTGATGTTGACGCTATAAGAGCAGAGCTAGCGAGCGAGCAGATCGAAGTCAAGCAACTGGAGTCAACCCTTCCGCCGATGAAGCTCAATCTCAACGGAACGGGTTCCTCGGTGGACAAGGGCTTGCAGAGTCCATACTCGACTCTAAGAGAGACAAAGAGCTTTGATGCGAGTATGGTGTCGCGGCCCAGTCCGACTACGATTCTGCCAGAAAAAGATCTGCGCAATGAACACGACACTGATACCAGTCGTCCCCCCAATAATGCCTACGACGAGTACAACGAAGCTGAAGACTTTGCACCTCGTGCTAACGGCGAGAGTGAGGTGCAGATGACATTCGATAACTCCTATCATACTCCTCCTAGCCTAGGTCAGTCGGCTCAGGCCCCTGAAATACCGCTTAGTGACCATCCGCCTGAATCATCTTCCGCATCCGGTGCGGCTAAGTTACAGAGGCCCGAGTTGAGATCTTCTGCGACGATGCCAGTCGGTATCAGCGGTCTCAGTCTGGAACACAATGCTTGGGCAGAGGATGAAGATGAAGGCTTTGGCAAGGAGAAAGAGATGAAGATGAGCTTTGCTTAAATATGGATGACTGTACTTGCTTGGTCATGGCGGTTTTCAGCGTGGCGCACCATCATCAGTACTGGAGTTGGATCGTCAAGTTGTTCAAGAGTGCATTGCATTGTCTTTCTTTACATGTCCCATCATACACAGTGATGGCGTTTCTGGCGATGGACCGTCTGTACTTTGGAGTGTCCCACGACCTGGGTAGCCGTTCTTGTAGATTCGTAATGTGTTAGAATAGTGTCCATTGCTAGGCAGAAGTCTCGGAATTGAATTTCATCCGTTGCTACTCGAGAGCAACACTGAGCCTGGTCACTACCAATTCTCAACCAAAGTCGAAACCAACTCTCCCGTACCTTCACGTTGTCATTTATCTCGGTGGCTCGCGTTTGCGCTAGGCCACGGAATACGCGAAGTCACAGCCCAGCACGTCTTCTATCATGACTTAGCTCTCTGGTAGTGCTGGGGGAAGTCAACAATCTGGGGGAGGTGCCCAGTGCTCGGAATCACTGCAATTGCAATGGCTACAATCGGACGCAATCCCAGCCATTCTAGGATAACCCTGACGAGGAAACCCTTGGGCTACCACTTGCTTCAGACACTTCCCGAAGCGCATAGAGCAAATGATATTGTCGATTCTGCACGGCGGGAATCACCGGCCATTGATGCTGACCCTCTCAGCTCGAGCGATGAAGGCTCGAAGCCGACCGACGAGGATGACGCAGGGCTGAGTGTATCCTTGTCTGCTACTTGGGGTTGGAAAGAACCACAAATGCGCGTGACAAAGGTCAGATCGGGGAAGCAAACATTGGAAGCCGGGAGCTCCCCTGCGGCTTTCCGTGATCCGTCTTCAAAGATGAACATACCGTCGTCCCCCCAGAGAAGATCCACGCGTACGCAGACTGGCAAGGAGAGCCCAAAGCGGTCCAGAGAAAGCTTGGAGGCCAACAAAGAGGACAACCTCTTAGACGAGTTTGGCATGATTCCTGTATCACAGGGACAATCGAGGTTCAAGAAGCCGAGAGTTTATAGACAAGTGGCGAATATACATGGGAGTGGCAATACACGAGGGTCTCAATATTCATCTAGGAAGTCACAGTCTAAAGTGAAGGACGGGGACAAAGATGGCTTCCGGGCCCCGAACTTCGAAGATATCGAGGAGAAGTGTAAGTGCGGTGGAAAGGGATCGATTCTGGCGCGCCGCGCTGACCCTTAGATTAGTGAAGGAAGTTGACCCCGGATTACCGGACAGAAGTTTCAAAAATCCCACAGCGAAGTACGCGGCCAGTCCGCGATCATTAAGATCCTTAAAGCGCTCCACGCAAGAAACGCACACTTCGTCACATGAGCCGGACGTCAATGGTTTCAAGGAACCAATATTATATCGCGCGGGACCTGGTTTATCCTCGCAGGACGAAGAACCTTGCAAATTTGTTGTACCTGTTTCAGCCTCCGGTAATGATCGTATTGTGCGAGACATGCGTAACGTGGCCCAAGGCGTCTTAGGAAATAGGGCAGGTGGCTTCAGGGTGGCTGTCGAGGCGCCTTTTCCGACGTCATCAGCCACGGCATCACTTACGCTATCGCCCTTTGACGTGGCCGAACACTCCCCTGCCTCATCTTTGAGCTCTCCACCCGCATCGCCAATCCTCGATGCTTCCCAAGAGCATCACGAATTCTTAGCGTTGGACATTCCAGACTACCATGCTCCAGTCGTAGCTCGATGTCCAATGTGCAAGGAGGAAGTCGATCGAGAGTTTCTCGAGGACTTTGACCGCGGCAGAAGGATGGACGTCCGAAGCCAGACCAGGTTCTGTCGTGCACACAAACAAGAGACTGCCAAAACCAAGTGGAAGAAAAGACGATATCCGCAAATCGATTGGACCACCTTTGACGATCGATTGAAGCGCTATCATCCGCAGATCAAGAGTATCCTTGATTCGGACGTAACTTCTTTCTACAGGAACGTCCTGGAAGATTCGGTCAACAGCGGCAGGAATCGGACATTACACCAGAGTATAATGGGTGCTGGCTTCCATGGGCTCACTCCGGGGTACTATGGATCCCGGGGAGCAAGGTTGATGTACGTTCTCATCCCTCTCACTTTCAACTCTGGATGACCGCGCTGACCATATCCACAGGATGGACAACATCATGTCAAACTTCTCCTCACAGATTCGCAGACTCGCGGCGACCGACAAACTCATCTCCTCTGGCGGTGTCTCGGGCTATGTTCAAACTGTGCTGGTACCGGAGCTAGCTGTTCTGCTTGTGAAAGAGGATATGCGGGTCGATGACGAAACGGCGAGGGTTATTCTACAGGAGAGCATACAGATAGGGGATTTATTGAATGAGGAAGAGGAAGAGGTGATCAAAGGGAAGGTCATTGGCGATGACTCGGACGATGATGTAAATGATGTCTACTGAAGTCATATGGAAGCTTTTGTTGTGAGCTAAGCTGGGCGTTTTTACGGCAATCTAGTGTGAGCTGGGTTGTGGCTGTTAGAGTTCTGCTTCTTATTTGCCGGCAGCTGGTGATCCAAGCAGTCTATGCTTACGGCTCTGTCAAAAATAGTAGATTCAAGTCGTTGGGAATGGCCAAATCTGTCGCCGGAAACAGCATTGCCCTTTCCACATAGTCAATCTTATCTGCGAAGCGTAAACGCCCCATCATCCGTCCCCTCCTACGCACTAACAAACCCCCAACCTCACCGAGTTTAGAAACACTGAACCAGTCCAAATCCAACCCACCCCATACCTCCATCCCCTTCCTTCGAAAACCCCTCACAACTGCATCCTATACGCATTCCCAAACTGCCACAACCCAAACAGCGCCAAAGCACTCAACCCCACCGGCAACGGCTTCTGCGTCCTCACCGCGCGCGGAATCGACGATCCGGCCAAGATGATCGAAGCCAGTAATGCTAATTCGACCCCGTAGGGTTGGCGCTTTTGGATGCGGAGACCGCCGAGACCGTACTGTGGAGTTGAAAGTAAAGTGTTAGTTGGTGATGTGCGTGGATGTTGGTGGGTTGTGGCAGGGTTCGGAGAGAGGAAGATGGGGGGGAAAGGTAAAGGGGGGAAGATGGGGTGGGTTTGGAGAAGAGAAGGGAAGACGGGGAGAGGAGGAGGGGAAGAGGGACGAGGGGACATACAAGAGCACCAACAGTGACGCCGGCCGCGACGGAGGGGACGGAGCCGGTTCGTACGTAGCCGGTGATGCCGCCGCCGGCGGTTAGGAGGGCGAGGATGAAGGCGGGGGTGTCGTTGCCCTTGGGGGTGTCGGTTAGTAGCCACGGTTCAGAGAACGGAAGGCGGGAGGGAGTTGGGGTTTACCATTGTGAAGTTTAGATTGTTTGTTTGTTTGCTTTGCTGATTGGCTTGAGAGTTGGGGTTTCTGGGTTCGTCTCGGAAGGAATGCGGAGTGAGCTTCGAAGCATCTTAGTTGGTCCGTGCACTCCAACTCTTGGCGCTACGTTTTCCTCAGGAGGATCTTAACCTCCTCGAGCCCCAACTCCAAGCACCAGCCCTCGCAAAACCACAACCTCATCAACCTCTCGCAATGCCTCCCAAACGCAACGCCACCACCCCCCACTCCACCACCACCACCACCACCACCCCCTCCTCCCCGCCTTCAACAAAACCAACAACAACAAGCACCTCAACACCACGCTCCCGCTCCTCAAAACCCACCACCACTACAAGCACTCTCTCATCATCCAGTCCCGCCCAAGACATCATCTCCGGCGTCTGGAGCAACTACCTCTCGCGCACGCCCCAACGCGTAAAACTAATCGACGTCTTCATGGCCTTTCTCGTCGCGGTGGGCGTGCTGCAGTTTGCGTATTGTGTCGTCGGGGGCGGTTACGTTCGTAGTCCCGAATCCCCAATCAATCCCTACCCTCCAAACGATGCTCGTCTCGTCTCCTCTCCCCTCCAATATCCTATTCCGTTCCGTTAGGGAGGGAAGGGGGTATTTGGTATTGAGAGAAGAAGAAGAAGAGAATGTCTGAATCGAGACTGACAACCTTTGGGTGTGGGGTGGGTTATAGCCATTCAACGCCTTCCTATCCGGTTTCTCAGCTACGGTCGGCCAATTCGTCCTCACGGCTAGTTTGAGGATCCAGACGAACCCCGAGAACAAGGACGAATTCAAAACGGTCTCGCACGAGAGGTAAGACACCCCCCCGTACTACACATACATGCATTCTTCGGTTCGATTGCGGTAGGGTTTGGGATTGGGTACTGATGCTTGTGGATTTGATAGGGCGTTTGCGGATTATGTGTTTGGGAGTTTGATATTGCATTTCTTTTGCGTCAATTTCATCAACTAGTCGCTTTCAGAAGTTGCATCGGGGGCTGGATGGAGCGAGAAGGAGCATGTAGTAGGGTCTCTATGGAGCATATCATCGTCGCAGCATCTAGAAAGAAGGCAAAAGCTAAATCCCTACACCCATCGTAGAAATCTCAACAACAAACATCCCCAACCCCAATCTAACTCCTCCTCCCCCCTCCAACACGACCACAAAAGCAAAAGCAAAAACAAATCCATTCATTCAATGCCAAACTCACCCCTCAACGCCTCCCCAAACCTCCTAATCGCCTCGGCGACCTGATCCCCCGGCGCCGCCGCGAACGTAGCCCTGAAAAACATATCCTTATCCACATCGCCCTCGGCGCGGAACCAGCTTCCTTTCATGACGAGCACGCCTCGATCGACGCTCGCTTGGAGAATTTCCTCTTCGATGGCGAGGAAGGGTTTGATTTTGAAGTCGGGGTGTTTTGTCCAGTCGATTTGGATCCAATGCTGGAAACCGTTAGTATGGCGTTAGACATATGGAGAGAAGGCTTATTTGGAAGACGTACAAACATGCCAGCAGCAGGTGGGTTCCAGCTGGTGATCCCCTTAGGTAGATACATCTCGCAAGCATAACAGATATTATCCCTCCTCTTCGTATATTGCAGCCGGAGATTAATCAACCAATCCAAATACCCCGCATGACCCCACGCCTCTTCCAGCAACTTATACAGCACGATCTGTGAGATGCCGCTAGGATGCTGCGTCGAGACTTCGGTATGCCTCACCAACCGCTCGACAATCTGCTCCGACGCCGTGATCCACCCGGTCCGACTCCCGGGCGCGAGGACCTTCGAGAACGAATCCATCCTCATGACTCGCCCGTCAACGTCCATACTCAACAACGACGGAATCAGCGCCTTGATGAACTCTTCGTGCGAGGCCGGCGGCGGGACATCAGGCGCGTTGGGGCCCGTGTACGGCTGCATCTGCAGGAAGAAATACGGCTCGTCCTCGAGGATATACACGTCGTGTTTCTGCGCGACATGGTAGATCTGCTTTCTTCTCTCCCTGCCCTGCGTCGCGCCCGTCGGGTTCTGCCCGCTCGGCACCGTGTACAGTAACCAAGGTTTCTTGGCTCCTCGGGTCTGTTCATCCCAGTTGCTGAGGACCTCATCCATGTTTGAGGGAAGAAGGCCTTGCTCGTCCATTTTGATGCCGATTACTTTGACGCCCATGGGTGCGGCTGTCTCGACGGCTGTGGCGAAGGTGTATTCTTCTGACATGATGTACTCGCCGCGGGTGGTGAATGTGCGGAAGGCCATGTCGAGGGCGGAGGTGCTGCCGGCCGTTAGGGTGCAGCCCCAGTCTTGGTAGGGAGGGTTGTGCACGATCTGTGAGGGGTAAGCGAAGAGTTGCTATTCGGTGTGCAGTGGCTAAAATACCTCTGTATGTTCGGTGACGAATCTTATAAGTTGGACTGAGCCAGCCGCGTGTCCGTAGTTCAGAGCTATATGTAGGTCTAAATGAATTAAACCACTTCGATCAGCATTCGGTGTAGCTATCTCTTTCCTAATGCCATCATGACGTGTTCACCATACCATAGAGGCCCTTCCCCTCTGCGAAGTCATGTTTTCCTGTGTGGAGTATAACCCCTGACTCCTTCGTTTCTTGTTCTGAGAAGTGGCCAGGTATTGGGACTTTGACGTCAAGGCTTTCGAACGGGAAGTATTCGCTCGATGGTAGACCTCCTCCGAGTGATATGAGGCCTGAAAATTTAGTAAGTTGCCAAACAACATGGATATGGAGAGTCTATACCAGGTTTCTTCAGATGCTTGAGAGCAGTCTTAATTGATGACCCCTGTCTATCTTCTCAGCATGTAGGGCCTGATATCTTGCAACCTGCTGCCAATCGTACCTTTCGGCTTGTGCTTTCGGCACTCAGCCTATCTGACTCTCCGTCAGCGCTTCTGCGTTCTCATACCCAAAGCATACAATGGACGAACTTACAGTCCCACCTCTTTGCCTTCGGTTTCCCATGCACCTAACCCGCAACTACTCATCAGCACTCATCTCACTTTGCCCTATATCGATATTTCTTGCGCAGAGTATCGTACCACCGGACCCTTAAACATATCACTTCCCGCAAACGTTGCAATGCCACCGAGAATTTTGGGAGCTTTTGCGCGTCGCGCTGAAACGCCGTTGATGGTCAAGGGCTCGGGCATGATCTTGGATGTGGCGTCTGTGAAGCCGTCGACGTCGATTGCTGTAGGGGGAGCCATGGCGGAACGGTGAGCTGGTGGGTTCTCGTAGGATAACAGTGTGGTTCACGGGTGCGGAATCGAGACTGGTGCTGTCGTTGATGATGAAGTGATAGAAGGTAGAACGCACAATGTCTGAGGGAGAGCAATGACGCAAGCGATATTAAGTCATAAACTTCTTAAGTATGAGAGCAAGATGACTCTGAATCAGATTGCCCCACATAGTGCGGAATGCGGAACGCTGAGATGTTTACCCTTTCGGGGCAGTCCACCCGTTTACCAGACCTTATCGGGCAGCTGAGCAAGCTAGTTCTTTGATCCGCTCCAATCTTTCATCTCTATGATGAAAGATAGACATTGCAAAACTAATTGCAAAGACCACAATATCGCCTTGGACAGTTCAAGAAGCTTGTGCTTTGATTTGTTACTGCTTCTTGAGCGATAATGAAAAATATCCTCGGGCTACATTATGCCGAGTCCGTGTCTTCGTTCGCCCTAGAATCTTGCCCTATCACACTACGGCCAGGGACTGTGGTTCAACTGTCATGCATCAGAATTCAGCAATCTATGGAGTCTGCGTCACTGTAATCAGGGGAGTAAAGTAATATTCTTGTGGGCATGTTGATGATTTCATAGAGCTTGTGGAGATAAGGATTCATATAGTGCAGCCAAGGCGTAGCGGGAAAACATGATACTAGAATTATTGCTACATGAGCCGCTGATTGCTCTGGTATCCTGCTTAAATCCATGGAATCTAGACATCCACCTGAGCAAGTGCCTCGGCCCAGAAACCTGATCTCTTGTCCGTTTTTCAAATCCGCAATCTCCCTCCAGAACGCTTCTAATTTAGACCGGAAGCCTGCGGAAGAGATACACCGTTGATATCAAGAAGACATACAGAACTGAATACTTTTGAAGTGAGACTGTCGATGTTGTGGTGTCTGGCTTCAGGCTGCTGGCTCGAAAAAAAGGCTTTGGGTAATTGTACAACGCGCTGAAGTGAAGTGCCCGACTCATTACATTCTTTCGCAAATTCGCTTCATCCTCTTTCGCGTTATCGTGGTTTGGCTCGTGGTTGTAGATCAAGCGACCGCAAAAACCTCCAGTCGGTACTGAAGATCCTCTGAACCCCACGACGTAGCGGAGGGCCTAATACGACTCGCTGACGGCGCCGTTGTGACCTACGCCGACCACTGTCGGGTACACGTTGCCGTAAGCGCCGTTGTCGTGCTCCGATGTGTCCATACCGTGAGGACTCAGTACGTTGTTCGACCCCTCGGATTGACCGTGGTAGGCTGTTGTGGAGGACGCATTTGGCCCGCTGCCGGTACTGCTGGGGCGGCCGCCGCCACCGACTGGTCCGCCGGACCCGTAACTGCTGCCTGGTCGATTCTGGTTCTCGCCCCTTGCGGATTGGGTCTCAAACCACCAATCAATTTCGTTGTTCAGATATTCGTCTTTGCCAAAATACAGGCGACAAACGAGAGAGTGAAAGAGGGGGAGAAGGGTACAAGTAAGCCTGATCAACTTACTTCGCGATATTTCGCAAGGTAGATCTTCAGGGCCTCGGCATAGTTTTCGAACCCTAGTGAAGTCATGGCGAATAGGATGTCTTCGCCATTGACCGTCTTGCGCTTTTCCTGCTGGCATTTCTCTGAAGCTGCAAACGCCACAAGCAAGTCAGCAGCCTGATTCGAAGGACTAAAGAGGACCTGGCATGGGCGGCGGACCTTCGCTTGTGATGAACGAGATGAACTCGCTCACGCACTCCTGCATGCACTCCTTTGCTTCCTTCGCAATCTTCGCATTCTCTGGCAAGGCCGTCTTCATTATCCGAGCGACTGGTGCGAAATTACGAATATTAGCATCAGAGGTAAGGCTGTGCGGATTATTTCTAGGTGCATGGTGAGGTGAGATGGACTGGGGGGATTGGCGGGACATGATACACTCTGGGTGGCGCTGCGTAGTTGACCATAGAGAGAGAGCGATGAGGATTTGCAGAGCTTGGATGATAGATGGACGAATAAAAGCGCGTATAAAATGGAGCCTCCACTGAAGCGACACCAGTAGACTTCACTCATCGAGGTGCAGTGGTGTAGGTCAAGTACGCGCAAATCAGACGTAGATAGAGGTGCATGAGAGACCAACCATTCGCAATGGGCAGCCATCGATCCTGCTCTTTGACCTCAAACTCATAGGCAAGTCCTTGCGCCTGTGGGTCCTGAGGGTCCCTTTCCATGTGCTCCGAGTTATCAGGCGACTGCGGTCCTGGTTCGACATCCGTCTCTTTCGGTGGGGAAGCCGACATCATGTATTTGGCTACCTGCAGCGGGCACCGACCTGTCCGTTGAAATTCGTTGGCTGCTCCGCTGGCGTGAGGTGTGTCTGACCACGTCACCGTTGGCTCGGGTCAGGATGGGACGCAACTCTGCGTCGACGTGCGTCACGCTGGGCAGCTTCTTGCTCTACACCAGGCTGACGAGAACCCGGGGCGAAAGCGCCGTGGCCGTGCTACCGGCAAAGCTACTGGTACCAATGCGCTGTCCGCTGCAAAACGGTATCTGAAGACTGCAAGACTCGACGAGGATCCGATAGGCGAGGTGACACGTAGTAAATGCGTTTGGTTCAGATTCAATTGACTAGGTAATTGGAAGAAGAACGGATGCAAGCAGTCTGCCGCAGGGTCGCGCCTGTTGTCGACGAGAGAATTGATGGTACCAGGGCGATTGGGCCGTCAGGACGCCTGGAAATTCTATTAAGAGCAGGGCTCCGCGCACACGCGGTGAAGTGTCTGACTGTATCCCTCAAAGGAAGATGCGCCTCAACACCAGTGACCTGTACAACACAGTTGCGGGAAGATTCTGGCAAGCCTCGAATACGCTTTAGGCGCATAAATTATAGACGTGGGGAAGCGAAGTTCAGCACAGTCCGTACACCTCAAGCTTCGAAGTAGCGTCGTCAGACTGGCGAGCCTCCAAGACGGTCAGGAAAGCTGGCAGCCACATCAACAACATCTCTTTTGTTGCTCGACCGGGTATCCTTACCTGATTCTCTTCAAGCTTTCGAAGCTGCGCCCAAGCCTCGGTGGCGGCAATCGCCTGTAACGACAATCTGTCGCGACGAGGCGGAGCTGTTTGGTCGGCTTCGACGTGTTGCTACTGCTGCTCGCGATAACAACAACCCATGAGCGGCGCAACGGTGACGACAGAAAGCACTAGCCTTCCAATTGATCGTCGTCCGACCAGTGGATGCTCTTCGAAGAGACAGCGGAAGGCGACGGGGGGTTAGGGCCTATGGATGAGTTTCCTCCAATGAAGGAATGACGATGACTGGTAAAGTTTCCTATGGGGACCGGACTTGACTTTTCGGGTAAGGCAAGGGGGAAAGGACTTGACAGATGGAGGAGAAATGTCTGACTGGTGGATTGCACAGCATGGACAAGCTACGGTATTATCGACGCCTAGAACGCCTAGAACGCCCAAGTACGCCCGAAGGAGACATCGCACCCGCTGACGGCGTGCTTGACAGCTGCGTGGGGTCTGCAATAACTTAATAATTCAATAATAATTCAAACCAATCTCTGTCATTCCCCGAGCTTCGGATATTTGATTCGATGATCACTTTATATTAATCATTATTACTAATTCTGTCAGGAATGATTCGGAATCATCAGCTGTTCACAGAATATGTCGTGAACGAGCTCCCGATCCCCCTACAACATCTTTACGGCAACGTATCGTTCTCTACTTGCAGCATCCCGGCGTGTAAGTCTAGATGTCATCCTCCGGCAGGCCAGCTCATCAACCGCCCGAAGAGGTGGTGCGGAATAGAAACTAAGGCCAGCTTACTTTATGTTGATACGACACGGCTCCGGACCCATCTTTGTCGTCGTACTTGTACTTCTTGAGGAGATACATGGGCGGCACACTTCAGTAGTTTCGCAATCTGATACACAGCCTTGTTCAGGATGCGGACAATGCCCCTGAACATGGCCATCGACAAGGGAGCTTCTGGATACTGCGAAAATCATAAAGCTAAATCAGTCTGGCCGTTGTGAAGCCTCACTGTTTGATTCTATATTCGAACAGGACGTTGTGCCAACCACTCAAAAGCAGACTTCAGAATTCGTACCTTACTTCGCCCAACACAATGTATTGTCCTATGAACAAGATGCCCACAGCGATGGGTGGTGGGGTGCAATGCATCTATATCAGGCCGCGTTGGTCGTGGGCCTATCGTACTTGACGCAAGTGCAGGCATTCCGAAGCCAGGCGGAGCATCGCCAACTCATTGCGGCCACACAAACGTGCAGCCTCGCACTCATGCATGACTAAGACTGCGCAAACCTCCGAAGTCTTGTTGACGAACTCCTGCAGCCAGAAAGTCACTATCGTGAAATACCTAGACGAAGGCTCTGTATGACGTTGCACCTCCAAGCTTGTCTGTGCAGTCTCTGTGCGCCTCAATCGCGAAAAGCTTAAGAGCATGCAATGTTGGGCATGAATGCATGGCTGGACAATAGTCTAGCCTCCGGCATGAGAGAATGGCTTCCCATCTTAGAAATGAAGGAATGCGTTCACTCTGCTGAGCTGTATACCCATAGGTAACGAGCTTCGTTTGGGAGATCCCAAGGCTTGGTAGACCTGATGATGACTCTTCTGCACCGTCTTTACGCTGTGTAGGATGAATCTGCCACGTGCGTGACTCCATGGCGCCGACAGTCCAACACAAAATGCGTCAGGTTAGGGGGTTATTGCTGCACAACTTGGATGTTGTTCTTTTTCTAAGAATGCCAGACGTGTCAGCTCAAAGACCTTATTGATGATTCTGTTCTGCCGGTCGAGAAAAGATCTCAGCCGGCCCGGAATGCTAATGAATCAGAACGACATACTTTCCACTTCTCCATCTCGTCTTGCTTGGCCTTGTACTGCTTCAGCAATTCATCCAGCACCTTTTTCAGCCCGTCTGAGTTGGTCTTGAGCGCCGGAACCACGTCCTTCACTGTTCTTTCAACAAGAACGCCATTGATCATACGGAAGCATTTCCGGTCTTGCGGCAGAGGTTCCAGAGTCTCAAGGACAAGCCTGTGTACAATAGGAACAACGGTCAGCAAGGCTCTAGGCGGTGTAAAAGGGTGTAGTCCATGAACTGAAGTAGCTGTGACGCGACAAAGAGGCTGCGAAAAGTATAATAGTTTCTGCAAGATGCTGGGACAACTCACTTGTGCTCTTCCGTTTCCTGCTCGACGTCACCGATCTTCTGTGCAATTTGCTGGAGGTTGCTCTTGTAGTTCGAGTATTGCACTTGAAGCTCTTCGTAAGATGATCAGCGAAGCTTCTCGACAACTGCTGTTTGGGATGCAAGATAAAGCTCACCTTGCTGCTTCCTTGCGGTGATCTGCTGCTGAGCCATTGCACCGAGTCTTAAGTAAACTTCAAGGCGCATGAGGGAAGCAACGAAGAACTAGCAAGAAGGCCGAGGGCTTAGATTGGCAGAATGAAGGCGGTGAGACTGGCGACCCCGGAAGCTAGCACATCGTTTCTACTTCATACACTGCTTCATGGAGCAACGACAACGACAAAACTTAGGTCTGCCACTTGCCGTGCGTCACATCATTTCTTGAAGGAGAATGCATCCTCATCTGCACACCAAAGACAACAGAGGTATGCATATCGTTCCCACCTCCATCGAGATCTGTCAATAAGACCTTCCCTGCGTCACAGGGTGCGAAGAAGTCATGGCGATCCTCGATGAGTGTCATGCACGCGGTTTTCTCTACAAAGTCATTGGTGGGTGCAACAAAGCGAAACAGGACGTCAACATGTGCTTGCGCGCCGAGAGGTTAGAGCGGACGAAGGGCAATCGAGAACGCGCAAAGTTGGAGAGGCAGAAGGTTGTGGAAAAGTGGAGGGAGATTGATGCGAATTCTTAACGGACACTATGAGCCAAAGGTTGGTGGACGAGGAAGGCGTAAGACAGGCGGAGAAGGGCATATACTCAGTGTGGATATAGTGTACAAAAGCATCATGGTTCAAAGCATAGCGGGGGGCGTTTGGAACAATGCTTTGGGGCACTGGTCATACTTCCAGTATTGAGAGGATCAAGCAATATCATCTCCCGTCTCAAAACAAATCGAGTGTCCATCATGGACGAGATTTGGTCTCTACTTCCGGCTTGCTGTCAGAAACCCCTTCCCACCCTTGGCGTTAAGGGTCTCTTGACAGCACCTTGCGTTGCAACTCTCTTGATCGCCGATGTCGTTGGCCTCCTGACAGCAGTCCTTGGACTTTCTGCTTCCCTGATCACACGCTGTGCTTCCCTTTCTTTATCCTCCGCCATCTGCGCCTCGATCTCCATCTTCCGATTGAACTCGTGTTCGGTAACTCGCTTTTCACGGGCTGAGTACCCTTTCTCCTTCACGGAGTAGAAAACGCCGCCGAGGTCTGCTAGCCACTGCAATGAGACCCGTCAGACTAAACTACAGGAATGAGAGAGGACAAGGAATTTGGGCTTACATGTGGGTCGACAGACGTCACCGTCGACATATACTCCTTGGAGGTCAGTATGAGCTCATGATAGACCACATAATCTGGCAGATACCCCAACCCGTACAGTGCGCTTGTCGGATGCAATTGCACCGTCACGCTTGTTCGTAAGTTGATGTACTCTCCAATGCCCTTGACTTTCGCAGCCTGGTGGTAATATCCTGAGCATATGCATTTCCTTATGACGTCCCAATCTGTGCCGCAGCTTGTTAACACCATCTTCTGCATCTTCATGATGTCATTGAGCTGCTCTCGTATCTCCTTAGCTCGTCGCAACGCCTTAGGGTGCAGAAAGTGCCGTATACACCAGCCATCGAAGTAACCATTCGATTTCCACTGCGTATACACATGCAGCAGAGTAAGATGATCAGACTCGGGCACAAAGAACTTCTCCCGCGCGGCATCAGACTCTTCCTGCCGCTCTTTGGGCCGGTAAAAGACACTTGGGACAGACAGCATGGACACGATCGTAAGCATCTCTTCGCTACAGCCATAGTCTTCGGATGTGATGATGAGTTTGGCAAGAGAAGGATCCATGGGAAAAGCAGTCATCCTTCTTCCCATTGGAGTAAGGTCTCCGATGTTATCCAATGCGCCTAGTGCCCAAAGGTCGAATAGCGAGGTCGTTATGGTGTCTTGGGGTGGGGGATCCATGAAATCGAAGTCCAGCAGATCCCTGACTCCTAACGATTTCAGGAGAAGTACGGTGTTGGCAAGATTAGTCCTTTGGATTTCTGGGATGGTTTGGATATAGAATTCGTTCTTGAACGCAAGCTCAGTGTAAAGGTGAAAGGCCTTCCCAGGCCCTGTTCGTCCGGCACGGCCTGCTCGCTGAGATGCGTTCGCTTGTGAGATGGGTGTGATCTGCAGGGTGTCCATGCCCATCCGAGGATTGTAAACCTTGAGCTTCGAGAACCCGGCATCAACAACGTACATTATGCCATCAACCGTCAGACTAGTCTCGGCGATGTTGGTTGCCACAATGACTTTCCTAACACCAGGGCCTGCCTTCTCGAAAATCTTGGCCTGCAAATCCGCCGGCATTTGACTGTAGATGGGTAAGATGCTGAGTTTTGGCGGATCATTTAGCATCCTGAGCCTTTCCTCGACAAGTTCACACGTCACCTCGATATCTTCTTGACCAGTCATAAACACTAGAATATCCCCTGCCGGCTGAGACACATGGATTGCTAGTACCTGCTTCACTGCGCTGTCGACATAGTCGTCGCAAGGGGATCGTGAATACTGGATATCCACGGGAAATGTACGTCCCGGAATGAAGAATTCTGGAGCACCTCCGTAGAAGCGCGAGAAGCGCTCTGCGTTCATTGTTGCGGATGTGACGATGAGCTTCAAATCTCTTCGTCGAGCGAGGACTTTCTTAATAAGTCCCATCAAGACATCTGTGTTCAACGCACGCTCGTGAGCTTCATCCATGATGATGCAAGAATACTTATCCAGATCTGGCTCGACAAGTGATTCTCGAAGAAGAACACCATCAGTCATGTACTTGATTGCTGTCTCGTTGCTTGTGCAGTCCTCGAACCGGATTGCGTAGCCCACCAGTCCACCAAGCTTTACCTCCATCTCCTCGCTGACGCGCTTTGCGACACTCATAGCAGCTACACGTCGCGGTTGAGTACAGCCGATCATGCCAATCCTAGCGTAGCCGTCTTCGTAGAGGAACTGTGTAAGTTGGGTAGTCTTTCCCGATCCAGTCTGTCCAACCACTATGACAACCTGATTGTCTCGAATCACCCGCAGAAGTTCTTCTCGCACGGCAAATGCGGGTAGATACTCCCTCTGCTCCCTTAACGTCTTGCTCTTGCTGAATACACTCTGCCCTTCGTTTCTCTTGAGATGCTCGGCAAACTTGCTTCCTCCCTTGTGATCATCCTCCCCTGGTACAGGTGCAGCGCTATCTCCCTCGTCCTTTTTCACCCCCATGAGGTTGCCGAGTGCTGTACCGGCCATGTTTGTGGCTTCCTGTGCCTGCTTCTGCCTTTCCTTTTGCTGCCTCTTTTCTTTCACGACTCTGCTACCTTTCCGACTGAACACAGCCATGTCACTCTGGGGGTCTCTTATGGCAGATATTGGATCCAGCTGCTTGGTGAAGACCTTCCTGCCATCTAGAAATGGCGGTCTAAGATCGTGTACAAGCAAGTGAACTCTCGTAGCCTCCTCATCATCATCAAAGTCCCCATCATAGTCCCGCCGTTGTGCCACGCCAGATGTTAGCATCCTATTCGTCTCCCAAGCGTCCACATCTCGCTGCTTCTGCACAGCTCTTGCGCTCATCCGCTTGCTGTTTTTCTTCTCCGTTAGAGCGGCTTCTCGCTGCTGGTCTGCCCATGAGCTGTCGGCAGAACCAAACGGATTGTGTGTTTCATCACCGAAGATGTGGCCGAATTCATCTCCAGCATACCAGTCTCTGTCGAGGGCATTCGAATCTTCTTCGTTAACCATAGGTTCAGGGCCATCGAACTCGTTTTGGTGCGGCGTAGGAGCAGTGCGAGACGTTTGAGGTGTAGATGACCGTGAAGAATGCCCATAGCCATTACGAATGCTATGACCGTTACGCTCACTGAAAGCGTTCTTGGAAACTAAAGGTGTCTGAGCTGATCGTGCTGTTCTCGTCGATGACGGGCGCCAGGGTATAGCAAAGCGGTCCGAGTCGAGCTTTCGACGCTTAGGACTATCTTCTCGGGTCATGGTGACTACTGAGCTCAATCTCTCCTGACCCAAGCGTCCTCATTTTCTGCTTGATACGCAGATACGCTCATCACCATTGCTGAGCTCCCCACTAATGTCAAATCGAGGAAGGCTAAAACTCTAAAAAGTTGCCCGCAGTCCATCCCACATTTTGAGATTATGGGTTCGCGACTGCATGTAGACAATATTCACAGATTCTCTGCGCAAAGATCATACTCCAGTGGTTTCCAAGATGTCTATGATTACAGCCACCACATGGGTACCTCGGGGCTTTGCTGCCCAATTCCCCACCAAGTACGACATTGATGAAGCGGAGCTTGCCCGAATATCGAAGCTGGCGAAACTACAGCTTGACGATGCAACGGAGGACCTTGATGGAGCACGCAATGGCACCACCGAAGAAACAGAGACAGAGGACGGATCAGAAGGAGAGGAGAACGGGGTGGCACTGCCCAAATCAAACGGGTGCGCATGACACTCTTTCTTGGCCCCGGTCCGGCGCGCTGGCTGACAATTGCGCCTAGCGACGTTGATGACGATCTGAAGGAGTATGATCTCGATCACTACGACAGCGATGCTGTTGACGAGGATGGAGAGACCATGGCCATGTTCGGTAATACAAAATCGTTAGCCTACCATGAATCTAATGCGGAAGATCCGTACATCACCTTACAAGAGAATGAGGATGACGAGGAAGAACGGGAAGAGCTACAGATACTGGCAACAGACAACCTGGTAGTGGCTGCGAAGGTAGAGGATGAAGTAGCACATTTGGAGATCTACGTGTACGAGGACGAAGCGGATAATCTCTATGTGCATCACGACATCATGCTACCGGCCATACCACTCTGTGTAGAATGGCTAGATATACAGGTCGGTAAAGAGACAACAGGGAAAGGTTTAAGGGGCAATTTTGTGGCTGTCGGGACGTTCGATCCCGACATAGAAATATGGGACCTGGACACAGTGGATTGCATGTACCCTAATGCTATACTTGGCCAGGGAGGCGAGGACGCGCAATTAGATTCAGGAGCCGCAAAGAAGGAAAAAAAGAAGAAACGGAAGAGTTCGAAGAAAGCCAATGACTATTATCATGTCGACGCCATTCTCTCCCTCGCCGGAAATAGACAGCACCGAAATCTCCTGGCTTCGTCGTCAGCGGACAAAACCGTCAAGCTTTGGGATCTCAACACTACACAATGCGCAAAATCCTACTCACATCATACAGACAAGGTCTGCTCGATAGCGTGGCACCCCAGGGAATCGACAGTCCTGTTGAGCGGTAGCTATGACCGAACCGTTGTCGCAGCAGACATGCGCGCTCCGGGTGCAAAGGCACCGAGATGGGGAGTTGAGAGTGACGTTGAAAACGTACGATGGGACCATCACGATCCAAACTTCTTCTATGTAACTACCGAGAACGGTGTTCTTCATTATCATGATGCACGCACGGCTCCGCCATCTCCAGAAGCGTCAAAAGCTGTCTGGACACTGCAGGCTCATGATGAATCCGTCTCTTCTTTCGACGTAAACCCCGTCATACCTGGGTTTCTGGTCACGGGATCCACAGACAAGGATGTCAAGCTGTGGAACGTGCAAGCCACCGGCCCCAGCATGGTCGTATCAAGAAACTTGGACGTTGGGAAAGTATTCTCGACGACGTTCGCACCAGATCAGGAGGTGGGCTTTAGATTAGCAGTGGCAGGCAGCAGAGGAGCGGTGCAGATATGGGATACGTCAACGAATGCTGCAGTAAGACGAGCGTTCGCAAACCGCGTCGCGCCAGTAGAGGGCGAGCTAGAGGAAAGACTAGTGGGCGTTGATGAGGATAGTAGCGATTCAGAAGATGAGGGAGGAGTGGAACAGGGGGGAGAAGAACGTGACGGGGAAAAAGGGTGGGAGTCCATGGAGGAGGAATGAGGAGCACTGCTTGGTCTTGTTTACTCCAAGCAAACGCGGCCCTGGAAGATATTGAGAGGTTGAAGCGCCAACGCTCATTATTCAGGAACCGCGATACGGAGAAGATTGTTCCCAGTCATGAACCATGAGCGGTTGAAAGCGCTCCTAGTGTTCACAAGCGCGGGGTTCGCCCAACATCGTTGCCCTCATCTAAAGCTCTACTTCGGATAGCAGAAGCCTTGAAGCGGTGCTACGGAGCTTTGTAGTAGCTCGCCGGCAGTTCAAAGGCAGACCTTGCTGCGGACCTGCCAATAGTGGCACAGCGGTCAGAGAAGTAGCGAATGATGGGATTGTAAGGTACCAAGGTATTCGCATTGACGCAACATTGTGGAAGTATCACCTCGGGCGTCAAGCAATGCTGAGTGTTTCGATGCCGAGGGTGTGCCATCGAGTCGTGATCGCTTGGAGCTGCAGTCCACCTATGGCTGAAACGTGCCACTTTCACCCTTTGGACGATCCAATTCATTGGCCCGTTTCAGACCCTAGCAAATGGCCCTGATGTTGGTTATTTGGCCCCAAAAGGTTCCAGATAAAAACATGCATTAATATTCAGGTATGATATTCTCAGCCCAGATGCTTAGCCTGCTTCTTCGTCTGCTGGTCTGACAGACAGATGAACATGTCCATGCAGAAATAAGGACTGTACAAGTACTTGTAGTGCCTTTCCCGCGCCTTTGGACTTTATTGCAGAGAAATCCAGCAGACATAGGTACCTGATCCGTGTACTCATAAATGTGGATCAGATTCCCATCCCTGACAGCGGAATCGGCAAGGGTTGGAAGCACGAAGCACGGGTGCGCACCCCATAAAAGTTGGGGGACTAAAATCGCTTGAGGGCCCAACGCTGAAGTGGATCTCTCGCTGCAGTTCTTTTCTCTTCCTTTATCACCCACGGTCCTTCACCTTCGTCGTCGACGACTCTTCACTCTTTGCATTCCTTTCACCCTTGCGTCCTGGTAGTTCGCTCCTTTTTCTCGACGATTGAATCAAATACATTCACTCTTTCAACCATCCCGGAGATTCCGATCTTTACGGACCGTGTCCGCAAGCTCGACTCCAAAGCCTTGTTCGCTGCTACGCACCGCAGAACACCCTCTTTCGAAAACACTGCTAGTCAGAGTTGTTAGCGAAACCGCCATCTTTCGATCGTTCGAACGTCACTTGAGGTTGACTGTGTGATCGATATCACCTGTCGCACGCGTCAAGAGCTTTCGGCAAACAATACATCAGCAACCCAACGCACATCCACATCTCCAACAACGGTATCAAATTCACATAATTCATCGTTCAATACCTGGCGCCAGACACCGTTACGTAGCAACTATTTCCAGCAGAAACTACCATGGCACTCGTCAGAGCGTTCACCAAGCGCAATAAGCGTCCCGAGACCTCCCCTCCATCGCCAACCCGCATGACCAGCGTCAAGCGCTGCGATGGATCTATCGACAGGAACACAATCTCTGCGCCACTTGAGCTGATCTCCACAACCAACGTCCTTGCGTACAACGCACCGGACATCTACAGCTCGTCTTCCTCCACTACAAACTCCGATTCAGACGCGGACAGCTCGTCAGCATCACTCCATACCGCAGACACAACGCCGGATACGTCTTCGATCGACTTTTCTCGAGGCTCTATGGAACCAAATCACCTTTCTTGCTACTTCCCAACATCAAGCCGCTCGAGCTCAGCCGCCGGTTCCTATCATCAAAGCAATGCCTCCAGTGATGTCAACGTGCCAGCAATCCCTCAGCGTGCGCTTTCGCACACCAAGAAGACGCACCAAGCCCTGGCACACAAGCGATCTGTGTCTAGGATGACTCCACCGCCGAACAGTCTTAGCAACGCTTCGTACGCTCGCAGCAGCTTGGATATGTTCGCTGGTAAAGTCGAGTCGAATCACCCCTTTGGCAAGGAATTAGAGCAGGTCAATGAATTGGCCGAGGAGTTTGGGGTCAGTGATGTTGCAGTGTTTGATGAGGAAGAGGAGTACCTCGTAAGCCACGGTCTTATGAAGTTCGGCGCGGAGGACTATGTTACGGAGATCCAAGGATTATTCGGGGGAGTTTTCGAAGACAAATTGCTCCCTGTGGGCTCAGGTTGGATTTAGACATTGATGGACTTGATATCGGGGCTGGCCTCCTAGCTCCATGGTTCTTCTATCCAGGAGATGTTCAATCTTTCACGCTACTCCCACTTTTCTTGTCTATACTTTTTCTCCTTGTGCATCTTCAATTGCCTCGTCAAAGCACAGGGCTTCAAGTGGCTGCCGTGCTCTTGCGATGACAGGTGGATGGATATGGGGGTGTTTTGTCTGGCTCACAGGCGTGCCGCTGGTCTGGGTAGTCGTTCGGCTCCCGTCCTCTCATTTACGACCAACTATACACGCTCTCTACGCTACAAATGAAGGATATTGTGTTTCTCAGGGTGTTGTCCAAGGCAAAAGTGGAAGCAATAGATGTCTATCAGATATAAGAAAGATAGGCGCAGATACTGTAAAAAGCAATCGAGATTTGTCAAAACCTACGTTCTGAGCCTGACTATCCCATTTTCTCTCCTGAGGCAAACCCATGTGAAGAGTAACTACCCATACTTGAACGCTCTATCATGATCTTCTGATAGACTTTTAAAAGATATGCTATACTACGGGTGATTTGGAGCTGCGTGGGACATAAATTCAGTAGTGAGTGGTGACTGGGTTTATATACACAGTACCCTAAGCAGGGAGACTGGTGTGCCGCAGTTAGTGATGCGGCAGCCTTTGCGCAGTCAAGCTGGTCCCATAACTTCAGTCTTCGCAGGTACCGACGAGCGTCAATTGAGTGACGAAGCCTTTTGGATTAATGCAAATGTACACAGTAGAAGCCATAAGCATGACAGAGAAGCTTGTGGTGCATCGAAGGTGAGCTGACCGCTACTGCACGCAGCTCGGCTGTCATGCATCACATCGCACATTTTGACAAAAACTTTCCGAACAACGATTCCAATTCTCACTGAGCCATCAACCACGTCAACGCTGTCACCTCGCAGCCCCATGATAACCTCACAGTCTCATCATGGTCTCCATCACGCCCTCCGCGCTCCGGCGAGTGGCCCCAATACTCGCATCAGAAGCAAAATCTCTTCGCCGTCGCCCCACCTTGATTCGCAAACGCGATAACACCGACATGGATCTCGACGAAGACGCCGTACCTCCAAGCCCTGGCAAACGGGCAAAGGTCACGTTCGATACAGATGTTGAAGTCAGGGTTATTGATGGGTGGGAGAAGGGACCAGAACTCGTCCGGGAAGAGGTCCGCCGTGCGGTTGTAAAACACGCACATGGGGAGAACACTGGGTACGATCGACTGAAGGAAGTGTTTACGACGGAGCCGACGGCTGAGGATGCGCCGAACCCTACGATGATGAGGAATTACATGCTTGCTCTGCTGAGTAACGTCGCGTCACTGAACAAACCATGTTCCGGATTGGTACACGCCGTGTTGGAAAGCCAGTGGCTCGGAAGAGATGAGGGCTATGTTGCGCTCTATGTTAGGTTCCTGGGAACCTTGGCCTCTGCACAAGGAGGTTTTGTAGGAGCGGTGCTGAGGATGTTGGTCAACAACTTCAGCAATGGTATGCCTCTCTACGAAGGTATTTATTAGGGCACTGTGCTGAATATCTTATAGTGCCATTTGCAAACGGTCAATTACCAGACTATCCTACCATACCCCGCACTCAGCTATACTCTCGCGCACATATGGCCCTGAAGTATCTGCTTCAGCTTATACCTTCAGCGAGCGGGGCTGTGTTTCCCATCCTTGCAGCAGTCTTCCCGCATTCAACAGATTCAAAGAGAGCACACGTTGCTTATGTGCACAATCTGCTCAAGATCATTGACTACGCTGCGGAGTTACGGTCTGATATTCTGCTACTGATCACCGAACGGCTTGTCAAGATAGACGTTCAAGTACAGGTAGATATGGAGGATCTAGAGGAAGAGGTAGGCGAAGGGCTGATTGAAGACGTTGCCAAGCTCAGGACCCCGCATGAAGACTTGGAGGATTCGGATGACGAAGATGACGAGGACGACTCAATCACCAGCGACGAGATTCTGGATGAAGAGGCTCAACGCATGAAAGACGTCAAATCAAACGTCGAGAAAATGGATGTCATTATGGACATACTCTTTACCTACTACGGTCCATTCTTCTCACAGAACATCGAAGAGAAGGAAAACGCCCTCGATATACTCCTGTCACACTTTACTACGATAATCCTACCAACATACCGCTCTCGGCACACACAATTCCTACTTTTTCACTTTGCACAGACTTCCCCAACCTTGATCGATAACTTTGCCGGCACTTGCGTTCACATAGCGTTCGATAAAAGCCGGCCATCAATTCTTAGGCAGTCCGCCGCGGCTTACCTTGCCAGCTTCGTTGCGCGAGGTAAACACGTGCCTTCACAAGTCGTTCAAGATGTTTTCGATATCATCAGAAGCCAACTCGATAGTCTTCTGACGGAGTACGAAGGAGCCTGTCGAGGTCCAGACCTCAGACGGTACGCGACCTTTTACGCCTTGGTACAAGCGCTCCTTTACATTGTTTGCTTTCGATGGCAAGATCTTAGGGTAGATTCAGACGATTATATCGAGGAGGATGATATCACGGCTTTTGACGAAAAGCAACCAGCCTGGGCACCTGGCCTCAAGGAGACTCTTTACCGAACCATCCATTCCCCACTCAACCCGCTCAAAGTCTGCTCACCAGCCATCGTAGCCGAGTTCGCGCGAATAGCGCAGCACCGTGATTTAATCGACGTCTTCTCCCGCCTCGAGACCAACAAACGTTTGCGCCTCTCACGGTTCACGGGGTCAGCCTCCAGAGGCAGTGCGTACGATCAGCCAGACCGAGAGACGGCCTTGAGCACCAAGAATGATGAGAGTTACTACCAGCTCGACGCGTACTTTCCCTTCGATCCTTACCACCTTCCACGCAGTAAGAAGTGGATTGAAGGAGATTATGTCGAGTGGAAAGGAATCCCCGAAGCCGACGAGCAGAAAGACGAGGTAGATAGTGACTCGGAGTCTGATGAAGACGTCCTAAGCGAGGTGGATGAAGAAGGTACCGGCACGGAGGAGGGTGATTGATCGCTGGTTTTTAACGCTCGCGACGTGGTAACGACACTCGCATTGTATCTTGGGATTTCTGAGCGTCTAGCGTGGCGTTTGCATGGATAGGCAAATCGGCAGGGCAAAAGTTCAAAACGTTTGGCATCAGCGGGTTTCGCATCGCGCTGGCACTGGGAACGAGAAAGGGACTTCGATGTGAAGATATCTGACGAAGCAGAGCAGACTGAAGCGAGCTTCAGAATATGAGTGATGTCGACCGTCGAGAAGGCAAGAGTCTCTACGATGAAGTTCTTGGACGAGCTCGCGGCTACAGCTAGATTACACATCAATCTCTCTTACGGAGTAGCTCGATATCTTTTCTCTCTCCTCTCATCGTCATCGTCGTCCATGCCTTGATTTCCATACAACTTGATTGATGGAAGCATGTAAAGCAAAGCCACGAGCCAAGAGAAGCCTCTGACTCGAACGCCGAGTTGCAGTAATCATGATCTATCCTGGCTTCATGTTGACATTATGTAGCAGGTGTCACTTTCGTGCATATCTGAACTGTAATCTCAGCAGATTTCAATCTCGTGTTCAATCACTATCGTATCGTAAGGGTGCCCGGTACACTGTAGTCCCTTCTCTCGGATCCATCATCCTGAACAAAACAAGACCATCACAAGATCGCCGCCACCGGTCATGACTCCGGCGCTACGCCCGCACATCCGAAAAGCCTGGGATAAACGCCAACCTAAGGTCATCACTCCTCAGAGGCCACGCCAAGAGCACGAAAAACGACCACCACCACCCCCCAACCCTCAACTAACCCTCGTCCTCCGCACCGCCCTTCCCCTCCGCCTCATCGACCACCTCGCCCTCCCCCGCCAACGCCTGCCTCACCACATTCAAGCCCGTCATCCAGTCCGTGACGAGACGGCGCAATTCGCCCTCCACCACCGCCGGCGCCGCGCCCTCGCTCATCGCCTCCGCCGACGGCGGGATCAGCTCCGGAAACGCCAGCGTCCGACGAGGTCCGCCCCCTCGTCCGCGCCCGCCACGCCCACGACCACCGCCGCCACGACGCACCCCGCCAACACGAGCAGCAGCGCCAGCTCCACGTCCACCACGACCACCAGCCGACCCACCACGGCCACTCTCTCCTCCTCCACGCGCCGCACCACCGTCCAGACTCTTCAACCCCTTGTTAAGGGGGTGGTCCTCGTCGTCTACACGAGCGGGGAGCCCGAAGGGGTACGGCCCAGGACGATCCTCTGGTGCCGGATTCTTGTCCGGGTCGTACTTGTCCCAGATTGACTGGGTCTTGATGAAGTTTGGCACGGTGAGCGCGTGGCTCGCCGCGAATTTGTCATGGCCTGCTTCGGCGACGGTGGTGTTGAGGCTCTTGAGCGCGTGCGCTTTCGCCTTTCGTAGCTCACGACGGTGAGCGACCCGAGCCATGGGGTCCGTGATGCCCTCGCCGTCGAGGTACTTGTTGATGACTGCGTCATCTTTCTTCTTGTCGACGGTGAGGTCGAACTTGAAGGGGTCGTAGTCGGCGTCAGAGGCGGCCGAGTTTGCGGTGGAGGGGCGGGGGACGTCATCGTCGTTCGCCTTGTCATGTTCGATCTTTGCTGCGGTGCTCAGCTCGCCAGTGGGAGCCGTAGCAGTGGATGGACCAGCGTCGTCAGTGATACTCAGCTTCTCGAGATCGATCTTCGTTGCCAAGGTGGTGAGATCTCCAACAGGAGCAGTCGCTGTCTGCTTGAGAGTGGGACGACACAAAAGATCAGCGTCATCGGCTGGTTCAGGCAACATGCTCGGGAATTTCCAAGCTTGAGTAGCGCGGCGGTTGGCTTTGTCATCACCTTCTAGCTCGAAAGAGGTAGGGAACTTCCAATCTTTGGTAGCACGACGGTCAGCACGCTCGTCATCGGTAGCTTCGAACGAGGTAGGGAACTGCCAGTCCTGAGTAGCGCGGCGTTCGGTCTCGTTATCGGATGTAACTTGGTCATCAGTAGAGGTAGGAAACTTCCAGTCTTTGATATCGCGAGCATTCTCAGTAAGTCCGCCGTATGGCATGCCCTCATGTTCGTCTTCTTCGTCGTAATCTTTGGTCAGGCGGTTGCGGCGACTAGCTTTGATAGTAGGGACATTGCCAAGATCGATGTTTGGAGTTGTCTCGTACAGAGTAGGATCAAACTCGCCCAGATCAATTTGAGTGTAGCGTGCGGAAGAGCGATCGGTCTCGTTGCGAAGCGGAAGATCAGAGAACGAGCGATTCAAGATCGGCTGCTTGGCTTTGGCTTCGACAAAGTCATCCTTGACAACATACTCGTAGGGAGCTTTGTTCTCGTCGAAAAGACCTTGCATAGCTTTTTCACCGCGTTTGACACGTTCTTCATTGTCGGCCTTCTCCTCAGGAGACATAGTGTCAGTCGGATTGCTTGAGTCAGACATGTTTTTCGAGGTCAAGGTCTGCTTCTGTGGAGTGGAGAAGGGATCATATGTCGAAGCTGATAGATATTCAAAGTTGTCTTGAACTGTGTGGGAAGTGAAAGTAGAACCAGAAACAGAAGCGAGTGCTGAGGTGGTTCCGTTGTTAGTATTGTAGGTGGATGGAGTAAATTGTTGTTCGAAATTAGCAGTTGTGCTAAAATTCCAAGAGTCGTTGTTGCCTAGGGTTTCGGGGAACTCTGCGCCAGCTGCACCACCTGCAAGGAAAAGTGATTGACGTTGACCTCCTGCTTGCTCCCAGCGGTAGTAAGTTTTGATAAGCTCTGTCAGAGAATTGGTCGGATACTTCTTTGCCGAAGTTAGGAGGTAAGGTTGCTTCAAGACAGCTTCCATAGACGGGCGATCATGCGGACGTCCTTCTAGCACAAAAGCCACCAGGTCACGTAACCCTTCCGAGTAATCTCCACCCTCCAATCTAGGTTCCTTACGAAGCTTCGCTCCAAGTTGACGACCTGGCTGGATACCCACGTTCGGCGGTAGACCGGTTGCAACCTCATATAAAGTACAGCCGTACGCCCACACGTCAATCTATGTCAAGTCAGTCTATCACCTCTAACAAACCTGCACATCTTGCTTGAAGTTTATGTCACTAACCTCAGTCCCGTAGTTCACTCCCTCCGGCGGTGCTTGCTTGTGCATCTCAGGAGGCATCCAATAAGGGGTCCCGATGATAGTGTTTCTCTTATCCGCCTTGGTCTGCAACACGCCTGCTATTCCGAAGTCACACAGCTGAAGGCGACCATCTTCGGAGATGAGCACATTGGCAGCTATATCACACAGCCAAGGTCAGCCATCGAGCTCGTGCTGCGTCGACGAGCATCGCTAGCTTCACTTCTACGCATCTTGGTTGTCTTGATGCTTACCTTTCACATCTCTATGGATAATGCCCGCTTCATGGACCGCTTTCAAAGCTTCTGCGAGCTCCCGAGCAATTGGAATGATGTACTTCTCTACAAGCTTGTCTCCTGTTGCACGCATCTGTATCGTGTTAGTTAATTCCTGCTCCTGTTCCATGTAAACAAAGCCTGCGGTTCAGAACGAGACGTGATAGCAAAGGTGAAAGATGACGAACGACCAAGAATTGGATGCTAATAGGGGCTATAGCAACGGTATACAAATGGTCATGCTACGATTCATGACCCTTGTGGTCCCAGCTCTCAATAACAGGTACGCGGCAAACCGAAAGACGTTACAAGATATGGAAGTGAACGTACAACCGACTCAACTATTGATAGCAGCTCGGAGACCAGTAAGGCCACCAGAGTCGGACCCAACACAGGATGATACGGTTCAACCATAGGTCTAACAGCATCTCCAATACTCATGTCCACCAGCGGATGTTACAACGGGACAAGAGCAGTGGTTTCATCAAGCGGAACACAAAACAACTGAAACGCTGGGCATATAGCAAGACGAGGGTAGTGACCTGAATGAACTTCACAAACCACTCAGGACAGGTCAAGAGGAAGCGATCTGGCCACGTGCAAAATGAGTCCCTACAAGACTTGATTGGAGACGATAGTACGGTTGGATGCATGAAAGATCAATGAACATTGCAAGCAATGCGTCCTATCTCGAGGACATTCTTGGAGACCCAGTACCGACTTACCAAAGTATGCACGCTTCCACCTGGACAGTATTCGGAGACGATCCAGAGCTGGCTATGGATTGAAAAAGCATCGTAGATGGTGTTCACGTTCTTTGCGTTACTCTCTTTGAGCTGCTTGAGTACCTTGATCTCGTGGATAAAGTCTTTGATGTTCTCATCTTTCTCGCGAGCATTGGCTTTGTAGTCGGTGGAATCGACGTCGACGACTTTGAGTGCGACAATCTTGTTGGTCTCCGTGTGACGACTGTGGAGAGCTCTATGTTAGCTTGTGGTCCTGAAATTGGCTGCGGGAGAGCAGGCAAGGCACATTTTCTGGCAGGCTGAAGGTTGACCAAGAAAGGTTGGACGCGCTCCCAAGGACAAAGAAGAGGGGGCCGAGGTAGAGATAGGGAAGCAAAGGAACATTATGTAGAGAGCAGAAGGTGAAATGATAGCGAGGCAGAGGTCAAGAGACAGAGATCAGAGGATTCTGACACGTGCAGAAAGCTCAGATCGGGAGATCAGGGGCTCAAGAACACGTACCTCTTGAAGACCCTACCGTAAGCTCCCTTACCGATGAGCTCCAAGAACTCGTACTTAGGGATCTCCTGACCGCTCCTCTTGAGCTTTTCGTGGACGGCAGTCTCTTGCTGCTTGGCGATCTTGACGGCCTCGGCCTTCTGCTTGGTCTTTCTGGAGTTTTCCATGGCGGAGGACGGGTCTAGAAAACTAGGGTCGCTGCTTGAGTTTGACATTCTGCTGGAACGTGTGAGGTTTCGAGCTCGTTCTGGTCTGCTAGGTCGAATGATCTGCTCTTCAGCAAATCCGTCATCAAAAATATAGAACCACGGCAGAGGTGGGGGTTGGAAGTCAGGCACGTTGGGGGTATTCGGTGGGTTTGGATGCTCCTCAGGCTCCGGCACCACCGTTTCCCCTCCACCGTACCAGCCGCGGACGCTGAAGAACTCCTGGCATGAGCGACGACGACGTGATGAGCCGGGTCGATAGCGAGTCATGGTGTTGAGGTGCAGGATAATCCAGAAAGAGTGGTGTGGGTGCAAGATATTCAAAACGAGTGGTACAGGTGCAGCGTGCAAAAAAGGTGTCACTTACAGAGCGTTCAAAAGTTTTGGAAGCCGGCTTTAGGGTAGCGTTTGTGTACGCACTTTCGTTGTTGATGCTGCGTTGCCTAGCCCTCCTCACGCAACTCTTCACCCCCTACCCAACCACTTCCACAACCGCAACAATGCTTTTGTCACGTATACACTACCATCCGGCAGTCCTCTGTCTATCTTCCTATGCTCTTTCTTTTGAAGTTCTTTCTACACGTCTTTCTAGACTTTAATGTGTTAAGATCACGAGTTTGGATGGTTCTACGAGCGCAAACTGACAAAGTCCTACCTTAGCATCAGAAGTTTAGACGAAAGCTAGGACCTGAGTTAGTTGCAGAAGCGGCGGCTGTCATTACCCCTCTCAGCGATAGCGCAACGTCCACTAATGCTCGTTGCGAAGTGTGAGTCTGAAAGTGGGATAGAGGCCGGTAGCCGCCAAGCGCCGGACTGCAACGGCAATAGGGCTGGCGGCAACTCAGGAAGATGGTAAGGTACTCGTGCTCTGACAGGAAGCAGTCGGCCTGTCTTGCTACATGTACTCTTTTCTCAGGTTCGAGTACGAGAGTGTGCGACGATCTTAAGCGAAGAAGACTCTCCAATGACGCAATTGCAAACAGCTTTAGTTCAATGGCAGCAGACTTTCTACGACTATGATCCAAGATGATCCCCAGCATATGATGGTATCTGCGCGCACAGAACGTGTTCCTGCGTAGGACTAATGGATTTGTGTGCGACCGGAGCACATAAGGCGAAGCTCTTCGTTGTGATTGACTGACTGACACTGTTGTTCACCGTTGCACATTCTCCGAGATCAGTGCAAGAAAAGAGTCGTATGGGATATCCGCATGTGACAAAAAGCAGGCTGCCTAGCAAGCGGGCTCACGTGCTCAGGGTCGTTTTACTGTCTCCTTCATCCATCCTCTAAATGAGAGGTTATTTACATTTGAGAAAGAATTCGGGGATATGAATTGTTGGGTAGAGTATATGATTCTTGCTCGATCTGTATAACGGCGTGAAGATGCTTGATCCAAAGAGCTGTAATTTCAGGATCACTTATGTCGAGACGGAGTAGCCCTACGCTGACAGGGCACAGACTGACAAGGGATCCCCGTTACTCTGCTACAAATTTGACGTCAAACCCCGCAGCCAAGCACAGATGGAGCATATAAGCTACCACAAATTCCGAATCTTCTAGAATACGACCGACACATACTTGCAAACCTCGAAGAAGTTACAAAATCAAAGACCAATACACATACAAGCAGAAAGTCAGTTATTTCCAATCCCCCACATTCCACCTTTGAACTCACACCACGCAGCACGATGTCCTCCAACAACCAAACCTCCTCCACCACCGAAGAACAGACCGAGAATGGCGGCCTCCTCAGCGGCGTCAGCAGCCTCGTAGGCGGGTTGACTCAAAGCGTCGGGGGTGCCGCAGGCGGCCTGGTGGGAACGCTTGGCGAAACTGTGGGCACCGTGGGTAAAGGTGTCGGCAGCACGGTTGGAGAAGCTTCTAGTGGATTGGGCGATGCAACGAAGAATGTCGGTGGGATGGTGCAGGACAGTACGGGGAAGATTGGAGGGGATATGCAGAGTAATGAGAAGGTTCGAGACAGGACGTCCTGGGGTGCTAGAGCTGGGTAGGAGATCTAGGAGCTTTGCTGGGGCTGTCGCTTTATACCACTGTCGTTCTTTTCTACGCTGCTGCTGTTGGTGGCCATCGACTACGAGAGTATTACACCTACCGTCTACCAAGTTGATCGGCGGTACTGCCCAGAGAAGTTGCTCGATTCTTTGATAGATGAACAAGATACCTCTCAAGGCTTATGACTATTCCAAACCTCCGAAACAGAGCAACCGCAGTCGCGTCCCTAACAGCCATGTAGCATTACTGTGTGTAATGTCCTCGAGCAACTTGAGTACACAGCTGTCAGCCTTCTTGCTCCTGTTGGCATGTTACGGTGCAAGGCCACATTCCCCTATGGCTCACGAAGTTTGTTCTGTGCTCTGTGAACCCTAGCATCGGAGTCTTGTGTTCTTTTATCACCTCGAACAACTCGGGGTTTCCGTAATCCGCGGAGGACTTCGTCTGCGGGTGCTGGCTTCCTCTCAAAAGAGCAATTCATGATTCTATTAGCTTCGCACACATTCTTTCGTGTCAGAAACCTTGAGGTCAGATTGTAGACCATTTGGAGACCGATGATGCAACTTGTCTACCGCATGTCATCTTCAACCTTTCTTTTTGCTCTTGTCTAAGTCAGATGTGTAATGTGTCTATGGGAAATGCTTAAAAGTCAAACATGTCCCCCATTAGCAGTCTCTGATGCTTCTCGACTACTTCTCTTGTCCTCACAAGAACACTGGCCGCCAACATGCGCACTCTTTCACCTTCTTCATCCCCGCCACGAGCTCCTTCAAAAACTTGCTGAGCCCATTCTTGAGTCTCAAGTAGCTCTCTCGAATGATCTTGAGCGATCCTTCTCTTGTCCTCGTTAATATCCAGTAATGTGAGGAAAGCAAACAGCAGTGCTTCCAGGACAGTGCTGTCATCCGAGGACGCGGAACGCAATGACAACAGCAGATCCCAGAACTCGGAGGTCATCTGCGGCAAGGATAAGGTGGAGGCGCCCGAGGCATGAAGGATTAGCGACAAGGTCTTCAGGTAGGCGGTCAGAAGGATCGGGGAGAATTGAATGCTTTGATTCCCACTGATGGCATGTCAGATCTACAGCTCCTGCTGAGAAGAGTGACATGCTACTTACTACGCCTGTAAGTGAATCCACCACCGCCCTGTGAGCGGGAAGAAGAAGCCTTCCGCCACGAGCTTGGCGAGCTCGTTAGGAAAGGCTTTTTTCCGCCTCTTCTCTACTTCCATTCGGGACGAGAAAGTTCGCACCTTAAGAGCTTTGGGCCCTGTGAGCTTGTCCGCGGCTTCGACCGCCATAGGCTGTATCATAAGCTTCTCTAAACGCTTCACCGTCGCATCAATTGGCGAAGGCCCTATCGCGGATGCTTCGTGAAGCTTCTTTGGCAGCATCTTAGAAGGAAAATTATTTTCAGGCAGAATGTTCGCTCCAGTGAGTCCTGCGTCTTGCTCTTTAAACCCTGCCAATTCCCGAGCTCCCATACCTAGTGTAGTAATGATAGATGCCCGCTGGGCCACAGAATAATCGCCTTCGAAGAAAGTGTTTGAGAACCATTGACCCATTCTCAAAGGTTGGGCAATTAATACGGCAATCATGCCTTGTAGGCGCATCTCTTGGAATCTTTCCATCTCGAACTTGTCACTCATGCCAACAAGAAGCGTCGCAAGCTCTTCGATACGATCCGACACTTCGGTTCCAAAGCTCGCTTTCCGTCGTATGAGAGATGCGGCGTTTGAAAGTGCCAGTCTTTGTCGATCGTAGTTGTCTGTATCCCGAAGCCCAGCAATAAGGTCAAGTATATAGCTACCAGCAGTCAGCGACCAGCTAAGACATGTAAGGATCTCAGATACTTACACTGGAGCTGTAGGCTTGTTCCGCTGTACCAAAGTTGGATCTTCATCTTGGTCTTCTTCGTCTGAATCCGGCTTCTCATACGCAACCAGGTCATCGTCCTCCACGTCATCCTGTTCGCCAACTTCCTCGATCGAGATAATCTTAGATCCCACTTTTGATGCTGGTGGTCTGTTCCCAAGCACACCGTTCCGGTCGGGCTTCGACCTAGGAATCTTGTTGATAGATATCGAAGAGCCAGCTTTCTCTAGATGAGCCAGCTTCAGATCCTTGGTAGAACCTATGCTGTCTTGGACGCCAGTCAAGCTCCTGTACCAATGGGCGTCGTGGTTTTCCATTTCGCTCATACTGAATTTCATCTTTTTATCTGGGGTGTCGACAAGGTCAGAGACAGCCACGCCTATAATCATGCCGAGAAGCCGTGCTCGCGGCGAGGATGCTGCTAGACGATTGGAGATGGCGTTGAGATAAATGCTCGACCGAGCTAGGGTAGACAGATAAACCTGGTTTGACCGATAAACATAGCCTACTGCAAGGAGGAGAACCTGTGCATTGACTAAACCATTAGCACTATGAGCCTGGAGGCTGGAACAAGGCCATAAACCTTCTTGATGCAGTATTGGGGTATGCTTGATGTACAGTTCATCGCCAAAGCTCTCTATGCTCTTATCGAGGATTACTTGTATAGCTCCTTAAACGCATTAGCAATTCCAGCTGCAAGATACTATAAGAGCGTACCAGCTACCCAGATCGTTCGATAAGGTGGCAAGGGCAGCCTTTCGAATGCTAACATCCACACCAACGCCACCCCCAGAAACACCTATGAGCCATGTGACGAGACCATCTCTGAGCTCGTCATTATCCTCAATGATACCTGCTATCAATGCGGCCGCCCCACCGATTGCGGTATGTTCCCGAACATCTCGATCAGCATCCGAGGGTTTGCTTATGATCATAAGTTTCTTTGGCAATATACGTAACAGAGAGTACAGGAACGTTCTCTGCTCGTGAGCAAGCAAATGACTTAACAATGCCCGTAGCTGATACCAAAGCTCGGCATCCTTGAGAAGAAGACCGGAACATATCTCATCTATGATATCATCTGCAATCATCTTGAGCAAACGAGCACATCATACAGAGGATCAGCTTACCAGTATAGCCGAGACTGTAAGATCTCCCCAAAAGTTGTGCCAATGCTGTCCAACCTTCTTCATGGTTGAGGGTAATCGTTGATGCCATGAAGACTATGTTCCTGGCAAGCCATACCGAATACCTGCTGCCGTTGGCTAGCCAGCTGTCTTGCTCTATTGTCTCGCTCTTCATCTTGCTGATACTATTCGCTTCAGCCGAGATTGATGGAAGCTTTCCGCTACCAATAAGAGATATGACTTCCTTCCACAGCAGAGTCCTTTGGATGGGCTTCATAATTAATGCATTGATATCAGTCCAGATTCCTAAGAGGAATGTATCCTCTCCAATAATGGCCGCTAAAACACTAAGAAAATCTTTCATATGCAGGGAAAGTCCCGAGTTCGCGGTTTTGTCTGCGCCATCCCGAGAGAGGACATTCAAGGACCGAAGCTGGACTAGAATAGCACCCAAGCCCGCCACACTGCTAAGGCATTTAAGCAAGACGTCCCTTTCCCTGCTTTGCTTTTGAGCATTTTTTGATTTAGATGGAGTGCTTCCTCCGCCTAAAACACTCCAGTAATCGGGTATGATATTGGCGACCAAGGCATTAACCAGCTGCGCTGCTTTGGGTCCGGGAAGCTTGATTTTGAAGTCCGAAGCGTCCGGATCAAGATACCGTAGAGCTTTGCTTAACGTTTCATAGTCGGGCTTAGAACACAAAGCTTTGAGAGCTTCGTCTGGGGATGTGATGTTCTGTTCTGCATTGGGGAGAACCTCCGTTGCATGCCTTTCTTGGTTCAATGGCCCAGCGCGTTCGTCATGAGTAGCTGTGGTCCTAGTCTTCAAAGGTGTCAAGAGGTCTTCCATCGTGCCTCGGGAACGAGTTAGAGCTCATTGCACTCAATTTTGTTGCAGTGTTTGAATTCCCCAACAGATTATGCAGGTAGATGACCCCCAAATGTTTACGGGGTCTTGATGCGCCGCGCTTATGATAGCGGTTAATTTATCCTTATCGCGGCAACCTGCAGCAATTCGTTTCAAGCTCCGGGACACCTTCGAGCTTACCACAACTTCTTTCCTTATGGCTACTGCTGAAGTCTTGAAAATGACGAATGGCACTGGTGGCTATCGGTCAAGGTGGTAAGAAATCTTCAAATCCTACAAAACTAGTCTACACTGCTAACAGCGTCTAGGAAGTATCTTGACCAGATCTTGACACGCCATGGACCGTTCACTGATGAAGAATGGGTGCCTGGAGAAGAGACTATCACTAGCCTAGAACAGTCAAAGGTTCTGTAAGTGCCTTGAGTCGAGGTTGAAGTTGCTAGGACCTTTGCTGACTTACTCTAGGGTTATGTCAGTTTCCCACCTTCGTGGTTTGTGTACTTCTGCTCACGTCTTGTAGAGGCGCCGGTGGACTGGGTTGTGAGATTCTCAAGAATCTAGCCCTCTCGGGGTTCAAGGATGTTCATGTAATAGATATGGGTACTTTGGAAACGTCGTCTCCCAAGTCTACTCAGCTTACGGCGCACAGATACGATCGACGTCTCGAATTTGAACCGGCAATTCCTTTTTCGTCAAGCAGACGTGGGGAAGTCGAAGGCTGAAGTAGCCGCCAGCTTTGTGGAGAAGCGAGTCAAAGGAGTCAAAATAACGCCTTTCAACGGCAAGATCCAGGACAAGGATGAGGATTACTACATGCAATTCAAGATGGTGGTCTGCGGGCTCGACAGTGTGGAAGCTCGTCGATGGATCAATGCTACGCTCGTGGGAATGGTGGATGAGGATAACTTCGAGTCCTTGAAGCCACTGATTGATGGTGGTACGGAGGGTATGTTCAGACAACGGCGCTGGTTAGGGAAGTCTAAGTGCCTGGCTGATAGCGCCTGTCTAGGTTTTAAGGGCCAGTCAAGGGTCATCTTACCCACAATGACCTCGTGCATTGAATGCCAATTAGACATGCATGCTCCTCGCGCCGCGGTTCCTCTCTGCACTCTAGCCACAATTCCTCGGCAACCTCAACATTGCATTGAGTGGGCTCACATCATTGCCTGGGAAGAGGAGCGCAAAGACATCACTCTCGACACGGATGATCCTGAACACATCACATGGCTCTACCAAAAAGCTCTAGCTCGCGCGCAAGAATTCAACATCCCCGGCGTTACGTACTCGATGACTCAGGGGGTCGTCAAAAATATCATCCCAGCCATCGCATCAACAAACGCAATCATCGCCGCTAGCTGTTGCAATGAAGCATTCAAGATCGCGACAAGCTGCAACCCGTACCTAGAGAACTACATGATGTATAGTGGCGACGACAGTGTCTACACCTACACTTTTACCCACGAGAAGAAAGACGATTGTCCTGTCTGCGGAAATCTAGCAAGAGATCTGGAGGTCGACGCGAAGATGACATTGCAAGAATTCATTGACAGCTTGGCCGAGCGAGCTGAGGCACAGTTGAAGAAACCAACGCTCCGGACAGAGAAAACATCTTTATATTACCAGTCACCGCCATCACTTGAGGAGAAGACGAGGCCCAATCTATCAAAGACGCTGTCGGAGCTAGTCTCGGACGGGGAGGAGATCGCCGTGTCTGACCCTGCCTTTCAGATCAATTTCAAATTCAAGATCGTGTTTAAGAAGTAATGGACCATACTGAGTGGCGAGGACGATTTATATGACGTTATGGACATTTGATCTTGCATAGCGTTCGGGCGTTATATGGCAGCGATCTAGCACCGAGCTTTTCGACCTTCCACTCAGTAAACGCCGTGCAATGCAGTCGCTACGCAGATCGTCTCCCATCTGCCAGCCCTTCGCTCATCACCTCATCATGTTCCCTAAACTCCTCCTCAGTCTAGCGCACTTGACCTTGAGAACTTTTACGCTCTCCAGAAAAAGCAGATCACTGTCGAATTGCCCTGTGCTCTCCACACTGAAAACGAAATGATCCCTCACTCTCCCCAGTTTGACTTTGCCCTCGAACTCCTCATGTCGCAAACACTCTCGGCTGACGGTGTCTTTGAATGTATCTTTTACTACCGCCTTCTTCTCACTCTCATGGCCCTCGAAGCCGCTGCCTTCTCTGCTCGCTTCCTCAGCCGTGACGTCCTCAAGCTCGATCACACCCTTCGGGAAACACCTCGCAAATTTGCGCGCCTCCTTTCCAATGATAGGTTTTATAAGCGTGATGGTAGGGAGGAGTCGATATGATGCCGTCGCCACGGGAGAGAACTTCGCATGATCCGATCCGATACCTTTGATACAGTGCATCTGTAAATCGAGGCACTGGCCGGGCCGAAGCTTGGCGAGGAGGATATCCGGGTTCACTGGTCTAATCACGCCGTGAGGAGCGGGGAAGAACTGTTCTTGTCGGCCAACAGGATCAAACGTCAAGGAAGACGCATAAACATGTGCGTTGTGGTAGAGCTTAGTAGGGTCGGTCTCGTTCTTCGCCGCGTTCTCATTCCTCGTACATTCCACTTCCAGTTTCATCACCACGGTGTTGTAATCGCTCGCTGCACTTCCCTCGGGATCTTCCTCCGTGGGCTTCTTGAACCACTTCAGCCAGTTCAAGCCGTCCACGCTGCCTTTCAGTGGGACTAGCCCTAACCTGTGGGCCAGTACCTCGTCTTGTATAATGGAGGTGTTGTTATGTACAAATACGAGTTCTATAGCGAGGGTAGGGATTTCGGCGATGAGAATGCGCCGGAAGGCATTTGCGATTGAAGCGTCTATGCCGATGAGGGAGAAGCAGGAGTCGAACTGGTCGTTTTTGTGGAACTGGACTTGCAGGTTCTACGGATATATGTTAGGTTAATTGCAGGATAAACACCAGTGAGACCAGTTTGGATACTGCCGTACGTTTTTGAATTTTCGGAGGCTCCATTCATGATCTTCTCCAGGGTAGTGGCCTGGGAAGTCCGTTGAAGTGACATGTGTGACAGTTTCCGCGTTCACACCAACAATCTAGCCAATCATCAGTTCAAGAACGAGACAAGCTCAGGGACATAATCTGCACCTTTCGCCGATCCAGCTCGCCCTGTGAAACAGCCTCTGGAGCCATGGTGTTGATTCTGTAGCGCTGGTTGTGACATCTCTCAGCGCGAGTAGCTCGAAATTATTTTGGCGCGACGCTAATTAGGCGCATCATCGATCTGATAGTGCGGCGAACGATTCAAACCCCCCTCCGCTGCGCGAAGACAACAGATATCACCCGTTCCTCACCGCCTTGGTCTTTGATCAAGTTACAAGATATCCGCTCTCTCTGGAAGTCGTCTGACATAATGACCTCCTCCTTCGCTCGCATAGCGGGCAACAGCTCGAAACGCATCTTCCTTCGGCCCGCAATACGGCGCACGTCTCTGCCTCGCCCACTTACGCGGTCAATTGCATGCTCTCTACCTCGTCACTATGCCGAACCTTACGAAGGCACAAAGCTAATTCCAGTAGACGAACGATTCGGGCAGCCAAAGAATGACAGCGATCCCGACATTGCTCAGCAGGGCGAGATGACAGAGAACAGGAAAATCCGACATTACACTGTGAATTTCGGTCCACAACATCCAGCTGCTCACGGTGTGCTTCGACTGATCTTGGAGTTGAATGGAGAAGAGATCGTCCGGGCAGATCCGCATGTGGGGTTACTCCATAGAGGAACGGAGAAATTGATCGAATACAAAAGCTATCTACAGGCATTGCCGTACTTTGACCGCTTGGACTATGTATCGATGATGACGAACGAGCAATGCTTCTCGTTGGCGGTAGAGAAGCTGCTGAATATCGAGATTCCAGAAAGAGCCAAGTGGATCAGGACTTTGTTTGGAGAGATTACGAGGGTTCTAAACCACCTGATGTCGATATTGTCACATGCTATGGATGTTGGAGCTCTTACACCCTTTCTGTGGGGATTCGAAGAGAGAGAGAAACTGATGGTGAGCTGATTTCGACTGGACTGAGAGGTCGTGATCGTATCTAACGTCTTCACTAGGAATTCTATGAGCGTGTCTCTGGAGCTCGTCTCCACGCCGCGTATGTCCGCCCCGGCGGCGTGCACCAAGATATCCCTCTCGGCCTGCTGGACGACATCTACCAATGGGCCACGCAATTCGGCGACCGTATCGACGAAACCGAAGAGATCCTGACAGACAACCGCATCTGGAAAGGCCGAACCCAGGGCATTGGCGTAGTGTCCGCCGCCGACGCTCTCAACTACTCATTCTCCGGCGTCATGCTTCGCGGTTCCGGCGTGCCTTGGGACGTTCGCAAGAGCCAGCCTTATGACGCTTACGATCAAGTCGAGTTCGACGTCCCCGTCGGCGTGAATGGAGACTGTTATGACCGCTACCTTTGCCGTATGGAAGAATTCCGCCAGTCTCTCCGCATCATCCATCAATGTCTCAACAAAATGCCACCTGGTCCCGTCAGAGTCGAAGACTACAAAATATCGCCTCCTCCGCGTGCGGCGATGAAGGAGAATATGGAAGCCCTAATCCATCATTTCTTGCTCTACACAAAGGGATATACCGTACCTCCTGGAGAAACATACTCAGCTATCGAGGCACCGAAGGGAGAGATGGGTGTATTTCTAGTCAGTGACGGAAGTGAGAGACCGTACAGGTGTAAGATCCGCGCACCCGGTTTTGCTCACCTGGCCTGCTTCGACCAGATCTCGAGAGGCCATCTCCTAGCAGATGCCGTTGCCATAATAGGAACTCTGGATCTTGTGTTTGGGGAGGTTGACCGCTAGCTAGGTGAAGTCCAGGGTTGCTCGGCAGGCGTTTGTAGATATTGTACCATTGCAGTCACGGCTCCTGGTGGCGGACATACGGTTCCAGGTCATATATGACTGTCAATGTCATAGATGAGCACAATCACTATACATATGAAGGTTCTCACAATAACAGATTAATGAGATCTATAACTGTGCAATCTAACAGATCACATTCTTATAAATGTGTAGTCACAGATTTAAATATTCATGCTTTTAATTACTCAGTGTTCATAAAGTTCATTAAATACATAAAATTAATAAATGTATGATCTAGATGTATCTTGCTCTGTGTTTATGAAGAACCTCAGATACTTAAAAATGACAATTATATATAATTTAAACATATCTCACTCTGTGTTATAAAGTATGTTAAACACTTGTTAAAAATAGAAGCTATTAATCTTACTGTTTCACTTATTACCTTTTTAAAGTAGTTAAACTATCATTATTATATAATGATAAAGACTCTTTATCATCACATATAAGTTCTTCTTCTTCTTTTACTTCTTTAATAGTTACATTATATATAAAATTTTATTTTATTAAACTGTTCTTATAAGTAAACTATTTAACAGATTATAAACTTAATCAGTGTTTTTCTTTCTGTATTATTGTGACTACTCAGTTATTAAATTATTAAAATAGTTTAGTTATTTATATTTATACATTATTAAAAAGATTGTTAAAAACATAGTATATGTTAAAGACTAGAGCTAGAGAATTAACTTTATACAATAAGACTTTATCTCAGCTATCTGTCATTCACTTAAGTCTTTTATTTTTATATATATATATAGAAGATGTGCATCACACATTTATAACCTTTAGTAATTAATCTATTGATAAAGATCATTATACTGCTGTATGTTTATAGAACACTAACTAATCATTATATATTATTATTATTATTATGGCTGTTACTGTTCACGTTATTATATTAACTCAATCTTACAACTTTAATTACTTTACTCTCAAAGAGATAGTTTATTTAGTAACAGAGTTTTTCTATCATAATTACAGAGCAGTAAATGACAAATATAAGTATCTGAAGTACTTTTATTATAAAGTTATTAAGTGTGTAAGCAGTTAATAATACACTGATAAATTTATCTGTTAAAATATTATCTTTTAAGAACATAACTTCAGTTTAACTTATTA
>JAABUP010001113.1_pt1 | contig 57197 bp, 52 predicted proteins | sample 5559201 | NCBI WGS metagenome assembly JAABUP01 (sample SAMN10711887, study PRJNA513373) | rock metagenome | isolation source: Antarctica rocks | place: Antarctica | reverse complement strand
TAAAGGGAGTTATTAAAACTATATTCGGGAAACCTAACTCTCCGAGGTACCCGGCTAAATCGGCTATAGAGGATATATAGAGTATAGTATTAAACCTCGCCTATAAGTCGCTTAGTAGATAAACTAATAATCGTTTTTCCCTTAACCCTACCGTTAATCTCTATATAGCCGGGCTTAAGGGGCTTAGTAGAAATATTCTAAAATATAATAAGTAGTACCTCCCCGGTTAGACCCTAATAGAAGATATAGAAGCCGGGATAGATAGTATAGACTAACCTATATATACTATACCGGCCGGCGCGCCCCCTAATAGCCTAATACTCTCTACGGCTCTTTTCGACTTAATAGGTAATACCGGTCCGTAGGTAAAGCCGCGCCGCGCGGCTTTATAACCCGGTTAATAGAATCGACTTAGACGCTTTCTATTCTCTCTTAACCGAGATAGCGGTAGTATTCGTAATATATTCGGCTCTACCTCTACTAGTGGCTAGCGAGTATCTATCGGTTTCTTTCCTACCCTTCCCCTTAGACTTAGTATCCTTATCGGGGCCGGGCTAAGGCTAGAGCCTAGCGTCGACTAAGTACTATATATTACCGTAGATAACTAAGCGCTATATATTACTATAGATAACTAAACGCCGGGTATTACTATAGATAACTAAGTGCCGGCTATTACTATAGATATACGGTTATTCGTTAATTAAACGCCGTGTGTTACTATAGATAACTAAGCGCAATGTGTTATCGCAGATAACTAAACGCCGGGTATTACTATAGATAACTAAGTGCCGGCTATTACTATAGATAACTAAGTACCGGCTATTACTATAGATAACTAAGCGCCGTGTATTACCGTAGATAACTAAACGCCGTGTATTACCGTAGATAACTAAACGCCGTATATCCCTATAGATAACTAAGTGCCGTATATTACTATAGATATACTATTATCTATTAACTAAACGCCGTATATTACCGCCGATATATACCGTTTAGTCGATCGACCCTTAGATACCGAGGCCGTTATATAGGGGGTCTAGGACCCTAGGTTAGCCCTCGCCTAACTCGAATCCCCTAGTTTTATCCTCTTCCGCCTCTTACTAACGCCTATCGGCCTATGCCCGCGCTTTATAGTCTATTTACCCCGCCTCTTTTTAAAATCGACCCTCTCTAGATTAAGAACCGGCGCCGGTATTCGCTTTCGCTTAATATTATTATACCGTTACTATACCTTAAATATCTTACTCCGGTCTAATAATATCGCCTAGCCTTATCGTATAATTTCTAATAGATTAGGGTACCGAAGCGCTAAATTACTCTATAAATTACTAATCTAATATCGTATAGAATTCTTATCGGTAATACGTTCGGCCTAGGTAGCTAGGGACTCGAGTATATTATCTAGTATTATTAGACTCGGGAAGAACCCTAAATATAACCCTAGGAATACCTCTTAGGCCTTATCCTCCCTCTATTCCCGAAGCTTTAACGCGTACTAATAGCGCTTACTCGAGTCGCGTTTAGCCGTTCGATTTATCCTCTTATACGCCGATATTAATACTTAGAACTTAGGATCGTAGGTATAGTAGTATAGGAAGGGCTTTATATAGTCTAACTCTATATATACCTTATTATCGAAGAAGGCTAACCTAATATTATATTAATAGCTACTTAAAGGAATATTAATAAAGTCCTAAATACCCTTAGGTATATCGCGCCGTCTATCGGTATCTTTATAATTTACGCTTCGACTAACCCCCTCGATACTAGGTTCTAGTATCGAAATATTTAATCGGCCCTCCTCGCCTACGGCGATACCGCTCCTTAGACCCTTATACTACGGCGGATATAAGAGGACGAAGAAGGCTTAGCCCTTTCTATACCGTAGACCGCGCCCTAGACGCTATATCGGCAAATCTCAAAAGTTTATATTAAATCCGGATTTGCTAACTCCGGAAATACGGGTAAAATCGTGATTTTATCGCAATTAGTAAATGCGCGTACTAATATCACGATTTTAGCAGGTTTAGCAGGTTTCGCAAAATCACGAATTTTTAGCAAATCACGTGATTTCAAAATATTCGATTTTTATTATTTTTTTAATATTCATAATCGACCAAAACACTCGGGAAGGCTATAGGGGATGGACCACTAACACCACCTAAAATTAGACCCCAAATTCGGTCGATTCGGCCGATTCTCTCGCGGGGGTAATGCGCTAGGTGGTGCTCGGGGTAATGATAATAGTGGTGCGCTAGGCCACGGTCGTAAGGCCTTCGGGCCACGGTCGCACGACCTTCGGGGCTACGGTCGTAAGGCCTTCGGGGCTACGGTCGTAAGGCCTTCGGGGGGCCTTCGGGGGGCCTTCGGGGGGCCTTCGGGGGTTCGTACGGCTAAATTTTAAGGTTACTGTTCCCGGTATTTCGGGTGTTAGCAACCCCGGGTTACTAATATAGCTGAAAGCGTTAGATATAGGCGGAACGTGCGAAACGTGCTAAATCGTGCTAAAACCTAATTTTTCCGATAACAGCCAAAAAAGCGTACTAATATAAACTTTTGAGATTTGCCGATATAGTATATCCTCGCTATCGACTTTAGTACTAGCTACTAAAAGACGCGTTTAATATCCGGGTTATCGATCCCTAATCTATAACTATTAGACGCTACTAATATTCTTAGACCTATATATTAATTACTTAGTACTCTAAACCGCTCGCTAGTCCTCTCCTTATCTTTCGTAGCTATATCTAAGAAGAAAGGTACGACCTACGTCGCGGTAATAGGCGGGTATCCTAGCTATTTTATCTATACTTTAATTAATTTATATACCTTTTTAATTAAGCGAATAGACTCTATAAAGATTATTATCTTCGGAATATCGAACGCGCTAATAGCCTATTCGGGAAGGATATACTAGAGGTCGAGTATACCGTTTATTAGGTACCGTAGACTACTATACTAAAGGTATATCTCTAGATAATCTAATACCGTTTTTATAGCTATTATAGTCTTATCGTTAAAGTTATAATAATCCTTAACTACGGCTAGCGTCTTAGGATCTAATATCGCCGACGTCCTTAGAAAGGGGATACTATCTAGTAACCGGGAACGAAGTACGCTAAGGTTATAATACTCTAGCCTAAAGTTACGCTACTTAGATACTAAATAAAGCTTATTAAGGGCTAAAAGGTATAAATTTTACGAGAAGCTCGGATACCTTATAACGTTATTATTAAACGTCTTTAACGTCGTAATTTTAGGACTTATAAAGACTAGGGCTATAAGTATATTCCTTCCTTAAACTTTAGATATATAGAGGGCCCTTACTATAAGTAAATATATTCTAATAGATACGTAATAGGTTAAATAGATTATTTATATCGCTATTTAAGACGAACGGCCTATAGCCCTCGACCTTACTTAGTTTCCTATACTACTCTTCCTCTAACGCCTTTAATAGTATAATAATTAACGTAGTCTTAACCGGGCTAAATATAAGCGGCGCTACCTAGAAGATAATACTCTTCCTAAAACCGGTCTTAGTAATTAAGATTAAGTCTATCTAATCCTCTAGGAGGACGCGGATCGCGCTTATTTACTTATTCTTTAGAACGAAACCGAATCGGCTTTAGATCGTTTCTAGAACGAATTCCGATATAATATACTTAACTAGCTCTCCTATCCCGCCTTCCTACGGTTTAAACCTATTAGCCTAGAACGCTTTATATCTCTCTATAAAAACGATATATTTAAAGAATCGCTATATATACGTACCGTAATTACCGGGGAAATATAACTCGGTATATTATAATAGCGGTCTAAAGCGCCGACTAAAAGAATCTCGAGTAAGGATATCTCCTAACGCGTGCTATCGACCCTAAAATTTCGAGGTAAAACTATATCGGCGCCCTTAGGGCGGTTAATTATAAGGTTCCTATCTTATAATATAATTATAGATTAGACTAATAGATAGAGAATATATAAAAGTCCTAGCCGTAATACTAAAAGTATCGTAAATATATATAGAGCGTTAATAGTCGCGTCTTAAAGAGTAATATTAATATTTTTTAGCGTTAAGTTAAAAATTTATATAGGCGCGTACTAAAATAACGATTATCTAGTAAAAATATAGGGTTTTGCGCTTAGACGTGCTATAAGCTAGATACGGAGTTATCCTCGGAAAAGCTAACCGAAATAGGTTTGGCGGCGGGCGCTAAATATTAGCGGGCTTGGCATGCACGTCTGAGGTACTGAGGCAAGATTGGCCGAGCTTGTGTACCACGATGAGTAAGCCATCGGAAGAGCTAGAACTACTTGACCCCGATTTTCTCCAGCCTCATAGACTCCGTCCTCTTCTACTCACGCGCATGTCATCGCGCTCCGATAGCTTTGCATATCTACGTTGGTGGACTTGAAGACGCACTGCCTCATCGTGCTTGCGTTCATGGGAGCCTGATCTTGGGTAAAACTCCTTTCAAATGAGGATCGAACAAGTCAGTCTTTTCATTTCGGTTCTCCCCCGTTTTTTTGTTTCTTAATGGCCACTTGTCGGCACCATTGCATCCCTTAAGCAATGTTTTCAAACTGCTCAATCCAGCCATGGCTCAATTTCAACTACAATCAACTCCAGGCAGTTCCCCCATGCCACATTGTTACATTTCAAGAGGCGTCTCCTCTGGATGCGAAATCAATGACTCGGGCCAGTTGCGAAGATACTTGCACCGACAGCACGCAGATATTCCAGAGTGAGACTGACAATCTTTTGACTTGCGGCTTGTGGTCTACGATAGCTAGTCATTATTACGCTGCACCCACTGCGCGAAACGATCTGTCTCAAGCCGATGATAGCGGAATCGCCCTCTATAACGAGCGCCTTGGACCATTTGACGACGTAGGTCTGGACAGTGACTCTTTGAGAATACTGAGCAATGTTGCAGAAGCAATCGCGTCCTGTTTCGCTAGTCTCTACCTCTTCAGCAGATATCCCAGTGTTGCCGATGACGGGAATGTCGCAGTGGAGTGCACACAAGACATATTGTTTTCCCCGCCCGTGGACTCTTTTGGTTGGGAAGTCTCTGCAATTGCAGGATGTTTGGGTAAGATCTGCTCCCCCCGAACGCTAAACCCAGACATTGCTGGCGTAGGTGTATTTTCATCTCTCGTTATGCAAATAGGGATTGCTCTTGGAGCAATCATGGGTTTACTGATGCTTGAATTGTGGCCTTCCTTCGAAGAAAAAACACGGCGGCACCATACCGCTGCTCTTATCACTGCCTTGGTTGAGTTCCATAAGAATCAATGCTATTTTGTTGGCGCCATACAGATTGCTATAATTGCTGCACATCAGCAGGCTGAAGGCTTGGATACTATCTTTGTCAGTGTACTTGCTATCAATGGCCTTGTTTCTATAACATCTACCCTTGTCTGTATAACGCGCTATGGCCGCCAATCGTGGTATATGATTCTGCTGTCCTTGGTTATGTTCTTGCTGTCGACCGCAACTCTCGCACTTTCCTTCTCTGTCAGAGCCAGAGGTATCTGTCTTAGACGGGATTGAGCAAGATCCATTGGACTCTATGAAGGAATGTGGTATGGCGCAGAATCCCGATCAACTTGTCTCAACCTTGTCGGATCTTCGGAACTAGAGCATAACGTCATCGACTTTGGCATCGTGACCACGTACTGTACCTGGGCAAGTTGGCTCAATTGTCTCATATGGGGACTCTATTGTGTCAGTAAGAAAGCACTTCAGGACAAATCGCCAAGTGTAGGCTGGGAATGTGTCCATCATTATTTAGGATTTTCTGACAGATTCGCAAAATGGACGACAGCAATAACTCTCCTGGTCACTTGGTCGTCCTCTTTTGGTCTTCAGATCTACACATGTAGCCTCTACGTCAGTCACCTCTTGATTCCCACAGGGTGGTCGTTCGGTCAGGTTATCGCTGTAACAGTCTGGTTACCATCCATTATCGAATTCGCCTATATTGAGTACAGTAAGCAAATCTTTACCTTGATCGCCGTGCCAGCCGCATGCTAACTGGACTAGATGGTATGGAGAAAGCATCTGTACACAAGTATCCATCGCCTTATTCAGCTAAGGATTCCTAATAATTCGTGGCTTCGTCGACTGTCGGTTGTTCACAGGCATGGGACCAATCCAGAAGATCATGCTAGATCAGCCTGTGTCAAACAGCGACCTCAATTTAAACATGACAGGAGAACCCCGGTCTGTAAAATTAAAAATAGAAAACAGTGCTCTTTGTCAACATCTTTTGTCCTAGGTGGCGCAGGATTGCCGCAGGTGAGCTGCCTCCCGCCATAATGCAGCAGCTGCGCGAGCCTTCTGCCCTTGGTACTTGCTCATCTGTTTTTGCGAGGGAACACCTAAGACCAAAGGCTCAGGATCGTTCTGCCGATATAGGTAATCTACAAGGTGGCCGGTCTGGTTCAAATGGGTGTACTAGCCAATGTGCAGAGTGTCAGCAACAAAGAAGCAGCAATGGAAAGAGAGTAGCCGATCTCCTTGTCCAAGAAATTGGACTCTAAGTTGACTCCATGGATCATTCGAGGTGGAGTGCCCTTTTTAATCCATTGAAAACATCAGTAGCCTAGTCTACACATGGTCTATGAAATTCGAATAGGCCCCCCATGTCAGCAGTAGAGATTCTTCCTTCAGAGTCAGATTTGTTTCGGACCACTACAAAAATGAGTATTCGAACCAAGAAGCAATAGAGACGAGAACAAAGTGGGTGGCAACGAAGATATTAGCAGCTTGTAATTGTCAAATAATCGGGGTACGTAGCAATATAGAAATAGCCAATGATTTATTTGTAGCCATCACGATCGTGATCTTCTCCCAACCCTAACTTCAACCTTCCTTCTCACCCGACTCAACGACATCACCAACCCACACAACATGCTTACCCCATTATCACCATGCATCTCCACCCCAAACTCCTCCCCGAAAAACTCCCCCACATCCCCCTCTTCCGCATCTTCTACTCCACAACCTTCACCGTCCTAACCCTCCTCCTCCTCGCCGCCCTCCTCATCACCCCCGGCGACCACATCCTCCAATCCTTCCGCGCCGGCCAAGTCTACCACATCTTCATCATCTCCGGCTTCTACCTACTCACGCTGATCGTCTCTGTGCTCATCTATGGCGGACGGCTGTACGCGACGAGGAGTGCGCTGGCGGGCATTCCGAGGGAGTGGAGCGGGGCGGAGGGGAAGGGGGTGGGGGTGAGGTTGGGGAAGGTGGGGAGGGTGGTGCAGAGGGGGGTGGAGAGGAGTGCGTGGGTTGCGTATGAGTCGACGCCGAGGGATTTGAAGGGGGATGGGAGGGATGGGAGGGGGGCGGCGGAGCGGTTGGGAGTGGGCTTGGGGTTGGTGCAGAGGAGGTCAGGAGAGTCGGATCACAGCGTGAAGCCTGCTTGGGGTACGATATCGCATCCAGGCTGGTCTTCCCCCTCGTCGACCGACCTGCCAAATCTCCACTACGAACCCGTCATCCTCGAGCTCCCTCACCTCATCGAAGCAAAAGCTGCTTCTCTGGCACCTCCAGATCCACTCTACGAACCACCACCAGCTAGCGAAGCAGAAGAACCGCCATTACCGGATCCCCTAGTCATATCGCTCCTCCAACGTCGCGCATCCATGGGCCTTCGCGACTACATCGCCCACCTCACCACCCTCAACATGATCACCCCCGCAAGCCTCGGCGCCGAATTCCTCACCATTTACGAACAAGCGCGCTTCTCAGGCGAAGAGCTCAACGAACTCGAGTTCAGAGGCCTCATGAGCGTTTTCGCTGAAATCTTACGCAACATGACACCGCTATCCCCATCCATCGTGGAAGAACTACACGCCGAGGCAGACTATGAAAGCAGCTCCGAGGGTCCCGTTGCAGCTGAAGATGGCGCGGATGGAAGAAGCGTCATGACCAACGAAACAGTCGAACACACCCCCAACCCAGACGTCTGGTCCTCCGCCCGCCCCGACGTCTGGACATCATCATCCTCCTCCTTCTCCTCCTCCTCAGCATCCACCTCCAACAAATCCTCAAACGATGACGGCACGGTCCATACGGCGCCCTCGAGACCGGGTGGCGTGCTCGCGAGAGATGATTCGAGGGCGACGAGGGCGAGTGCGAGGAGGGGTGTGCATACGCCTAGTATTGCGTCGTTGAGGATGGTGAGGAGGACGAGTGGGAGTACGTGGTCGGGGGGGTCGTCGTCGGCGGCGGGGAGTGTGATTCGGTTGGCGGAGGCGAGGACGGAGTTGGATTTGCCGTTTGAATTTATTGGGGGGGAAAGGTGAATAGGAGGAGAAGGAAGGCAGAAGACTCTGTTATGTCTATTTCCCCATCTTTATAAGTCGTTTAGCGAGGCGTCTTTGGAGTGGGATTGGGAGATTGGATACCCAGGGCACCCAAGGTAAGAACAGGGACACGATCAGCGGAGTATTCAATAGAATTGAATAGCGACATTCTTATGATTATTGTCATAATTCATCAGTTCTACCTAAAGATCTATCATTCACCAGCTCGTCACCATCTTCCCCCTATCAAACCCCCCTCGAAGTTGGCTCTCCGGCTTCACGACCTTCCCCTGCAAAACCGTAAACTTGATAATACCCTCACAATCCTCAGGCCTGACTCTCGCAAGCCATATACACTGTGCCCCCTCTCCCAATCCCTCAGCACCCGCTTTTCCATTACTCGGCTTCGAGCCCTCATCACCGTCCGCTCCGATCTCAGCATCTTCATCTTTTCTCACCACAACATCGGCACGACGGTATATCATAATATTTGCAGAGAATTTGTGCCCCCCCACATGACTGATGAAATATATCCCTACGCCACCAGGCCGCTGGTCGTGCTGATCTCGGTATAGACCCAGCGGCCGAAGATGTCTTTCGAATTCTCGTTTCAGCAAGGGGGCGGATTGGCCGCAGCGAGCGTCGCGGGTTTTTTGGGAACATATTAGGATTATGTATTTGTGGGGACAGGGGCGCATGTGGAATGGAGATGGCGGTGAGGCCGGAGGTGGCGTGGGGGTTTGGGTCAGTGGCGAGGTGGTTGTGGGTGCGGGGGAGATGTGGGCGGTTATTAGGTCGGGGACGGATGTTGGAGTTACATTGTCGATGAAGGTGAAGGCTGGGAGGAGGAGTATGGTTGTTGGGCGTGAGGCTGGGGGGTCTGAGGTGTGGTCTGAGGGGAGAGGCATGTTGGATGCGGAGAGCATGAGTTTCTGTGTAAACTCTTAGCAGAGTCCCCTTAGATTGAAAGGGTAAGATCGTACCCCGTTGCTAGGCTCAACGTTACAATCCCTCACAGCCTCCATCACGCTTCCCTTCTCGTCGCTCACATCTTTCACCCAGTCCGTCTTTCCGGTGGCGACAAGGATATGGGTGGCCCAGCCATTCACATGGCCGTAGAGCTTCTCTGTCTCGTCGATCTTGAATCCTTTGGGGTATTGGATCTCACAGGTTGCGCAGTCATGGTCGCAGTCTTCCCCATCAACGGCCGGATCTACTTTGGGAAAGATGAAGCCTTTGTATTGAGGTATGGAGTCGGTAGAAGCCCTAGGCGTAAGGAAGGCTTTCCCTTTCGCTATGGCGGACTGTAGCGACATCTTGTGACGTTGGATGGTGGTGCATGAATCGTCCGAGATAGAGGATGGAGGAAGCATAGTGCGGCGGAATTTCGCGGCAATTGCTCTGCCAGGCTATTTCCTGGACACACATCGACCCTCTTCTCCAAGTCGGAATCCATGTCGCACTTATACTTCCTCATCTTCTCTCTCAATGAAACCAATTGTTGTGTTGAGCAGCAGTCAGTTTCTTCCTATTTGGTTTTATCAGATCGTGCTAAAACCTCGGATTTTGGTCTCCGAGCTCGGATCCGAGGATATAGCCCGAGCACTTCAGGCAGACATAAAACATCTGAGGACCTTGAAGATTGACATGCACGCCTCCTCTGATCAAAGACATAGGGCTGGCGGGCAGGCTGCAATTGTGCTGCAGAAGCCTAGGTCCAAGCACTCCCGCCATGCAAAGGCAGTGGATGCCTGGCGCTAGCGGTCATTCTACTGGTTTGCGGCCGAAGTTGGCGAGTGGAGATGTCCGATGATGTATTTCACACGATCAGGTAAATAGACGGTCACAACCTTTTGTTTCATTTCTCAATTCCCTTGTCAGTCGTACAGTAAGATGCCTTCTCATCTAGTTGATCTCTTGCCAGAGCTTCAGCTCAAGATCATTGGTGAGCTACTGACGGATACACTTGTCGATAACAAGGAAGTTGAGGGTATAACAAAAGAAGAAGAAAACGATTACAACGCACCCTCGCTTGAAGAGAAAAAAGAACGAAAAACACGGGAGCGTAAGCAAGACCGAATCCTCGATCTGAGGAATTGGAGCTGCACATCGCACAGTTGTCGAAATCTGTTGGCACCGTATATCTTCAAGACTGTCTTCCTTTGCAACAATGAGAAAAGTGGCTCTTCTGCAACCGCAATTTCAAAGAGCAACCTCAACGAGCTTGTCAAGGAGTTGATTTACGTCGGTTCAGCTCCAGGCGATGCTCATAGAGAGGAGAAGGCGTACTCCGACACTGCGCCCATCCTTCCCGAGAGCGTTGACACGCTCTTATCAGACCTAGGAATTTTTCCAAATTTAGAGACTCTCAGTATCGAGTTTCCCTATCACTTTGCAGATGCCAAGGAATGGGATGAAGGTCTCGACCTCTGCGAAGAAGAAGAACAGCCCGACGCTGACGTCGAAACTGCGGAAGAAACCATCGCATGGCGGGCGCTCATGGCGAAGACATATCAGGCCTTAAGCCGCAATAAGATGACCCACCTCAAAGCCTTGGAAATCAGACAACTTGTCCCCAAAATGGTCTCTACCTTTAACGATCCATCCTTCCATGAATTCTTAGGTCAGATTGAGAGATTCAGTCTCTCTATTTACGGCGAGGATAATGGTGCCGGTTGGCAAATCAACAAGGTCCCACAGTACTGTACAATTATGTCGAAGCTTGATGGATATTTCTTTGACCATTTGAATTCTGTCACCGACCTCATCCTCAAGGCTCCTGAAGAGGGACCACTTGGATTGGATGGCATGAATCATATCCCATTGCCCCTGAAGAAAGATCACATGCCATCCCTCAAGAGCATCTACCTGGAGTACATATTCCTAGGTCCGGATCTATTAGACTTCCTCACCGGACACACGAAAACATTAGAGAGCATAACAATGCGCAAATGCTTCGGCAGCCCCAGCGAAAACACAATAGCGGACAACGGCATCCATTGGAGCGACTTCCTAGATTCCCTCCACAACGCGAAATTCCAAAGCCTTCGTCGATTTGACATTGTGCCCGACCCCACACCTTTAGTGGACGGCGAGTTCGAGGACGACAAAGAGGATGACGATGAGGACGAGCTTCCTGACGAGGTCAAAGAGGCCCGTGAAATTCTCGCCAATGACGGCAATCGACGGGTGTTTGCATATGCGAGCCTTGACGATAAGTATGGCGAGGTTTATGAAGATGATGAGGAGAACTTGGCGAGGTTCCAGAGTGGTGAGGATCAAGCGAGTTATGAGAAATTGATGGGCCAGATCAAGGCGAATGCTGCGAAAGAGAGTGGTAAAAGGGTTGAAGTCAGATAGGCCCGATTTGTATTGCAGAATTTGACATTCCACATGATCTCACGACCGAGGAACGTAGCGTCCATGATATGAAAACTGTTGGTTTTGTAGAAATGAAACTTTTGTGCCAGCTTAGAGGATAGATTACATATTGTACCTATCAATACACCTCTCAGCACCAATTTGGATTAAAATACACTGCCACTAAATCCGAAAATTCTCTAACAATATCCCTCATCTTCCACGAATCCACCCAATGCTTTCTTGCCATTTATCTAGCAGGAAAGGCCAGAAACGCTATTCGACCATCCATCTAGCAAGTAAAGCCGCAATCTCCCTGCCTAGACCCATTATCATATTCTCCCATGCTGCACTGGGGGCTTGAGCTATCAAACTTCTGCCCGCCATAAGCAAACAAAACCGGATCACTATCAACGTATGCAACAGCAGCGATGTAGACGTTGGGGAGAGCGCTATTAACGTCCACGCTTCCTCCGTCGGGGACGTTAGCGGTGTTCACGCCTCCGAGGGGTGCGTGGTTGGCGTCGAAGAGCTCGATGGTCAGGCGGTATTGGGAGGTGTCGCCGGGGCCTTCGCCGATTTGGTATTGCTGGATGTGCATGCCGCACCAGCCGGGGACGTAGCGTTTGGCGTTGTTGCTTGGGAGAGCGGAGGCGCTGAGGGCCAAGGCGGCGGCGAGGATGGTGGTTGTGAATTGCATTTTGGATGGTTTGAGGATTTGTTCTGAAACAATGTATTGATTTTAGGTGATTAGGTGTTTTGGAGATTGGATTGTTTGCGATTTCTTTGAGAGTTGAGTTGATGCTGTTTGGTGTCGAGACGGATGGACGGAGGAGGGGGTTTTTATATCTTCTCCACCTCGGCAACGCTGTCAATACTCTCGACCTCATTTCGCTACTTCGTCCCTTTTTCGATATGAAGCCAACGCTCCTGCATCAGCTACTCCGTGATTGGTCTCCCAACATGCGGCACGCTCGGCCACTTACGTAACAGATTGTCTTTGCTGGTGCGCACACATCCTGCACGAAGCTGATATTAGATATCAGATACTGCGTCATTGATTCTCCTCTGGACGGGACAACCGTCCACAGGTAGCCAAAGCGCTATGTCGAAGGCTTCATGGCTTACCTATGGTCAACTATAGAGGAATTGGAATGATCTGAGACAGAGATGCCTGTCGAAAAGGTTGCAGTTCAATGCCAAAGTAGCGGCAGAATGTTGCATGTTGAAGCACGATGCTACCAAGAGGCAAATATCCCAACATTAGCATACTGTCAATCCACAGAAAGGATTGGAGAGGCCCCCAGAGTGGAGACCAATGGGTGATATTGCAACGACGCTTCGCCTTGTCCTTCATTTGACATGGATAGATGCCTTCAGCTTCGGATCTGAAGACTCGTTATGTTCCAAAGTTGTGGGCCGCCTGAGCCGAGAATGGAGGGTATCTAGATTTGGGAGGAGTCAGATCAGTCTTCAGGTCTCCCGACGGCTCATGATTAGCAGGGTGAAGTACACACGCTCCAATGTCCTGTGCCCAGATTCTACATGAAGCCAGAGTGAGACTACGAAGATTAGGTATTATGTCATGCAGAGTGAGGCATCGAGTCCAATCGTAATAGTCGAGGGAAGCACAAGTCCATCAGATCTTGACTAATCTGAAGAGCGAGACCACGTTCAGCAGTGTGGGTGCGGCTTCGTCAGTGCCGATCCCGTAGCAAGTTACGCATGCCTTTTGCTCATATTACTTCAGGGCTGTAGTGAGCTGACTGCAATTCTAAAGGAAGCTGACGTGCGAGGCGACCAATCGTGCGTGGACAGGGATACTGAAGGCCCAATACACTCGGCTTGGTCCATCTGACCTTACCGACGGCTGTGACTTCCCATGAGAGTGGTTTGGGGGCAAGGACAGAGCGAGCATCCTCAACGATGAATCGGGTGTTTTAGTATGTGCCGTCGTTGCGTCTCCAGATCCACCAACAGTCAAGATTAGTGGGATGCCTATTGTAGGTTCCCGTTCTGCTTGATGAATGCTTCATCCGACAAACGATGCGAGCATTGATCTGGAATGCTACCTCACAAGGCGTGTCGCACGAGCCCGGTACCTGGGTCTACTAGCATCATTACAGTATCAGCCTGAATCAACATGTTTCACGAGAAACATTTGCAGGGGAAGGGTGAGACTCCTTCTTTGCCGCGGCTGGACAACAAGACCCCTTTGGAATAGGTGAAACGACTTGATTTGGTTCTATGGGAGACGTGTCATATTGATGCTATGTGCCAAGCATAGTAGGGCTGAGGCTGATTTCCAACGGACCCCAATTATTCCTTTCCTTATGAAGCTTACTAAGTATGTTCGTCGCTAGCACACGAAATAGTCCTTAGTAGAAGACGCTTTTGACTAAGTGTAATACACCTTTAATTACTAAATGAGCTTACACCGAAAGCTAAGGCAACTTATAAGTATGGCCCGGCTATCGTAGGCTGGGCTCTCAGGTGGCTCCTAGAGGTAAGGGTGGCCCGAAGGTGGCCCTATTTACCGTAAGAGCCGCATAAAGTGGTCAAGCTAGGAGAGATAGTGCCCGTGCCAAGCCACCGGACTGGAGCCAATCAATTTCTTTCATGCCTGATCGCCGTAGGTACGATGCGTTTGGGAGCAGGCACGATCTTTCATGCTCAGTAGTCTTCCTCATCCCTATTCCTCGCAGCGCCTAGTCCCAAGATGGTCCTCAACCATAGAGCCCCGAGAACCTTCGACTTTGCTGTAGATTGAAACTCCAGAGTTCACAAGTCGAAGAATCTGTTGACCATGGGTCTGAGCTGCCAGGACCTTACTCTGTTGTGAACATCTTCGTGATGACGTCGACAAGATCCACGCCGCTCTGTAATCTCTCTGGAATAGAAGAGACGATCTTTGTTCTGAATTCAGCATTACCACAATGCAAATGTCGAGATGGACAGCCTCCGTTCTACCATTTGGATGATCCCAGATGGTGGTGTCATGAAAAACGATGAAGAGAGCCGAAAAAAGACAATGTTTCCCTGGGGTCCTACACCTGTGCCACTTCGGCCAATTTCAACCATAGGTAGGGGAAGAAATAGAATAGGAAGGAATGAAGACTGAGTCTTCAGTCGCGAGAAGGACTCACCCTAACCTCACAATCACGCGAGATTACCGGAAAGTGCTCCATATAAAATCTTTTCAAAATCAAAACTCACATAGGGTTTATGTACAAGATTATCTCATTGAATGACCTTTCAAAAATAATGTCTCAAGCCGGGATTCAGCGCTATGAGCTGTATGGTAGTACCATGGTAGTGGCAAGAACCGTCAATATGTAATTTTGACATCTTTAATCATTCTAGAATCGCATCACGAATGAAGTTATGACGTAGATTAAAATACAGCTTGATTACTTAAATACCGCCCCTCAGGAATTAGACTTGCGCTACACACCGAATTATGGGTCACCCAGTTGGTTTCGAGCAAGATGGATATTATGCCGCTGTCTTCGAACGCCTGAAGAATGCCATTGATGGGTCGCTGATGCCGAAAGAATACAAATACACAGATACTAGAAACCCTTGATGCCAGCAATGCATGGGTAATTGTATTTCAGATTACCTTCCTCATGGGCGAAAGAGCACAACGAGCTATCGCAGCGGGCGGCGACTCGAGTCACTTTCTCGGTACGGCCCAGAATCATTCAGGTCGTCCAATGGTATACCTTCACTGCCGTCGCTAGTCTTGTGCTGCCTATCCTGGCCGGCCCTGATATCTGCGCCTGACCCCACATGTCTACGCCCGGTTTCCAGGTCTAAGCCGTGATGGCTGGTTGATTGATTATTGGCATAGCTTAGAACGCCAATTCCCCTAGCGAAGGCGCGTTCAGGACTCCTTGGGGCCCAGGCCCATCCTCCACCCCGCCGAATGGGCATATGGTACCAGTGAAAGCCTAGCCATGCACTTGCAATTCCCAGGATTGCACCAGAGATGATGTCAAACCCATGATGCCTGAAGTCGGAGTATCTCGTCGAGGACACGTATATTGCGATACAGATGGGTACGAGAGGAAATATAAGAAGGTAGGTGGGTGGTGCGGCTGCCTGCCGGCGAGGAGGCGTGGTGGCTGGTTGAGCATTTCCGCTGAGACTATGATAGTTGAGGAAAGGGATGGCAATCGCTAATTTGGCGCAAAGGAACAAGGCGAGATATGTCATACCAGCGAACGAGACTGCGCTTATGATTAGCCTATTATAAAGGGGTGGACGCAGTCGAAGGAGCTTACATGATGAGTGCCCGCTTGGGAAGCTTCTGAAGCCATCGTCCAAGGTGGATCCTGGTTTACGGCAGATGGTCCAGGAAACAAGATTAATACCTTCGTCCACCTGAGCGCCAATTCCACCGACTACACTACTCAATGTCCTGGACAAGTCCGGGTCGCAACGAGCCAGTAGATCTGGTCTGGGTTTCCCAAAGAGGTTCTTCGAGGCATCCGTGATAAAGAAAGCAATCGCAAGTGAAAGTGCGAGACCCAACCAGGAGGCATTCCATTCCCAAAGCTTCCTCTTCAACGATTTCGTGCGTGAGGAACCCTTCTCCGTCGTAGGGCCTGTTCCGACGAACAAGCAGACGATGACGACAATGATTGCCGGAATAACTAAGCCGATGACAATCAGGAGGCCCGTCGAGACCGTCTCGTTCGTAAGGTAAGGAAAGGAAATGTCTGGATTTGTTACGTCGAATGGTCGTTTGTTCGGTGTGATGGTTGAGAAAGCAGCGCCAATTGCAGCGATGGCTCTTCAACATTGTTAACCAGTGGCCCGAGACCTTGGATTAAGAAAAGAAGGACTTCCTCACATTATGATGATCCAATCAATGACATACGAGAGTATCAGTCGCTTAGAAATGGCTCTGGTTCCAGACGCCATGATTGAGATTGAAGATCAAAGTATTTTCGGACTACTCATGCATGGTTGTTTGGAGAAAGAGCAGTAAAATAATAATGCAGTCGCTCCTAGCCGCGTGTTTGTCTTATGAGTGATTGCCACATCGGGCCAAGCGCAGAGCCAAGGGCCGAGCCATGTCGGACGGGAACCTCGGCCGAGCTCAAATCGTGGCGGCGGCACTGAAGGCCACGACGCTCACATATGTAGCCTCAGACATTTAGCATATGCAAGTTTATCGGGATTCCTTGGCACCCCTTTCTATACTCAACCCCACCCCGCGCCCGCGTTTTAGAAAAAAAATCCGAAAAGAAAATTATAAAAGTAAGTAACTTTCACGAAAAACCCTGATAGCACTATGATAATATAAGATAAAGGGTAATATGCTATATAAAATGTACTCGGAGAAGTCTAAGCTGTAATTCGCACTTTTTAATCAAGCCTAATCACGGTTTTTCTTTTAATAAGTCTACTAGTACGGCCGCAAAGCGGCAGTTTAGACCATAACTTATAATGCGTAAGAATAGTAACTAACGTAAGTTCTCACCGTGGTGTAAGAGACCCAGCGGCACCGCCGCAGGGTCAACAATTAGTAAATTATATAGATAAGAGGGAGTTTTAGACTAGAGCGCAGGCTCTAACGGTTTCTCCAGCGGCTAACGAGTACGTCTAATACTCGGAGGTGAAAGGCATAAGGAACACCCTCATTAGTAATATAGTTTTACTAGAGTAGGAGTATAAATAATTAAATCAAAGTCTACTGGTAATATAATTTCGGTGGTTTTCTTTTTCTAAAATGCGGGCGCGGGCGGCGCGGGGTGGGGTTGAGTGTAGAAAAGGGTGCCAAGGAATCCCGATAAACTTGCATATGCTAAATGGGTAAGTATGGCAACATTCTCGAGCCTCGCAACTGATAACCCATTACGTTCGATTCACTAATCCCCCAAGCCCGCTTGTGTATTGATCTTCAGCCTCGACCTACAACCTTTTGGGATCCATGTGCAATAACCATTCGGATATTCCGAAATCGGGCCAGTAAGTGAGGTCAATATCATCGCGGACATGCACGTTGTTCGCAGACTTGAGACACTGTGTCGCAAGAGATTCCAATTCAAGGGGTACTTTTAATGGACAGCTGTGCCATTGATCTATTTGTGCCGCCCAATATTATTTTCTTCACTCTTCAACAACTGCCTTGATTTCGGCAATGGCGGAGATTTTGAATATTCGGACAACGCATCAATTGGCGTCAACATGGTCAATCCTAAGGGGATCGTGCGGAAAGAACATACACGAACTACCCTACTTCAGAACGAATTAGTCAAGCGACTAAAGGTCATATCGACCTCCCTCTACCAAGAAAGACAAGTCAGGAGAGAAAGCAAAAGCTGCCATGACATTTCAGAGTGCACAGCCTGTGAGACTTTCTGATACAAATCGTGTGCTACGGAGTTCTGGTAAATATACTGAGCAGAGACTCGTCCGAGAGCCGTCAAGGGACCACCATTGATACAGGCCTACACACTTTTGAGTTATCACCTGCATCGAACTTGACAAGGGCTTATGTGGTGTAGATTGCTTAGGTTCAGAAGCCAGATTTTCCAGATCACGGCCGATGTGACCGACTATATCCCAAATTGTAGTCGACACTATAACAGTCTGTCCCGGTAGTAGCTGACCTAGTCGTGCAGACCGCTCAAACAAGATCTCGAATACTATGGCTGTCGTCCAAGCCATTGGATCTCGACGTGAAGGAGTTCTTTCCTCGAATGTTCCTTTGAAGCTATATTTCCTCGCAGCTTGCAAGAATTCGAAAAAGATCAGTGGGGAATGAGCGTAACATCGCACAGACTGCAGATGCCATATTCAAAGCCAGAATGATGTTCCAAGCCGTGAGACTCCCAGCGAGTTTACTCTGGCTATGGGCTCAACCCCAATCATTCACTGAATAAACTGAGGTTTCATACATTAGTATCGCTTCTGTGTCTAGGCTTTGAGTAGGAACCCTGCTGATGCAATAAGTCAAAAATTCTAACAGCGAAATCTGGTTGATTCTGCGGAACGATCTCTTGTTCTAAAGCTACCAATTTGATCATGATTGCTACACTTCTCGAAACAAATTGAACACTCATGCAGAAAACGCCGGCATACAATGCATCTGTAGCAACCTATGTATCTCGGCTTAGAGGCCCTAGGCAAGCTGCACTATGGAAGATGCTCCATACGATGACAGATTTGGGAGCTTCGTAGCAAGGACGTTAGCAGATGTTCAATTGAACTTGCTCAGCGATGAACTCGCTCCTCAGGGCTCAGACGTGTGTGTCTTTCACAAGCTTAAGATCAATTCACTAAATGTGAGGACTGGAGCGTGCGAAGTTGGTGTTGAGGAGAAACAAGAATCCGCATGACTTGCGAAGGAATGGGCGTCGCTGAATGCTACGCTCTTGATGATCTGCCTATGAGCCTCCCGTATCGGGGTGAGAATTTGTCATTCTTATCTCTTTAGTCTTCGTAGTTGGCTTCTCGAAACTCATCGGCTGGATTCGGGAATTAGATCCGAAATGGCGCTGAAATTTTCTGATGTTTTGTCACAACGCTTCCGAACACTCACCTTCAAGATCACTCATGGCCATAGTTCCACCCACTTGCAAATACCTCAGACCATAGGCGTCGAAGTCTAAGGCTTTCGAAGCTCAATTACCAATGTTTTCCATCGTTCCTTAATGCTGAGCAACCAGGGTGAGAGTAAGTTATTTACTTTAGTGGATCCCAAGGTGAGGCTTCCTTCAGCGGCGACAAACTATCTCCGACAACCGATAAGCAAGACCTCCTCCTCAATTCCTCAGCCTCCTCGAGACTCTCTCAACATTGACGAGAGCCAGGCATTGGCACTGCCATCAGGAAGTGAGTGCCCTCGTACGCTCGTTGCGAGGTGAACGCTCAGTGAGGCCATGCTCTTAACTCAAGATCATCTAGTGTCGCAATTTGAGTCTCCTTACGATGTTACAGCTGACGATTGGTACGATCACTGGAATGAAGAAGAGGAAGGTATACGGGAAAATCCTCACATTCCCAGATCTAAGATGAACTGCTAATGAAATTAGGTGAACGCGCAAAGAGGCTGAGACGTCTAGAGAGCTGGTACCCCAAGCCAGAAGACGTGGACACGATTGGTTATAGAGGTATGCATAAACATAACATCGAGTATACCGACAAGGATGTCCAACGCATGAGCCGATGGTTGGCCCGCGTGGCTAATCGAGATCCAGGTCAGGTTAGATCTCTCGAACTTTAGGCCTCAGATTCCAAGTGACTAATATAGTCTGCTTAGGAAAATCTACATGCGAAGCCCGAAATTGTCGTGAAGCTGCCGCCTTCTCCGCCATCGTTCGTATCGCCGCCGACGCCTGAGTCTACAGTAAAGGCTTCACCAGTGCCTGTTGACAGTGCAGCGGCTCAAAGAGTCACCACGGCTTTCGGGGACAATGTTGTCATGCTCCTAGGACCCGCTCCAAAGCTTGCAGTCGGGTATCGCGACCGTGAAACTGACAGCCGAGCTCTGTTGGACACAACAAGTTGTCTGGTCTGTGAGGAACCCTTTACTTTTGATGAGCCTCTGATGAAGACTCCTTGCTGTGGGATCGGTATCCACGAATTGTGTAATCACTACGAGTTGGAAGGTTCTGGGAAGTGCCGGGGCTGCGGCCAACAGGAGGCTGAACAGGAAGACCACTCCTTAGAAGCGTTGACAGAGGACGGTAGCTACATCCATCACTTTTGCAAGGATCCTAAGGCGGCTCCAACCTCTTCCTTGAAATCGGAAGAGTTTGGGGTGCTGGAGGAATGCGGAAGTCACCTAGTGTTGAGCGACGACACGATGAGTCAATCAGATCTGAGATCCTCTCCCAGCTCGTTTCGAGCGCAGCGGTCTTCATCTCCGAGCACCTGGCTCTCCTCTGAAAATGAGTTCCCAGCTGTGAGTTCACAGAGCGAAGCCGAGGGGCTCCATGGTGGGATAGAGTCCGATGAAGTACAAATAGAAGCCGCGATGGACGAATTAGTTCAGGCAAAGGATCATTTTTTGCAGGCTTGGCTGAAAAAGAAAGGGGAAGTTCGTGAGGAAGACAGGATCAAGATTGTTCAGGAAATAGTCTTCAGCTCGGGAGGTAAGTGACAGAATTTGTTCTTTAGTCCACGGCTGTTATGCTAACTGGTATCAAGTCTCCATACCTTCCACACGCTCTCATCACCAACCAATTGCACTCAACAGCCCAACAAATCTGGATGTGGATCCTTTGATTGTCCTCTCTACAGAGGAAGCAAATTATTTTACCCAGTCGATACCGTCCAGGGATGACGAATGTGAATCATGTGGCCTCTTACAGGATAAAATCCGAAGCGCCATTGGATCTCTATGCGATTAGTCAAAACGAATATGTCACAGACACAATCCCTAAGAAAATATGGGATAGAATCTAGCATTCTAGATAAAAGCCACGATATGAGACACTTATGCATGTGTCAGAAGATGCCTCAGGAGAAAAGCTGAAAATGTTGACGGGTGATGTAAGGATGAGAAAGGTAAGTCTTACTCTTGTCAGGGGGGAACCACTCAAGCTTACAGCCGTAAGGTGAACTGGCTACATGGTTAGAATTCATATGCGAAATCGCTTATCCGGGATAGTTCAACCCAAACAGTGCGTGGGCTATGGTCAGGAGGAAGGTGCGGCGCAGACGAATCAGCCCAGAACACGATAGGCTTGATCCGTGGCTCAAGAACCCTCATGTCCTGAACAGACCGCTTGATCTAAGTCTTACTGCTCAGGGCAATGTGTAATTATCCCCTCTGGAAGGTAGCATGGCTAAATTGAGGAATTCCATGTCAGAACGCGGCGAATGTTCATTACTGTCGCCTCAACTTCATGTCGCTAGATCCAGAGCGCATTCCGTGTTATGTAGCTCGATATAGAAGCTATGAAAGCGAATTTTCGATAGACTGCTCCTACAATCACTACGTCTTCTTTCTAACACACTACGCCCATTCTCCGCATCTTCATGCTTTCGCTACGAATCGTGATATTTCACGAGCTGCACTATTGAAGCTCTGTGCAAGCTCTGTAAAATCTGGCTGAAGAGGCGTAGGGCGTGCATCCATTATGTCAATGCTTGAAAAGTGTTCGTGGCGAAACAATGTTGTGTAAGTGGATGTACGAGGGTCGGTCAAACAAGTCGTGGCCGATGTTCCAACTTCAAGATTTCGACTTGCGCGGGGTCTCACCAATGGCACCAAGCCCCAAAAAGTTCGAAATAATTCTGGGGCAATCCCAGACTTCTCAAATAGATTACTTAAAAGTTTGAAGAAAATGAGAAGTGTTGCGGTAGACTTATTTGACTGTGCAAACATCAAGGTCTTTTCGCCCTACCGGCCACGACTTATTTGACTGACCCTCGGTAGATTAGAAGGTGGGTGGGAGGCACCCGGGACTATCCCTTTCCTTGAGTCGGGATGGCCAACGCTAACTTTAGCGTACCCGGGGTCATCCTGAAGTTGCAATTTGTCCACTCAATGATCTACAGATAACTGAGAATGCTGCCAAGAGCTGAGTAGATCAATCAGATAAGAAAGATGCCCTCGGATACGCTAAAGCTTAGCATTGGCCATCCCGACTCAAGGAAAGGGATAGAAGTACTGCCAAGCCACTAAGTAAGGTGGGGAGTCGGGAGCGGTCTCCTGGACGACCGCGCATCAAGCTCGAGACCTCGTAAGAGAGTTGGCCCAGACTCCACGGAAGATTTGCGAAGAGGCTCAGCCGAAGCATGACAAACCTTCTACTTCCTACCATGTTCAACTACTATACGGGTAGATTTCAAGATCCCACTAGTATTGCCGTGTGCTTCATCGTTTCTCAGATCTTTCTCACTCCCATTTCCACCGAAATAAGACATACCACCAGTACCGGCGCGTACATGATGATAGGTCTGGTTGCTGGGTCTCACGCTATAGGAGTCTTTCCACTGGTCACCGTCCTCGAGTCCGACGGCGCTGTCGCTGAGCCTCCTCATATATGTTCGCTCTTTCGTCGCCGATTGTGCTTTAGGGGTATTCTTAGATCCACCACGGCTATGGCCCATTAGGCTGGGGAAAAATCGGTCGAAGAAGGGCTTGAAGGTTGGGAGGCAAGCGCAAACGACCCCGATATTGCATTCTATCGCTGACCAAACAGCGCCGCCGTAATTATCGTCTGCAAATTAGCTATAACAGGACCTTAGTTTGAAGAGTAGCAGGTACACACAAGAAGGGTCCGGGGTGTTCTGTGCCACCTTCAGGAAGTTGAGTCTGACCATGCCAGTGATGACGACAAAACCACCCACAGCAAACACGCCCATCAGAGCAATCTTCTGCCTCTGAGGAACTTGGAGCTGATACAGCATTCTCATCGGCAGGACGTATATAAGCGCATCTTGGAAAATATCAAGTCCAGCGTTCGCGTAGAAGAGAGCATTGACGTTAATGCAATGTCCTTCAACCTTTCCCGTAGTATCCCATGCTTTGTGTACGGGGATACATTGAAAGACACTTGCGGAAATAGTAGCAACGCAGCTCACCAAAACAAATGTCATGACTGCCCAGACGCAATTACGAAACGTTCCTTGAACAGCAAGACGGAGATACAAGGTCAGGATCGCAACTTTGGTTACCGCTACACAGATGTAGTAAATCAGCTCGCCGAAGTAGTATAGCTTTGATCCATATCAGCACTTAGACTAATAAATAGGAGCCTGGTCTTCAATACTGACCTCGAGAGACGCGCTGAAGTCAGTACTCTGATTCAGATCATATATGTGCCGACCGAGGCCGAACTTCGTTTCTGATGGAACATTTTTAGTCACGGTTTCAAGCATTTTACGCTACTGGCCGTGATCCTAATCAAGCATTCGGCCAAAATGGGTTGTATCGCACGATCTCAGGATTGAGCGTACTCACGATTGATGGGATCCAAATCAAAGGCGACGGCTAGTACCCAGGCCACTAGGATACACCAATCATCAGCCCCAAAGCGCCCTTTCACGAGCTTCCATCGAATCCAAAATCTGGCGGCAGCGACAAGCGTCACGAGGACCATCATAGCAGAACAGATCCCTAGTATTTTAGGAACCAAAGAATCATGAGGCAAGTCAGGATCTGTCGCAGCGTTTGGTGGAAAGGGAGACGACATGTTGACTCGGAGCACGAGATTCGTCGATGACACGCAACGTATGAAAGAGGTAGACTGGAGAGGAAAAAGTGAGGACGTGGACACCAAAACCAGCTAAACAGTCCCAGAATTCCACAAAACACCAGAGTCACGTCATGTTGAGAATTGAGCATAGAGGGAAGGCAAAATTGACTAGGCGAATGTCCAAGACCCTAGGAGTGGTCATCCTGCGATCGCTTTTGAAGCATGGTAGCACAATTCGCCAAGGGATTCCACATGTCAATACGATGATCAGCAAGATGATACAACTATGCAGGACTGCATTTGCATTTCCAGCTGCTGGGCCCTAAATCTACCGCGAAATGGCTTCTTTCCCAAAAACACTCATTTGTAAAGTATGCATACTGGTTGTGGTGTGAGGCATTTGTGGGCGTATCAGGTGCCCAGCCAGCAAGATCCTGCAATCCTTCCGACATGCATCAAAGATCCTTGTCGTAAATTCAGCCGCTGGGCTTTGACTTTGCCGCGATAGGGCATATTTCCTAAATGCGAACAAGAGTTATCTGTTGGTGAGGGATTGGTGGAAGGCAGATTCAGGTAAATGCGATGATCGAGTACAGTCTACGCTGCAAGCTGATGAGATGGATTCCCCTTCTCGGTTGAGATCACACGCTAAGGGAATCCAGAGGGTTGGGACGATGCGATTTCGGCTACTAAATTCAAAATCTGAGTGTTTCACTGCCTGTGCCACAAGAACAGCTGCAGCTGCGAGAAATGTTGTCACTATGTGCAAAGAACGTTGCATTGGGCTGGAGCGCTCAGCCGCACTATCGTTCTGGATCTGGACCCTGCAGCGAGCTTGTAATCGAACACCCGTAGGTGGGGTAAACCGCTTCTCCTATGCATGGACTACTCCAATACCATCTCGTTTAAGGAACAGGTCGGGGATACCGAGAACCATTACTCTTGTAAAAGCGGCGAACCTAGGTATGCTTGTGAAACACACGAAACAAAGTCCAAACAATCAGACCGACACACAACGACACACATGTGTGGTGATTCCATCTCGATGAGCCTGTAGTCTTAGTCGAGCTGGCAAGCTACACTTGGAGTCCCATTTTCCAGGCTGGAAGCTCAGCAGACGTCTCAACCGAGCTTCATACAGACGTGGGAAAAACTTCGTTGCTCAAGCCTGCCATACGCAACCACAATGCCGATCAGTTTCCAGCTCTCACCCACCGAGGATGGGATCCGTAAGGCCGCCGCTGCGTTCGCTGCTGGCCCTCTTCAGCAGGCAAAAAAGACTTATATGAAGTATCAGCATCACCATGAGAGATTTCAATCCACGCGGCCTATCTACCACCAAGCCGTGGCAGGAGGCTTGATCAAAGGCCAAATCCCTCCTCATCTGGGAGGTACCGGCGGTAGTTTGGTTGAGGCGGTGATTCTGGTGGAAGAGATGTACAGTGTAGAGCCTGCCACGTCGCTGACTATCTTCTCCACTGGACTGGGCTTGACCCCAATGAATCTTGCGGCGAAGCCCGAGCACAAGGAATTTCTGGAGCCATTTCTGAGCGGGGTGGGAGATCCCCTAGCGAGTATGGTTTTCTCTGAGCCTGGTGGAGTTGCAAATTATTTGGAAAAGGGGGCTCCGGGGTTGGTAACGACTGCGCAACTCGAAGGAGACGAGTGGGTTCTTAATGGGGAGAAGGTAAGATTAATACGTGAACCAACACCTCATCTCACATGAAGTCAAACCCGTCTTTTCCTATGCATGGCTGACAAGAAAACAACAGATATGGGCAACTAATAGCGCTGGCTGGGATTTTGAAGGCGCAGATCTCCAATGTGTCGTTTGCCGTACGACAAATCCTGCCTCCGACGAGCCGGCCGACGCAATCATGATCGTCCTAGTCACCATAGCCGATATCAAGCGTAACGATCCTGGTGCCTTCAAAGTTCTCCGCCACGTCTCGACCGCCGGCCACACCGCCTGCTCAGGCCCCCATATCAAGTACACCAACCTCAGGGTCCCGAAGAAAAACGTCCTCTGCTCACCAGGGCACGGCGCACCCATCGTCTCCGCCGCTTTCGACTGCACAGCCGTGCTGGTGGGTGCCATGAGTGTCGGCATCATGCGCGCTGCTTTCGATGCCGCGCTGGCCTTTGCCAAAAGCGATAATAGACGAGGAGCATCGCAGTTGCTGGAAAGACAGGCGGTGGCGGACTTACTGAGCGGTATCAAGATGAAGGCGGAGGCTTGCAGGGCCTTGACGTGGAAAGCCGCATTTGGCCTTGAGAATGGGCCCGGCGACTATAATGCTCGGCGGGAGACGGCTTTGGCGACGAAAATCTACTGTTCGGACGAGTGTACCAAGGCGGTCACGGAGGCGATCAATGTGGTTGGAATGTAAGCTTTCCATGCATCTAAAATCCTTCTATGGGCGAGTATTGAGATGCTGAATTTCTGTAAACCAGAACCGCATATGATGCCGACCAGCCATTCGCGGACTTGCTGAATACGGCGATGGTACTACCGATTTTTGATGGGGGGAATGTTGGGATCAGACGGAGACACATGCAAGAGTTGATGCTGTCGAAGGATTATGATGCCTGGGCCTCGAGCTATGGACCCTCAGACCGTGGTCTTGTGAATGGTACGACTGATGAAATTTAGTAGGTTATTCGTTGTGTGTAGGACTTTTTCGAACAGGTGAAACGGTTGCCACGACAAAAGACGCTGACGTTTTCTGGTTTCTGTTGCCGGTAAATGGTCTACAATGTTGCGCACTGTACGTGAGGAAATGTTCACCGTCATATTGACACACTTGTAATGTCATTGCTCACAGCTAAGCTTGATCTCAAACTTTAAAAGCCCCCTTCGCCTTTTCTATTGAAATTCAAGAGATCAAACTCCGGGGTTGCAAAATAGATATGACGGCCAGGCCTATTTTGGATGAGCCCCTAATTGCGTACGACGTTCTTGATCCCATCATGAGGTCTAGGAAAAAAGTGAAGTGATGGAGCGACGAGCCACTGTTCGTCTTCATGCGTCTCCTAAATGGGTCTAGCTGTGCCATTTGAATTAGCCCCCGAGTCAGGGTATTGCTGATCCTAAGCTCCAGTAAGATAGTTTGGATTATCACTAAGATCTGAGGGCGCTAGCCTCTTTCATCGCTTGTGATTTAGATCAATCAATTGGTCTGTGTAGCAACATTCATCAATTTCCGAACGCACATTGCTACCAGCTACGCTTCCAAACATTCTCTCCTACAACTTCCCCCTTTTCGCTCCCACAAACGGACGATTCATCCCCCCTCACCACCCGCACTTCATCTCAAATTCCCAGCCATCCCCGACCCCCTTCTTCTGCTCCCACAGCTCCCAAAACTTCCCCGCAATATTCCCCGGATTATTCACCTTCTCCTCCATCCCCACAACTCCCCCAACCGTCACCATCGCCACATGCACCAGACCCTCGTTCTCCGCCGCGAGCAACTTACACAGGCTAGCTTGTGCCGCCTTGGCCATCGACAAACTGAACACTGGGGCGAACGGCTGGTGTACGATGGCGCCGCTCGTCACGAATAGGCTCGGATGCGCGCCGGAGGGGTCTTTTTCGGCGAGTCCACGTAGGTGCGGGAGTAGGACTGCGGCGGTGGTGTAGAGGCCGAGGTTCGGGATCTTGAAGTCCTCGAGAATGTCGGAGGGGGCGTAGGCGGGGAAGGTACCGTAATTGATGCGGGCGGCGTTGTAGAGGACGACTTCTGGGGGGCCGAGATCAGAGACGGCGGTGGTGAGGGCCGAGGTGAGGGCTGAGGCGTCCGTCACGTCGGCAGGATAGGTTTTGACAGTCGTGCTGGGCGCGGCGTCGGTGATGAAGGTGGTGGAGTTGGAGAGGTTGGCAGGGGAGCGAGCGATGAGGGCGACGGAGGTGAAGGTTTGGAGGGCGAAGTGGCGGGCGGTGTGGGCGCCGATCATGGGACCGGTACCGATGATGAAGATGGTATTGGGCATCGTGAGGGAAAAGGTTGAGGGTTGTGGGCTGGGGAATGTGAGGTTGCGTTGATGGATTTGGATGAGATGTTGGCAGTATAAAAGCTTGGGAATGGATCCTCATCGCCGCTTTACTCCCAGTACTCTTGCCGCATAAGTACATGTGCAAAGTGCATGGCACCATGCGCATGCATATGCAATGTCGATAATGCGGTGGCGGTTGTAGACCTGGCAGATTCTACCTGCGCCGTCTCAAGATGGAATTGCCTCACCTCACACCATTTGGTAGTCATGGTATGATATTGATGCAGCCGAATTCGAAAGGACAAAGTAAGACCCTGTTGCCTGGTGGTTCGCGAACGCCTCGGCACATACATACTCAGGCTGAAAATCTCCTAATCCCCGAGAGTTGAAATTGGGTGCGGGACGGAGCACTGAAGGATCTTTCAGCCGATGTCGCCTCCTCCTAGCCGTCTGTGGGCGGTGCCCCAAGGGGTAGAGGGACGACCTCCAATCATGTCACTTGCTACTAGAACCATCTGGAGAACGGATTTGATGTTCGAGTCGAAGTACTGGAAGTGGTTCATGGTAATTTGGGTGGTCTGTAGCACTGTCCATACTCAAGGCTACGGCAAAACGGAATCAATTTTCGTAACCTCATGCAGGGCTCAAGACCTGCACTGTAGATTGTTGGGCAGTAGCGCTCGCCGCGAAGCTGTTGTCGTAAAAGTTTTGAAGAACAAACAGCATGGCCCATTTCCATGAGACATAGCCTCATGAAAGGCATTGACGAAACGGAGCTAATGACAGTGAGGACTTCAGCTGGAGAAGAGACGTGCCCAATCAGCTGTGGCGATTCGTCTGTTGATCTCTATGGATCCTACCCCCTCAATAAAGGGCGTAGTCCCATTGCAGCTCTCTAGATATGACAAACTTGCCACGCTAGCAGGATGGCTTACGGCGATCTGATGATGTGAGATATCTTGTGGCACAGCAGATCACGCGGTCTCGTGTTTGAAGTCGTGCCCACTCTGGTAATCCGCGCTGTCGAATCTCTTGCATTCTTAGTGGGCTTCTCTAGATCTCTGTCCGTTATGGCAGGAGGATCCCAGGATTTGTCACGGCCATAAAATGTCCTTTAAGCTCCATCGACTCACCCAGATTGTGTCTCCTTGGCCTATTCACTCTTCAGTATGTTTCTTAGCGTCGAGTCACAAGCTCCCTTTTGGTTGCTCGCGTTCCTAGGTCTGGTAAGATACTCATCTATGAATAGTGGTTTTTGGAGTGCTCTCAGTGACATTTCAAAGGCTGGTTTGTTCGCTTCGAGTCAATTTGTATATTTGTGTTTGTTCCACCCTTTAGCCCATTTTCCAGGACCGCTGCTAGCTAAAGCAGGCGACGTGCGTACAATGTCCTAATTTGATGTGTGGCGTGACTTAAGGCTGTCGACAGGGATACTGGTACTACGCACTCCTGTCTGGTCGTGGTCATTGGATGAACCATGGCTGGCATATTAGATATGGTCAGTCTTTTCAGGAGGTACACCTTACTGTCTACGCTCGCTGAGACTTTTCTTTTTAGGCTCCATCGTCCGCATCGCGCCCAACCATCTCAGCTTCAATGACCACTTGGCTCAAAAGACCATTTATGGCTTTGGCACAAAACAAGCCTCATCTATGGCAAGGATCCTCGCTTTTTCACGCCGGAAGTCGATCATTCTATGAACATCATCAATGAATGCGATAAGGAAGAGCACTCCCGAATGAGGAGAATGCTCAGTTCGGCTTTCAGCATCTCTAACCTTTTGAGCAATGAAGACGTCTTAATTAGGCGGACCGATGAGTTCTTGCGTGACATTGGCGGCGTCGATGTCGAGGATGGCAAGAGAGGTATGAACATCGTCAGGAAATTTAATTATGTGACATTTAATATCATGGGCGAAATGTCCTTTGGGGATTCCTGGGAAAGGCGGTTGAAGGAGCAGTCAGGTCAGTCTACCAGAGTCCTCTGTGTGCTTACTCCAGATGACTCTCTTTGTAGAACATCGCTATCACTGGGCGGACGTAATCGTCAAATCAACGTACATGAACGACGTCATGCGGGCTGTAGTGTGCATTCCCGGCCTTTTCACTGTTCTCGAAATGTTCCCGCCCGCCCACAGCAAAAGGACTCTTTATCAGCATGCTGCGTACGCGACAGAACACACTGAAGCGTGAGTCCTTAAATCGAGTCCCTAGGTCAGATATTGATCCGATCATTTGATTAGTCGCCTTAAACTGCACACTGAACGGAAGGACTTCACCTATCATATTTTGAACTCCAAAGGACCTGCGGCAACGACCAAGGAGATCGCATCCCATTACAATGTCATCATGATGGCCGGAGCTGTCACGACTGCAACTTTCCTGTCCGGCACGCTCTACTATCTTGGCCAAAACCGACGAGCATTGGAATCGCTGCAAAATGAAATCCGAAGCACGTTCCCGTGTATAGAGGCCATCAATAGCAGAGATCTACTCGAATGTGTCTATCTCAATGCCGTGGTTGAAGAGGGACTCAGAATTTATCCCCCAGCTGGTGCTGCGCACTTGAGTCGGATCGTTCCAAAAGGAGGGTGTGAGATCTCGGGCAGGTTTATTCCGGAAAATGTAGGTTGCAGACTCTTCAACTCTTCTTCCGCTCTTGCAGCATCACTTCCACTATTTTTCTGGGCTCTTACGACGGCCCTTCAGACCCGTGTATCCGTCCACCCTTGGTCAGTACTGCGCGACCCCACCAACTTTCACGCCCCCGAACGTTTCATTCCTGAACGCTGGATCGCGAGCACATCAGAGGGCCAGCGAGGCGACAGACTTGACAGAAGTTTGCCGTTCTCTTATGGACCCAGGGGATGTTTAGGCAGAAAGTAAGTAGTATCATACGTATCTTTACACACCCAATACCTTCCGAGCGTGGGAATCTGCTTGCTTACGAGTCACAATCCCGTAGTCTTGCCCATCTCGAAATGCGTATGGTCCTTGCGAAACTGTTCTGGAAGTACGACTTGCAATGGACAAATACCGAAGAGATAGATTGGGAGAGAGACACGAAAGGATACACGTTATGGGAGAAACCTGAGCTTAGGTGTGTATTGCAAGAAAGAGCTTCAATGACGCCTTCATCGTGTTGTAGACGATAGCTTTAGTCGGTGTTTTCACACCTCCCCACTGACGGTCGGAACATACTTACATACACGTGACCGCACTCCTCGTACTGGTCCAATATCTACCAATTCTCATTTCCACTGACAAACATCTCTTGACTGGTCTTGACATATCGGGAGTGGCTGGCGGTAGGTCCTAAAGAGTAGAAATAATTGAGTTTCAATGATAATACGACCTCCAATGAGCGCAAACTGGAAGCATAGCGTTCCGAGCACTCCTGTATATTATGTGCCTAGAACATCCCATTTCGTACGGTTGTCAACTTTTTCTACAAATTAAGATTGCTGGGGTTGCAGAGATAGCGTAAACCGTACTCAGTACAAGATATCCTCGCAGAAACTGTGAAATGGAACATACGGGAAGCTAGAAGGTCATACAAATAGATCGATACACATCATCGTTAGGGTAGCTATCACTTCCAAGCTGAGGCGGGTGATACTTCCGTAGTAAGTCCCGTATGGAGAAGGGGAAGAAGACCTCCATTCTCAATTAGGGTTTGCTCTTCTAAGACTTCACATTTCAAAGATGAAAAGTATTTCTCGTGAAGATAGATGATAATGGGAGGAGGTCCGTCTAAATTTAAGAGCTTAGAATAAATCATTGGCGACTGTGAACTGTGCCGATACCAATGGAACACCAGCCTGCGACATTTTTGACTGAATGAGAACGCCCTCGAAGTCGATTCTGTTTGATGTAGAAATTAGTAGGTTGTGGTGGTCTTCGTTTGCCTTAGGTGGAGGGAGAAGCTGTCTTGGCAGTCTAACCGAAATTGGGAAGGTGCATCCGGTACTTGTCTTGAATGCCTCCATGAGCTGTGGATGAGCAGTCCGGAAGGCTTTCTATATCTACCTACCTCTTTCTGACGTGACGAACCCGCTGGGTCGCCTGGCTGCCTTTTCTCTGATACCTGCGGGGTCCTTTGCAAGGTTGTTCAAGCTGAGCGTTCTTAGGTCCTGCGTGGACGGGATTCGACCTTTGCCTCCACCATGGCGGTCCCCAAGAATTCCCTCTTCCGCTCGGCGGATATGTCTCTGACGCAGCTCTACATTTCGAATGAGATTGGTCGAGACGTCGTCAGCGCTTTGGGAGAAGTGGGCGAGGTACAATTTCGTGACGTATGTATCAGTCTCAATTTGGTCCTAGGCCCCAGCAGGATCTTGTGGACAGACTGCTGCGAATCGATCTTATATCTCTTTTTTTCGTTGACTAATGGTCTTTCTCTATAGCTCAATTCAGAGACAACGGCTTTCCAACGAACTTTCACGCAAGAGATTCGAAGGCTCGACAACGTGGAGAGACAACTTCGTAAGACCAGTCTGGCACACCAAGAAGATAGCCCAACTGATGAAGTGAAGGGTATTTTCAATCGCAAATAGACAAAGAGTCGATACCCACAAGACCCCGGCATGAATTTGCCAATGTCCTAGCCGCCCCCTCAGCCTCTGAGATCGATGAACTCGCAGATAAAAGTGAAAGCTTGGAGCAGCGGGTAGCATCCCTCAATGACAGCTATGAGACATTGAGGAAACGGGAAGTGGAGCTCACAGAATGGAGATGGGTTCTGACAGAAGCGGGTGGCTTCTTCGATAGGGTAGGTCAACGTTCGAAAATGTCTTCGAGGCTTTCACTCAGGCTGATAGGCATTTAAGGCCCATGGGAATGTCGAAGAGATCCGGCAATCGACAGATAATGACGAAGCTCCTCTATTACAAGACGTTGAGCAGCAAGCAAGAGGCCAGAATGGAGATGCCTCCGGGCAACACTCACTCTCGGTTATGAATATTGGCTTCGTCGCTGGGGTGATACCGCGAGGACGTATTGCAGCTTTCGAACGAATCTTGTGGCGAACACTACGAGGCAATCTCTACATGAATCAATCTGAAATCCCGAAGCCTATCATCGATCCAACAAACAACGAGGAGGTTCACAAGAATGTTTTCGTCATCTTCGCACATGGCAAGGAGGTCATTGCCAAGATCCGCAAGATCTCGGAATCTCTTGGTGCCGATTTGTACAGCGTGGACGAGAACAGTGAACTACGAAGGGAACAGGTCCATGAAGTCAACACTCGGCTGAGCGATTTGGCCAGTGTCCTTCGCAACACCAAGAATACTCTTGATGCGGAGCTGACCCAAATTGCGAGAAGTCTGTCAGCATGGATGGTCATCATCAAGAAAGAGAAGGCAGTCTATCAGACATTGAATCGTTGCTCCTACGACCAAGCACGAAAAACGCTTATCGCCGAAGCTTGGGTTCCCACCAATTCTTTATCCCTCATCCGGTCAACATTACAAGACGTAAATGATCGAGCTGGCCTGTCAATTCCCACGATAGTCAATCAGATCAAGACCTCGAAGACGCCGCCTACTTACAACGTCAAGAACAAGTTTACGGAAGCCTTTCAGACAATCATTGATGCTTATGGAACCGCAAAATACACCGAAGTCAACCCAGGTCTGCCCACTATCGTCACATTCCCCTTCTTATTCGCTGTCATGTTCGGAGATTTTGGCCATGGTACGATCATGTTCTGCGCTGCTCTCGCCATGATCTACTTCGAGAATTCAATGTCCAAGTCGAAATTGAACGAATTGGTCGCTATGGCCTTCTACGGACGTTATATCATGCTCATGATGGGTATGTTCTCGATATACACTGGTCTCATCTACAACGACGCTTTCTCCAAGGCCTTGACATTGTTCCCAAGTCAATGGGAGTGGCCAGATGACTTTACAGCCGGGGATAATGTGAGAGCAGAGGTAAAAAAGAATTACAGGTATCCTTTTGGATTAGACTGGGGCTGGCATTCGGCGGACAATGATCTCCTCTTCTCTAATAGCTACAAGATGAAGCTAAGCATATTGATGGGCTGGGCCCACGTACGTGCTATCTGGATGACGCTTTGCGATGATTATTGCTAACGGTCGCAGATGACATACTCTCTCTGCCTGTCCTTCATCAATGCCCGCCACTTCAAATCACCCATCGACATTTGGGGTAACTTCGTTCCTGGCATGGTCTTCTTTCAGTCGATATTCGGCTATCTCGTCTTTACCATTATCTACAAATGGTGCGTAGACTGGTACGCGATCGGCGCATCGCCTCCAGGGTTGCTGAACATGTTGATCTATATGTTCCTTCAGCCCGGCACAGTAGCCGGGGGGGAAGAGCTATATCGTGGACAAGCAGTGGTCCAAGTGATCTTATTACTGATCGCAGTGGCTTGTGTGCCTGTTTTACTTCTCCTTAAGCCGCTCTACCTGCGGTATGAGCACAATAAGGCTCGTGCAATGGGATATCGAGGTATTGGCGAGACCTCGAGATTCAGTGCGCTTGATGCAGATGACGAGGATGGACACGCCATGAACGGTGGAAGAGACAGCATGGGGTCAGACAATGAAGCCAACGCTATGATCACCGAGGATATCGGCAACGAGGAGCACGAAGAATTCGAGTTCTCTGAAGTCATGATCCACCAGACGATCCATACCATCGAATTCTGTTTGAACTGCGTCTCCCATACGGCGTCATACCTCCGGCTGTGGGCTCTGTCACTTGCGCATCAGCAACTTTCCGTCGTTCTCTGGAACATGACCATCGGGATCGCATTCAGTACTACTGGAGCTCTTGGCGTCATCATGGTGGTGGTATTCTTCTATGTCTGGTTCTTCTTGACCCTCGCCATCCTTTGCGTTATGGAAGGGACCAGCGCCATGCTGCACAGCCTGCGTCTACATTGGGTGGAGGCTATGAGTAAGCATTTCATCGGAGATGGGATTCCGTTTGAACCGTTCAGCTTCAAGCTTGTGTTGGAGGAAATGGACGAGGAGGGTTAGAATCTATGTTCTCTTAATGCTTGTAGATTATGTTCATCACACATTGAACAACTTTTGATTGGATATGACGTTGCGCTACGTTCATGTGAACACCAGAAGTGTTGAGAGAGGTCTACTGACGAGAGATGCAAAGGAGTTCCTCTGCCGCATCATCAATAAACAAAAGGTAGGAGCACAAATGAAAGACAAAAAGATGTTCGGACTGCAATTTTACAATCCTAATCATCCCCAGGTCGAAACTCGAAAGTCTCAACCCAGAATCGAACCCGGAACCCCGGGATGTTGCTCAATAATAGGGAGTGATTGATGGTATCATTCACCATTGATACAGCAAGACGCTAACCTCAGGTCAACCCAGGGGATGATGCAGCGAAGATATTGTCTTGGTCAATTACGAATGATAGCTTGTCTACCACTACGCCAGTAGGGCCATTACCGATTGATTTGTCCATGTTGTAATAATATATATTCTTAAAATCATCTCCTTCCAAGCTGCATGCAGGCACTCTGCAAAGCACAACCACGCATTGCGACACAACAAGGCTCCTTACCAAGAAACTCTTGCCGAGAGATCGAATGAGATTAGTCTAATCTACGATTATATAGCTGGCCGTTTAGCATTATCTTGTAGTTCGCGAGAGTTATACTAAGTGCAGAAATCAGGTGTCTGGATATCAAAAACCGTGATGAGGCTCCACTTTTTCTGTGCTGTGACGATCGGTTCCCCACGGGGTTCGCCAGTCAATATGCAAGTCATACTGCGCAACAATCAACGGCTTCGCTAGTTGTAGGCTCATAAGCCATTCTCAGTCAGCCGAATCGACCATTATCTTAAAGCAGGGAGATTACAGTACTACAGGTCTACCGCCGTATCCGGAAGGCTAGGTACTGCCGAGTCAGCGAAATATAAGACCTCGAGCAACACGGCCGCACCTACAGTCACAAGGCTAGCATTGCTGAAGGAGACAGTGACGGACGATACCTTTCTCACCCCCACTCTAAACAAGGCTGTACAAACGTCTCTTACGACTCCGCATCACACGAGCGGATTTTCTACGTCTAGCCCGCAGCAGTCGCTGAGCACGCCGAACCTGGGATGCCACGGCTCACCCTACCTTGATTCCCTCGTTCCTGAGTGAAAGCAGTGTCTAGTTACCATCATGGCCAAGAAAAAAGAGCTCGTTCCGATGGTGAACTGGGTATACGACTTGATACTATGGGCAATGTCAGTCTTGGTGGACCTTTTCTTTCGAGAGGTACATCCACGGGGATCATGGAAAGTGCCCAGGAGAGGCCCGGTCATCTTTGTGGCCGCTCCTCATGCAAATCAGGTGAGTGGGTTTGGACAAATCACGATCCCCATTGCCCATGCTGACCGGCGTAGTTCGTGGATCCTCTCATGCTGATGCGAGTCATCAAGATGGAAGCGGGCCGGCGCATTGCCTGGCTCATCGCGGAAAAGTCTATGCGGAGGAAGTTCATTGGGGGCATGGCAAGCGCAGCTGGTGCGGTGTCGGTTGGAAGGGCTTTGGATAGCACAAAAGCTGGCACAGGGAAGATATACCTGCCAGATCCGACGAACGAGCCAATGCTGGTCCGAGGGGTGGGAACGCAGTTTGAGAAGGAATGTCAAGTTGGAGGACTACTAGTACTACCCTCTGTCAACGGTACCGCAGCCAACTCGGAAATACTGGAGATTCACAACAATGAAGAGATCCGGTTGAAGAAAGATTTCAAGGGCGATGTTGCTATAGGGCAGCTGACAGGGAGAAGGGAGGAGAACGGCGATGTTCACTTGGAAAATGGTGTAGCCAATGACCCCCCCGATTTCCAAGGGACTAGATACAAAACTGCTCCGAAGGTAGATCAATCTAAAGTTTACGACGCAGTGTTCGAAAGACTGCAAGCTGGTGGATGTGTTGGTATTTTCCCTGAAGGAGGAAGTCATGACAGGACGGAACTATTGCCTCTGAAAGGTATTTGCGAATTGAAAGCTCAACTCGTGTCATGCAAACTTTTACTAATATCGATCAGCCGGTGTTGCGATCATGGCCCTCGGTTCACTAGCAGCAAGCCCAGATTCAGGCCTCAAAATCGTTCCCTGTGGCATGAATTACTTTCACGCTCACAAATTCAGGTCAAGGGCCGTCGTTGAATTTGGCCCTCCAGTTGATGTGCCTACGGAGCTTGTGGACATGTATAGAAGTGGTGAAAGGCGAGAAGCCACACGACAATTGTTAGAGACCGTATATCAGTCTTTGGTGGCTGTCACGGTGACCAGTCCTGACTACGACACCTTGATGGTGTGTATCTCTTACGTCTGACAGGAAACGCTGAAGCTAAAACACTTATAGTTGATTCAAGCTGCTCGACGTCTCTACAATCCTTCGGGCAAGAAATTGCCTTTGCCCATGATTGTAGAGCTCAACCGAAGGCTCGTAAAGGGATACACTCAGCACAAGGACGATCCTCGAATTATGAACCTCAAGAAGTCAGTCATTCAGTACAATAAGCAATTGTGGCTTCTTGGTGTTCGGGACCACCAAGTAGAGTATGCCAAGTTTTCCATCATTCAGGTTGTATTGACCCTCATCTATCGACTTGGAAAGTTGGCCGTGATGTCAATCGGAACTCTGCCCGGCTTGATACTTTTTGCACCCGTCTTCATTGCCACCAAGATTATCTCTATCAAGAAGTCTCGTGAAGCACTTGCAGCATCCACTGTCAAGTTACAAGGCCGAGACGTTATGGCGACTTGGAAATTGCTTGTCGCTATGGCTTTCGCACCCACGCTATATGCCACTTATACAGCCCTCCTTACCTGGTGGACATACAAGAACCGAGTCCAAGGTTACATGCCAAATTGGGTTCCCTTGTGGCTCGTCGTTGCGTTCGGCGTTGTCTTCTTCCCATCAATCACCTTTGCCGCCCTTCGAATTGGTGAAACAGGCATGGACATCGTCAAATCTCTCCGTCCTCTTATGCTGTCGCTGAACCCTACGTCCGCCAATACTCTTACCAAGCTCCGCGAGAAACGTGCCACCTTATCGAGGGAAGTTACAGATGTCATCAATACGTTCGGTCCCGAAATGTACCCTGATTTTGACTCTGCTCGCATCATCGCCGATCCTTTCAGAGACGGCGCTCTCCAAGAACCACGGTCCCCACGAGACCACACTCATACTCCCTCAGCAGGTCGAGACTCTGCAACACCACCAAGGACCAACACCGACGCCGCCAACGCAAGCATTGGCGGAGGGTCTTCCACACAAGGCCACCTGCCTCGAAACGAATCTTTCCACAACCTTGGAAATATTGGCCTCTTCGCCTCCAGACCACCCAGTCGGAGTCGTAGTCGAAGTAGCTCTAGTGGTGGCCTAGCTGGGTCTAGCGGCTTCCCGGTCAAAGGATTTAGCAGCATCAGCAGTAAGGAGACCTTGGACGAGGTCAGCAAAAAGATTCGAGGCGCGATGAGGGAAAGAGGCAAGGAGAGGCGGAGGAAGAGTCAGGATGGGAGCGGGAGTTGGGATTTTGCGGACAGTGGGACTGGGAGCGCAACGCCTGATAGTGTTAATGAGACGAAGAAGGAGGTATGAGGGCTCCCGGATGTGATGGTGGTGGTTGTCTTACTGTCTAGCGTGGTGTTGGGGCTTGGTATGCATGGCTTGGAGAAGTGGGTACGGGTGCATGGCTTGGAAAGGAGTTTTGACTGGTCTTGTATACATTGCAATGCCCATTGTACTATCTTACGCTTCAATCATCCGCCTATATGCGTCGTGCGCCTTCCAATGCTTTGTGCCTGATAACGCCCAAGAAGCACTCCTCTAGATCCCCAATATGTACATCCATACACCCGATATGATACCACCAGTCGAGACTATGATCCTCGCCTTGATATCTCGATCGAAAGGGTCATCTCGCCCGTATTACAGCAGTCCAGACTTGAGGCTGGTTCCGTGCCTAATTGGTCTCCAAATCCTACTTCGCAGCCCCAGACTAACGTACTCCATTTCCCTCGAGCTTTTGTGTCCCTCATTTGTCCCTCTTAAAGGGCCCCCTAATCTTCGGATACAACCGCATAAGATGGTAATTAATCGTATTCTTCTTCTGCATCTTCGGTTTCTGTTCACCACCATTGATCAGCCTCTTATCCAAATGATCAGATCCCCCTCCCTCCCATTTTTGTCCCTCTCCCAATAAACAATCACCATGCCTCAGTGTAGTAGAACGTAGAAATCCATACCGGCGCATCCATACAAGCCCTAAGCTGCTGTTCCATCTGTAAACACCCCGCCGCCGCATGCCCCGTTGATGCCCAGCATCCTAGCAGAGTCTTCTATCAGCGTCTTTTTTCTCTTTTGAGTGTAGAGGTTGGGATTGTGTATACCGAGGACGGAAGTCATGAGGCCGATGCATGGGTTTGCGCCTGGTTGGTTGGGGCGGCGGACGCGGAGTTTGGGGAGGGGGGGGAGGCGGGGGGCGGCGAGCTTGGTGGTATTGCTCTTGGGGGGCATTTTGTGGTTGTGAGAGGGGAGGAGGGGGTTATTGGGAGGGTGGCATGGTTGTTGGTTGTTGGTTGTCGGTTGTCAGAGAGCATGAGCGTAATTGAAGACTGATGGGAAGCTAGGCTCGATTTGGATGCCAAGACTGAGAGATCACCAGCTGAGTCTGATGACCTCTCGGACTTTCATCTGGGATTCTGAGAGGTTTCCCTCTTCAGCGATTCTCATCTGGGGATTCCTTCCTCAATAGTTCTCATCTGAGGAGATTGTTCCCACCATTCGGTATAGTCCTGGTCATTCATACTGTCAAAATGTTGCACATAACGTTGCATATATCAAGTTTCAGCCTTGTGATCGAAAATGCCTTCACCATTCAGCAAGGCTAGTGTGTGTAAATTTCCAGAATGATGACGGAAGTCCATGCTTATCTACCTCACGTCGATGATGGTTCAGACAAAACCAACCTTTGGGCTTCTGCGCTGGAGAAATTGAGCGAGGCAGATCGTGAGAAGATTGTCTTCGAAGGCCAGAATCAGCTCGATGTGCTGTCTCAGCTGCAGAAACTTACAGACAATGCAAAGGATCAGTGTATCAAAAAGCGATGGAGACTGACTCACAATGGCAAAACCATCGTTCTCCGCGATCTATTCAGTAAGATTACTGTATGGATTGATACTTTCAAACAGATTGGTGACAATGCCGTTCAATATGACCCTGGACATGCAGCATTACCTTGGGCTGGCATTCGCTTTCTTCTACAGGTTCGGGGTGACTGACGTCTAGATATGGAAGTCGGGCTCATAGCTTTCCAGATTGCAGTCAGTGATATAAACAAATTTGCCTTCGTCGTTGAGGGTGCTGAAAGTATTTCCCGTTTGATTGGTCGCTATGCTATCTTTGAGGAAATCTATCTACTTCAGGCATCTGACGTTAGGACTGAGCTTGAAAGCGCGCTTACTCGCTTTTACGCCTCGATCTTGTTGTACCTATCAAAGGCGAGGAGTTTCTTTGAGCAGAGCACAGCCAGTATGTTCCATTGTTGGCTCCGTTTCTGAGAAGGGACTCAACGAAATGCAGCACGCGTACTCAAAGGGGTGGCAATCGCTCAAGATGCATTCGAGAAATTGTCCGAAGGCATCGCCGCTGAGCAATCTAATGTGGAGAAATTCGCTGCTCTAGTGGACGCAGAGAGTGAGCGGAAGATCGAATTTGTGGAGGTTCATATAGTAATATGTCGCCCAACATAGGCCGCAATAAATTTGTGGACTCTCTTCGATTGCTTTCCATCGGCATGCCCTCAGCTTGCTGGACACGGTTTAGTCTATTGATTCCCATTAGACCAGGACAAAAAGCACGATGTCCTCTTAGAGCTTCTTCACACAATTGATGGTCCAATCACTCGGATGAGTAGCCAGCTGAATACCCTTGAAGATCATCTTGATAGTGGGTGCTCTGATGAAATGCTATGCGTTCAGAAGCTGATATCCACGGAGATTCTAAACGCATCGAAATCCTATTCTGGCTGTCCTCTCAACCTTATCAAGAACATCACGAACAAGTTTCCAAAAGTGCACTTGCCGGCACAGGGAGATGGCTTCTCGAAGATCATGTATACTTGAAATGGTACAAGGAGAGTAATTCTTCGCTACTGTGGCTTCATGGCAGAGTAGGCTCGGGAAAAAGTACACTTGCGTAAGTCAGGGTTGTAGATGAGGAAAAAATGTTCCAAGTCCCAGTCAATGACGATCTTCAGTTCCATCGCGGTTGAGGACGCTATGAAGAGGTACAAAGCTGGCCAGAGTCCTGTTCCCGCGTATTTCTATTGTTCACGTAACGCTGCCGAACCCGAACGTTCGGATCCTGCTTCCATTCTCGCCAGCATTGTTCGACAACTCTCCTGCTTGAACAATGATCTCCCTGTTCTTGCTCCCGTCATCGACTTATACGAAAGAAAAGGTCAAAGCTTCAAATCCAGTGGCCTTCGATTAGAGGAGAGCTGTAAAGTGATCATCCAACTAACGGAGTATTATCCTATGACGACCATTTTTGTCGATGCTCTTGATGAAGTGGATTCTGAGAAACGCCAAGACCTCCTTGACGCCTTTGAAGAGATATTACGGGATTCCCTTGGCTTGGTCAAAATCTTTCTTTCTAGTCGGGATGACCAGGATATCGTTTGCGCACTTGAAGAATATCCAAGCCTGTACATTGCTTCTGACAGGAATGCTGCTGATATCGAGACTTTTGTCAAGACGGAAACTGACACTTTGGTACGAAAGCGACGTTTACTCCATAAGAGCCCAGCGCAGGAGGAACTCAAAGATCTAATCATTGACAAAGTCAGCAAAGGCGCCGATGGCATGTAAGTTCACGGCGTTGAGGAAGATTCAGTTTCGTTACGCACTGACCAGGTACGCCGCCTAGGTTCCGATGGGCGAGTTTACAATTGGAACTTCTCTGCGCCGTGAAACTGGACGCTGATGTTCGGGCGACGCTAGGACGGCTTCCACCAAAGCTAGAGCAGCTATACCTCGAGATTTATGAGAAACTCATGATGTCCCAACCGAAAAACGCAGGGAAGGCCGCTATCAGTGGGGTGCTGAATTGGCTACTTTGCGCTCAAAGACAAATCAAATCTTCCGAGCTCCGCTTCGCTGTTGCCTTGAATTTGGATATATCGCTTCAAGACCTTACGAAAGAAAGAATATTAGACCTATGCCACAACTTCGTCGTTTTTGACGATGGTCTGGATATGTTCCGCTTCGCCCATCTCTCCGTAAGAGAATTCCTAGAAAAGCGGCCAGAGTATTCTCAAGCCTCGTCCCATCTCCTAGCCGCTGAAATTTGTCTATTGAAATTGATCGCTGTCTCGAAGAGTCCAGCGGCGCACTCCTACATTACGAATGAGTGTACAATGGACGTTTGTGAGAAATTAACGTCAATGACGGAGAAAAGCTCAAGGGAATTGCATGACTACGCCACACTTTTCTGGAAGACCCATTGTCAATTAGCCGGTGAAGAACAGAGAACAAGCAACGTTCACTTTGAAAAAATGCTGCGAATTTTCTTCTTCGAGAATTCCGGGGTTACCTCGCCACTAAGCACATGGGTACGGTCATATCGCCGGAATAGAAACGTAAGGCCAGGAAACGCATATATCCTAGGGAGCTCGCTTATCTCTTCGCCCAACTCTATGGTCAGATCTTATCTGCTTGCAAGTGCCTGCGGATTCTGCGATATCCTTCGTGAGTGCCTAGCTAGAAGCAAGCTAGAGGACTTTGAGAAAGATGAAGGGATCAGCCTTGCCGCACTATTCTGTCAAGGAGAGGCATTCAGGCTACTCTGGAGTTGCCAAGATCACCAAAATATTACGGAAAACACGTTGGCAAGAGCTGTGTCAACGTTGTCAGAGGAAGACATTGAGTGGCTACTAGCCCAAACTCCAAAACTTAAGATTACGGTGAGAGTCATACAGGGCGCGGCAAGCAGAGAAGACAGCAGGGTCATGAAAATTTTACTTGACCGCTTCGAGGATTTGGAGATAACCGAGGAAATGCTGACCCGCGCTTCATGGACTGGTTATCTCGAGGCATTCAATATGTTATTGACTCGTGCAGAAGGGGACGTTGTCTTTGACAAATTGCTCTTCGATGCTGTCCAGGGAGACGGATCGTCTCAAATTGTAATGATGCTTCTGGATCGCTTTGGGTACACTCATCTCACGACAGATCTACTACAACACGCAATGGAACATGGCAGCGATGATATTCTACAACTGCTACTAGATCGGAGTGATGACGCCGTAATACTGAAGGCTCTTTTCCATAGTCCCGATAGACTTTCGGGCGCTGCCTCCGATACAACACTTAGGCAATTGCTTGATCGACAGAGCGAGTTTCCCCAAGCACTGTTGCTAGCCGCAGTCAGTAAATGCTCTGCAAGTATAATGCCCTTCATACTTAAGCGTCTTGGAGAAACTGCTAAAGTAATGCTTCCTGACATGATAGTTCGTGCAGCATCAAACACTCATGACGCGCCAGGCGTATTGGATCAATTGCTCCGTCGAGCAGGGAACGTGGAAATTACAGAGGAGATGCTTATGGAGGCGGTCCATAACTACCAATTCGGTAATGAAGTAATGAAGATTTTGCTCGACGAGGACAGAGAAATGGTGATGACAGAAGAGGTACTTGAAGCGGCATTAAGGCTATTAGACTTCGATGAGACCTTGCTTCTATTACTGGAGCGAGCCAAGGCAATTGAATCCTCGGGAAGATTTTTTCAAGCGGCAGCTAGCAATAGGCGTTGTGGCGCTGAATTGGTGCAATGGATGATGGATCATACAAAGCAAGACCCTGAGATGACAAACAAACTCATTATTTGGGCGGCGGCTAATGTGGATAACGGCTTAGAAATCATGCTACTACTCGAGAACAAAATTGGAAATATCAAATACACGGATGAAGTTCTGTCAATGGTTGCATCCCATGGCGCTCCGCAGACTCTAGAATACCTACTTGATAGGCTTGATCCTACGATGATAACTGGAAATGTGATCAAAGCCGCGACTGCCAACGATATCCCAATTTCAACTCACCGAAAGGTCAAACTCCTTGTGGCGAGAGCTAGAGACCTTTCTTTTGACGACGATTTGCTCGAATCAGCGGCAAGAAACCTTGAAGACATCAACTCCTTTAAATTAATATGGAGCAGACGCCGCAGGAAAGATGTTACACAAGGTCTGGTCCAACCCGCAGCAGAGAATGAAGCTTTCAATCTCGAGATACTGAGTTTTTTACTTCACGAAGTTCATGACGAAGATCCAGACATAATTCTCGAAGAAAATGTCTTGAAAGCTCTGTCTGGCCACGCATTCTGTTTTCATGTACTTGAGGGATGCTTGATGACTGCGATGAGCAAAGGCGTCGAGGTGAAGGTTACTCAGGATATGCTTACAGCGGCAGTATCGAAAAGATTCAGGTACGACGATGGTCGACTTCTCGCACTCCTATTGAAGCACAGTACTGGAGCCGTGGTCGCGGATGATATCTTCACGTCAGCTGCTGGTTCAGGTTCTGACGAGAACCTTCGCGTGCTTTCATCGTACTGCGGGATGGACCAAACCCCACCAAAGTACATGAACATTGCCCGTCTTCGCAGAGCCATAGAATTTTGGCCCGACTTCGACAAAAACATTGACGTAGTCAAAGAGTTGATAGAACAAGGGGTCAATCCGAACATTCCCGATGAATCAGGCCATACTCCTCTATTCTATGCAGCATGTGACGGCCTGGACACAATAGTCAGACAGCTTCTCGAAGCTGGCGCGGACCCCAATCACAGGGATGAAAAGGGCCGTACACCATTATCTCGGATCAAACCATTTATCCTACTCGGGTCTGACAAAATCGCTGAGGCGCTGTTATCCGCAGGCGCAGACCCAAATTCAACAAGCAACTATGGATGGACGCCGTTGTTCTACGCTGCGAGGTACGGCCACTATGAGCTTGCGAAGACCTTATTAGCCCACGGTGTCTCGTCTCGGATCGAGGACGAAGCTGGCAATACGCCGTCCTCTGTAGCTAAGGACTACGGCAAGATTAAAATGTATAGACTGTTAGAGCGACACCAGCAATCATGACACAAGGATCGTGGGTCGAAGGGGACCCAGGAGTCAACTGAGATGGGAAGGTTCCGAGAGCAACTGCCCGCATAGGGGAAGATGTGGTTTGACTCGAGTGGATCCTGGAGCGGATCATCATGGTGGAGAGAAGCGATTTGGTAGACAGCCTCGGCTGATCGCTCACTGTTACACATAGCTAGAACGAACATAATGAACTCCTGATTGAATGCATTTGTTAGAATCATCTGATTCGAGCTAGCCATCTATCTGATATCTTGTAGAGCTACTGTACCACATAGTTAGTGCACATGGAAAGCCATAAACCTCATCTCCCCCTTATTGATTGATAGTCAGGTCCTAACAATCGCAACTTCGCGCCCAGAGAGGGATAAACGAGATGTCGTAATTGGTCTTGAATCTGCTCATTGCGGCAATTGTGCCGATTGGGTGGGGAGAATATTTTCCCGGCGAGCAGTCTCACAAACACGGAAACAGAAAGAAGTCGAAGTGTGTTGCTACTTTCGAGGAGTCCGTAACTTGCATTGAGATTTTGACTCTCTTGACGTTTCTTAGTCGAGAGCTACGTCAAGACTGGCCATGGTGCTGTTCGAGAGATAGATGAAAAGGCCGGAAAGGTTATGAAACTACCCAGTTGGTCGATTAGACGATCAGGGGATGTGCTGAGAACGTCTTACTGAAAGCGGGTTTGAAACGGGCATCTGATGACATCAAGGACGTATCGATGACAGCCTGGAGAATTGTTTGCTTTTCCAAGACGTGCTCGGTATTCTAAATTCGACAGTCGACAGTCCAATTCTGCAATGATGGTGTCCATGAGAAGCGCACCGGGTCAGGACGCGGTAGAGTCAGTGTCCCTGTCAGGGTCGTAAGCGTAATCGTTATCCCAATAATCCGACTCTTCGAAAAACTCGTATCTTTTGAAACAGACGTCGCCTGCCAAAGTCTGAACTTTTCTGTAGCCACTGGGGAAGCGTAGTTTCATCAGATCACTTGTCTCCTTTTTCATCGTCATCCACCTCGACGATACAGCAATTCTGCAGTTGACTGGCAATGCATTGTAGGACAGCCCTTAGCCAGTCCTTCCACGTCTCCATCCTCTCCTGAAAGCAAGGTGCGTTTCGATCTATATGGGCTGACAAAGGCTGTTGTGCCACGATTGACAGCTTCGTCAAGCTTGCGAGAATGGGAGACCATGGCGTATAATTCGGCGTACGACCGTAGGAGAGACCACATGGTTGTATCACGATCTGGATCTTGCGGAGTTTACGTGTGTTAACTTCCGTAAAGTGCTCTTTGAGACCACTCCATCCCTGATCCCTCTTCATGGAGACAAATCTGGAAGACGTTATCACTGTACAAAACCTCTAAAGCCTCCAATCCAATCTGTCTTGATACAAGCAGGAGGCTTATCTTTCCGTCACGGTTATCTCGATTAGAGAAGCAATATTCATTGATACATGTGTTTCTAAACTTGACAGGATTGTCGCGTACAAGGCAGTATTGATAAATGTGGCGACGGATTTCCAACGGAATATCAAGGAAGCCGGTAGGCCTTCTCGAGAGCAAGCCCAATCTCCCACTAATGGATTGCATATTTGGCAATAATTCTCAGGTGAAGGTGTTGGAACCAAAGGACGGGCATGGAATCAATCGATGCCAATGTCAGCTTTTGTACTACATACTCTACATAGACGATTGCGGAGAAACATCGGCAGCATTCGCTTTCACGTGATGTCCTCGTCATCTTATGTATCATATCAGATCTCTCATTTTCTTTCCTTTGCTTGACCTAGGATATTTGTCCTCACCATACCTAAGCATCGAAAGCAAGCAGTCCTGATGGCAGAAAAGGCCTCACAATCACCGTCCCGCACTTTTCTGGCCCTGGGGTAATGGTCGTATCGACCACACTCATCATCACACTGCCTCGTCTCTTCTGTATGAACAAAAATTCAAAGACAGCCACTGCTACATCCAGCAATGTCTGGAAAGTCATTTGATTGAGCTTTTTCGTCTCTGGATTCGTCCACGACTTCGCGCACATTGTCACGTTCTCTCCAGGCCTTCTGGTCGTGTACCAGGGATCGGGCGACAGGGGCCCGTTGCCGTGAGCCAGGATCTGCCGCTGTAATCTGGCTTGCGCGTTGAAGAGAGTGCGCTGGAGGGCTGGGCGGTCCATTTCGACTAAGGGGTGGTAGAAGAGGTCGAGGTAGATGGATTTGCCTTTGAGCTGCATGGCGAAATGTTCGTCGTCCATTTGGATTAGCTGGCTGTGAGGGGAAATTTGTCAGATCTCGACTTTCCATTCCTTGAGGATGTGGTAAGTCCTCACCCTGGTCTGGAGCCCGCAGCCGCCATCAAAGATGTGGTATTCGGGGATTGCATGGGATCGTAAATTTCTATCACTGGACGCTGTGAATCTAGTAAGTCGGAAGATGGGATTGTCAAGCACAAGGATTCGTTTTGGAATGCTAAAACCATAGATAGCGTGACGATCCATAGGTTGGGTATCATCTTGGCGGACTTTGGTAAAAGCTGACCCCAGACTGAAGCCCGCACTGGGGTCTCGGGTATGGGGTAGACAAGGCTAAAGTATCAAGGAGATATCGATTAGCCTGCGCATGGAAACCTGTATATTTCCGCCGTTTAAGCGACAGAAGCAGCACTCATTCAGTCAATATCCGTCATGCGAAAAGTCAGCGCCAAGCTGCTTCTACTTCCGAGCCTCAATTTGGAGTTCTTCAAGACTATGAGAACTTTTTAACTGTTAATTGAGGGTTTATCATGTCCAACCAGGCTAGTACACTAGGAACATGATGTAGCAGCTTCTGCAAGAAATCTTAGGAGAATGGCATGGGATTCCCTCGACCAAGGCCGGACCAAGCCTTTCAAATGACTAAAAAGGAGGGCGTCTCAAGATACCGCTGTTCCGAATTCGTACATTAATGGAATTCTCAATACATTCGGCGGGGGGTTGTCATGCTAATGGATGGTTTCTACGGGTCGATATTGACTGTATTACCTGTACTGGGGGCAACTGAAATATGCTGGCCCCAACGCCTGGGGCTTACTTCGAAGGTCAGCTTCACGGCCCTGTCAAAATGATCCATCACACTTTACTGCCTATCAAGTCCGTTCCTTCGGAGGGCCTGTGGCGCTGGACTGTTGCATGGGTAATTGTGACATGTAGACTGGGCGGGCCCGTGCAGTCCGTCAATAGGGAAGCTGATGATCCCGAATAGTCTACTACCGCACGGCACGAAAACCTCTGTGCTAGTACACTGTAATTGAGTGGTACCCGTTTCCATCCGTCTTCACGCACTGTTGTGCCTTTTCTCAAGATTAATTCGTGTAGATATGAGGGCACGACCGGCCTGCGACTGGATTGGCGCGGTTAGATGCCTACCTGACGATCTGACATATCTATTCTCCTTCGATAGATGATGATGAATGCTGCTGCTGCACGTAAATTGCTTCTGCTAATGGCCTAAGGCATCCCGCCTGCAAGTTCGTGCTTGCGTACATGAGCCATACTTTCAGCGCTACTCTCATGTGACGGATTGACGGAACAAATCGTAAGAGCTCTGTAAGGAGTCCAGTCTTGATAAACCTTAACGATGAGGTGAATGTCCATCTATTCTTCAGATGTAGCGTCGTATCAGATTTCCAGAATTATTTGCAGACAGAACGGATTATACTGCCTTGGTATCTGAGTTCAATTATGTAATGATTTCTGTTACATCAAAATCCAAGGGAATGACGAGACTTATATTACTGAATGACCCCTCCACAGCGGTCTGCTAAACGCGAATGCTGCTCAACGCATCAACGACTTTGCTCGAGAACATTTGCTGCAGCTTGGCCCCTGTCTCAACTTCCATTTCATTTTCCTCCTCATTAATGTCAAATGCGGGACGGCCTTCAAGGCACCTTCTGACGGCGCCGCAAAATGTGTTGCCGTAGTTCTCTTTCAAATCATTCAAGTACTTGTCATCGGAATTGAGCAGCTGGTCACGAACTCCTCTTCTCTGGTCGTCGCGGGCTGTCTCAGGCTTGAAACCAACAACGTCTGCGATGTTTTTCCAGTACGCAATTTCTAGCAGAACAATGCCGAGGCTATAGATGTCGAATGTTTTGCGGTACGTAACTTTGACAGATCGGTTCTGATAGTATGGATGGACGTAGAGTTGCCACGAACGATCAGCGTCCCCTCCCGTAGACGCCGTTGTCTCTCCATCTCTGTCTGGTCGTGCATATTCATATCCTGTAAGATATGGCTGGGCGATATTAATGTTCTCTTTGCTAGGGAAGAATGTTATACTATCGCTCCTGAACGCTTTATGCAACCAATTCACTGCATGGAGATACAGCATACATTTGGCAATCTTGTGGGCTAGCAGCATACGATCATCTAGGGAAGGCTTGCTATGATTGACCATAAGTTGATATAGGGAGACGGGTTCTCTTGCAATACCAGGTTTCTTAAAGACCAGACCGAAGCGATAATCATGCTCACTTTCATCGCAATCATCGCGGTCGTCAAAATAGCCCATGCAGTGAGGCGTACAGAATTCCGAAGGTTTATCAGACTGAAGGAGTGTCACTAGCTCCTGAACACGCTGAACATTCTCCCTTATTGGCCGAACCTTGCGGGCTTTACGGCTATATCTGTACTTGTATGTCTTCCACTCAATCCAGACTTGGTGTACGGTACCATCGTCGGACCTGTACCTGCCCTCACATCTGGTTCGAGTGTTCTCTGAGGCATCATCCAAGGCCGTACTGGAATATTCCAATTCCGAATGCTTCAGCTGCCTTGGTGCAGTTGCACTGTGATTTGTTGGAAGTGTGTCACCCACTGAACGGTCGTTGCTTGTGTTCAGTGTTTTGAAGTTGGCAAGCGACACCAAAAGCTGCTCACTCTGGAGTCTTTTGAGCACGCCTGGAGATGTAGTCGGTCCACGTTCTTGCAGTGTTACAGCAGCAGCCACGAGATGTTTAAGCTCGTCAACCGAGGCGCGCACCTGTACCATTTCAAGGTATGTCTTCTGAGTAGCTGCTTCAAGCGCTCGGGCCTGGTGGTCATGCATCATCTCATGCAGATGATCATTAAGCTCTGCTAGTCGTGTCAACATCTTTGTAAAGACACCACTGTCAAAGGCGACCCATTGAAGTCTCTTTGGATGCTTGAAGATATTCTTTGCCATGCTTGAGCCATGGGCGAGGTGGTTAAAACCTCGCAAGTATTTACGATCAACCACTTTCTTGTCGGGCGTCAGGGACAGATCAGAAACTTTCTCGAAAAGCTGCACATCTGTGACTTCTTCGGTAGGATCAGCACCTGCTTGTAGCTCTACGTACTTGCCATATATATCAGCCAGCTGGTCCATGGAAATGCGAACTTCCGTCAAGACAGCAACTAGAACAAGTCTATTTGCCTTCAAAATCTCAGGCAGGTCTTGGCCATCCTTGAAATCGGCGAGGCCCGCTACTACACTCCAATCAAGAAGTCGAGAGTACTCAATCTGCAATCGTGTCCTCAGATAGCTGCAGTCATTTGGCATGCCAGCGGCAGTAATGAAGTACTGATATCCTGATTGAAAGAAGAAATTGTCAGTAATCACCATACAGGTTTTTCATACAGCCTAGAAAATTCTTGAGAACCTTTGACACAGCCATCAAGTAGCTGAATTGTCAGCGACGCGGCACCTATTACCACTCCCGCCACAGCCAGGGTTTCTGCCATTATTGATCATGCAGTTTTACGTAGGTTGGACGATCGAAGCAGGGCGTAGACTGACAGGGCCACGCGCGTGGGGGCGAAGGTTGAGAAGGCAAGCAGGGCGGATCTGAGTACGATATCTGAGTACGATATCTGGGCTACGGCTAACAGATGAGGGTCAAATTGAAGTAGAGTCAGTGATGACACCAGTGCATGGTAGTATGAATATTCGGTTGATCGACCTTGATCTGCCTGGCAGTGAGTCGTGCGCAATGCCCACTACTTAAGGGTGTTCTTCTTCCTCAAACGGACGAGCTGCGCCCCTGCTCTTCCGGCCACATAACGAATCGGAGCACACAGCCCGTAGGGTTACCTGCAGCGACCCAAGCGACGATACGGTTTTGATGGAGGTGGGCATCGAATGCTGGATGGATACACCGGGCAAGGCCGATGCATCAGCTGACGGAAGTGGCGCATGGATGTAACCAGTTTGGAACTTGGATGCCAACAGCCCCGAAAAAGCTATGCGGTCTTTCGAGGAAGCAAGTGAACGTACGATGCAAGGAGTGCAATCAAGAAGTCATCAGAGGGCCAAGCCACAGCACCTACAATGTTGAACAGATCGCAATAGGCGTTGCGCCCGAGGCTCTGCTACAGAAACATCTGTCCCGGAGCATTTTCGGCTTTCTGAGATGGTTGGCCAGGTACAGGAAAGACAATGGCGACAAAGACTCTATAGATATCGTATCTGAGTCACTGCTCACGAGCCATATTGTTATGGCGAGTATGGTAAAATGTACTTTCGGATATCCACGAGGGAATAGATATTTGCTAGTGCATGACTAATCAAAACATCATTCTCTAGTATGACCGACCCCCCTCCCCAGAGGAGGGCCGAGGGTGCGTGGCACGGATACTGCCACGATCGCCTGGCCCTTCCGTTCAGGCTTCCAAACCAAAAGGGTGTTCCAAACCCTCCCAAAAACAAGCCATCGCGACTCTCTGCCTTGTTGATGACTACTGAGTGTTCCCAGACATATGGAAAGTACTAGGAAAAGCACTTCGTTCTGTGACCTGCTGCTGGAGTTGGCATCTCATCATTAGCCTTGTCTTGCGTCAGCTTCTGCTTTTGTTCAGCTGCTCCCAGGGCACGCGCCCAGCGGCCACGTTCAAAGCAAGACTATAAGTCCAACGTACCACTTCATGCACCTTCTCATTCTATCGCTTGATTCGAAAACTCACAAGTACTGATATTTTCAGCAGCGCAATATGCCGCGGACGACCACCGAATTTAGCGCTTCGGTCCCCCCCAATCCCAATCTGTCAAAAGTCTCACCAGGCACTTCCACTATCTCCAGGCATGACTGGTCTAGTCAAGAGTCGCCATACACATCTAGACCACAGCTATTGGTGAACGATGGCACTGGCGACCCAAATTTCGAACTCACGCCATCCATTACCTCCCTTCATGAAGAATGTCCTTGGAGGCTGAAAGCCCTACTGAGTCTTGATGGTGGAGGAGTGCGAGGGCTGTCTTCACTGATAATTCTGGATCGGATCATGACATATGTCAGCCAATATGAGGAGAAGAAGGACAGGAATGCAAGAGGAAGTGCCTACTCTCCGCTTTTCGACTCGTCTGTCGGAGATTCTGCTACGCCAGGCTTTGATGAGCAAGACTCACAAAAATACCTGCCATGTCATTACTTCGACTACATAGGAGGAACTAGTACTGGTTCGTTAATCGCCATTATGTTAGGGCGACTCAAGATGAGTGTGGATGAAGCAATGGAAGAGTATCAGGAAATGTCGAAAAATGTGTTCGAGAAGCCCTCTTCTAGGCTCAAAAGATTTCTGAACAATTACGATAGAGGCGCAGGGAGACAGAAGCTAAGAGATAAAATCGAAGATTTGGCTTCGCGCCACCCGGAACGAGCTCTATCCAACGAGCCGCAACCATTCAAATCGGATCCCCAAAGGTGTAGGACGATTGTCTGCTCAATTAAAAGGACTCAAGACAGTGCATTCCAAGAACCTTTTCTATTCAGGTCATACGAATCGAGCAGAGAAATAAGGGAGCAGACCCAGAACTCAGTCACGTATCTGGAGCGAAATCCTTCGAACAGCCAAAGTTTCAAGATTTGGGAAGTGGCGAAAGTATCTTCTGCGGCTCCCTCGTTTTTCAAGTCGGTAGATCTAGAAGACAGTAAATACTACGACGCTGTGGTGAATATGAACAATCCTAGCTGGATACTGCTCAACGAGGTTCATTCTGTTGTGACGGAATCGCACGACAAGCTTGACACTCTATTGAGCATTGGTGGTGGCAACGCCAAGAAGACTAAATCCAAGGCAGAGAGTCGTACACATGAATCGCTTACAGACTCCATCCCTTATTCGGAATACGTAGATCAGAAGGTACGAAAGGAGAGCAAGCTCCAAGGATTCAGCTATCAACGCTTCGACGTAGAAGGCGGACTCAGGTCTATTCGACTCGATGAATGGAAGCCAAAGCATAGTGGAAAGATCACTCTCGAAAAACTTCGGACGCAAACTGAAGTATACTTGGGTATGGACAAGGTCGCGTCACAATGCAGGATTCTTGCTGAGAGTCTGGTCGAAAGGCGTATATCAAGATCAAAGACAATGCTATGGGAGTCTTTCGCAGCTGGCACACGCTACAGATGTCCGCTTGGAAATTGCTCAAAGGAATGTGTCTTGTTCCTTCATCGTAACGAATTGATGGATCATTTACGGTCGGAACACAAAAAGGCTTCCCCAGATACGGAGCACTATGAGGAGATTCAGACACTTCTCGATCAAGGAAGGACAAACAGCGGATAGAGCTGCAATATGTCAAGTCTTGGGCATTGCCCACTGCCTTGAGCATACCCTGAACACATAAGTCTATGTCATGTTTTCGATTACTTCTACGAGCCCACAATTGGGATCTGGGATTGACTTCTTGCCCTTTCTCAATGCTGGGCTCATGACTGTAGAGAGGTACTAAAGGAGATCTCGTTGCTATTGTTCTCATCAGTAGATTCATGCTGTATGGAGTGCCGGACTTAGAAGATGATGGTAACATTAACTCCTGAGCTCCATGCATAATAGAATGGGAGGCAGGTCCTGCTGCTGCTCGTATTAGTCGACTACATAGATGCGATCGAATGCTCCCAGCGCCAAACGTCGGGCCCAATTAACCCAGCCCAGTACGCCAAGATCGATTTTTACCATTCGCCCGGCATCCTTGTTTATAAGGATGGTGACATTTCGAGTCCCTCTGGGTATTGCATGTTCCCTGGGATTCTTGTCTTCCAACAGGTCAGCGTAGAACATAGCCTTAACTCTGATAGGGCTAAGCTGACCTTGAATTCCTATAAAATCACTCATATATGCCACCCCCTTCTCGAGATTATAGGCTATGACCTGCGCATGTGGCGAGGGCATCCCTCGCGATGATGATCTACGTCTTGCTAGAAGCAGATCAGCGCTAATCAATGAAGTGTCAATGGAGACAAACCTTGTGGTTTCGGACCATTCGCATGTGCTGTGGCGTGTGCTGCACCGATCGCTCCATTTCCATCCGGGTGAAGTTGTGCAGATTCCTGCACCTGACTCATTGGAGTTCCTTGGGAAGGAGCAAGCTTTGAGAAACTAGTGCTACTCTCACTGGTATCCTCAGGTTCATCCATTTCGAATAGTATGTCTGGACCGATTGGAGTACTGTAATTTCCTAGAGCAGATGGGGAAGTCGGTCTTCTCCCCTTTTCAATCTCAGCTGAGGGTTTGCGGGCTAGGGATTGTCGCCGACAACTCGGATCCGGACGAAAAAGGCTTTCCTGCGACATTAAAGACCTGCGCTTCAATCCTGACTCGTCGATTTCCTGCTGCTTCTTGGACGGTCTCCATACGTTGGGATGTCGTGGATCACAATCTTCGCATTGATCTGGGCAAATTGACTGGAAGCGCCACCATAAGTCCTTAGCCTTTGGTCGTTTTCCAGGCGATTTATCCAGCATACTTCGAATGTGGGAGAGGCTTTGAGTTAAAGCTTCATCAGGATTGTAGATAGGCCCTCGATTAACGATACGGTCTGATGAAGTCGCTGAATTGCCAACCTGGGTTCCCTGTGAATTTTTCATAAAGTCTATCCATTTGTATACATTGCGTAAGTTGCTGTGATATTCTTCCTGTGTCTCCATCTGATTGAGTCCATAGAAACAATACTTGGACAAACGAGGATGCCCGTATCCGAGAATGACTGTTGTCATTTCAAGGAAAACCAATCCTAGGGAAAACACATCAGAGGGGTCGTCTCTTGATGTCGATTGAATGCTCATCATTTCTGGCGAAGCGTACTTCCTTGTATACTTCCGTTCATCGCTTGTAATGTGGGGTTCGTCTTCTGCAAAGCGCCGTGATATACCGAAATCTGTCAATATACAGGACCCTGAACTGTCGAGCAGGATGTTTGCAGGCTTGATGTCTTTATGACGCACGTTAGCCTCGTGAAGATAATTCAGCGCTTGACACAGGCAAACAAAATGCCGCCGTAGAGACAACTTCATTTCGGGTAATTCGATATTGATCGGCCATATGTCCGGCTTCTTCTCTTGGAAAGCCGAAGCCATCTTGGGGTGATTGGTTCCGTCGGGGCTAGAGTTCTGTGAAGACAAGCCTGTGGGATTCTCTGTAGAATCACCTCCATCCCAGCGATAAAGGATTTTCTCTCTGATCTCCTCATCGGGGGGGTTCTGAGCCGTAATCCGCATCGACATGACTTTCATGAATTGCTCCAAGTCGCAGCGGGCGACAGGAAATATCATTATACTCAGCCGCGCCTGGAATTCGTACGCGCTTAACAGCGCAGATATATGGGGGTGACGGAGACCACTGTGGTTGCTCACTTCCATTGCAGCTTTAATGCGACTCGACTCCGGTTTGTCGGTCCTAGGGGTCTTGACAACAAATGCCTTCTGAAACTTGTAAGGATACTTTCTAGAAACCCTGAACGCTTCAATCGTAGCGGCCGACTTGTCTGATATGGGCCTTATTCTTTCCAATGGAATCTCCCTCTTCTTCTGGATTTCTGGATGAAAAATGCAGCGATAGTCTTCCATTGAACCCACCTCTGGGGGCCAGCGGAAGTCCTCCTCAGAGTCTAGGAAGTGTCGCATGACTGAAGGATAATTCTTTTCAGAAGAGTGGGGATTCACGTCTTCGAGGACTTTCTCAGTCTGAACCTGCACGTTGGAACACCTGTTCACTTGAACTGCAACAGAGCTTTCCATTGCTCGTGATGATTTTTTGTAGGGTTCATAAGACATTCCACGTGCACCAGAGCTTGGTGCCCCGCCCAGATGCGTATATCTTCATGAATAGAGGCTGCAAGTATATACACTATGCTCAATCAGTGAGAATTCTCGAGTCCAACGTAGTACCTACTTTGACATGGTGGCAACAGCACAACATGAGTAAACGAGAGGCTGAAGCTCGGCCTCACGGTCTTAGACGTGCTGCTTTATGTGCAAGCTATAGACTATGTATAGGCAAGGCGTGAGAATTTGGGCTACATTAATCGTAGGAAAAGCTTTTACAGAAGGAGAAGAGTATAGCTTGCGAGTGCAAGCCTTGCGAAAGGTGAGGAGCATCTTGTCCCAGGACAGCTAGCCCAGCGTTGTGGCGCTTAACCTTCTTGAAAACCTCCACAGGCAATACTGATTCACGGGCAACTCTTCTTTTCCATCATCCGCCAGCGTAAACAAATTCTGGGTATTCGTTGAGCAGCATTACAGTGCACTCACATCAACCAGAGAGGCAGAGAAAGGTTGGTACGTAAAGAGAAGGTTAGCGCAACGGGAGCTTCAACTTATCGTGCCTGTAAATACTCTGTTGTAGCGTGGTTTTCTCGCGCCCGGGCGGCCAACTCCTCATATAAAAAACTAATTATTAGATAGCTTATTAGACCACGAGCATAAGGTATATAGACTTTATATTATCTACATAGAATCACTATGGCCTACGGAATTATTTGCCCCCCGTTACTCTAAATTTATAGGGTTATTAATAGTGAAATATAGGGTGGCTAGCAAATGGCTAAAATGCTAGACCACTAGCAAAACGGCCGTTAAATAGCCAAAATCAGCTATTAGCCACGTCGCACAGCTAGTAAATAAGCTAAAGACCTAATAGATAGAGTCGCTATATATTAAATAGTAGTATGTTAAGTCTATAGCCTATTTGCTAGCTGTGCGACGTAGCTAATAGCTAGAATAGCTAAATCGCCAGTAAAACGGCTGCCAAATAGCTAAAATCAGCTATTAGCCACGTCGCACAGCTAGCAAATAGGCTATAGACTTAATATACTACTATTTAATATATAGCGACTCTATCTATTAGGTCTTTAGCTTATTTACTAGCTATGCGACGTGGCTAATAGCTGATTTGGCTATTTAACGGCCGTTTTGCT
>JAABUP010001112.1_pt1 | contig 57211 bp, 83 predicted proteins | sample 5559201 | NCBI WGS metagenome assembly JAABUP01 (sample SAMN10711887, study PRJNA513373) | rock metagenome | isolation source: Antarctica rocks | place: Antarctica | reverse complement strand
GTGGGAAAGCTGATCCCATCCAATGCCGAAACAGCTTTGAGGGGGGTAACACACGCCGCATCCACCTCAGCAGCTCAGTGGTGTTACGTACTCTGGTCCAGAGTTGGCCATGGGCAGGCGGTGAATGCAGTTTCTTTCAGGTCACAATGCATTGGGGCAGGCAGTGGTCAGCACCAGCCAGTGGAGGGTTTTGATGAGGTTCTGCTTCAGCTCAACAAGGCAGTGAACTCTGCTGCTTGCTGCAAGAGAGTGGGGGATGTCAGTTAGGGAGTGCGTGGCGTCAGGTAGGAAGTGGTAGGAAGTGGTAGGAAGTGCGTAATTTCAGGTGGGAAGTGTGTAACATCAGGTAGAAAATGGTAAAAAGTGCGTGATGTCAGGTAGGAAGTGTGTGATGTCAGGTAGCAACTGAGTGATGTCAGGTAGAATGTGCATGCTTGTCTTGGGCATGTAAAGGTAGGCTAGCCGTGTGACTCATTGTTTGCCACTGTGGCATGCAATGTGCCCTTCAGGTAGCATTCGATCATTAATGAAATCTGTTGCATTGTACAGTCAAATAGCGCTGTGCTTGCCATGAGTTGCATACAGACTGACAGTAGACAACATGATCAAGATGAGCAAATCATGCATGTGTCTTGACTCAAACACGCATACAGCTCCTTCATCATTGCTGCATTTTGCTGCAGGAGATCGTCAGCTTGAGGCGTGTCCATGCTGCAGGCAGCTGATTGTCCTTAGCAGCTGATGTTTTGGTGGCGCCAAATTTCGCAAAATGCATCAGCATTAGACATGACACAAAATAGCAGCCCGGAACAGGAGACTGCAATTTGTGTGCCATGAATTTAGCAAGATCGAGTCTGAAGCATCTCGCCCCAAAGCTAGAGAAATGCAACTGAAAGGGTCTGTTAGGAATCAGTGTCAAGTCGGGATGATGGCATCAAAAATCAGCCGGCAAAGCACCTATTGATTGCAAACTGTACATCCTGCAGAAATGCATACATTTCGTTTGATGTGTCCACGCTTGGCAATCAGTGGCTACTTTATGCTTTCACCCACACCTTCTTTAGGTTTTGTGGATCAAGAGTGGACCTGGCTGCATTGTTGCACATACCCTTATGGGCTTCTTTCTCCCTAATGAAGGGAAGTTTTGCCCTTGTCCATGCTAGAATTCTCTGCATTTGAAACGACATTGACAGTCAGCTACACATTGACTGCAGTCTGCAGCAAGCACTGTCGCCTTTATGTCTCAGGCCGATTGCAAAGACAGCAACAGGGTGTGAAGATATCGGAAATTATAACCCGAAAATCGCGAGCGTGCTCTGACGTACACCGAAGGGCGGAGGTGAGGCCTGCACGTTCATACTTGTGTGCACAGAGGTGCCATCGTAACAGACTTCAGACTGCATGAAGTCCTGCTGATTGAGATGAGTTCCACAAGCGCTTGGCTAAAAGAGATGCTAAAAGAGTGCTGATGCAAATACTCGCGAGACGTTGCCTCACAGACTTGTACCTGTGACAGCTTTAGCAGTGCAGGCGAGGTACAAATAGCAAGTTGGCACAATGGCCTCAAAGGACGCGCTGGAAGCAAAGGGCGAGCTACTCAAAGGCAAATGGGTATTGATCACTGGTGCCAGTAAGGGTATTGGAGAAGCTGTTGCAGTCAAGTTTGCTCAGCAGGGAGCAAAAATTGCCCTCGTAGCCAGATCTCAGGACAAGCTAGAAGATGTGAGTGTCCATTACATCTGCAACAATGCTTGCAGCTGCTTTAGCTCTTGCACCTGATATGTCAGGATCACTATGTCAGGTCTGCTGTAACAGCGCAAAACAGAGGTGACAAACGACCAATTGCAGCTGAGAATTGCCGAATGGATCTAGCAAAGGCATGCGTACTTGTTCTGCCTGCTGCAGACTGCAAAGGCTTGCAAAAAGGCTGGTGCACCAGAGGTTGATGTTGTTCCTTGCGATATGAAGAGCTCCAAAAGCATTGATGAGATGGCCAAAACCCTTCTGGACAGACACAAATGCATGGATGTGCTGGTCAACAGCGCCGGCATCTTTCCCATGGAGGGCCAAACACCTCTGGAAGGCATGTACATATATGTCCATATGCGTGTGGTTGTACACTCCAGCGCATTCATACAGTGCATGCAGCTCAATGCAATTGTGACCTGCGTGCTGAGTTTGTACTGGTTCCCAAAGATTGCGCTGTCTGTCAACATGCGGGGTTGCTTTCATCAAAATTGACAATGAAACTGTCACATATCACATACATGTCACATTGCTCTCACAGTGAGGTCCTTTTGACCTGCTGATCCAGCCGTATCAGGGTGATACAGTGACGAGTATACTAAGCTAGCACATGACTATGTAGCTTCCTTTGCACAAGCAAGCTGCAGCCATATGGCTCATGCGGTGTTGCCTGTGGACTGGCATTGTCTCTCATGTGAGCCAATGATTGGGACTGAATCCTTTTCTCAGAACAATCAACTTTGCACAGATACACAATTGTTTGATATCACATATTCTGCTCATGCACAATCACTTTTGCAAAGCCTGTCCATGTATTACTACTGCAGCCTCGAATATGATAAATGTGTCTGCGCCTCCAGGTGACCCAGATGAGTGGGAGCAGAACATCCAAATCAACCTGACAGGGCCCATGCGCCTGACCCGCCGCCTGACCCCAGCCATGGCTGAGAAGGGTGAGGGGTACCACATCAACATCTCCTCAAGTGCTGGCAAACATCCCTCCCCGAAGCAGTGTGCTTACTCAGCAGCCAAGTGGGGCATGACTGGTTTCGCTCTTTCATCCGCCAAGGTGAGATCTGAATCCTGAATGCACCGTCAGTGCTGGCAAACAACCCTTCCCAAAGCAATGTGCTGATTCAGCAGCCATGTGGGGCATGACTGGCTTCGCTCTGTCATCAGCCAAGGTGAGTTTGAAATCCTGAATGCAATATCAGTGCCGGCACACATCCTTCCCCAAAGCAATGTGCTTACTCAGCAGCCACATGGGGGTGACAGGCTTTGCTTTGTCATCAGGCAAGATCATGTTTTGAACCCTGAATGGATTGTCAGGCTGTTGCAGCTGCTGTAGAATGTCATGATTTGCGTCTATGCATGAAGCATGTATGTGCAAGCAGCATGCATACAATGCTGCTGAACAGGGAGTACCATGATTGCATCCTGTTGTCTGAAAGCTTCTGGAGTCTGCCCCTGTAGCCAGCACAGCGTGTCATGGCTGCTGCCTCATTAACGGTCACATATCTTAGTGCACAACATAGTGGTCATGTCATGAAGCACAGTCACTTGGGAAAGACATGACAGGCTTTGTTGTAATGCCTTCTCAGCACGGATATGCACCAAGCCTTTAGGGCTGGCACTTCACAGCGAAGCAACGTTTAGGGCTGGCACTTCACAGCGAAGCAACGTTTAGGGCTGGCACTTCATGTGAAGCAACGTTTAGGGCTGACATTTCACTATGAATTCAAGTATGCACACATCGTTTGTCAGCTGGCCGTCATGATGTAAGGGGCCACAGCATGTGGATAGGCTTCAAACCACTACAAATCACATCAGCATTTGAGTGGGCTTCAGTCCATTTCAAGTCACATCAGCATTGATCAATCGTCTTCATGGTCAGTGCAGGCATTGAAAGAGCATGGCATCAGAGTCATGACTATCTTCCCCAGCGTGGTTGACACTGACCTTGCCAGGTACTGCTGCATTTCAGGGTTTTGGCCCTACTGCATGTTACAGTTGAGGACTAAGTTACGAATGCGTCCTACACCTGTGCAATGCTGACCACCAGGCAAACATTCAACATACACACCCTTGCATGTGTCATGCTCAGGAATGCTATTTTGAGTGTCCCAGCTATGTATGAACAGCTGTGGCAAGTCATATGACATCTTGAACATATCTTGCTTGGCCTTGTACATTTGTGCACAACATGGCATTATGTCCACTCACACAATGCTTTTGTTTCTTCACACTTCCATGAGTTCGTGCACACAATGTTGCTGTTTGCATATATCAGGGCAATTCACGGTGTGCTGCTGCCTTATAACAAGAATAAGAAAAGTGTGCTGCTGTCTGCAGAACAAGAATGGAAAAGGAGGATTTGAACCCTGACAACATGATTAAGCCAGAAGATGTTTGCGAGCTGGTGCTGTTGCCCTTCAAGGTGTCGGCAAATGCAGTGCCACAGGAAGTTGTGCTGGACGTAATGAAGAACCCATCAGCATGAAGCCAGCTTTAAGCTATGAGAAATCTGATATCAGAGTACATGATATCAGTGTACACAATGTACATCGTGTGACTAGGCTTGACTTGGCTCTGTAATTGTATGTAATGGTCATCATGGTGTATGAATGCGACTGCGCAGGTGTCTTCAAATTTGGGTGAAGCAGGGTCTCTTGTCCACCATCTTAGACATTGCGCTAAATACAAAAAGTCGGTGCAATATCGCTTTTGAGCCATACACAGCTGCACCGATGCCGACCTACAGCCCTTGACTGCACGTGTCTTGTTTTGCGCTGCATTCCAGGGCTGGCACTCAGCTGAGTCTCATTGATAGAAAGTATGCCGAATGGGCATCTATGCATGCAAGGAGACATGCAGCTGCCTCTTGCATGAAGTCAAGAGGCAGCTGCCTTGATAGAATAGCTTTCAGATTCACTGCTCTGCAGAGCGTAACATGCTTGAATGAGAAACTGCTGTCATGCCATGACTGTCACGGTAGCTTGTTGTGCTGACATGGCGTGGACTCTAAATGCCTTGACATCTCAGCATACTGCTAGGGTCGTTCTTCGCATGCTTGTGGTTTTTGCATTCGAAAACTTGACGCCCTGCACCGTTCTGGCCTCATAACGGGTTCACTCACTTTTACTAGGGACTTGTAGTTCACCTGCCATACTTCATCATGTTTGCGGAGCCCAAGCGGGTTTTGATCACCGGAGCTGCAGGTGATGCCTTTGGCAATCCGTGCCGAGCTCGGATGTGCGCCCGCACATCCGAGCTACATGTGCCAATTTTGCCTACGCTTTCAATGCCAACAGCACTGCATTGGACCACTGTTCTGCCCCGCACCCCATTGCGACCCGTGATTGCAACCCCTGTCCAACCGCACTGCCTGTCAGGTCAAATCTGCTATGCTCTCCTCTGTAGGTCAAATTGGCTATGCTCTCTGTCCTCAAGTAGCCCGTGGAGGTATGCTTGGCCACAATCAGCCAATCATCCTGCACCTTCTGGATATTCCCCCTGCACAACAGTCTTTGGAGGGTGTCAAGATGGAGCTTGTGGACGCTGCCTTCCCGCTGCTGAAAGGTACACTTGGCTTGCAGATATCAGCTTTCACCCATGATGCATTTGGATCCTACAACAGCTTGAGACTATTTGATCAATTGTGCAGTGCCAGGCGGCCTACCTGATTCAGGAACAGTTGGCAAAGTCACCTTTGATCAAACAGCTTAATGCACAGGCACATGCAACAGTCAATGAGTGAAAGAAGTTGCATGCAATGCTTGACGCCTTTTCTCTTCTGTTGGAATAGGCATTGTCATTTCCACCGACCCTGTGGAGGCATGCAAGGATGTGGATGTGGCTGTCATGGTCGGTGGCTTCCCCCGTAAGGGCGGTATGGAGCGTAAGGATGTAATGGCCAAGAATGTGGCCATCTACAAGAGCCAAGCAGCGGCGCTGGAGAAGGGTGCCAAGCCTGATGTCAAAGTGACAACCCTCACCCACCTAAGCTCCACTGTCGTGCTGCATTCCTGTGCAGTCCTGTGTGCAACATGCATGCATTCATTCAATCTTTAATTCATTCATTTATTGAACAACAGTCCTTCTCTAGGGTCAGGTATGTACCCTCCTGAGTAGCTGCCTGTATGTGTTCCTATGCATGCTGACTGGCAATTGCACTTACGCGTTGCGTTTGCAAAGTGACCATTGTGATACATTCGATGAAGCATGTTCAAGCGCAAACAGTGCAATTGCTGTGCCATGGCTGGAAAGTACCTGCCAGACAATCACATGCTGCTCAAGTCCGTGCTTGGAGTCAGCTTGTGCCGCTGTCAACTTTGGCTGTGGTACCATGCATGCTGCATGCTTGTCAAACCTTGGATGCATAACAGTGTTGCACCCATGTTGTCAACCCACATTCAGGAATTGTCTCAGTCAGGCAAATAAGCATTGATTGGTTGTCTGTTAGACAGAAAGATCAGTTCCCTCATTATTTGCAGAACAGGAAACAACAGGACAGTCTTCAAGTGCCTGTCGCCGCCACAGTCTCTGTCCACTGCAGATATACATGCCTCACACATACATGCAAAACTAACGTTCTACAAAGCTCGATTGCCTATTCTGGGCCCCAGACATTTCTGACTTTATGATTATGTTAAGGAGCACTTATTCCTTCAAAATCAGTGATATTGCTCCCGAGAGCCCATAAAAAATCTCAGCAATTTTTTTGCCTGCCTGAGGCTTCTGGACTACAACAGGGCTCAGGGACACGCCTTGATATGCCACTCAGTAGGGTGACCAACAATAAAAGGAATACTAACCTTGTTGTTTCAGTTTTTGAAAGTGTGTCAGCATTTTTATGCTTTGAAAACCCTTTTGCTCCAGGTGGTTGTGGTTGCCAACCCTGCCAACACAAACGCCCTCATCCTGAAGGAGAACGCACCCAAGATCCCCAAGGAGAACATCACCTGCCTCACACGCCTAGACCACAACAGAGCCCTGGGCCAGGTTGCAGAGAAGGCAAAGGTAGCAGTCACAGACGTCAAGAATGTGATCATCTGGGGCAACCACAGCAGCTCACAGTACCCAGATGTGAACCATGGCACTGTGAAGGGCAAGCCCATCAGGGAGGTGATTGGAGATGATGAGTACCTGAACAACGAGTTCATCCAGGTCGTGCAGCAAAGAGGAGCGGCCATCATCAAGGTGAGCTTGCCTGTGTGAATCAAGATCAATATGGCATGTGCAGGATTGTGGAGCCGTATGTGCATCACTTTGTCAAAGCCAACCGCTCATCAGGATTCTTTGTGAGTGAGAGTGAAAGGTGGGCACCACAGCAGCTTCCCTGTCATTTGTCTTGTGCCTACTCATCTTGCATGCATGATCACTACTACCCATTCAATGCAGCTTTGCAGTTGCATCATGCACTTTTGTTTTGGCAACAGACCCCACCACGCATACGCATACAACTGAAAATGCCGGTGGCGCGCCATGCAGTAATGTTCTGTTATACTGGTCAGATGTCAACTGGGATGATGACTGATGGATGTTAGATGTTGTCAATGGAACATCAACATGCTGTGCTCCATGGTGTCGCTTCCATCAGTTCAACAAATGATAATCTGTTCTTACAGGCCAGGAATGTGTCCAGCGCCATGTCAGCAGCCAGCAGCGCATGTGACCACATCTACAACTGGATCAATGGCACCCCCAAGGACACCTGGGTCTCCATGGGGGTCTACTCTGACGGCAGCTACAACGCTCCCAAGGTACAAAAGTATCTGGTACCCCTTTTACATGTTTGTTATCCTTTTTACTACATAAGACAAAAGAAAGTAATGAGGCCTGAGGGGCCGCAGCAGTGCTGACTGAAGCTGCGTGACTTGCGTGGCGCATGCTTGTTACAGAGGTGTCTAACAAGACACATGCTTTGGGCATAAGTTTGTGCCAGGTGCTTGCCATCTAGCCCATCATGTCGGGTGCTTCTGCAGCAGTGTACAGAGCGCAGTGGGCTGATGTGTTTCTTGCACCAGTGATCAGAGGAGCAGCTGCTCTGTCACTGCACGCCTGCCTGACACTTCAGCACAACTGTCAACCTTTTGTCTTTTCTCTTAGCAAACTCCGGCATGCAATGGTTTCATTCTGAACTTGACTGCAGGACATCATCTTCTCCTTCCCAGTCAAGTGTAAAGCTGGCAAGTGGGAGATCGTTCAGGGCCTGCCCATTGATGAGTTCTCCAAGGCCAAGCTCAAGGCTACAGGTAGGCCTTTCTCCCACTCATACTCCATTTGTTGCCTTGCACATTGGCCAATCAACACAGCTGTAAGTACACCATCGTAGCAGTACCAGACAGCAGACCAGTTCCACCTTAACTTGGTAGCATGCAACAAGCGCACTGGAAGCGATGACTTACGCCGAGTCCTGACCATCAATCATGCACTTGAATTGAACTGCTCAGTTGCTGATGGCATCATTCCTAGTGCATGGTAACAGTTTGAGTCTCGTTTGCACAGGGTGAGCACATCCAACCATGTTCTCATCATGACTGGTTGTTTTGCAGGGGATGAGCTGGTCGAGGAGAAGCAGCTTGCTCTGAAGTGCCTGGAAGAGGCCGACAGCCAGTAGAGAGACATCTGCTCATAGTCATGTTCAGTATTGGTGAAAGCTTGCAGTCTGTAAAATTCTGATGGAAGTCTTCTGGCAGTGGAAGCTATGCCACACTCCATCAGCGCGCAACCGCAGTCACTTGGCATGTTAGACAATTGTGGGTCGTCAGATCATGCAAACAACTTTAGTGCAGCATTGCACGGATGGCCTAGGAATGATGCATCCATTTCAAGGTTCTGCGATTCAACACACGTACTATGCGGCAATGAAAAAGACGTGTGGCGACGCTTCAGGCTGCAAGTGAGGCCGACTGTAGTGCTGAACAGCTAACATGTGTGCAAACGAAAAAGCGGCAGGCATCATAATGTACACTCATTAGTCAAAACGTTCCGTGTTGTAATAGTTCCACTGGTGATGGTCATCAGACAGAACAGCCAGCTTGTCGCCAGCTCTGACAAGCTCAGTCATCTCTACAAAGCCATCTCTGTTGGTATCAAAGACACGATACAGCAAATCTGCCTCATCAAGTGTGATGTCATCCACAGCTGACATAACAAGCCTCTGGAACTCCTTTTTGCCAATATCTGCAATCACCAAGCATCCTTATGTCATGAGCATATGAGTCCAAACACAGAACTTCAAACCTGCACTGGATGGCAGACCGGCAATCTGCCAAGATCAAGCTGACAAGTAAGTAGTCTGGCAAAATGTGCTGAGCTTCTGTTGGGCTCATGTGTAGTAAACTGGCTACAAAAATCAGATTCAGGCAAATCTGTGCTGGGATTATCACAAGAACAGAGTGCTATCTTATGCCCGCATAGGCAGCTTTGATCTTTTGTTGATGTGCATTCATTGCCTCAATCTTGTCAAACCATAGATGTGACCGTATTGCCACTAAAAAGCAAGTACTGAAGTGCAACAGCAGGAGCACATGAGGGGCACAACAAGGCACTTGACCCAGAACCACCGGCTGCCCTCGGCCTCTTTGCCAGCTTGGGTGGCAGGCATGCAGCCTATCACACCTGCTCTATCTTGCTACAAATTTGTGTGGCAAATTCATGTAGCAGCATCATAATGAGCTAGCCTGCTGACAAGACTTTCTGGTTGCAGGCCTTTTCCTCCAAACCCAGATATTGGATTAGTCTTAAACCTCTGAAGATAGGTGATAGGCTGTTCAAGATGCCATCAATGCTGCAGGAACCATCCTGATGACACAATAACAGTAAACGGATCAGTAAGCAGACTGTATTGGGTATTCTTCAGGCCTAGACCCTGAACCCTTCAGTACGTTTTGGGTTACCTGAGTGCAGATGAAGCCGGTCCATGATGTCATCCAGGTCATCCATGTGATGCACCAGCAGGTCCCGTATGGCTGCCATGTCCTTCACTCTTCTTCTATGCCACCTGTTCGGCCAGAATCTCCAGTAGCCATATATGAGAACGAAGGTGATGGCAGAGCAGGTGACTGATGATGTGACTACTGGCCAGAAAGTGGCGGGAGCATCCTGCAATGCAGCACTTTGTTTTGTTTTATGCAAAAGCTCTTTTTGGTCACTCATGATTGAACAGATGTGATTTGGAGGGTGCTTGCAATTGACTCTATTATATTGAAATGAACCGGGCTGCTGGTGCATCCTGTGTCTGTATCTGCTTTTGGACATTGTGTGTGTGTGATCAGGTATTAACATTGTATATAATGTACTTATACCAATAATATATACATATCAGTTTCAATATAAACATTATCAAAGGATATACAAACAGGTATTTGCACATGTATATTATATTTACATGTGAATTATGGATGTAAAGGTCAATGCCATGCAGATCGCAGCAGCGCATGCGCTGTTTCAAGCTGACAAGTGGGTGCATGGCAAAAAGGTGTGAATACATATTGCCGGCAGCACAAGCAACAGCTCAGGGCTTTCCGGCAGGTATATGGCCTGCGCTGCAGAAAATACCTTATTGTGAGTGAAACAACAATATGTGAAAGGGCATCACCTCAAGGCCCGATGTCAGATTCATGCCGAAGAAGGATGCCGGTACTGTCGACACCATGAGTGAGAAGGATGCAACTGCAACCAGTAACTCCACTCGTATGATACGGTTACGGATGGTGTCTAACTGCATGGCCCACACATCACGTGTGCTGTCCATGTTCTCAACCATCTCCTGCAGTGAAACATGAGAATATCAAGTGTGGCTAAAACACAGTGAACAATTGATGAGTAGACAGTATTTGCAGTAATCCACTGATGAGTAGACAATATTTGCAGTGCAGCCACAGCAAAGAGCTGTCTGACAAGAAGGTTGTATGAGGCTTGTTCTCCTGATGAGTCATCATTTGCTTGCACATGTTGCAAGTTGAGCCTGTCATAGATGGGCTGTTGCGACAGGATTTTGGCTTTTGGGAGTTCTCAAAGTTCAGAGGTCAAAGCAAAAGTTTGAGCAGAGGGAGCCCTTGGAGTTTGAGGTTCTGACATCAGACCGCCTGTCTGTCTGGCATGTCTTGCTGTGGACAATCAAGTCTGCAAAACGTTTCCCTAATAATGCTGACAAACACTTTCAGCAGCATCTAGGAGCACCCCAAGCCAAAACCCAATCTGCTCTGGGAGTAAGAAAGCATCAACATGTGCATCATCGGGCATGACACACTTGTCATTGCTGTCATTGCTGTTGTTATGATTATTGTTATTACTGCCACTGTTATTGTTTGTTGTTATTACACTTATTACGGTTTGTTGTGGTATTTATGATTACTATCGATATTATCACCATCATCATCATTTTCATTGTTATTGTTATGGCAATGATCACTCACAGCATTGCCACCACCTTAGTACCACTATCATGCAAGGCTGCAGCACATAGCGTTGACCTGCTGGCCATATGAGTGGTCATTGATTACCCAGTGTAGTATGTCTGAGCTTCCATCATGCTGCAGACATTGCGCAAGGTCAAAGTGGACCATGGCTCGGTCAAAGAGTGACAATGGTAATGACCAGTAAGTAAATGAACACTGATGTTATAGATACATAGTATTGATAATGTTGAATGCGGCTTAGGGGTGCGAGAGGTGATGTTGAGGGGTAAGAGGGTGACTACAGGGTGACAACCTTCAAGGCGCCCTCAACACTCTGAACTTGTCTCTCGTAGCTCTCCAGCAGAGCTGCTGCTATGCGCATGTGGGCTGTCTGCCTGCACCAACATATAAAACCTGTTCCCAAGATATGAAAAAACAGTTTAAGACCATGTCCACAGAGGGCAAAGCAACAGCTTCAAAGCTCAACAGCATCAGGCCAAAGCAGTGTTGCAAAATAGCTCGCGATAGGCAGGGGACAGGTATGCCTCACCCTCATTCTATACAGATTATGACAGCAAAGCTTATTATAGCATCAGCCATGGGCAGCAGGCACGTGCGCACCACAGCAACAAACCCTAAACCCTAAACGCTTGCCATACCTACAGCCACGCCAGCAGGTTTGCAGGGACCACAGCAACAAACCCTACACCCCAAAGGCTTACTATACCAACAGCCATGCACCAAACCCTGCACAGCATGCACAGACTGCACAGACACACACTGCACAGCATGCACAGCAGCAGAGGCTGACATGTGCAGGGGCTTGTGGGAGGTGGTGGACCAGTCCAGAGCAGTGGCCCCCTCAGTCAAGCAGACAGCCGCCAGGATGGCGTTGTTGTCTGCCACCTCAGCAATGGCTTCCCTGGCTTCCTTCACGTCATGTTGCATCTCAGTCAGTGCCCTGCAACATCAACAACCAACAGCTGTAGCCTGTGCCAGTGTCAGAGCTAGTGTCTGAGCTATGTCACTGCAGGGCCAGTCTTGCTTCTGCTGCATCTTGCTCACTGCTCTGCAAACATAATAAGTCACAGCAGTGACCTGTGCAGATGTAAGCTGAGTAGGTGCCAACCTGTCTTGCTTGACAGCTGAGGCTCTTCCTGAGCTTACACAAAGCTGGTGTCCTGAGCATGATAGCAGTCATAACACGGCAAGGTGCTACTATAATAGATGTGATGTTGTGGGTGCTTTGTTACAAGAAGGGCACGCATCAACGCCCTAGCTTCGAAACAGCGGTGGCCCTTGCTGTTTCTGCTGCATTGCATCTCTGTCAGAGCCCCTGTTTGTTCTTGTTGTGAGGCACATTGTGGGGTGTGATCCCAGACTGTGGGGTGTGATCCCAGATTGTGGGGTGTGATCCCAGATTGTGGGGTGTGGTCCCAGATTGTGGGGTGTGATCCCAGATTACAAAGCGTGAGCCATGTGTGAATACCTGATTACCTTTGAATGGGCAGCAGGCGCTGCAGCTCCCCAGTGCTGGCTCGCAAGCTGTGGCTCACTTCTGTCACAATGCTCTCAGCCAAAAACGATAACCGCCTATCAGCACAGTTGCAATGTCTTTGGAAATGCTCACTTCTGTCACAATGCTCTCAGACAGAAACAATAACTGCCTGTCAGCACAACTACAACTGTTTGACAAGATGTACTGATGCAGCAGAACTGAATCTCGCTGTCTGACTTGACTGCGCCTACTCTTGTCATTACAAGGACGTCACACTGACCTTGCTGGGAGCTACAACTAGCCAGTGCAGCTGCACCATGTCATGGCCATGAGCTCAACAATGGGTCAGATGATGGCGAGGAAAAGTGAAGATTTCACTGCCAACTTGCTAGTCTTGGCGGTTGATAGCACATGGTCATTTTGGACTGGCCTTGGCAGTAGCCACGTAAATTACGTATGGTGATATGGTCGACGTACCTAGGCAGCCCCACTAGAAATCATGTGATGGTGCCAGTCTGCTTGAATGCCAGTCTGCATGCTGCGCCGCATCTGGCATGGAACACTGGGCAGCCACTTTGCCTGTAGTCAGGCTTGCACAGAACCCTTTACTGTGTGCAACACCTGTGCTTACCTGCTTTTGCCCTCAAAGTGATGAGCAGTTTCTGCTAGCAATGCCTCCAGCACTCGGAACTCAAAAGGTGCTGCCGTCTCAGCTCCTATGGTTGCGGCAATAGTCTGAGCTATGTGCACCGTGTCTTTGAGTCTCCTGCAGCAGGGATTGCATAAGCATGTTGATGACCACTCATTTGGTGCAACAATAGTCTGAGCTATGTGCACCTCTACAAGATTCCTGCAATGGACATTGCATAATTGTGTTGATGACCTCTCATTTGGTGCAGCAACAGTCTGAGCTATGTGCACCTCTACAAGTTTCCTGCAGCAGACACTGCATAAGCATGTTGATGACCACTCATTTGGTGCAACAATAGTCTGAGCTCTGTGCACCGCGTCTTTGAGTCTATGCTATGTGCTATGCTTTGTGTACTGTGTCTTTGAAGTCTCCTGCAGCATGCGTTGCAGAAACAAGTTGCTAGCCAATTGCTGCTGTAGTATTTTTATGACAGGTTTGTGTGCACCATGTCTTTCAGTCTCTTGCAGCAGGCATTACATGAACAGGTGGATGACCAATCACCAAACTGACTGAGCTATGCAAGACACCTTGTGCCAACCAACTCACAGAGTGATTACTGGTAAGCAGGAAGTGCCCAAACCCAGCAATACAGCTAGCACAACTGCATCAAAGCATGTTGCACAGACCAGCATGATGTACTTGCGAAGAGAGGATACAGTGAAAGCGTGAAGCAAGCAAAACTGAGCTGTAAGCTTGCTTCCTGCCTGCTACACAGCCAGCCTGACCGCCATAGTAGACTTGTGTTGCAAAAGGCAGGCAGGCCTCATAGCCTGTTTCTGTTGAGAGCTTGCATTGCCCACGTGGGCATTCACCTGATTGATGAATCTACAAGCAAACACTGACCCAGTACAGCACATGTCTGAGATGCAGATGTCACCAGTGCTGACCTGGAGTGGAACAGGACAGCTCTGTCTTTGTAGATGATGGCCTTGGCTATCTCTGTCCTGAACAGCACAGCTCCATTTCTGGGAGTGATGGTAGCTCTCTGGGCTTGCACACCAAGCTTGTTGGTGGCAAAGATGGAAATGTCCCTTGGCTGCAGATTCAGCTGCTCGGGCGTCTTTGTTGTTTCTATGATGGTTGAGTCTGGATGAAACTCGACTACCTGAAAAAAACGCTTGAGCTCTGCTACTGAAACCACATTTTGAATTGACTTTCTGGCAAGTAGACACAAGTCTGTGCGGACTCAACCCAGGTTGTGGCTGGCACAAGCAGAAAGGAGTGAGTCCTTTGACATCAACCTCAAAGAGACTGTCAACCATTGCAGCATGCATGACCGTAACTTGTGTATGAGTGTGTATGTGTGTATATATTGCTACTGGTCTACCGGTTCACCAAATTTTGCAGCAGGAGGAGCAGACTCTACCTCCCATTTCTGCTGCTGTGACTTGTTTAAAAGGCTGCGAGGAGTCCTGACATCTGACATGTGCGCAATCACGCTTTGATGCTCAGCGTTCTTTGCTTTGCGTGCACCCAGGGATCTGTCAAACTTGGTTTGTTTGGTTTTGAGCTGTGCTTGTTCCTTCTCATCTGCTTCCTGCTGCTCTATGATCTTTCTTGCCCCGCCATTGTTGACTTGGCGCTGCCACTGAAGGTTGTGCAACTGAGGCTGAGGTGCTGTGCGTAGCATCTGCGTGCGGAGTGCATGCAAGCCTGCTGGTGCTAGCCAATCTTTTGGACTGTCTCCAGGCTCTTGACTACTATGTGTGATAAGCAGTTCGCGAGTGCCAGTATTGAAAGCACGAAGTGAAGCAGGCTGATGCCAGCAGTTTGGTAACTCTGTCTGGACCTGACTGCGAAAGCCATAAAGGCTTGAGCATGAGACAAGATGCTCCGGACGGCAAGGATGATGACTGACAAAGTAGCTGGTGGAGTTTCGTAGAGACAGTAAGTGTCTGGCAACAGAGCTGAAAGGAGCCATTCTGCAACGGTTTTCACCGCGCCAAGAAGACTAGATTGGTGCTCAAACACATACATCGCATACATCAAGAGACATTGCTGGTCTGGTCCGATTCGATATACTGCCAGCACATGCGGTTGCGATCAAACCATTTCGTACTCCGCGTTGACGTCAAACCGTCTGCTCCCCAGATCAAGAGCCGATCGAGACTGCGCAGTTCGTGTCGCCAGACTAGTGTGCCGGTTCATGAATAAATGCGCTACCATTTGGTCTCCGGTTTACAGCATATGCAGAAGCAGAGCATAAACGAGACAATGGGGATGATTGTTGATTGGCTGCAGATGCATTGCATTCTATCAAACTTCAGTGCATGCTCAGCCGGAATATGATAGGTTTAGCATATTCAGGACACTAGTTGCAGAACGCAGATAGTTGTTTTGATTGCATATTGACATGCTATGCACAACACCTCTGCAAAAGCATAGCTGCAGGCTCATGTCAATATATCTGCGGATAGAGACTATACAGTGAGCAGATTGTCAACACTCCCGAATTGTGTCGCGAGCATTGCACAGAGATATACATTCGACAGGAACAACCAGGACTCGACGTCAAAAGTTACAGCTCAAGAAATGCTTGGATTAAAAGCTTGTGATATGACTGCAGCTCTAATTGTCTCAATCCTAACAAAGCTTCATTTCCATCAAAATTTCACCGCCCACAATGCGGTCAAGCAGTACACAAATAAAACACAACGAAATGTCTTGATGCATCATTGCAATGATGCTGCCAGAAGGGTCCAAACCGGTAGCCACGTGGATGCTGGCATCATGCTGCCATGCCATAACACAGAAGAAAGCAGTGCAGCAAAACTAAAATCCCGAATCTCCAAAATTGGTGTGAAATCTTTGAGCCAAGCTCTCAGGACAGGGCAAGGAAAACTGCAATTCCTCTCTACAAACACAGATGAAAACATCATCAGATGCAGCTAAGTACAGCCTTCTAGCTAGTTGACAGCACCAGCACCTAATTGCTAAAACAAAGGCTCACGATCCTCACACTGCTAATGAATTGACACAATATTTCAAGAATAGGAATGCTGATCATGTGATCAGCCATCTAATGCCTTGCCTATAGGAGCCGTTGGCTATGTTTTGCTTGGTCATGTGCAACACTTTGCTGCTGCTGCTGCTGCTGCTGCTGCTGCTGCTGCTGCTGCTGCAACATTGCATAGTCCAGCATGCACAAGCGCATCATGCCATGCTTCCCATTGTCTTTTCCACATACCCTTCCCAAGGGTAGGCAGACTGTGCCTTCAGTTGGCATCATGTTCAGACCTTCTTGGCTTCCATGTCCTTGATGGCTTGATCCATCCCCGGCATGTCATCAGGCTGTTCGCCCTTCTCAAGTGCATCACGAGCCTTGTTTTGCAGCACCAACTTCTCCTGGAACCCTATACCACCCAAGTTGGCGTACCTGTTGCACTCACACATCAGCATCAGCATCAGCATCACATTCCTTCATTCATTCATTCATCCATCCATCCAATCATTTATTCATCCATTCCATGCTGATGCGCTCATTCACTCTAGTCACTTGTGGCTGCGATCCTACCCTCAGCTCATAGGTCCATTGCACAACAAAATAAGCTGAACTTGTTGTCACTGCACCAGCAGACGCTCGTGGTAGAGGATGTGAGAGTTGCAAGCATACAGGCCATCTCTTATCAAGCCAGTAAATTGGGGGGGCGGTGGAGTGAACTTGATCTGAGCAGATGCAGAGTTATGCATGCGACACGTTTGTCATGTTCAGCCAGTTTTTCTCATGCAGACTCCATGCTTGTTCAAGATGAAGAAGCACTCATCCAACAACACTGCCACTTTCACAAGGTTGCTGTTTGAATACATGTGTTGATGACTCACTACCTGCAGAAGCTGTGCAGCTCAAAGATGAAGACGGCATGTTTTTTTTGTTGGTATATTGCTAGAAAAAACTTTTGACCTTTTTTGTTTCAGTATTTGTTGATGAGTTTTTGTGAGTGCATGTTCACTTGCACATTAGCATGCTTCATGCCAAAACAGGACGTTGTACAGGGAGCTACTCAGGACTGTATGTACCTGACCCTAGGGGAATGAATGAGCTGACGAATGAATGACTCGTATGTATGAAATGGTGACTCACCTCTTCCAGAACCAGTGCTTCTTGAATATGAAGGGGCACTCCTCCAGGGGCACCCCCTTGGTCTCCACAAAGAAGAAGCCCACAAATATTGTCATGCAGACCACACAGATGGCAAAGAAGAGGAAGGTTGCCCACTGCAGCACAAAACATGACATGAGTTTCTGCAAGCACAGGGAGTACATACTAAGCCAGTTTAATGTCGTCAATGGAGTTACATTTGGCAAAGAAGGGTAAGTCTGCCAAATGCACATTACACAGCAGTAACAGTGTCACACAATCAGTTACAGTTACAAGTCACATTTAAAGTTACAGTTACACTTGCTCGCAAAGAGTTACAATTACAATTACAGGCAAAGACATGCAATGATGTGTACAGCAGCGCACCTCACAGCTCTGATTTTGTCCAGCAGCATAGCATGTGAACTCCTCATGTGGCGACAATGAATTGTTGCAAACACAACACAAAGGACAACACGACTACACAATGCAGAATCAATGCAAAATATGAGGAAGCGACAGAATTTGGCAAAAGCGCGGTTGTAGGCGGTGCAGAAAGTGGTCTATAAGGACAGCAAAGCATGATCAAGGAGACCTGAGCAATGGCAGAGTGAAAGAGGAAAGCAATTTCCACTTGAAGAAGAAAAGGTACCTGAAGGGAGCAGAGCATGGTCAGGAAAGTCTGTGCGATGACAAAACTGAAGAAGAGGTTGCTGAAGGACGCCACTGCCAGCCCAGCTGATCGAGTCTCTAGGGGTTGGATCTCAGAAGGGTACAACCAAGCCAATGGACCGTAAGACCATGCGTATGCCCTGCATTACCAGCACCTTACGTGTCATACATGCAGGCCAGACCAGCCGGATTTTTGATAGTAAGACGCACTTTTATGGCAGGGTTACGTAGCTGAAGGAGACTTACGTGTTGAAACGCACTTTGACAGCAGGATTATGTGGTCAAAGGAGACTTACATGTCATGCACACAGGTCGTGGCCAGTTTGCAGCAAGCCAGCCCAGCACCCTGATCAGCAGCCAGGCACTTGCCACATGCTGCACTGACACATGTTCATGGCAGGCTTATGCAGTCAAAGAGGGCTTACATGTCGTACACACAGGTCATGGCCAGGATGTACCAAGCCAGCCAAGTGCCCTGCCCTCCACCTAGGCACTTGAGTGAGATGGCAATGACCAGCAGAGCTGCAGACATCTGCACTCCGGCTTGCAGGAACAGGGCTCGCCGCCCAAACTTGTCGGCGGTCCAGAATGAAACGTATGTTGAGAGCTGCAATACGGAAAGGCAAAGTGAGCTGAGAGCATACAGGTCAGTGTTGTCGGGGTATTGCCAGGGTACTGCCAGGGTACTGCCAGGGTATCGCCAGGGTATTGCCAGCTGTTGTTCAGGAGGACTGGTATGAACTCAGCCATGTCTGGAAGATAATGCTAAGCATACTGTATACATGTATATATGTGTAGTACAATAGACATATGTAAATGTAGTAATGAATTAGATAAATAATCTGTATAACTACAGTTAGTGAAACAGAACCCTTGATGAGCCATGAGGGCAGCTGCATAGGCAGCGGATGATGTATAAAATCCGCAAAGCAGTCATCATGATCATCAGAGATGTCATCACAGCATATGCGGCAGCACATGAGGCAGCATACGAGGCAGATTTATGCTGCCGCATGACTACACAAAGTGCAGAAGCATGGTAAGGCAGCAGCAGGGCAGGAAGAGGTGTCATGCAATGTTGTCCGATCAGAATGCAAATAGCTGTGCAAGAGCTCTTTCAGCAGGGGTGGGGGGGTGGGGGCTTACATGGTTGCATGCCCCCAGGATGATGGCTGATACAAGTGAAATTGTCTTGGTGGTCTGCAGTATCAGGTGAAATGGATAGTGCCGTGATGACATGCACGCCAGGTCAGCATCATGTGAAAGCAGGCAGTGCCATGATGACGTTCAGCGTCAGGTGAGCAAAGATAGTGCTGTGATGACGTGCATGTCATGTTAGCATAAGATTAAATCAGATAGTGCTTTGATGACATGTCCGTCAGGGTCAGCATCAGTGCCATGATGAAAACAGACAGTGCCATGATGACATGCACATTCCACTAATGGCAGCAGCTGCTGCGTGTGATGTCTGCCTGCTTCAGCCTTTGCCTTGCAGTCAACTTTTCAAGTCAAAATGCCTTGCATACATGTTCACTTAAGAGGCTCAGAGCGACTGCAATCCAGGATGCGCCGACATGTGTACTGCAATGACATGTCTACTCCTGCGGCACTGACATGTCTACTGCAGCAGATGTCAGCAGGGGCAAAGATGCCCCAGGTCTGGTGGACACACAGAACCCAGTCTAGCAGAAATGCATAGGACTATTTGTACAATGGTGTATGAAGGGCTGTACAATGATTCAGAGTGGGACTACTCACCCCAAGGGACAAAAAGATCTGAGGAGCCTGCAAATCACACCAGGACAAGGTCAGTCGTGCTCTTATTCGTGCTGACTCTACAAAGCATTGGAGATGTGCGGCGAGCAATCAATCAACTCAACACGCCTTGCATGACAGGAACCAGACAGAGATGCACAGAAGCATCGATCTGTATTCGACAGGAGAACGATTACTGCAGAAGGCCTATGAGACACAGAGCTGACAAGCCAGTGATGTGTGCATATATGCCAAGTATGGCACATGGCTGATACTGAATGCAGGTGGGGCAATCAGGCAGCCACTAAAGAGCAAATGCATGCGCTGTGCAGTTACAGGCAACTTAGCGCATGACCATGGGGATGTGCATTCCAATGAGGGCTGCAGAGGCAGCACTACACTGCAAATTGCTTCTGTTGCTTGTTGCATGCAACGTGATAGCAGCCTGACTCGAGATGAGCGCTTACGTAGAAGATCAGAATGTTGATCCTGCAGCACCGCAGAAAGACCTGGTCAGAGGCGAGCAATCTGGATGCAGTTTGAGTGAGCAACTCATCAGCAGCACATCATACACGCTTGCACAGCAATCATTGACAACAGTCCCAAGACTGTTTGTAGCTGGTTGCCATTGCTCATGTCTGTCTGTGAGATGTGCCAGCATTCATGATGCTATATTGATGCATCTGATGTATGGTCAAACATCAGGGCGAAGATCAGCAGAGACACAGCATGCAGGTTGCCACACTGCTGAACAGATGCCAATCAACACATCAATAGACGCAACACGGGAAGACTCCGGACTGTGCAACCAAGGGAGTCATAAGTTCATGTTCAGTCCGTCGGCAAATGGGTGCACAGACGGTGAGAGGCAGGTGCCGATGCTGAAGGCGTTTCAGGGTTCAGGATTTGTTTGCATATGCGAACAGCAAAGCGTGGGACATACTCACTCCATTGCTGGAAGCCTGTGCTGCAGGTCAGCAGGACGATGCAGTAGAGCAGGTGACAAAGAGACTCAGGGGTGTGAAAAAGATACATGAAGAGAAGACAAGACAGAGAATAAAAGGGGAAAAAGAGGGGAAAAGAGAGACAGACCAGGAAAGAAGGGGCAGGGAAAACAAAGACAGACAATAGAGAAAAACATACCCGGTCCACTGTTGGAAGCCAGTGCTGCAGGCAGACAGAATGAGCTGTGGCCTGTACTTCTTGGAGAACAGAGTCCTCCAGGGGTGCTTGCACTCAGCAGCCAGCTTGGCAAACTCCACCAGGTCATTAAACTCTCTGTCCACATCCTTGGTGCCACGCACCAGCTGCAAGTTCTTCCTTGCCTGCACAGCATGCACAGCAGCAGTACAAAACATGGTCAGATACGCCTGGTTTACTCCGTCACGGATTTGACATGGGTTAAACTCGCAATGGAGTAAATGATCATGCTGTATCACCCGCAGCCTGATAAACGCACCAGGTATATTGCCTCCGGATACAGGGAAAGCTGGGTATGGAAACCATGTCCTAGGATGTCCCCCTTCATTCTTTCCTAAGAGGCATGCACAACTAGTACGATGCGTACAGCCGGGGGTTTGATTTGTTATATGTGTGATGACAAATCAACAGGGTTTTCAGTTTAGAGTGACTTATCAAACACTTGCCTGTTCTGGCTTGCCCCGCTCAAGCAGGGAGTTTGGTGAGTCTGGCAGGAAGACGCCGCCCAAAAACAGCACAAACGATGGGCAAAAGGCAAATCCCAGGGACAGCCGCCATCCCCATCTGACGGCATCTGTGACATTGATGATCAGGTTGATGACCTGGGCTACCAGGATGAAGAAGGTGAGGACCAGTTGGTACAGCTGGTTGAACCTTCCTCTCAAGTGTGGTGGTGCCATCTCACTGCACACCATGTGAATCATGTGAGCCATGTGTGCACATGCAAACATCCATGCACATCATTAAAAGAAGCAAGAACTCATCAGCTGGGTGAAGGTGTCCTATAAAAGCAGGGAGAGTGTCTTGTAGCACTTTGTCAGCAGTGTGCTTTCTTGTCTACAAGCAGGCATAGCTTACGTCATCAAATCTGGTTCTTGTGGAGGGAACATGAATGAATGAATGTTTGCAACAGCCAGGTGGACATTGCAGCAGGGAAGACAGGTCAACAGCACCAACAGGCTGTGGATAGGAACATCAGCCATGCCGAGGCGAAACGCTCATGAGACAACATGCTGCATGAATGTGACACTCTGTGATGTTCATGACTGCCCATGTGAAATAATGAAGTGATGGTGTGCTTATGCGCATACAGATTGCGATGCATTAGTTCCCTGAAGTCTGTGCTAGGCTGTCGAACGCATGTGGCGGCATCATGCATGTGCCTGCATGAGGCATCACCTGTTGTAGATGGGTACTGAGACGGAGGCAAACGAGATCTGCAACACACACTCCTGGTTCATTGTTGCAACATATTGCATGCATCAAATTGCTGCTGTTGGTGACAGTGCAGGATCCTTCAAAGTAAATGCAAAGGCATCTGCTCCATTTTTCACGTCACAAAACCCGCTCATGTCAAGAGTCTGTCAAACCATCTGCCTGCACAACTGCCGGCAGAAGCAATGCACCCTGACACATAATAACATGTGACCAGCAATGCAGGCCTAGATGCAAAATGCACTGTGCTTCACACAATCAACAGTGTATTGAAAGTGGCTACAATTTTGTCTGCACATGCAGACAAGACCATGCAAGCTCTGGGGCCCTTGTCAAAAGTGAAGCTAGTGAAGCAGCTTTATGCCTTTGCAAAGTGATAACATATGGGATATGTCTTACAGCTACGCCTTGAAACACTCTGCCGATCACAATCATGGCAATGGTCTGTGAGGCAGCAAGAATGATGGCAGCTATCATGAACAGGATCCCGCTGTACCTGCAGAAACGTTTACAAAACGAAACTCTCGCGCGAGCATCAGCACGAGAACCACATGCGGTTTGCTGGTTACACATAAAGCCACGACGAGCAGAGAGCACTTGATGATGCACATTTGCTTTGTAAGTCAGTATCTAATGCCAGCTGACTGAAGCAGTCAGGCAGCAACAAAAGGAGTAGAGCACATGCAACCAGCAGAAGACTTACATCATGACGCGCTTGCGCCCGTGATACCGACTCAGATATGCTGCACGTGACAAGAGGCAGAGCTCAGACACCAGCACTGATAATCTTGCCATGCACAAGAGTTTTGATAGTGACAAAAAATGCTGGGTCAGCAGCCATGACATAAGGAGGAACACTATACCTGTGGTTCCAGTGAGCTCACAGATAGCACCAGAAATGAACAGCACTGATGTCATCAACTGCAGGGTCTGGGAATCATATTGGCAGTACAGGTTTCCCACAGTGTTGACTGTGTTTTGTTTTTCCAGAACACTAGGGAAGTAGTTGTTCAGGAATCCATTCATTGATGTCACTCCGCCCATGACACCTGCAAATCCCAATGAGATGTGCATAAATATATATATGTAGACACTGAAGTCCAGAGGACGCTGTAAGACAGAGCTTGCAAGTTGAGTGCCGTGTCAGGTGCAAAGCGGGTGCCGTGCAGCGCACGCAAAAGTGACGAATGTCGCAGCCTTGATATAGAACTATCATGCCAAGTGAGATAGTCGTGCAAGTATCTTTGCAGTTGGAGGATCAAGCTGCGACCCGCGGCAACTTACAGCTGATCAAGACGAGAGAGTGCCAGCAAGCCCATTGCTAGATGCACTTGGCTTTGCGAGACAGCTGACTGGGAGTAAATGACATACCGTTATCGTAGCCAAAGAGAGCACCCCCGCTAGCAGCGGTCAAACAACAGAAAAAAGCCGTCCATGTGAACTGGGCGTTGTATCCTTCTACGGCACCGTCGCCGATTGCCCCTTCCATGATGCCAAGCAGAGGGCAACGGGTGACACTTGGGAATTGCTGCAAGGCAGCTCTAGCGAGTTTGGACTTAACCACAAACAGGACGAGTAGCCGACAATGCAGCTGAAAGACACATACATATAGAAGTATATCCATATAATACAATGATAATAATATAATGAAGAGGCTATGTCTGTATTTGTTTAACTTACCACTGACCAATTACCATCATCAAGCTTAGCCAATTTGGCTAGCAGTCCAATTGGCAGCAGCCCACCAGGAATGCCAAACTATGTACATGGCATAATTGGTTTCGCCCCTTCAACACTTCCATCCCACATGTTCTTTTACCTGTTTTTTTTGCCAGAAACGTTTCTGGCAAGCGCATGAAGTGTTTCCTACGTAACAGACTCAGCTTACATTCACCACCAATTGAGACATGTCCTGTACAGGCAGACATCATAGACCATGGTGGCCACCTATTCCTGGATCATCCACGCGTGGATGTGGCGTCACATTGTCCCCTATCTAGCATTGGGGATCGATACCGTCTTATATAGTGTCTAGTTTTCCAGCCACTCAGTGACAAGTAGCACGGCTTTTTCAACCCCCGAACCTCTTCAGTGCAATCCTTCAAAGAATTCTTTGCCCATAAGTTTCGTGTGACTGTCTACAAAGTTGTTTCTGACCATGGAGACATGATAAACACTCAGTACCGATGTTTTTGACCGAATAAATGACGACCCTGGCACATCTGTACAACCTAGTTGCTTGGCTGAAGATGTAAATTCTCCTCCTCATCCTCTTCTTACATGGCCTCAGGCTTTAGCAATCCGCATGGATTCTGAATTTCAGGCTTGTTACATCCAGAGCAAGTCGTTAACATCTGTTTGCAGCAGATAAGCACCGTCTGCCTCTGTTTGGGACTCGTTCGGCGCCCGCAAACGCTTCTGTAAAGTCGCTGCGTTCTGCTGAGCATTCCATTGCCCTCATGATCGCTGCAACTCGCTATGGCACAAGGACGCTCTTGTGCCCCTGCCACCACCCAGTGCTCTCTTTCAAAACACCAGCACTGCGTCCACCACGGCGCGTCATTACCAGTATGTATCGTCTTGCTGTGTCAACAGTTGTTACATTTTCTGATTGTAGATAACAAAGGCATCCGTGGTGCATGGAAAGTGCATGGGAGGTGCCTGCCACGCTGTTTGGCTGAACTTAATTTCCTTAACATAGAGTATTTCACAAACTGCAGGTCATTGACTGACTTGCTGGTGCTCCAGGGGTCCAAAATGCAGCATCAGTAGGTACTGCATCTCAGGCTTCAACTCCCAGCAATGGAGGCGGCGCTGTTTGGACCGACTCTCCTGAGCCTATCAGGCAACCGGGCAGGGATCCCTCACCAGGGCAGTTGCCAATTCCAGACTCACCTTTGCTTCCTCCTGCCGGCATTCTGGCTAAGGTACAGCCACAACCTTAGCTTTCTGCATCCCACAGTCAAGCAAATTTTGATTTGCCAAATGTCACATCTATGGAGGCAAACTTATTGTTACAAGCGTATTTCATGTGCGTGTGTGTTGAGATTCAGAGCACCAAGCTGCGTCACCATTTCGCTTTGCGCTAGCATGCCTCTGGAAAAGGACCTGAACTGGAAAAGATCTGTTTAGGCTTTCACCAGGTTGTGCCTCCATTCAGATCACTCTCCTGTTGCAGGCTGTTGAGATGGGCACAGCCAAGGCAAAGCTGCCAGCCATGAAATGCTTCATAATGGCTGTCATGGGGGGCATTTTCATCGGATTTGGAGGTGCTCTAGCAGTGTCAGTGGGGCCAAACTGCCCAGAAATGGCTGCCAGCAACCCTGGACTCCTCAAAATTCTGACAGGCAAGTCTTCACTGTCCCCACCAATTTCATGGCGTCTATTTTCAAACAAGGGCCTCCAACCTCTTGACGTGTAGCAAGAGGAGCTGTCTGCTATGGCTCGTCTCTCATTGCTTTTACACATCTCCTGTGCTGCGGCTGTTGTGTTCTGTGCATTTCAAAGTTGCAACCAATTCTCCTCTGTTGGACTGGCCTTGTTCATCCTTTATTGACCTTGTTCTGTTGGACTAGAAAATCTGCTTGGTGGATGGATGATGGCCTGCCTGTCCTAGTGAACGGCGACTCCCTTGTCAATGTGCTGATGATGTTAGCTATGAAGCTAGACTGCAGGCTTGAATGGTCTGCCTTTTCTTTTGCTACTGCTGTGTCCTGATGACATAAGCTATGATGCCATACTGCAGGCTTGCATGGTATGTCTTTTGATAGCTGCTGCTTTGTGCTGGATGACATAAGCCGTGATGCCATATTGCAGGGTTTAACGGTCTGCCTTTTGGTCTGCTGCTGGTGCTCGTTTGCGGAGCTGAGCTCTTCACCGGAAACGTGGCCCTTCTCTCCACAGCAGTACGACCCTATCACCTCCCATACCCATTGGCCACCTTGTGACATTGAACAGCATTGGTTACCAGTCATGTTCTGGCCTTGTTTATGTTTATTGTTATGTTCATGTTCATGTTCATGTTCATGTTCATGTTCATGTTCATGTTCATGTTCATGTTCATGTTCATGTTCATGTTCATGTTCATGTTCATGTTCATGTTCATGTTCATGTTCATTTTCATGTTCATGTTCATGTTTATGTTTATGTTCTGACAACCGCTCTTCACAGACATGCTTGTGACACAGCTTGCTGTGCTGGCCTGCAATACAAGCATTGTACATGTATACCGCCTTGCACTCATAACAATGAAAAACTACATAAATATGTTGAGATAAATCGCAATTTGAAACGAAAAGCATACAAAGTATCTGACAAACTTTGCACAAGACACGCCCTTCATGGTTATGTCCTGCTGCCTGCAGGTGTTCAATGGCAAGGCGACAGTGAAGCAGCTGGCCCAGAACTGGAGTATCAGCTATGTGGGCAACATGATTGGCACTATGATTGTAATTGCCTTGATGTGTGGGGGAGCAGTCTTCCCACACCAGGCACCTGGCGTTCTCAAGATGGCCATGCCTAAAGTTGGTCTGACCTTCCAGCAGGTGTGGGTGTGTGGCAACCATAGGTTGCCTGAAAAGCTTTTGTTTGGTGAAGTCAAGGGGCTTCGTCCACTTGGCCGCCTTTAGTCTAATTTCAATGATGTTGCAATAAGTGACTGGCAAAACTGTCGCATTAGTAGGCCTTACAGGGATGCACAAGACAGGCTGATTTGGAGAGGCAAGACTTGTCCTGCACGTACCTAGCTCATCATGACCTGGAAAGCGTTAAATTATATTGTGGTCATGATTGTTGTCATTGTTATCATTATCATTATCATTATCATTATCATTATCATCATCATCATTATCATTATCATTATCATTATCATTATCATTATCATTATCATCCATTGCTCACCAGTATCTCTACACATACTCACCATCTAGACAGGATGTCACATGGATTTGTGTTTGTTCCGGTCCCCCCCCCCCCCCCCCCCCCCCCCCCCCCCCCCCCTCCCCCTTCAAAATAATCTGCGCCAAAGATGGACCGATTAGTTGGACTGTGTATCTGGCATGTATGGAATGCAGTCACAGTCCAGGCATAGGTACTGTGGCTGCACCCATAGTTGGGCTGCCTTTCCAGCCAGAAACAGGGCCGTGCACAGTTGTGTTGCAAACAGTCTGACTGCTTATGGACAAGTGTGCATGTCTGCTTGTTCAGAGTCATCGCATGTGTGATCCACTGAATGGAAACTCAAACTGTATCATTCAGTGTTACAGTGTGCATCATATTGCGGCTAGTTGTGTTTACTACACTCTGAGCCCATATGTCCTGTTGTGCAGGCATTCCTGAGGGCAGTACTGGCCAACTGGTTCGTATGCCTTGCCACCTGGATGGCCATTGGAGCCAACAGTCTCATCAGCAAGATTGCCGGCATCTACCTTGCCATCTCTGCCTTTGTAGCGATTGGCTTGGAGCACTCTGTTGCCAACATGTTCATCATCCCACTGGCCATGGCGGTTGGGGCTGACATCAGCGCCAGCACGTATCTGCTGAAGAATCTGCTGCCGGTGACGCTGGGTAACATTGTTGGGGGTGCAATTGGGGTGGCTGCATTCTACTCCTATGTGTATGGTACCTTGGGCCAGAAGGCACAAGCAGCATGAGAGTTGAAGCAGTGTACAACATGAGCATGAGAAGAACACGTCAGTTGGCAGGAATGGAAAAGGGTGTGCATGTTTTGAGCCAAGATTCTTTTGTTGCGTTTGCGCTGTGTGCTTCTCTGGCATGGTAGCCTCATGCAAGCTGTATGATGCCAAGTGTGCATGTGTGCTGTCTCTGCAGCTATTCGTGCAATGTTCAAAGACTGATAGCTTCACTGGCATAACAAATTGAGTACAGATACGGAACTGATCATTGTATGCACAACAGTCTACTGAATTGACAGTTGTGTGCGAAAAGCTGTGCGAAGATTATGTAGTAATGTGGAGTACACATGATAAAGTTGTTCTTTGTAAATTACCTATCTTGAATATGTACAGTAAGTCAGGCACTATCAATATTATTGCCAACTTGTCGCTGTGGCCTGTGGTATATCGCTCATGGCTGTGACCTTCACTCACATCAAGTCAGCAGCAAGAGACGTGCATTCACGTAGTGAGCTCGCCGGAATCAAACATCAAAGCATCATTGTCCATGTAGCGCTGTGTTTGTAGTGCACTATAGTAGCTACACTATGGTAGCTACACGTGGACGACATCGCTTGCGTTCGCTGGGGCTGCAGCAGCGTACACTTGTGAGCTGTACAAAGGTACAAATGGGTTCGATCCACGTAAACGAGTGATGTGAGCTGAGAACAGGCAGCATGCTATTTCATGTTGGCTAAGCAAGAAATTACATTAGTCTTGATCTGACATGAAGACGATTGAAAATGGCAACGGAAGCATGGGAACCAGATACAAAAGGGAAGGTGCAGCATGGTACATTGAGAGAAAAGACTGCATTAATAGACCCAAGCCACTAGTAACTAACTAAATAATAGTGTCAGAGACTGCAAACCAGTGATCCTAAGCACAAAAGGCGTAGTCATGTCATGCAACTTGCAAAGTGTATTGAGTCACTCTCAAGCAAAGCATGCCTGGCAAGACAGACATGATACACAAACTGAAACAAGCGGTGCGACCATCTTGCAGCCATTGCTCAATAGCAAGCAACAGAGCACAGAACTTCACAGAGTATGAGCATGCAACCCCACAGCGGACCAATGTACCATGTCCTCCATGCAGAGGCTTTGTACAAAACAACCTAACTCCTACATTATCAAGCCTAGACAGCAACTTTGTCCATTTGCCAAAGCAAAGAAATGGTATTGAGTAAGCTCATTTGGCAAAGCACACAAGTAGGTTGTAGTACGCTCAGGCGGCCGGTGGTCTCCGAACACCATCCTGAGAGGTATCGAGTGTGCTTGGACTCAGCCAGCTACCTGGACCGACAACAGGCATTGCCATGGACATCTGCATCTGAGCATTTTGCATGGCAGCAGTGAAGAGGTCATCTGGAGAGCTCTGTGGAGGCTGCTGCCCAGTTGGCTTGGCCCTGCCCCTTACTGACAGCTTACGCAGGTTACGCTGTAAGGATGGGTTCTTGGTGAGGGGAGCTGAGCCTGAGGAGATGGCTTGAGATTGAGTCTCAGACTTAACTCGCTTGCCTGGGCTGCCTCCAGAGTCTGCCTGCTGCTGGCTGCTGCTGGACTGAGTCTCTACTGCTGGTGATGGGAAGCTTGGGAAAGCATCGTCAAGCAAATCATGGGAGAACGCGTCCAAGGACAGTGCATTGTTCATGTGATCTTGCACATGTGTGTGTTGCTGCATCATCATGTCACCGTGTTGCAGTCCCTGGGGCTGCATGCCTTGGGGTTGCATACTTTGCATGGGTTGCGGCTGCATGCCTTGCGGCAGCATTCCAGCAGCCATGCCTTGGGCAATCGAAGACTGCTGCTGTGGCAGGCCCATGTTGCTCTGTGGTAGCATTCCCATGTACTGCATCACTGCTGCTTGAGGTCCATTGAAGTGGCCCACAGGAACACCTGCAAGCAAATACTGGGTTCAAACTTGCATGCCGGAGGTGCGTGTTGCTATGGCATGATTGACACAGGCGCAAGCCTGACATGCTAGCATGTGAACCTCTCTGTGCAGTAGCTGAGAAAGTAGTTCACTTCAGCGAAGCATAATAGCAAACTGTAGCTGCATGACAATGGCTATGAAGCAATGATTCTGACTGAGCTGTGGCGTTTTGTGGTGGAACGAAGGCAACAATCAGTGCCAGGCAGGCAATGTTGTGCTTCACACAGAATGCGACTGACCCGGTGCTACACCATATGCAGGCTGCATGTGACTCTGCTGCTGCTGCTGTTGCTGCTGAGGCATCTGGGGTATCAAAGAGGGGCCTGCCCCTCCAGCTTGCTGCTGGAAATATGCTTGCTGCAGCATAAGATCGGCTTTCTGCTTTTCTACTGTTCCCACTCGCTCCTGTACATCAGCCAGCAGATCAAAACGACGTTGCCGTATGTTCCAGCTGTTGCTGTATTGCGCAGTGTTGTCATGCATATGTCAGGACGAATACGCCTGGGTCTAAAAAGCCGGCTCGCCCTTACCTCTAGAAACTTGTTGAGCTGCTTGAGCTGCCCGTTCTCGGCCCTGAGCTGTGTGACGACGCGGATGGCATCAGCAACGATGCTGGTCTTGTCAGTCTTGACGTCCTTGCGAGGGTCCAAAGCCTTGGAGAGCTCGGCGAAGCTGCGGCACATCATGATGTTGAGCACAGGATACATGGACAAGAAACTGTGTATGAGCTTGGCATTGCAAACGCTGTTGAGCATGTGCAGCTAATCCGAGAACCGCTTTGCGGCTGAAGGAGCACCTGTCATTCAGTCTCTCGCGCCTGGCACGCTCCCGGCAAGCTTTGTTCCGAGCTGTATCCATCTTCGCTTCCTTCTCGTCCGACCCCTTGTGCTTCAGTCCAACATCCAGGTCTGCTAGTCCTCCACTGGCGCCGACTGCTTCTTCAGAGCCAAGCTGTGTCAAAAACAATTCTAATGACTCCTTCTCAGCAAGTTCCAGCTTCCTCTTTCTGTTCATTTCTGCTGCTTGCACTTGCTGCACTGTTACGGGGAGTGCTTCTCGTGAGGTCGGCTGTGGCCCTACTTTTGAGGCTGGCGCGTCAAAGCTCAACAAGTCATCGTACAGTTCATGGAATTGTGCAGCACAAGACAGGGCTTCATTTGGCCAGCTTGTGTCCATAAAACGGCAGAGTACACGGGTCTGACCTAAGAGCCACGAGCTGGCCCTCACAGCAGACAATGCACTGAGCAAACCTCTTAGAGACCACCTGTGTACCAGCTATTGTTGCTGAGGTTATCACCTAGCAATTCATTGGCGCGATGTCGGGGCGGTTGTCGGCTAAACCCTAGACGCCAGTACTTAGTACAGTACTGCACTGAAGCTCCAGAATCCAGGTACTGTCATGTGGGCTCCATGTGTGGTGTGCCGCACGTGTAAGCACGAGTCGTCCGGGCAAGTGGCACTGGGCAGGACATTAACTATAATCCTAATCCTGTAATAATCCTATAATCCGGGCAAGTGGCACTAACCCAGGACATTAAATATGTTGATTGATTGATTGACTGGGTGATAAACTCTAACGGCCTTGTTGCTACAGGCCTTTGTACACGTGGTGCTTACCTCACGTGCAGCACATTGCAATCTGTTAGCAGAAACATGTGCAGTCGCAGTCACTGCCAGGCGTGATGCATGGCAAAAGCTCAGACTTCAGATCATTGCCCGCAAGCTGGGTGACAATGTGTTTGGTTTCAGCTGCCCCCAACGACCTGGTTTTACAGCAATGCAGATTAGCACCTTGTAGTTATACGTTTTGTAAAGTATGGGTTCGAACAGAACTCTGTGAACGATGGCTGCCTGCGAAACCAAGCTTGTCAGGCAAGGGCAGGAGCCCTGGTTTCGGTGCAGCTTGGTTTGGTGTGAATACATGGTGATAAGCAACACCACAGCAACAAGTATTGTGTAGATGGCTTACAACATCTTAAGGCAGAACTGAGGCATACTCAAATTGGCTTTGTAGCTACAACCTCTATGATGCATGCATAGCAGACATCTGTCACCACAGCACAGAACAAGCACATTGGTCCCTAGCGTAAGGCAAGATGGCACTGAAGTCATTGATGGTCAACTGCACAACCGCAGCACACATGTGGGTTTTTCTTCAGCTCTGCCACAGCAAGGTCATGCAATAGGTCTTGAGGGAGGCCGGCTACTTGCGAACCACGTCCAAAACAAGTCAAGCACATTCACAAGCACGCTGATGGCCCTGAGACTTTGACAGGAGAAGCAAAGCATAGACAAATCATACATGCATTCATAAAGACAGCTGCATGGTGGGCTGTCATCGCACAAACTGGTGTAGGTATTACGCCTCAGTCCAAGATGTCCAGGAGAAAACAACAGCTCCCAACAACAGCTCTCAACCCACTGAATCAGCCTCTGCCTGTTACAATGGACTATGTCTATCTGATTAGGCATCTTGCATCTCCTCCTGCTGTTCATTGGGATTAAGCATGCCAGGAATATTGGCTAGCCGCTGACGTTCAGCCTGCACACAAAACAATATCAGCCAGTCAGCCTGTTACCATCAACTCGACGTGACACCAAGACCAAGAGGGTGTACTGAAGACAACGGTCTTGGACCCTGAGCATTTTTGCAACGCTGGTCACACTTGCCAAGTAATACATAGTCATTTTTGAAAAAACTTTGGGGAACTGAGCAAGACTGTGATTTGGAAGTCCTAGTTGTACTTGGTATCTTTCCTTTTGTTTCATTGATCTGTCTGGCTGAGTTGCCACCTTGTCTCAAACTGTACTCATTGTGAACCATATACTCTAAGCGCGAGCGGCGTTGCAAAAAACAGTATCGAGCGCGCAGCACGCACAACAAAGGTTACATGATTGTGTACAGCACAGAGTGCAACATAATGGCAAGATTACTGCCACTGCGCAGCGAACACCAGTGCCAAATCTGTTTTTCATGTGTCTTGTCGCTGCCACAGGCTACAATTGTTACTAGAGTAACCCAACTCAACAAACGACTGACAGAACAGCTTGCTGTGCCAACATCCTGTCCAACATGACATAGCGATGTTGACTCTGGAAAACTTAAACACGCATTGGCAAAGCAGCAGTCACGCATTGGCAATGCAGCAGTCATACGCATTGGCAAAGCAGCAGTCATGTATACAAAGCAGCAGTCATGTATTGGCAAAGCAGCAGTCATGTATACAAAGCAGCAGTCATGCATACGAAGCAGCAGTCATGTATACAAAGCAGCAGTCATGCATACAAAGCAGCTATCATGTGTGAAGCTCAGTGTGAGACCAGGGCACAGGCCAGGCTGGAAGACAGACCTCTCTTGCTGCTGCTGCCTCGTCAGCAAACAAGTCAGCGTTGTCCTGACTGGAGAAGGACTTGGTCTGCACCAAGAAGTCTCGCAGGTGGTCCTTGAAGGCAGTGTTATCTTGCAGCTCAAACATGCCTGCCACACACGCCTGCACAGACAGACAGCGCAATGAGAAGCTGCCTTGCAACTGTAAGAGCACACGCGCTTGCGCAAACAGACAGAGCAAGAGAGCACGCTGCTTGCAGCGTTGAAAGCAAGCATCCTCAGGATTGGGGGCAAAGAAGGCAGCAAGCAGAGTGAATGATTTGAGCAGAGTGCAGCAGCCCTTGCTAAACAGAGACAAGTGGGAACAGCAGCAAAAATGCGCATTGCAGGCAAAACGTGTTGCAGTGACTGCAGCATGTGTGCAGCGCTCTTGCCCACAAATGTATTGCGTACGGACTACAGCTTGTTTGTAGCGCACTTGCACACAGCTTGATGACGCAAGCACATAAAGGACTAAAAGCAGACAGATGGCAGACTCACCTGAAGCTGAGCAGGCCGCAGGTTTGGGAAACTATGACTCAACAGGTCACTCACGAACTCATGCACAAAGATAGCATTGTTGGGGTAGGCAGTGGGGCCCTTGGCGGCCTCATCCCACAGGGGGGCCTTGATGACCCCACTGTTCACAATGCTGAAGAGGTGGTGCAAGATCTTGACGTGGAGCTTGAAGCCTGGCTTGTGAAAACTGTCTGTAACAGGGCAGAGCAGCAGTGTCAATCAGCAAGACAGAGGTAAAGGACAGAGCAGAAATCATCCCAAAGAGGAGCATTGATCACTCCATTGTTCACCATGCTGATGAACGTGTGATGCAACATTTCTGTAGGGGAATGGAGCATGACACGCTATCAGTAGCAGGGCAAGGCAGCAGCTGACTCAGAAGGCAGTGGGGATCCCCTCAGACAGTAACAAGGCTGAAAGTAACAAGGCTGAAAGGCAGCAGCAGGGTGCAAAGCAAACAAGGGAGAAGAAGACAGCAGGGTTTATGCATAGCAATTGCAGAATGCACGTGACACAGGTGCTAGGGTAAGCAGCAGCCGCAGCAGCATCAACAAGATGGGGCCAGCAACATATGACAACACAAGGAGGCAGCAGCATGGCATGGAGTATGGGGAGGAGAATTCGCAGTTGTGAGGTAAGGCTATAGCAGGCTGCAGAAGAAGCAGGACAGCAAATAGCGTGATCAGGGAGGAGGCCAGGCTGCAAGGCAGCATGGTGACAAGAGGCAGCTGTACATGAAGGCAAACTGTAAATTTCACAGAGGTAAAGCGTCATAATGACAACATAAATATGATATGCATCAAATCGAAATCGAAAACCCATTATGATACAAGCTTCAAGGAGATACGAGAAACGTTTGCAGCACATTTTTTTCAAAGTCTAAACACCATTGCTGGAGCTGTGGGCATTACCTGTCATGACAGCAAAGATCTCCCGCATAAGGGTCAGGTAGTAGGTCTTGTGAAACTGCGTCGCAAAGTCTGAATGCTGAAACGACTGCAGCATCTCCATCAACAGATTCAAGCCTGCAGAAAGGGGAACAGAATGTGAGCTAGTCCCACATGTGCACATGAGACAGGCAAATGTTAATTGATGCTTCCATCTGCCACTACATGAAAAGAGTGAGGACTCCTGACAGGGCTTACTGCAACTGACAAATTGATACTGTCTGGCCCCACAGACTCAGCACAGACTGCAGGTGGCCTTTGTCATGCCGAGTGTTGAGCATATGATCAACCCCTCAAACCAACAAAGCTCAGCATGAGGAACTGCTTGCAATTAAGTTGCAAGCTTGCATGCATGACGCAGAGGTTTTGTTCCCTGTTCATAATTCACAGGAGGCTGACTGCCAGGCCATTCAGCAGGCTCACAATGGTATGAACAGCCTCTGCTCTGTTCAGAGCAGAACACAACATATGATGCAATGTGTGCTGCAGAGTGAACATCAGAACGGCATTGTTGCAGGGCAACACACAGCAGCCAACCTGTTTCAGCAATATTGCGCTCAGTATGACGGAAGGCCCAGATGATGGAGTCAATGACCAGCTTGAGCTGGTCTGGTGACATGGTGAACAGGGTGCCGAAACAGTGGTTGGTTATGGCTCGCAGCAGGCCGTAGAAATGTAGCCGATGCTCTGGATGCTCCTGCAGTCACAAACAGCAGTGATGCTGAGAATGGGTCTTGCAGTCTTCAAATTTTGGCACTCCTTGTTGAAATGCCCTGCACCTCTTGCAGTGTTGTTGGACAACACAAACAGCAGTAATGCTAAACATGGGTCTTGCGGTCTTCACACTTCGGCGCTTCTTGCATTGTTATTGGACAACACAAATAATGTTGATACTGAACATGGCAGTGCCTGCAGTGTTACCAGACAGCACAAGACGTTATGATTGTGAGGAGTGAAGAGTGGTTCTGCATTGCCTGGCAGATGATTCTGTGACAAGCATTGATGCTGTGTGCAGTTGTTTTCTGCGGTTATCAAAGGCGCAACCCATACTGAAATTGTACTGTGTAATGCTAATATGTCCCTACTGAAACTGTAAGACTATTTTGAGCCATTTTCAAAGCGTGAAACTATTGCTCTACACTTTCCCACTTTCTGCCCCCCACCCCAACTGGCTTTGTAACAAGCATGATGCTGGTCATACTGCGTCTTCCTGATGTTGACGTCTCACACAAGCAGAGCAGCTTGCAGCTGGACAGGTTCCGGGATGATACACACCTCAAAGTTTTTGGTGATCATCTGCAGTGTGACCTGGAAGACTGCCTCAAATATTGTGGGCACTTCCTTGGCCATGCGATCCTTCAGCTTGTTGATGATGGCCGCAAAGAGACTCAACACTTCTGCATCCCTGCAGTTGTGCACCAGGAGGAATGTCAGAGGAACCTGTCCCAGCAAGCATGTCCCAGCAGGAATGTCCCTGCGGGAATGTCAGAGGAACTTGTCCCAGCAGGAATGTCCCAGCAGAAGTGTCCCTGCAGGGATGTCCTAGGAGAAATGTCCCAGGAGAAATGTTCCAGGAGGAACAACCAGGAGCAGTGTCCCAGGAGGAACGTAACGGGAATGTGCCCCAGAAGAAATGTCAGAGGTACTCGTCCAAGAAGAAATGCCAGAGGCACCTGTCCCAGGGGACACGTCAGAAACACTTATCCCAGAAGAAGTGCCAGGGGAATTTCTCCCAGGAAGAATGTCATGCTTCCTGAGCCATGACAGGATCACTAAAAGGCATAGACGTTTTTTTTGTGTCAATGCAGAGTTGGTCACAGAGCTGTCAGGGTTGGTGTTCCTGTGCGCCAAACCACAGGGGGGCAAACAGATGTAGTTGAGCGCGATGCTCTGGTTGATCCAGAGCACTGTGAACATTGACCCTGCTTCAGTCATCTGGACATGCCTTCACATGATAAAAACAATCTGGAGTTGCCAAACGAACGCTGAAAGGAAGAGACCAGTGCTCTAGACTGTTTTTTCCCCTGATACTCCAGACCCGGTGAGGTAGGTACACACATGTGACAGACTCACATCTGGCAGCTGTTATGCACCTCCAGGGGTGCACAGGTGGGAGACAACTGCAATGGACAGAAAAAGCACAGATGCTGGGCAGCACAGACCAAACTGCTGCATTTGCTTTCCAAAACAGTTCATAGTGGCAAGCTCCGCAGCTGACAGAACGACTGCTTGGCATGAGGAAAGAACAGGCCAGAAATAATAGGATATAGTGACGCCGTGTTGAAGACTGGAGAAGCAGCAAGGCACCGGCCAACAAGACTGCCTCTGGTTGTAATGACCACATTGTTGCATGGGAGCTGCTGTCATTCTGCGATCGCGCACATGGTCAAAGGCGACGTCACAACAGACCAGTGGCGTCGAGCAGACTGACTGTCTATATGCAGAAGGGAGCGTGCCTGGCATCTGGGACATTGCGTGCATAATCTCCCAGGATGGGATCCATCATAGCAGGCACCAGGCTCTCTGTCACAAGACTCAAGTCCTCACACTTGTCTACAAAGGTCTCAATCAGCTTCAAAGTGACCTGCGATTTGCACACAGCCATGGGAAGCAGTTCCTTTTTTCCCTTCGATTTTCTTTTCCGTTTCAAACTAACAAGTCTGTGTGTATCTGCACGTTATGCAACGCCTGTGTAAGCAGTTTGTAGGTAGAGTGAAACTAGCAAGTTTCAAACGCCCTGTATAAGCAGGTAAGATTTAGACGTCTGGGCACCAGTTTTGTAGCTGCAATGTAGCTGCAGGTTATACGTCCTCACAGGGAGCTACACTTGGGTGCATGAACGGTCACACACTACAAAGGGATGCTAGATCTGGGCGCGATGAACAATTTGCTAGGAGGAGCCAACAGCGTCCATACTTAAGTGATCTGTGGTGGAAAAAGAAGCCAACAGTAGTTGTTTCTGGGTGATGTTGCTGCGGGACAGACAGCTGTCATGATGACTTCCTCCCAGTGCTGCAGCTCACATCAGACGGTTGGCTGCCGATGAGCAGTGGCATCAGTCCATGCAACAGAACAAGCATGTGGTCACAGAGAAGTTCTTGACAGTGCCGAATGGGCCCACCTTCTTGACACTACGCATCGACTTGACTTGGGCAGTCTTGGACGCATGGGGGCCGCCAGTCTGGATGGACTGGGATATCAGCTCAGAGTACATCCTGCAGAGTTGGAAAACACATTGTATTACACAGCACAGCAATACACAGCGCAGTAAAATGCAGCATAGTGCATTGTGCCAGGTGAGCCAAAGTCCAATTTAGATGCCAGCTTGCGTGCAGCTCTTTCCCGCCGAGTCTCACGTAACGTTGGAGACATGCAGGCAGTTGACACTGTAGGTTTGCGTGATCAGATTATGGTGTGACTGCAGCTGCAATGCGTGCTTACCAAGAATGATACCTTTCTGTGCACAGGAATTCAGGTGCATACACATTGCCTGATTGCCTACTGTTGGACAGGGGATATGTTGAGGTAATGATTGTCAAGCAGAGAGAGTGAGACGAATGCATATTGTCTGGTTGCCCACCTATACACAGTCAGTGTGTCGAGATACATGTGGCCATGCACAAAACATCAGATGCATGCACGTTGTCTGGGTGCCTACCTGTAGACATTCAGTGTGTCAAGGTAGATGTTGCTCATCTGGCTGACAAACGGCTGGCCAAGGGACGAGCACACCGACACATTAGTTTGCAGAATGTTCTGAATGTTTCGCACAATCTCAGTCTGACGCAGGATGTCCGGCTGGGCCTGCGCCTGGTTGATGATCTCCCTCCAAGTAGCGTTTGGGGGACCCATCAGCCGACCCTGCAGTTCCATATAACCAAACGGATGACGCCAAGAGACACCACATGTTTGTTGGTGTCACTTATTATATCTCTGTGTTGTCATTGGTCTGGAAATCACTGTCCTGGAAGCTTGAAGAAGTATAAAGCTACATTCAAGTAGCATCTAGGGCACCCATCAGCCATTTACTATTTATTTTGATTGTTTTTTGCTGCTGCTGCTTGGATCAAGTCTTTGTTGTGGAGGCTAAAAGCAGGATCAGGGTTGTTTCAAGTAGCGTGTGGAGGTCCCATTGGGGTGGCAACAAAGAGCTAGTGTACAAAGCAGCAGTCAGACAACACAACAGCTGTTCATACTGCGTTTGTGGCAGTCTGTTGATGATGTCAAGCCACACATTAACACCTCAGCGTTTGGCTTGACCTAACATGAGTCTTTGCAAAGCAACGATCACAAGCAGCTCACTACATGATGTCTCACCAGGTAGTGATCCTGCTTCTCCCGAGTGGCGTCTGCTCCTATCATGAGACCAACAGCCTCATAGAACATGTGTATTTGGTGCGTCTCCAAATCCTGAATAGTGCCGGTCAGCTCATTCAGCAGCTCTGAAATGAATGTCTCTTGTTCGCCAATCTGCGTTGCACCAGAAGCCTTAGAGCTCGTGTGTTTGCAGCTGCACCTATAAGCTTTGATGCATGGATGTACGAGAAGTGCACGATCAGCTTTACTGCAACCCAATTTGCATGCCAGAGCAAACCCTTGTAGACACAGCAGAGTCTTGCCATAGCAGAAACGCTGAAGAAACATGCTTCTCAGATGCCTTCCATCATCCAATCAGCATTGAAGTTGCAATAAGGAAGGTTACTGATCAGAAGCTTTTGCAAAGGCTCTTGCCAAGCTGATTCGCACCAGAAGCAACAAGCTCTTGCGCATGCTGTTGCTGCCAAGGGTGTATTGCAGACTCAGCAGGAGCCTGACATGATGTCCGGTGCTACACTTGCAGATGTGATTGTCAGGACAGCAAAACATGCACACCTGGACTTGTACAAACTTTCGTTTGCACTTGTGACAGATCTTGAGGAAGGTTTCACACGCCATGTCCTGGACGCCTGGGTGAGTCTCATGCATGAACTCAAAGAGCTTGTTCACCACGGTCTTCAGGAACTTCCAATGGTTGCGCAGGAAGCGTGGATACTGGCCCACCACATACCTGCAGGAAGGGAGCAGCGATGAGTAAAGGCTTGACATACTGTATGCATGGTCATAATCTGTTCATCACTTTTGTCAAAACTGATCGTTTCTTGGCCATTGTCTTGTGTCACCTGTCTTGATCTTCAGCACGGTGAACACCACTGTAAACCAAGGGTCGGCGACATGACAAACGTATTGAAACACTAATGTTGAAATCGCACTCGGATAAATGTAACAGCTGTGCATACGCACGGTTAAGGAGCATTGTATCAAGGACGACTTGAACACTCTCAATTGCTGTAAGCGCAGTTGCGAAGTGCAGGCAACAACAGGAAACACCAAGAGACCAACCAGCATTTACATGTACACTCGTATCTACTGAGGTCGCAGTGGACCTTGGCGGCCAACACGACAAGATATCTAAAACAACTCCACACATCTCCCCAATGTAGTTTTTACAGTCTCCAGGCGCGTCTGAGTTTAGATTTTCACTGTCAGGTGGACGTTTCGTGATTGAGAGGAGCTGTCTGCGCCTTTGTGACAATGTTGTGTTGTGTTGGATGATCAAGACTACTGCAGCCTCAGCAAGTGGGAGACCAAGTGAGAGGCTCAGTGAATGGGAGGCAGAACAGGGCTGTTGACCCGTTGTTGCTGCAACATGTGAGGAATTCTGGCTTCCTAGTTATCACAAAATGATGCGTGTACTCTTGACAACAAACTGTTGATCAGACAAGCTCATATGATACGGAAGGCAGCAACAGAGTCTTTGTCGCATAACATGTTCCCAAACAAGGCAGCTGTGTTGTGTCTTTGCACATTGCAATGGTTGAGTTAAGACACATACACAAAACTAGCATCGTGCAGAGTGGTAGTGGTTGAAATGATAGACCATGTCAATGGCAGCTACACACAACCAGTCTGGCATACATGGTTTATCGGTTCATGCTTGCTTTGTCTACTCATGTGCAAACTCCCAACCTGCTAAGGCTACAACTTCAACATCTAACAGACATTGCCAGAGAGACAGCAGAGATGTCTATGCCTGTTTGAAAGTGTTGTTGGATGACAAAGACCATTGCAGCCTCAGCAGATGAAAGGCAGATGAGATTGACAGGGCTGTTAACCCATGCTTCTTATGAACGCTGGCTGCCCAATCGTCACCAAAAGGATGCTTGTGCTGCTGATGCTGGTGGCCAACTATGCTGTTCGGCTTTCAAGGGGACAAGCTCATGTGATGATACAGGCGACGACAGACTTGTTGTCCTTTACCATAATGATCTCTCCCATATTTTTTTTGGTCAGATGCAACCCAGTCACATGCACTGAGGCTTTGCACACAAGAAATTGGGTCATCAGTCATTGTATGTGGCCTCCCATGCTGAGCCTCAAAGACAGGAAATGTAGGTTGGTCGGCTGATTGATCAGTAAATTGATTGTTTGATTGATTGCTTGCTTGACTGAATGACTACACTGATGTCAGCAAGGACTCACATGATGTTGGAGGCAATGACAGCCTTGTTGTCCTTCCCCCTGGTGATTTCACACAGGTTCAGCAGATCTCTGATGACCGTCACCAGGAATCTGTTCTCCTGCTCCTCCAGCATAGACCCACTGATGGACCCGATTGCCCAACAGAGGGTGTTGAGCCCGCTCCAAGACAGCTCTCGCCCATTCTGAAGCTGGGACTGCAAGCAACAGCAGTAATGGCTTTGAGTGCCAAATTGAGCCCAAATGCCTGACACTGGGTCTTGAGAAATTGGTCCAGAAAAAGCTCTTGCCCATCATGAAGCTGTCTAGGACTGCAAGCAACAGCCACCAGACTGCAGGTGCAGATTTGACAATCTGATGCATTGTGTGTGTGAGGCAGAAAGACATTCACTGACCCAGCTAGGGCATTCGGGATCAAAATGAGACGGTTTTGGCCCATGCTGCAACAGAGACTGCAAGAAAGAATTACTGTCCTTGGAGAGCAATGCTGAGAGCGGGTGTCAGGCAAAACAGCAAAACATATGACATGACTCAGAATGGTGGACCCTGTTTTGAAACAGCTATAGCCAATTTTAAGCAGCGATTGTCACAAGCTGCGCGACTAAAGCTAGTACCTATGTCTGTGTTTGCTATCCACAGTATTCATGTACATCACCACCTCAGAAGGAAAGTACACAATTCTGCAGACACAACGCTGTGACAGCTCAACAATGCGAGCATTGGCTGTTCTATCTGTAGATGCAGCTATGTGTTCCAGCACTGCAGTCTTTCGTCTTCATGATCCAAGCTGCTGAGGCCCAACAAAAAGCATCCCTTAAGCAACATCAGCATGCAAAGCTCCAAAGCCAAGCAGCGTACAGGTTACTTTCTGACCTGCAATCGCAGCTGTTCCAGCATTTGGTGCTCGGTGTCCTCATGGCCCAAGTTGCTGAGGTAGACCAGCGTCTCGTGCATGGTCTTGTAGCGTGCCAAGGTGTCGGTGTCCTTCATGGTTTCCCGCACAATGTTGCCATTCTCATCCTCCACAACAATGACCTCCTCGGGCTTCGCCATGCGTGCAATCATCAGCCCACGCAGCTTGGACAGGATACCGTTGTACAGGTTCTTACGGCTTGGGGTCTGCAGCAGGAACAAAGCCACCTAGCAAGACTTTGTTTGCAATCCTTACAAGAGCATGTTTGCAATATGGTAATATCAGGCCTTACAGGAATGCACAAGACAGGCTGCTCTGGAGAGACAAGACTTCTCCTGCACGTACCTAGCTCATCATGACCTGGAAAGCGTCACAAGTATTATTAACTTACTTATCATTGTAATAATTATTGCAACCCTATCAAGAGCCTGGTTGCAATCCTAACAAGAGCCTTCACAGCTGCGTCTGCATAGTTGGGAGACCAGTGCGTCGTTCAGACACTGATGCAGGGTGTAGGGTTGCTGCAGCAGTGCTTTGTAAAGCTAGCGACACCAAATGTGACACCAAATGTGATAAGGACTCAAGCTGGCTGTCCAGGTAGAGGATGCTGATCCAGCTGTCACTGGAGACATTGTTTGGACGTGATGAGGGCACATGGAGGGCATGTGATATCGACGATTGCAGGGCAGACATGCACAGCAGGTCTGGCATAGTTCCACATCCGGATTACTTGTCCTGACACCAGATGTAGACTGGCCATGCTACATAGCAATCAGCCAAAACAAAAGATCGCTGCAGCAATGCAGTCAACGAATGCTTTCATGCACTGCACTCCCAAAACAGGATCTCAAGACAGGGAGCAACTCAGGACTGTAGATACAGGAACCCAGGGGAACACCCGCTGTGATGAACGAACCAATGAATGAGAGAACGAACAAACAAACGAATGCATGTATGTATGGATGGACGCCTGATCAAATGAATGAATGAATGAATGAATGAATGAATGAATGAATGAATGAATGAATGCATGCATGCATGCATGCATGCACGCATGCGCGAACAAATGAACACTAATGACGCACCGTGGATATGGGTCCAAAGGAGAACTGCGCATTGACATCAGTGGTCTGGGAGGTCGTGTACACATCCGGCACAAACAGGTTCCAGTAGTCCAAGCAGATCTTGAGCACCTCATCAGCCTCAACATACGAGATGTTGACCACATACTGCAAGCCCATGATCAAGGCTTGCTGGTTCTCATGGCCCTTCTCCATGATGCTGATGTGCGCCTGCGCCACACCAAACATGAGCAACAAAACGGCAATACATTATTGAGGTCTCGCGTCATATGTGGACCAGAAACTGCAGGCCCATAATCAGGGCTTGCTGGTGCTCATTTCCCTTCGTCGTGACGTAAGCCTGCAGCACAATGTTGTGTCTCACATGCTGTCTTGATTACATGAAGCAGTCCCCATGGCATGCTGTCCCTTCTGCATGATGCTACTATGGGCCTGCAGCACCAGCCAAGCTATTCTGAGTGGTTACTGCTAATCATTGAAAACTGGTACCAGCCCCAATGCCAAGGCATGCTGATTCCCACTGCTTTTCTTCATAACCAGAATGCTTTGAAACGTGTTGTGGCTGTTCCTGAAGATACAGCAGTGATCAAACCTACAGAGGTGCAAGAGCCCATGAGGTGCTCAGATTTGGCAGCTCAAAGCGCGGACGTTGCAAGGATAGATTTAGCATCCCGCTGGCTGTGGACCATGCGGCTGCCACACAACAATGGTTATGATGTAACGGTGGGCATCGCATGGTCTTATCAGTGTGGGACTGAAGCTCTGCATGCTGACTGATTTCTTCCAGCACTGCTTTGCTCATCCTGTGCAGCAGGTATCCAATGACTGAAGGCAATACTGGCACTGCTTGCTAAAAGTGGGGTGTGTCTCACCTTCAAGAACCCAGTCAAGAAGATGGCCAGGTTTTGGACAAACTCCTGCTCGTCATCAGAGCCCTGCTCATACGCCTTGGGGATGTCAGCGGTTATTGGCAGCACTGTGACAAGCTGGTTCATGAAGATGACATACAGCTGCACAAACTGCGCATCTGCTTCAGGACCCACAGACAAGCTGCCAATCTGCAGGTCAAAGTGGATCATGTTGGTATAGTGAAGCTTGCAAACTGCTGCCAAGCGTATCCAATGAACACTGGCTGTTGCTTTGTATGCACTGAGATGTGTACAGTAACAGCATAAAGTGTGACTGAGACACCTGTTGCTGGATGAACCATTGGATGTCAGTCTAGACAGCAGTATCTGATGCCAGTTCATGGTGCGTTGTGCTACATTGTATGGATCACTTCTCATTGGCAGCTCAATGGGACGTCATTGTGCATGCTAGACTATGCCGCTTACAAGACACACCTTGCATGCCCATTTAGAAATGACAGGTATGTGAGCTTATTGACCTGTTTGCATGACACGACATGTTTGTGCTGATTGCACACAGTGGAGGTCAAAGCAGCAGCACAGGTCATAGCTTACCTCAGTGAGACACTGCAGCGCCAAGTTTCTGAAAGCAGGCTGCGGGAACAGCTTGAGCAGAACCTCAACCAGGTTGGACTCAAAGACATACCCCAAAGGCACCCAGGAGAGGAATGCATACAGTGTGCCAAGCGTTGCTCGAATAAGATCTGGCTTCTGAGATGCATTCAGCACAAAGAGGCAAAGCTCATGGATCAGCTTGAACTCTGAGTTGAGAGAGTTCTTGAGATCCTTGATCTTGGCCTGAGTCATCTCGCCTCGTGAGAAGTCAAATACCTCCTCGCTGAGAAGCTTCAGAATGTGCATGCTGTTTTCACAGAGGGTCTCGCTGGTCTTGGAAGCACCCACAATGTCTGTCACAAAGGTTGGCCACTTGTGAGGCCAGTCCTGTTTCAGGACTTGGACTAGGATGACATTTAGCTTGTTCAGGAAGACCTTCTGCCTTCTGAAGGTCTGATCATCTGAGGACAGCTTGATGATCAAGTTTGAGATGTAGTTCTTGATCCCTTGCCTCTGCTCCTCTGGTAGAGCGCCCCAGCGAAACTTGATTACACTTTCCAGAATCTGCAGCAAGGATCCTAGTTGTGGCAATAAGCGGCTGTTGACATCAAGAATCTGCCAATGCACAGCCACTGCTAAGATACAGTGGAATCAAAGCTTACCTGGAGAGCAAAGAACTTTGTCTGCTCTGTTGTAGAACGCTCAAGGATAGTGTCAACTTTGGTCCACGCATCTGGCTGTGCTTGCAGCTCCTTCAAAACTGCCTCAGCAGAAGTTCGCTGCACGAGTACTTCATCTGTTAAAGCTAAAGCAGCCACAAACGACTGCTTCTGGAAGATCAGACGAGGACGTACAGATCAGTGCAATCACTCGACAGGCAGCCGCAGTGATTAGACACGAAACACAATGCAACGGGTTTATCAGCCGATGTTGACAGGTTCCTGCATCTGCATCACTGACATTCACAACTGTCCTGTATGCGTAAACGGTGATGTTGTGATGCAGACAGCCTGCACACCTCTTGGTTGGAACCTGCCCCGTAAAAAGCTTTGATGGTTGCGTCCAGCAAATGTACATCAAAGGGCTGCTTGAAGTCAAGCAGAGGAGAAGCAGGCGCCACCGGCGCTGCCATGTTAGCAACCTGCTGGCTGCTGTCAGTCCAGTTGGAACACCTGTCAGCACGGCATTATCTGCCAGATGTGTTGACAAACGATGCTTGCTTCCCTTCAGTTGCAACGCAAGATTCGAGAGTCTGTGACAGCAATCATAGCAGCTCGGCGATTAATCAGGCCAGGCCAGGTAGACGGGATGAACGGGGATGGAGAACGGCAGCCGGGGACAAAAGTAATGCAAGGATCGGGGATTTTGACATTCTAGTTTGTTGCCTCCTGACCAATTTGCACAACCAGAACAGACAAGAGTCTGACAGCTGCGGAGCTTTTGGCTTTTTCGCTTCCTTCTGTTCAGACCGCCTAGGAATACAGCCTGTGCGACACATTCCTGCAGCGTCTGGGACGTGTTGGCCTCTCTGTACAGTTGAGCCAGCTTATGAGCAGCTTGAGAACACTTCCGCTGCTGCTGGTGTCCGTGTTTGGGATCCTGCACTGCTTCAACGGAGCCATCGCTTACAGTGCGCACGAACCGCATCTTCCTCAGTCGCTGTCAGGTGTTCCACAGTCAGTTGTGTCCCTGATCACTCGTTTCTGGGACATCTTTGGTCCTGGAGGCAAATTTCACCCAACCGCCTTTATCGAATCCAAGGGCCACCTTGTTCTTGAGGGATTGCTCGTTCTTGTTATCCTATACCTTTTTTTGCAAAAGAGCTTCAACCCCTCCTTCCAAAAGCAGCTTCAGACAGAGCTTACAGAGCAGGCAAGCACTCAGCTGACACTCAAAGACTCCCTGCATAGTGGCAGAAAGACGATGCCAATGAGAGCACAAGGGCTTCTGACAATTCTTACACAGTGCAGGAAATTGAGGACCTATGCAATGACTGGCAGCCAGAACCACTGTTCAAAGCAGCTACAGACAATCAGCCTGATTATGATCCTCCCGTCATCTCAGGGTAGCGCTCTCTGGCTTGCATGTGCAATCAGCCAGTTTGTGATGGTTGCCTCTTGGCTGATTCAGAAACTGTGGCACCTCACACTGTTCTGCTGACGCAGTCCACCCACCACCTACATTGTAGCCAATGGTAAGAAGGTGCTCAACATGGTTTCTGCCAACTTCCTTGGGTTTGCTGGGGACAAAGCTATTGAGGTGAGCACACAAGGCACCAATATCACAGCTTTGTCTGCAGCACTGGTCTCACTATTTTGCATGCAAGCCCATCATCATCAGAGTTGATGTGAGTCCATGCAGCGCGCCTTGCCTAACCCAAATGCAAAGCTCCATTTCTGGATACAGGAAGCCTGTGCAGCAACGATCAACAAGTATGGTGTTGGCTCATGTGGGCCAAGAGGCTTTTATGGCACCATTGATGTCCATCTGCATTTGGAGGAGCACTTGGCAAAGTTCATGCAAACACAGGAGACTATCATCTATGCGTATGATCTAGCTACTGTTCCCAGCATTCTGCCAGCCTTTGCCAATGCAAAGGATATCATCATATGTGATGAGGTCAGTGACTGCACAACAAATCATGAATGGCAAGGTGCATGTTTTGCATAGCGATGTAAGTGGTTTTGAGGACAGTATCTGTGTTACCGACCGGAAATGCTCGAGTCTTGTTGTGGTGTCTGCACAGCAAGTGAGTTGTTGGTCGTCACATGTCACACAAAGTTGTCTATGCCTGCTGCGCTTTGCACTTCAAGCAGGTACCTCAATGTCTACATGTCCAGTACTTTCTGCAACATCAGCACAGACCCATCACATTTATTTCTTCTCAGATTTACTCTGTCAAGAGGCAGTGCATCGTTTGGTATCTTGCAGGCGGCATGCTTTGCCATTCAGAATGGTGCAGTCCTCTCGAGGGCCCAAGTCAGGTACTTCAAGCACAATGATGTGGCGGATTTAGAAAGGATTCTAGAGGAGCAGGCAGCAAAGGACAAAAGATCCAAGTGCGCTCTAACTCTTGGTGCTTTTGACCTTTTGTGTGCAATGCTGTCTTTGTTGTACTGCATAGTATTGTATATCGCACAACACAATCTTCCTTAGAAAGTATTACCTTCATGATTGCCTTCCTCCATTGCTGCTCTTCAGGCAGTGTGGCATCTGCCAGTCAGCAGACACAGCTCAAGCGAGGCCGACGCTGTTCGCACACAGAAAAGCCTAGTGCCACCAAACAATCAAAGAAAATGAAAGAGCCTGAACATGACTCTGCAGGCTGCGGCTCAACCGCCGTTTCATTGTGGTTGAGGGCATCTCACAGAACCTGGGCGACATTGCTCCCTTGGATGAGATCTTCACGCTGAAGGAGAAGTTCAAGTACAGGCTGGTCCTGGACGAATCACTGTCCTTTGGGGTCCTGGGTGCAACTGGCAGAGGCGCTGCTGAGCACTTTGGATTGATGCCTGGCCAAGTGGAGATTGTTGCAGCCTCCATGGGTAGGCACACTTCTTAGACGCCAAAGCTGGCTTGCAGAGTAGATATCAGGCATATGTTGACGTACTCATTGGCAACAGTACGGACAAGCTAGGCTGAAACGGTTGGCTCATTACTGCCCACCTGTCATGAGGATGTCCCCAGTTCTCATGGAAGCAACGCACAACCAGAAAAGTGCAGGGGAGGCAGAGGAGTGCTGATGCGCTAACGCAAAACAGCTTCTCAGCAGTTGCTGGCTTTTGCACGCGCGCATGCATGCCTTTCTCTGCCTTTACCTTTAGGCACACTGTTCCTGCCCCTTAGTGCAGCACAGAGCCGTTGACTAAGTGACGCAATTGCAGGCAACTCACTGGCGTCCATTGGTGGGTTCTGCGCTGGAGACAGAGACATTGTGGACCATCAGCGGCTGTCTGGCCTAGGCTACTGCTTCAGTGCTTCCTTGCCACCTTACCTGGCAACAGGTGCCATATGCGCTTTGCAGCGCATGCAGGAACAGCCTGAGCTTGTCCTCAGAGTGGCTCAAAATGCCCGGCGCATGCGAGAGCTGTTGCAACACATTGCTGGTCTGAGTGTAAGTTTCTACATGGTGGAAGTGCTGTGGTGGGTCTTTGCTTGCCAGGTCTACTTTGTCAGATGTACGCCTACATGGTGACACTGACAACAAGCAATGCACACATGAAGAACCAGACCCAGCAGGTGGCGTTCCATCTGATGCAGCCACTTTGGGATTGGTTGCCTTTCTGAGTCTGCAGCTGGATTGCTGAGGTGCTTGCAATGCATGCAAGAATAAGGATTGCGTCCTTTCCTTGCAGGTGCATGGTGGCCCCAATGACGATGTGTCCCCAATTATTCATGTGCAGCTTGAAAAGCCTCTGGAGACTATTTGGCAGGGCAAGGCTCTGCTGCAGCGTGTGGTAGATGATGCATTTCAAAATGAGGGAGTTTTTTTCACAGTCCACCGTCTGTCAGATTTGGATAAGGCATACAGCAAAACACCTGCCAGCATCTGTATTGCTATTACAGCCCAGCATTCCCAGGCTGATATGCAGAAAGCTGCAGATGCACTACAGAAGGCGTGTAGTAGATGTCTTGCTGCAAAATGATTTGGTCTCACCTTGTACGTCTTGAATGTGGATGCATGTGCCTCTGATTCTGTACTGCTGGTGCTGTAGCTCTTTGCCTTTGAAGATCTGCAATCTGTCATGCTCTGTCAACAATCCATCATTGGACCCACATGGGTACCATGTTCTCTTGATGTCCCGTAATGCGCGTAGCTGGGAATCTGAATCATTGAACATCGGGAATGGGAATTAATCATTAACAAATTGCAGTTGAGCCGCCTGGATTGGCTGGTGCTGCTGCAAGCTACTCAGTCGCTTATTGCGTTGCTTCTTGCCTCGCTCATTGCGTTACTTCTTGCCGCGACTAGCCATGTGCCGTTGATCCTTACCGCTCGCATAGAGCAGCCGTGGAACTGCCGGGATATACTTTTGCAGTAAAGTTGTTTAAGCAGGATTCCAGATTATCGCTTAGCGCAGTTCGCAACTTGCCACCCGAGGTTACGCAAGTATGCAAGCCGAATGCAGTAATCCGTCACAGTCTCAGAACGACGTTGACTTGAAGAGGCAGCTGAGTAGAGCTTTGTTGCACTTCCAAGATAGGCTTTTGGAAGCCAACATTTCTCCAGGATCATTGTGCCAGGTTGAACCTGTCAAGCGCTCAACCGATGAACATTGCGGCACAGCAACCGACAGTAGCCTCTCGTTACATGCGCCCACCGACGCGTCGTACTCATGCCTCTGCTTACAGACATACTGCGTTGTTTGGCAGCAAGCAGCCCCGTCAACGACGTTGCGCCGGCGACACTATCCAAAGCACAGCACAAAGTGTTGTCCGTGATCTGCTGTAGGTGTGGATGCCAGAAATGTCGGAAGAAGGTGAACAAGTTCTGAAGGCCAAGGTAAGCACAAGTTCTGTGCATAGGCTGCACATACTTCAGAGCTGCTGCAGCAGGTGACGTCAGGTCCCAAAACACTGTTGCCAGACCCAGAATTAAACCTGCAGGGCCAGCCATACTGTGCAGCTGGAGTTGTTGACCTGCTAGCCCTGTTTCGGTGTATTTCGTGCCGTTACTGCTTCAGCACAGACCTCACAAAGCCTGAGCTGCTTGGTGCACCAGGCAGAGTCTTTACCAGCAGACAGGTACACTACAACACAACATACATCACCATAAATGCTACAAGGCAGCTGTGAATTCTGTAGCATCTTCTGCTGTGAAAATCACACATTGTAGCTTCATGCTCTGACACACATGGTTTTCATGCAGCCTGAGATGACACGCAACGTTCAGCAGCAGAGCAAGGATGTGTACTTGCGTGCGCAAGAGGCACTGCACTGTCGAGTGCATTCAACACTGGTTTTACCTTTGTACAGGTGAGTTGGCATGTTGTCACATAAATGCCTGGAGTTATTGGTCTAATACAGTGGTGGTGCAAGGCGTGTCATTGTTGCTGCTTTGCTGAAGATGCTACCCAGGCAGTATCTTTTGACATCCAAAGGATTTGTGGACCGGTCCTTTGGGTGTCAAACAGAAGAAAATGGCTGCCTGAGTGCCAATCATTCTTCAGTTTTGCGCAATGGGCAATGTGGCATCACCAAAAGTGCGGTTGGCAGCATTCGGAATAAATAAATCTTGCTCACAGTTTGCATCATGTATAGGCATCCTGATCGAAGGCAGGTAGCAGGCATACTGGAGGTTATCCAGACATCAGAAGACATGGTGTTCAGTGATCTTGTTGAGATCCTCAGCCAGGTACTTGCAAGGCCACTGCCTCAAACTGCAAGGCTTTTGGCACAAGTTGAGGCTGCAAGGCTGTTGTGCTCCACAAGGCTGTTGGTGCTGCCTATGCTGCCATTGCAGATCTGGTGGTGCAGCTGAGCTCTAGACCTATATCATCCACAGTTTGTGTCTGATTCTGCATGCTATGCCATGTGACACATGCATGTTCTGATTGTGCATGCTGTGAGATGGGCTACATGCATGGTCTGCTGCTAGAGTGTGTCCAACTTGATTTTGCTGACTCAACCTCGAATGATGCAATATCTTGTGATTCTTCACTACCTATGGTGGATGCATGTGTGACGTGTGATTTTGTCATAACAGGTCTTGGAGCAATGTTCCCTCTACACATGTGACCAGCTGCAGCGCGACAGAATGCGAAAGACGTCGCCTCAAACAGTTGCTGTTTCGGCAGACACCAGCAAGGGCGACAATTCTACACATATGTCAGCCTCACAGGTCAGAGATTTCGTTATGCAGCGCTGCTGTTACTGATGGGCGTAACCTGAAAATACATTTCAGCCACCTGCTGCACACTGCTGAAGTTTCTAGCCTTTCATCCTTTGCATCTGATCATGCCAGCATCTGATCATGCCTGCAAGGTGATCATGAATGTGAAGCCCTGAATCTGAAGTGTTGCTGACACCCTGGGGTTCATATTGGGGTTGTGTAATGTGGTGCCACGCCTTTGACCTGATGTGCATTAGTTTGAGGGTGTTGATGTTGCAGAATGGTTCGTCTCATGGTAGCCCCAAGTCTATGAGTAACCAAGGTTTGGGCAGTGGCTCAGCCTCTCCTGAGGTGAGCTTTTCATCTCCAATACTGGCTCCCACTAGCACATCATTGTGAAGTTGCTGATGAGACCTTTCTGGCAATGCTCCACCTGGGAGTTTTTATGAGCAAAGTAGGGTTGCACAAGGCATGCAGAAAATGAACATTGTATAAGCACTGATCTGAACTGACGTGTGTCTGGAAACTGTTCCGCACTGCGTTGCTTGAACAAGCAGAAACACACGACTGGCTGGCTTGCCATGTGACTGATGCTGCATCACTGCACACCTCTCACAGCCTTTACAAGCTTAAGCTTTGTGTGTACAGCGTGTTGGCGAGACCAGCAATCAACTGCCTCGTCTCCCAGAGCATGGTGATAACAGCGTGCATAACCCTGATGCACAGACCAGGGCAGGCACCCTGTATGCTCAGCTTGCCCAGCAGCAGCTCATGGGTGCTGCTGGCTGTCAGCATGAGTTGGGCAGTCTTGTCAGAGGTTCATATGCAGCTGCTGCTGCCTTGGAGTTTGCTCAGGTGATTTTTTGTTTTGTTTTGTTACTTGCAAGCCTCCAACAATCATAGCTTCAGAACATAAGTATAGCAGCATGTCCTGTGCAGGTTGGAATGCTATCATAACCAATGCCGCCACCTTTGCATGCATGGAATGCAGACAGTGAACATACTTGTTTTGCTTGTTTAGGCGCCGTCTGGAATGGTCACCAGGCACAATTCAATTCAAAAGATCACAGATGATTTGACCACCAGGGGCTCAAATCTCAGTGCTTATCCTGAAGACAGCAAGTTCTCATCAGGTAAGTCAATGAGAAACTGACTCCTCAGCTGCATGCATCTGGATGGCCAACCAAGGTATTGCTGCTATGATGGCGTTGAAGCTGCAACAAACTCTTTGCTGAGGAGCATAGTGCAGGTGCACTATTCAATCAGCACACTCATGGAGGTGATAAGCCTGCTTTGAATTGCTCGTGGTAGCCTGCAGTGCCAAATCTTGCTAGGAACACCTATGGTGCGAACATTGCTTGATGCAGCATGTTGTCAGATGCTGTATGGCTACAGGTTATGATGATGAGGAGATTGGTAGTGAAGATGGGGAAGGCTGGGAGGATGACATGGAGGACTCTGCTGAGGGAGCAGGTTCCGGTGACGCCAACAGCTGTTTGGCCAACAGACGTCGTGGCAAGGGCACCGGGAACCCTGGGAAGCCTGGCAAGAAGCTGCGGCTGGCTGACCTGCAGTCTCAATTTGGTGTTGGTCTGAAGGTATGCGGCGTTGCAGTATTCATTTGTTGCAGTGTGCTAGTCAGCCCTGTGCATGCAAAGCATAGACAGGCAGTGGACAAGCTGTGCTGCATGCACTGTTGTGGGAGATTGAGGCGTAGGCTTAGATGGCATTTATGTCAGTGCTCCTGACAGCAGGCGGAGGGTGTTTAAGCTTTTGATCTTGATGTATTGGGTGCCTGCTGCAGGAAGCCGCCAACAAGTTAGGCATATGTCCAACCACCTTGAAGCGTGCGTGTCGTCGTCACGGCATTCAAAGGTGGCCGAGAAGGCAGCTTGCACGGCTCACTCGTGCCATTGATCAGATACGCAGCTCAGGTGGCAACAACGCCCCTGCCATCCCTGGAACAGTGGACAGGCCGCTGCGCAGCTCCTCTCGAGGCAGAGCAGCTTCGGAAGGAGCTGCTTTGACCTCACCTGGAGGATCTTTGGAGTCTGCTCCCACCTCTTCAGCGGGTGTAGCGTACAGCGAACCTGGTCCGGACACCAGGTGGTCAGCCTTGAACCAGCTAATCCCGACCTTCAGTAACCCCTTGGACGAGGGCTCGATCCACGGACCTAGCCAGACTCCCACCCCAGTGTTGTCTGCTCTGCCGGCCCCAGCACAGGACGGCTCCCTCAGTCCTGCTCTCATTCACCAGCCGAACTCCGGTCCCCACGACCCGGCTCTGGAGTTAGCTCCCCCCATGATCACAGCAGAGCCAGCAGAGCAAGTCAGTGATCTGGGACTTCAGATAGGCTTGTCAAGTTTAGCCAGCAGTGGTGTTTGGACTCCCTGCCTGAAGGATGACCCCTGGAGTGCGACCAATGCAAGCAAGATTGCTTCTGCTAGCATGATAGCTGAGCCAGACAGCAGCACCATGCAGCTGGACGGTGACAGTTGTTTGAGCCTTGGTGATGCTATAGCAACAGCTGAAGATGAGACAGTTCACGGTATGCACAGTCCTTAGTGCTGATCTGTTGGTAGTCATGCATCTTGTGGTAGTGTCTTTGTTTGCCCTGTGTACCAGCTTGTCTTTCACCTGTCCAGTGAGTGCCTCAATCTGACGCCTTGATCTGACAATCTGTTAGAAGCGTTGGTGATGCATGCCACATGCACATCTGCTTGTCTCAGGTGATCACACTGTTGATGAGCCCGACTTGCTGTGACTGTATGAAACATCAAACCGTGGTCTTGCCTGCTCGCAGGGAGTCAGTCATTCCAGCGGCATATGTCATTGAGACCTTTTGGGCATCACAGTTTGGGGCTGACATCCGTGACAAACAACAGTCTTTTTCATCAAGCCAACACAGGAAGTGTGTTTGATCAGGTCAGTCCTGCTTTCTCAGCCATACATTTGACAAACACATGTCTTCTCCTAGGGTCAGGTACGTACAGTCTCAGGTGTGAGGTTCTGCTTCCGATGTCTACAACATGCTCAGCAGTACAGAAATGGTTCTGCATGATGCACAGCTGCTTGGTGGCATCATTTGCATATCCCAGTTTTGGACAGCCTTGGGACTCTTCTCAAAGCTTCTCCACATTGAATGGCTCGATGGCGTCATCCTTTTTCTCTCTTTTTTCTAGATCCCAGATCGGAGGCGAGCTGTCATACCAGTCACTCTTTGACTCCATCCCAGTGTGCTGGAGCAAAGTTTCCTGGGCACTGTCTTCTGCTTGGTCTGAGCTGTCTGTGCGACGCAGGGTGGGTTGGCCATACCCACTATGGCAGGAAGGGGCAGTGGGGGGCTAAGCGGCGCCCACCGCATGGCGGCGTCTCACAGCCCTCATTTGGAAGAGGGCCTCCTGGCACAGTCCTTGGAGAATCACCTGCCTACCTTTGGTGAGCCCAGCACCACATGGCACATTTTTGCAAGCAGTTAGTCAAGTTGCACGCTGCTTCTGCACAGCTCCTCTGTTGGTATCAGCTTGACGATTTGTGACTTAGCGTGTCAGTTTTGTTCAGCAGCTTGCTCTCCTGTTGTCATCAGCTTCTCAGTGTTGTGATGTGGCATGTGACGTTATTTGACTCAGTATGTTAATTTTGCTCACTTGCTTGTGATCCCAGCCTGTCATTGCATCCTGTATACTTTTTCTCCATGATCCTGCCTCTGGTGCTTTGAGCAGTCTTGCCTAAGCTGTGAGGTCACCTGTGTCTAGCTCTGCTCGAGCTTGCTTGCGTGTTGCTGCAAACATCCGCGCCAGAAGAACCATGCAATGCTGCAAAATCCATATCCTATTCATGTGCTGCTGCATCACAGGTGCTGGCCGGATGCCTGGCTCGTTACCTAGTCTGGCTGGAGCTTCATCCATGCACAGATCCCACATGGGCCTGAACATGGGTCATCTCGGCCTGGGCACCAGTCATAACATGGCAGCCTTCCCACAGGACATGCTGTCCCATACCCTGCAGGCGCAGCGCGACAGCCAGTACCAACAAGAGGTTGCAGCCAGGAGCATGTCAGCACAGCTGCAAACTGGCAGCCCATTTGAGCTGAGTGACCGAGACACGCCAACTCATTTTGGTGAACAGGCTATGCCACTACATTCGTTTGGCGGTGAAGAAATGAATAATGACATGGGTCTCATGGATGGTGACATGCTGGAAATGCTGCTGAAACCTGAGTAGGGCAGCAGCAGCAGCAGCTATGCTTCCATTTGGGTATTAAAGCAACCCTAAGCATGTACAGTCTACGCCCGTGTGTGTTGATCCTCCTTTGCCGCCTTTGTGTTGGACAGCTCGGGACTTGCTGCTACTACAAGAGGGTCGTGCTGCACTCTACCTTAGTGAGATGTGCAGCACTTGCCAGTAAAGCTTTTGCCGGCTGATTATGTTAAGACGTCTCTGCGCTAGTGGTTTACATTAGCTTTATCTCAGTAGAATCAGCTCAGGCTTGAGGTTCTTATGTCTCTCACATAATTGTTTGTGGATGGCTTACATCATTAATGCCTTTTTTCTGTTGATACGGAAAGGTCAGCACCATGTGGGAACAATGTCAGGTTGTTTCTCCTCCAGCAGAAGTACATGTGCGCATTCATTTCTGCGCACCTGTACTTCTGCTAGTCTGCATGTCATACTACCTTGACCTGATTTGCCTTCTGACCTTCTTAATACCTTGCAAATGTGCAGAGGAGTTTCTGCGACTGATTTCAACTTCTGCGCATACTATTTCTACTTTTGGTTTAGTCATTGCTTTTACTCTCGGCACTTAGCTGGTCTGTACAGATACCTCGCAGAGGCATGCTTGCTGTGACAGATTCACCTTACTAATATTGTTTTCTGTACTTCTCTGTAGCTAGCCATACATATGTTCGTCTGATGGTGGCACAGAAAAGTCCATTTCTGGGGCATATGCGTTTCAGGCATCCAAAGTTGGTTCAGTATGATAAAGTAGGTCTCGTCCCAAAAGCAAATTTGATTGATCTTCATGGGACTAGCACAAGATATTAGTGGTTTGAATGAGCAAAAAGGGTTTGAGTCAAAGCAAGGTAGGACTAACTAATGCATTGTTGAGTTGCCTATGTGCTGTTGATTTTTGTGTGTAGTTGGCCCATGCTCATGCTGAGATTTGAAGAGTGTATTGCTTCTTAGTCATTGCTGAATCAGAATGTGTACACTGCACTCTTGACACTCATCTGTAAGTTCTACACTGACTCAACGAAGCAATGCATCACACCGTGATGCACATGAAGTTACTTCTCTTATGCAGCACGGGCTCTGAGTGCACTTCTATGTGGCATGCTCAAGGACTGATGTTAATCCGATATACTGGGTTAATTGTTGATTCACGCCTGACAAGTGTTGACAGGCTGCAGTGCATCATACCAGGAATGCATTGCGGTTGGTTCTGCAGCAGTGCTGACCTCAATCTCAACATTCCGTGTGCTGCAGAGCATGACACTTGTAAGGTGTCTGTTCATTTTTCATTTCATTTTCATTTAGCACCTTACAGTCTGGGGTGTGGAGCCAGTTGTGACTCATCAGACATCCTGGCTTGAAAGCACAGGTGCATGTGGTGTGCAACAAAACCAAGCTGGTGGGAATTCTGCTCGAAAAAGAGCCTAAGGTCCCGTTGTTGGTAGTTTGGGCCAAATAATGAGAAATGCTGA
>JAABUP010001111.1_pt1 | contig 57213 bp, 70 predicted proteins | sample 5559201 | NCBI WGS metagenome assembly JAABUP01 (sample SAMN10711887, study PRJNA513373) | rock metagenome | isolation source: Antarctica rocks | place: Antarctica | reverse complement strand
TGGGACTCTAAACAAGAGACACAGTCACCAGTGTAAAGCCTGGGACTCTAAACAACAGAGACAGTCACCTGTGTGAAGCCTGGGACTCTAAACAAGAGAGACAGTCACCTGTGTGAAGCCTGGGACTCTAAACAAGAGAGACAGTCACCTGTCTGAAGCCTGGGACTCTAAATCAGAGAAACAGTCACCTGTGTGAAGCCTCGGACTCTAAACAGGCCGTGCATGGTGCCAGAGCGCTCATATCTGTACACGGTGCCCAGCTCTGCATAGCGCAGGGGCAAGTCCCGGTAGCTGTACTGCTTGTGCTTGTACACAGCAATGTGGAAAGGGCAGTTCATTGGCCGCAGCTGGTACAGCTCCTCCTCTATCTGTATGGCACGCACACCCAAACTGATTGCTGACTGGGCATGGAACAAATGCATGCATACAACAGCAGTCTGTTATCCACAATAGCAAAGTCCGCTTCAGATGGCCAGATGACAGACCATGCAGGAGGGAGACAGCTTATGAAAACTACACCTTCTTGAGGCAAATTGTATGATCTATATTTGATCAGGCATTATTTGCTTTACTCATTCTGGTGTGAGCAGGTGCAACACTTGACTAGCATCTTACATTCAGATGCCAGGATCGAGACAACTTTGCCAAAGCAGAGTGATTTGTGGATTCACTGCTGGGGCATACCTTGATGCGATCAAACATGTTTTCAGCGTAGAAATCTAGATGACCAGAGGTTTTCCACATCTCAGCTTTGGCCACATGCGGTGTGTACAGCAGCTGATAGCCGTTCTTCAAGTGATGCTCCTGCAAGATCAATCAGCTTGTGAGCAGATAAAACAATGCACACCCAGCCAAATTGAGCTTGCCAAAAGCTCTAGAAGCTGTGCAGTAGCAAGCAATGAAGCAAAAGAGCCAAGGCATTGCCGAATTCTGCTGTTGCCAAAGCAACTGCTTGCGCTGCAGCAGCTCAGCATGTTGTTTCCGGATAAGTTTCAAGCAGATCACAGGGCCAATTGATGGCCCAATTTGAGCTGTAGTGGGAATACGTCTACATGTCCAAACCTGAACATGACTGGCTACAACCGGCAAACAACTGCAGCATTAACATGCTCCTATCATGGCTGTCATCTAATTTGATAGCCATGATAGCAGCATGTTAGTGCTGCAGTAAGTATGTGCCTGTTGACAGCAAGCTGTTAGACTCTTGCATTGTGTCCAGCGTGCCACTAAACTTGCACTAAGATTGCTGTCTCTCAGCTTGACAACAGAATAAAAGCAAAATGGATGCAGCGCTACATGCAAAAGGAGGGGGGGCGAGGAGGGGGGGTGCAAGGGCACAAGTTGTAGGGCTGCCATGGCACATGGCAATGCACAAAGGGCACTAATTGAGGGCACAAAAGGGATGCCTGTGCAGCCTAGGCTCACCTTCCAGAAGTTCTCCAGGATGTTCCTGATGGCAGCCCCATTGGGGTGCCAGAAGACTAGACCGCCACCAGCTGACTCAGACTCAATACTGAACAAGTCAAGCTCCTGCCCCAGCTTCCGATGATCCCTGCACCGCATGTATTGCTTGTCACAAAACATGTCCAGGATCATGCTCTCAGCTGGTCATGATACCCAAGAGCTCTTAGGCGAAACTGCATGCTGAATACACTGCACCTTATGCCCGAACTTTGGTTCTCAAGCATCATGGCTGTGAGGGTTACAAGACAATCTACATACATTATTTGATGTTATAAGGAATGCCGATGCTCTACAGGCTTGGACCCAATCTCTGTACATTGAGCCTGCAGGGCTGTCAGCTGCCGCATCTTGCTGACTGTACATTTTGCCCATGAAGTGTGCAGGAAGTGTGACAGCACACGCTTCCAGGATGACTGTAAAGGCAGAGGTGAGGCAGACCTGCGTGCTGCCTCAACCTTGAGCTGCTGATAGGCTTTCAGCTGTTCCTTGCTCTCCCAGGCAGTCCCATAGATGCGCTGCAGCTGTGCTTTAGTTTCATCACCCCGCCAGTATGCACCTGCAGGGTTACATGCATGGCAATGTTACTGCCATTGGAGAAGGCCAGCAAGCAAACCTCACCACACTGCTTGCGTCAAACAAGGGTGCGTCATTGACAGTATTTTGGCTGTAGACACCAAAGCAGATGATACCATGCGCAAATGCAACCAGATCTATCTTCTGAAGCAGCAGCAACAGCAGCAGGACTGAACTGTGTGGCATGTTACTGAGCTCTAGCTGTGCATTGACTGTGCACAGCCAAGGTCTGTACTTTGCCTACAAAACTGGTAGAACTTCAGTGTGCACTGCATGCATATGTATGTTGCACAATGTTGCATCATCAAGTTGCTGACAGCTTATCAGAGGCTCACCTGCGAGTGACTCCAGATCCATTGCAGCAGGGTTCAGGTCCTTGGAAGTTTCCACATGGGGGCCAGCACACAGATCCCACCAGTGCTCCCCCTCGCCCCCCTGCTTGCCCAGGTGGTAGATGGTGATGGGGTCATTGGGGTGGCGTGCTACTATGCCCTCCAGAATCTCCAACTTGTAGGGCTCCTTGATGGCTTTGATGCGTTCCTCTGCTTCTTCCTTGCTGACCTGTGCAAATGCATTCCTCACTCAAAGGGTGCTTGGTCAGTACACCATCGGCATAATCAGAGGGCAGGCAAACAGAGCGGTGATAACACATCTTGGAGCTCGAGCTGGATGCAGATGCTGCAGCATCCTGGCATCCTGAGAGCAACAAAACAAGCCTATGCTATACAGGCTGCCATGATGACATGCAGCAGCAGTCCACATGCATGCAGTGTGCCCCCATTGCTGTGCCAAGACTGGGTCAACCAGTGTGTCGCAGTACTGCAGGAATATTCTGTGCAGTATTGTATGCTGCACCAGTGATATTTGGTAACAAAGCCCCAACAACATCAAATGGTCCCTCACAGTATGGTTTGAAGACAAAGTGCAAGTGACATAGGCACATGCCAACATCACCACCTTGCAATAGTGACAGACTCAAGGGCACACTTTGGGCAAGCACCGTGCCATGCTTTGCTTACAGACAGCAATGAGTGGCTTGCAGCATGCAATGCAGGCCAGTCTGCGTGAACAAGAGACCAGGAGTGCTGACCTCCTCTCTGGTAAATGGCAGGTCAGCCTTTATAATCCGCTGCATCTCCTTTTTGACAGCCTTCAAGTCCTGTTCTGTGATGGGTTCAGGCATGTCAAAGTCGTAGTAAAAGCCTCGCTCAATAGCAGGACCTATTGTGACTTGCGCTCCCGGGAACAACTTCTGAACAGCCATAGCCATGACATGCGAGCACTGCAGTACAGATGCTGTTGTGGCTTGCTGTGCTTATTCATCAGCTATGCAGCAGCTTGACATCGAGAAATCACTGTGCTACGTTGTCATAGGGAGTTCGCTACTCAGTAGTGTCACAAAGCTTTTCTGCCGAAACTTGTTTGAATATGAACTGCAGCAGCTACAGCATGCTAGATCAATACTCACGCTATGCCGTATTTTGTCTAGTTGAGGGGACTCGTCAGTAGTGGGCAAAGATATCAGCTGATTCTGCTGCTTCGAAGACTTCTTCTCAGCTGTCTCGACAACAGCTGCGTGTGGAGAACTGGCTGCCACTTGACAGGAGGTCGAAAGCCTGCAACCCCATCTATTTGGTCGTCTGTCCTGGAGTATGCGCGCTCCATGCGACAAGGGTTCACTCCGGGAAGGATGCGCGACGTGCTGACCAGCGCACGACAAAAATGCTCTGTGTCCTGAGGCTCGTGATAGGTTACAAGTTCGAAGCAACCTGACGAGACGACCTCCTGTCTGTAGCACAAGCTTGCCACGAGCAATATGGCCAGATGAGCAGCTCATATCCTGCTTATGTTTTCATCTGTGTCCCGACTGGCTTGATGGCCTGTGAAGCAAAGCGTCGACAATGCTTTTACGTTGGTTGCGTGTGCACGCGAAGCGTACGATACGGCGGAAATCTCAAAATCTCAGCCAAGGCGGGGATCGCATGACGTCCACCTTGACATAAGTGCTTATTGAAGGACTCAGAGGAAACTGCGCATTCAGCTGGTTCACTTGGCCAAGGGCTGAGCTCGCGGAGGCACCATCACTACCGTAACCTATTTCATTGAAAGTTAGCAGCTTTCAGGAGGGAGGCAGGCACCCCTGCGCGTCTAGGTCACGCATGTCGGAAGGGTGTTTGTGATACTACCGCTCTCTTTACTGAGGCTGTCAAGAGCGGTTTTACCTTGTTGCCAATATGCCATGCAACTGTACAGGTACTGCCGTGCATGAGGCTTCGTGGTGTCTGCTAATGACGGTCTCACTTTTCACAGTTGTATCGCCCTGCGACATGCTGCTACGAGTTGTTAAGTCATGCTCTTATACGACAGGCTCCCACATCTTTGGTCGGCTACAGAAGTTGTCCAGCCTCCAGAAGTTGCAGACCATCAGCAAAAGTGGGTTATCCGCTTACAACGATCACATCCAGAACACCGCAGAAAATGCCAATACTTTCGACAGGTAATCCTGATTGCCATTCTGACTCTCACTTCGTTGACCCTCAAGTTTCCGAGATTTACGGTGCCAATATGCTCGTTCTTGTGCAGCTCCACGGCCCTTTACAGCACCTGTTCATCCCCATTCGATGCTTGGTCTGCTCAGAAGCTGCATCCTCCTGGGCGTGGGCTGCAGTCCACGATGACAGCTGCTGCTTTGCAACATGGTGCTCTCACTCACTTGTACCCTGTCCATCTGTCGGCAAAGCGTCCTCACAGCACAGCGGCCACCAAGGCTTCACCAGCGTACTTGAAAACCCAGCGGCTATTCCAGGATGACAGGCAGTTTGCGCTGGAACAAGCACATTCATCTAGCCCACGAATCACTGCATCTCAAGAAAGCTGCAACAGCCCTGCAGTTGACACCCAGGCTGCACCCAGCACACAACAACGGTCCTCCATTTCCAGAACACACTCAGACAGCTCAGCAAACTCAATGGCTGATTCAGTCAGCAGTTACCATGGCTATGCGGGTGTCAACTATCAGATGGGTAAGTCTGCAACAAAAGAATATGCTCTGTGCTGCATAGCTTGATGAGAACAGGCACCTCATGCTGTTTAATGCTGCTGCGCAGGTATCAAAGACATTGATGCAGTGCCAAACATATGGGGATACAGCCTAAGTGATTACAAGGCTGTTTTTGGGGAGAATTATGTACATGGCTGTGTGCCATGGGAGGATCAGCACATCAGCAAACAAGATCAGAAGAGTTTCCAGAAACTGCACAGTCGTCGTGTTGAGCTTCTTCAAGAGTTGCATGACATTGAGCAAGGCATCAGAAAGCTGATGGACTAGCACACCCACTGTTTTCCATCCGTTTCTGCAGTGTTTGATATGTGTCTTATGTATTGCAATATCAGGTTTTTTTATGTTCTGTCGTAGAACTTTGCTGCAAGAAAGATTGAAGTGAGCACATCTGGCCATGAGCGGCAACACTGTAGAGCATGCAGCTGGCGGCTGCAATGATTTTGAGAACAATACAAAACTGCCTTTTTGTTGCGAGGTTGTTTACAGTCAAGCATGAAACCATATGCACACTTTCATGCAACTGGTCACTAGATAATGTATAATTTGCAATTTTTATACCGCATTGTAATGATGAATGGTGTACTTACTATACAGACTGTCGATGTTGCGTAAAAGTATAAATAATATTTGGCAGCACACCTCTAATTCTCGATTGGGGATGCACCACCAAAGGAGCATGACATGTCTGTTGCTACCTAAATCTGTGAGTTCAACGAAGCTGGCACATTCAAAGAAAGTTGCACGCTCTTGAAAACATGCAAGCTCATAAAAGCAGGGATACTTCTGAAAGCTTGTAGGAGGAAATGCAAGCAAAGCAGACAAATACTCTTCTGTGACAGCTTGGAGCAGAGACCGTTCCCTGCACAACCCCTCAGTGTTTCTTACTCCTAGTAGTCTTCTTTCCCCTAGGCAGATCGGTTTTGCGACCCCTCTTGCCAGCCCAATATGCTTTCTCGTCCTGCACCATGCAGGCACTGTGATCTGACGTGTATTAATGCTGTGTCAGACTGTCCTCAGCACACAAAAGGCCCTTTGCAAAAAAGGAACCTCATCAATACACCCAGCATACTGTAACACAACTCAAACTGCATGGTGACTTTGCAGCAGCAAAAGGCCAACTCTGGGGTGCATTGACGGTAGCAAGCATGCAGCAGGAACCAGATCAGCAGGCTGCAGTACTGCACCCTGCTGCAGCAGGCTGTTGTAGTTCGCAGCCAAAGCAGCAGAAAGCTAGATGTCTGACCTGCAGCTTGTCAAAACGCCGTTTCCTGGCCTGGGACAGATCTGGATCAGCCAGCAGCTCCTCTGTGATTGTACGCTTACGCTCCCTGTTGGATAGGCGTCCTGCAGCAGACCAACAAGGGTTTGTGCTCGTAATCAGCAGTGTGTATGCAATGTCACCTTATGCAACAATGGCAGCTCTGTGCATCAAGCCAACGGAGTCACATGCATTCATGACACACCCTGTCTATGCTCTGCTCAGAAGAGGCAACACCCCCTAGAGCAAGCTTGCAACCTTGCCAGCTCAACACTGTTATGTCAAACATCTGACAGGATCAATTATTTGCAACAACAAGGGACTGTCACTTTCATCACACCTGAATAAAAGTCGGCAGAAGCCTCGACAACTGTCCCAATCTGGAAGAACTTCGGCAGCCCTTTCTTGTGGTCAGAGCTTTTGTAGAAGCGTTTGGGGTCAAAAGTGCCTCTCAACTGCAAGAGCTTCAGATCTCGTCTGGTCTCATCTGTTAGCTGCTGTGCTGGCAGATCAAACCACTGCTTGCCAGCACTCTCGGGTTTCAGCTTCCGTGCTTGCTTGTCAACGCTTCTAGTATCTCTTGGCGGCAAATTGAACTGCATGGAGCCACACTGACTCAGAACTGAGTAGCATGTGACTGGCAAGCACACCAAATGTTGCATATCATGCTGCATGCAGGCAGCCTGTGGGAACATAAACAAGATTGTCCCTTGACCAAGACATGACTGTCCACACCATAGGCACTTCAGTTGTCTGACTGCACTGACTGCAACTGAATGCAAATTTGAGTGAGCTGTGAGCAGAGTAGGAAAGTATTGACCTGATGCATTCATCAGTCAATTGAAACTGATCTGCATGAGGAGTGCTACTGTAACCTATGCGCAAAGCAAATGAGCATGTGCAACACACCTGCTTCTCAAGCTGAGAGTGTGCAGGTGCTGCTCTTGATGAGCTGCATGCCTTGGCAGTCAGAGGCTCAGGCAGTCCTGTTATAGGCTGCCAGTGCAGCTCTGCTTCCTCATCTGCCAAACAAACCCAAAATGTGAGCATGCACTATGCATTCAAAAGTAAGCTTCAGCCTATCAGAATGTGCAAGGCCAAAGGCAAAGCAGAAATTTGAGATCTGCAAGACGCAGATAGCTATCATTTGCAAAAGTGCAACACACCATAACAAACAAACACAGAGACAACTTTTGTCCCAAGGATAGCATAGCTATTGCACATGCTGCAACTTACCAACTTCTGTGTCTCGATTAGCAGCCTGAAGGCCCTTTGGCTGAGCTTTTCTAAGGCTGTCAGATTGTGCTGCATCATGTTGCGCCTTTGCTGGCTCTGGCGCACATGCATCAGTGGGTGCATCTGGTATCAAAGACGCCCACATACTCTCACTCAGCTGTGCTAGTATGTCGACATCACTTTCTGCTTCGCTGTCGGAGGCATTTGAATCAGCAGCAGAATCGCTTGAGCTTGCATCTGATGCTTGCAGTATGGCATCCTGTACAGCTTGAGCACGGCTGACTGCTGCTGTCTTTGTGACAGGCTCAGGGACAGTTCCCTCTGCCGTCGCTCCCCTTGAAATTGTTGCCAGTTCAGCAGGCTGAGCTGCTGCTTGAGCAGCACGCTCCAATGCAAGCTGGGCTGCTGCTTGAGTTGAACGCTCCAGTGCAGGTTTGGCTTCTGCAACAAGGCAAGAACTATAGCTGTTGTACCAGTCATTGCACACGCTGCTGGTTTTCTGAGAGTCTTCAGGAGCTATCGTACCTCCAGAGGCAGCTGTGTCCTCCTGAATGCTTTCCAAAGCCTGTTGCCGGTCTCTGACTCGTTGTGATCGTCTGAGAACCGAGTCCTGACTTACTCGATCAGGAGTCATGCTCCTGCGAGCTGTTTTGCCCGACATAACAGAAGATGTTTGCTTAGATTGCCTAGCGCTCGGCTCAGCGGCGGCGGCGGCCGGCTGATCTTGCGACCGCAAACTGACCATTTTCACCGGCAGGGGTGGGTGGTCAGGGACAGCGTGCTCCTGTTGCGCCTATAGGCCTCATGCCCCCCACATGAGCTCTGCTGAATTGCGAGGACCGTACAATGGGACCGTACCGTACCGTAGTAGATACACAGCGCGAGATTTCTGCTTTAAACTAGTTGTTGGACAAGCGGAGATTACCGCTCGAACACCAATCGAATACGACTGCTAGTCGCTCGCGGCGCAGTAAATTGTGCCAACCTGCACGAGTGCTCAATCGAGAAGATTACGCACAGACTCTGTGTCAGTTTGAGCTCGCTTAAACATGGGTGGCGACCGCAAACGCTACAAGCTTTCACCCCAGAGCAAGGGATACACTGAACCCGACTCGTCGCACAACTTGCTTTCAGCGCTGAGAGATAGCCAAACATCTTCATCTGAGAGGTATGCTCTCTGAGAGGTCAGCTGAAGTGCTGCTGGATCCAGAGTGTAATAACTTGACACCACAATCTTATGCAGGAGACTGCTCGTCCATACTTTAAGGGATGTCTTGTCATCAAAGTTGCTCCCTCCCTTGCTAGAGACTCAGCCCAAGCCTTCGAACTTGCGCCGCAGTGACAAGTGCTTTGCTTGTGTAAGTCTCCGGAGCAATGACTTGCGTGTGCTGTGCATGTACCCAGGAACACATGCTGCAAGGCACACATCTTGAACAGATTGGTCACAGCCTGTCAAGTCACCACTCTTTGACCTGCAGGCCTGGGTCAGTGACACACATGTGGTCGTGGGAACCAAGTGCAACAAGCTTGTGTGTGTCAATGCCGTCACACTGCAAATGCATGACATCATTTTGCCCCCTAAGCCTGTCAGATCAGAAGAGCTCCTCATGGCCAGTAATAGTCACCCTGGATGCGGCATACATACAATGGCTGTCAGTCCTGATGGCAGCATGCTTGCTGTTGGTGGCGCTGACCCTATGGACTGCCAGATCATGCACATACAGCACCAGCATGGCAAGGCGCCTACTTTTACTCCAATGCAAGCACTCGTGGTGTGTTGAGTTGTCTGCTATCTGTTGTGTCAAGTGGCTTAAGCTGATGCTGAATCAAGTTGCAGACTCCCTGATGTGTGCTATGACTTGCTAGGGTCACCAAGACTGGCTATTTGGTGTCGCCTGGCTCACTGACAGGCATATTGTCACAGGTAAGGGTGTGTGCATGCTTGTGACTGAGGTGTGAGGTAGCGAGTTTTAGCAGCTCCAACCAACCAAAGAGCAAGAAATGTTCATGCAGTCTGGGCTTCAACCATGCTGTATTTCACAACATACTGTGCCTTTACTGCGTATGTTTCTTGTACATGCAGGTTCAAGGGATCACTCAATCAAGCTGTGGCGCAATGATGAGGACAATGGCACTGCAAACTACAGGCCGCTGGAATCAAGGATAGACCACAGGGTAACAAAAGCAGCATCTCAGCAATGACTTGTGGATCTTGTCAAGATAGCAGGCAGGCACAAGTGACGTTTTTGCAGAGTCTGTCCAATTCAGAATCATGGTCATAGGCATGATATTTCACTGCTAAGCAGTTTCCATTTCCTTCCATCTTGGTTCCAAATGTGTGCTGCTAGGTATTGCTGGTTTGTGTTGCAGACCAAGGTGAGGGATGTCAAGTACTGCAGAGATGTCCTGAAGCTTGCCAGTCTAGGCGCTGATGGCACTGTCAAGCTTTGGGACCCAAACCTGTCGCCTGTTCAATCGGTGAGTTTTGACTCTGCGGTGACTTGACACTGCAAGACCAATTCGCATGCAGACTTTGCTCAGTCACACAACTTGATCAGTGTGCCTTGCAGCCCACAGCCAAGGCAGGTCAAATCTGGTCAGTGGCATTTGCAACAAATGTGTTCTATAATGCTGTTCAGATGAAGTTGATCCACGACAAGGAGCTGGTGTGCATGGCAATGACAGCCAACCTGGTTGCTGTTGGCTCCCAGAGTCATGTCAGCTTGTTGGATCCACGCATTGCTCAGCCAACCATCCGCGCTCTGGACTCCATAGATCCTGGTCAGGTAAACACACTACATTGGGGAAAGTTGAAGCTGAGAGTTGGGCGTCGCACACTGCAGGCACACTTGCTGCATTCTTGCTGTCTTTCGTGGCAAAATTCATATGATCTCCAGCTGAGGCCTCAGAAGAAGTGCATCAAGGCTGTTTGCAGCTTCAGACATATCAACCAGATGACATGTCCACTTTGCTATGCAGAAATCATCATTTACAATCACACCATTACTACCCATCAAATTTTGTTTGCCCTTCAAAAACCTTATAGCATGACCCAGGTTGCACTCAGCAGTCCACAAGCCATGAATGCAAGTGTCAAGCCCTAACCAGTTTGTAGAGGGTCAAAAGCCCAAGTTTGCAAACTGCAGGGCGTGCGCTCCCTGGGGATCATGGACAACATTCTGTCCTCTGGCAGTGGCCGCGGCCGGATTGCATTCTTTGATCTGCGGGCAAACGACTACATCTCGGTCCAGCCAGAGGCCCTATCCCGCCCACAGAGTCCATCAGCTCGCCATGCTGCAACTTCATACACACCCTCGTACACACCTGCATACATGCCCACATGGTATGATGACTATGAAGATGATGATGATGATGATGGTGACATTGCTTTTGGCTATGATGATGAAGTTCAAGAAGAAGGTATTGGTGATGATGATGATGATGATGACGACAATAGTGAACATGATGATGATGATGATGCTAACTCTCAGCGTCGTGCAAATGAGGCAGTTCTGACCCAGATGAGAAGGGAGCGAGCACAAGAGGAGCTGCGGCGGCTGATGGCTATTCAGCAGCCTGGGGCAAGCTTCCGGCGAAACACACAACAGCTGCTGGACTTGCCTGGGCAATCTGCTCATCGTAGTTGCTTCCTACAGACTGGCACGGGATGGCTTGATCACAACCATGTCTATCTGTGAGTACTGCTGTGCCCATCCACTGAGATCATGAGCTTACGCGTGCATGATAACAGCATGACTGTTTTCACTTGCCATTTATACGAAGTGCTGGTGTGCCATATATGACATATGAGCATATCACTGTGTATGCCTGTCAGAGAAGTCGCTGACTTCTTCACAGTGGAGTGTGCTGATGATTTGCCATGTTGTTTGTTGGCGAGACACAAGCAAGCATCATGCAATAGCATGTGATTGCTAGCATGCAACTGGCTGGCTCACCAACTGCCCAGTGTTGACTGCACCTGCTGCTTGTGATGTCGCCACTGCATTCTCAAAGTCATGCAGCCTTGAGGACTGACCTGGTGCTGCTGCTCGCAGGGATCATTTCACTGGTATGCAAATATGGAATGCTTGCTATGCACATGCGTGGGACCCAAGCAAAACAAAGCTTTTTACATGTGGTGGTCCTCTTGCATTTGGCCTCATAGGCACTTACATGGGATTGTGGAACTGACAGCAAGACAATCATCTCTTGCGTTCTGACTATCTGCTCTTGTAGCTGGAAGCTTTGTATACTTGCTTTCCAGGTTGTGGTTTGTACCATTATTGCATGTGGCTGCTTGGGTACGCTTGCTGCAACTGTTCAATAATTTCTGTTGTACAACTTCATGTAAGACACATCAGCCTGTGAGCTGCATTGTATGGGCTGGAACATGTTGCTGACATAGGCGGTTTGTGATGCCTTATACGCTGCTATCATGTGCTTGATGAACTGTTTGAGCAACACACTCTTAACAAACAATGATCAGAGCTAATCTGATCTGCACAATAGTGTGTTCATGGAGCACATGAGTCAGCAGGGCTGAGTAATACTGTGCTCTTATGTCAAATGTTGCATTTGCAGTGCATGTGTGTTGCCCATTTTGCATTTACAGCCTGAGCAACAGGGCCACTGACTGATGTTTGGTTTTGGCACATGCAGCTGTTGATGTACCATCTTTCATGCCAGTGCGTGTATACCATATATATGCCACAAAGGCAGATGCACAATTGTACATGACACACGAGTGTGGAAACAGTTGCAAAATGTATGCCTATTTGCATTCCACCAGGCAAACATGAAGTTTCTCATGTCTTCTTTCCTGAAGCATGCATGTCAGGTCACTCAAACATGCATATCAGGTCACTCAAACATGCATATCAGGTCACTCAAACATGCATATCAGGTCACTTAAACATGCATATCAGGTCACCCCACCAGCTCAAAACAGTAGGGCTTACTATTCCGACGTCCTTGCTTTGCAGACGCACCAGACCCATACGTGGGTTTTGCCTGCACGATTTTCCGGCTGGCCGAAACGGCTTCGAAGCACCCAAGAAAAGGTGCACACTTGTTGCAAAAGTAACAGTTGGTGACGCCCAGCTTAGTGTTCACACTTGCTTTGCGTCGTAAAGGTGCTGCAAAGGTGCTACCAGCGAAGCACGAGCAAAGCAAACCGACATGGAACCCTCTGTGCAAACTCTCGTTCAGCAGACCTTCTCTCTAGGACCCTACAAGCAAACAAGAGCACTTGGCAAAGCTGCGCAATTTACTTGGAAGTTTGGCGCATTTGTATTTGTACTGGGTGAGCCAAAACACAGTGCTGCAGGATTGACTTGATCTTACAGCACTTCAGGAACAGTCTAGCACTGCAGCAACACGCTCATGCAGGTCTGGCTATTCTCTTGTTTCCTGAGAAGCTAGGAGGGATCACTGAGACAGGCGCTTCTGCACCTGGACAGAGGTTTGCACAGCAAAACAGTGGTATTGTCATCATGGTGGTTGGCTATTTTTACTTTATTGCTGGGCGCAACAACGCAGAATGGTTTTTTGCTGGAAGCATCCTGGACAGAATGGTTGCGTCAACAATAGTTTTCTTCCTGTTTGTCTCTGGTAGTGCTACCCTTACACAAGTGGCTGGTCAAATAGCCCTTGATGTTGGATCTGCTATATATACCTACAAGCTGTACCAAGAAGATTTGGCAGACAAACAGCTTCAACGCACAAAGTGAGGGGTTTGCATTCTTGCCATATGCTAATTTATGCGCAGCCATCTGTGAGCACGCTTGTTCCTAACACATGACAAACAATCCCAGATCATGGTATGTTACAATGGCAAATATGGCATGCTTGCTATGCACATGCTTGGGGCCCGAGCAAGAGCTTTTTATTTGTGGGTGTCCTCTGGCATTTGGCCTCATAGGTACCTACATGGCACTGTGGAGTTGACAGCAACAAAACTTTCTCTTGCAATCTGATCATTTGCCCTTGTAGCTGGAGGCTTTGTACACTTGTTTACCAGGTTGTGCCAATATGCGAAGTGAAATTGAAATATGAAATGAAAATGAACAAAAGAAAGATTGCGCATAGCTTGCATAAATATGCTTACTGCAACTGTTCATAAAACGTATGTGCAACTTCATACAAGACATGTCAGACGACATGGCACGAAGGTGCACTACATGGCTGGAAGGTCTTGCTGAAATAGGCACATTGTGGTGTCTTATGTCTTGCTCTCATGTTTTTGACAAACTGGTTGAGCAATACGATGTTGACCAGCAATGATCAGAGCTATGCTGATCTGTACAGTACGGTGGTCATGAAGCACATGAGTCAGGTAGGCTGAGCATGCTCCTGCTGCGTTTTGTTGGTGAGCCGGCTGCATGTGCTATTGCTATTCACAGTACATGTGCTGTCACCTTTATGTGTGCAGCTGCCCATTGCTGCTGCTGCATGTGCCAGCGCTGTTGAATGTGCTGTTACCATTACGTGTGCAGGAGGACATTGCAACCCCTCTTGTTGCCTTTGGTGTTACTGCTATTGCATGTATTGTTGCTGCTGCATTTGCTGTTGCCTATGCAGGTACTGCAGCATTTGGTTAAGCGTGCCCAAGCATTGCTGCAGGTCATTGGCTTCTCAGCAAACTGCTTGATTCCCACTCCCAATGGCCACTGGATGTGATGTGATTGGTAATGGGCTGGCCTGCATCTGCATGGTGGTGTACAGCCATCTGGAACCAGGTGGAGGAGCACATCGCATCTCTGGTTAAGGTAACTTTGCAGTGCCCTTCTTTCTTGTTCTTGGTGGTGTCGTGGTGCCACGCTGTACACCTTGTTTTGATGCATGGCTCGGCCTTCTGGTGGATCCACATGGCAACAGACTCATTGATGTATCCAAGACCATGGCAACCATTTTGTGAATCCTTCGTAAGGCCTTGGATAAGCATCAAAGTACGCATGTCCTGCGTGCAAGAAGCACATCAAATTCAAGGTTCTAAAGCGATCCATGCATGCAACTAATCATGAACAGCAAAGGTTTAGGTTGTAACAGGAACCATTGCTTTCATGTTGAATCGGCGCAATGTCGGCCACCAGCTTAAGCCTATCACCATCCTTGAAATTAGCTGCCAAAGTCCTGTTGCCAGGTCTTGCTGCCGCCGGCATATTGTTCACAGTTCTGAGTCTAAGAGGCGGTTTATGCAAGTCCAATTGCTTGTGAATGTCCTCCAGAAGGACTTGATTGTTGGATGTGGGAAGCTCAAATTCATAATCTGAAAATTCATCTTGCTCAGCTGTCACTCCAAAAACAACTCGACCCGGACCTGCAAGGTGATACACGAAAAGGTTGGCGTGGCTGATTGCAAACAGATTGCACCATCAGCCTGTTACCATTGCAACATAGAGAAGGTTTGTCATGAGACCAACATGCTGAGACATCACTGTGACTTTGAAACAGTGTTGCTAGGCACAGTGCATCTGAGCTGTGGGTATGGACTGCAGTCAATGATGAATACTTGCAGTGCAGGACACGCTGAAGGCCTGCATAAAGGTTGACCAAATGCCTTGCAACACTAGGTCAAGAGCCTGAAGTCTGAGACAGTCTATGAGTTTGCACTTGATCTGGTGAGTGTGTGCATTCGCATTTGATTTGGTGAGTGTGTGCCTTAAGCAAATTGTGTGCATCAAACATCCCAACTTGTTTGTTGTAAAGTCAACACTTTGTTTACAACAGAAATGTACACTTTTTATCACCAGAACGAAAAGTCCTGGGGGAGCATGACGTTTGACACCAAGTATAAGACTGATAGCACTCTTCTGGTGGTCTGGGGCCTTGATGAGATCATGTACTGAAACAAGTGTGCATGCAGCTCAGCCAACTGGTGGCAACAAGTGGCATGGCAGGCAGTGCTTACCTGACACTTGGGTTTGCAGCAAAATGGTTTCTTGCTTACAGCGGATGATCTTCTCTTGGTGTAATCGGTCTAGCCACTGGCGCAGACAAGCTACGTCCTCTGTGCTCTGAGTAGCAGCAAGAGCGTTCTGGGTTTTCAGCATCTCTGCCTCGATATCGGCTATCTCCTGTTTTTTAATCTCCAGCTGAATGAGAGTCGTCATCCTGATGCAGATGTCGACTTGTCGCTCGCTACACCTGAAGAAGTAGGCCAAGGATACGAGATACAGATATGACAACTCAAAGAAGCTGAGACACGGCAGCGTTGCAAGAAGTAAACAAGTGAGGCGTCAGACCTGATGTGTGGATCTGCTTGTCACGCTGCCGCCAGCATATGAGAACAAATGTGAGCAGGGACTTCACGCGTCTGACGTCAAGCGACTTTCGTCCTTGTCTTTGGCAGCTGCAGGATAGAACAAAACAGATCTACTCAGGACGAGGCCTCAGAAGCGCCAACAATACACCAGATGGTAGGCTGCTTTGCAGCAGCAGTCAACGCCTGGCTTGCAATGTTGCCTTGTGGCTGAAGCTGCACTTGAGAAGCAGGAGCTGAGGTAGCACGTGGGTAGTCAGCATTAGCACCCTGGCTCCGAAACCACTGTAACGTAGGCAAGAGTTTTCACGCTTCTGGGTGGCGCGAAGAACACGCCTTATTGAAAGATCTCATCCGTCGATACAAGTGAAGAAGAGTGACTCCAATAAGATATTCCAGTATTGATATTGAGTGACCAGTGTAACGTAATGGCCGTTACACTGGCAGACAAGCAGTTTCAATGCAGAAAGTGAGGGGTCTGCAGTCTTGCCATGTGCTGATTATGCGCAGCCATCTGTGAGCAGCTTGTTCCCTACGTGATACATGACAAACAATCCCAGATCATGGTATCATGGAAGGTCAGGCGTTTTCATGAATACATAAGAAGATGTGTCAGCACATCTTTTGGTGTAATTTCGGCTCCAAATGCCTGAGCTCTGGGCGGTGTTACATCGACAGCTTAGATCAAGCTCTGAAATGGCCATAGTTGATGGGCTGCAAACTTTGCAAAAGGTCCCTATGTGCTTCAGCTATACTTTGCAACTGCTTTACATGTATGAGCTGCAGTTCGCAGTTCCTTTTCATGACAATGCTGCTAGCAAATGAGCAGAGCGACTCAAAAGCAATGTAACACATATACGGCTCAAGCTCAAATGTACACTGTCATATGCTCACGCATGTACCATGAGTGCTGGTGATGCAGCATGACCTGCTTCAAGCATCTGCTTTTCAGTGCTGTAGCTCAGGGTTGAACACTTTGGAAATCAGGTGGTCAATGGCAATCAGCCTGCATTTTGCGAACTAGCTTCATCTGCAATGGGTCATTTAGGCTGTTGCCAAATGCTGTGTTGCTAGATTACTTTACTTTGGACACCACTCCTGCCTTTGACGATCACTTGTTCCAGAAGCTAACTCACTGCCTGAGATGCCTTTGCAGCATCAGCATCTTTCACAGCACGCTTGAGATGCAAGATCTGGTATTCAAGCTTGCTGTTCTTGGCCTGGAGAGTGTCGACTGCTGTCTTGGTCTGCAAACCACAAGCTGACTGTACATAGCTAGTATCAGGATGTGCAATGTATACTACTAGCTGTCTTGGTAGCATACTAGGCAATATGCCTTGGTATGAATGTGAAAGCTGCATACAGAGAAGTGATGACAAACAGCCTCAAGCACGCAGCCTGCAGAAGGACTTCAAATCGAGACAGAACGCACCTGCTTAGCCGATTTTGTCAGTTGAGCCTCGCTCTTTTCTAGCTCGATCTGGCGATCTTTGGCCTTAACCAGTAATGCCTTGACAGTTTGCAGAACCTGGATCACGTCTGGCGAAGCCCCAGTACGTGAACCTGCGTCATAACAGATTGCAATCCAGCAATGGACATGCGCAGCTTGTCTATGAGCTTAACGGACAACCACAGACCTTCATTACCACGTTCCAAGACACTCAGACGATTTTCTGCATCTGCCGCTCGCTTCTCAAGCTCGCTTAGCAGCTGCTCGTTACTCAAGCCATTGGTATTGGCCATCTGATTGCGTAATTCACGCTAGTTCATCAGCAGCCTTTTTCTGTCTCGAATGGTTTCGGAGCAAACAGAGCGCAAGTGCTGCAGTAGGTTTGCGCAATCAACGGAGCAGTGCCCGGTGCGCACAAATACGTCACCTTTTGTCTGGCTTCGACGCCATCAGTGTTCACTGTTCTTCCAGAGAAATGTTGCGTGGATTGTGAGGGTTGCGATTGATTCTGCTTGAGGAACTGTCAAGCTTTGAACCCGGATGACGTCCACGAGACGCTTCATATGCGATGATCTGTTCCATTTCAACGGAGTCAACCTGGACTACTTCACAGAGACGGTACATTGCGCAAGCTAGGAGTCTTGTTTGATTTGTCTATGTCCACTCAACTGAGACTCATGCTTGCAGTACAACCTACCTTTTTACCTTCAGTATCTTGCAAACTGGCCAGAGTACTGTATCACAGCAGATGGTCCTGGCAAAGAGATCATGGGATATATCTTGGGCAAGTCAGAGGGTGAAGGGGTAAAATGGCACGGCCACGTCACCGCTGTTACTGTTGCTCCTGAATACAGGTAGCACAACAGCCAGGCGTTGCTCTTTGTGTCATGACCGCCTATTCCGACAATGTTTATTGGAAAGAATGCTTACAGGCGGCAGCGGCTGGCCAAAAAGCTGATGGATGATTTAGAAGACATAACAGAGAAAGTACACAAGGCTTATTTTGTAGACCTGTTTGTGCGCGTTTCCAATGCCAGCGCTATTCGGATGTACAACAAGGTAAGCATGCAGAGAGCACCCTCCGCCATCAGCATGGCATTCCTGCATTCACATGGAACACGTGCCATTGCTATGCTTTGCAATGTTGATGAACAGCCTGCTATGTATGCTGTGCTGCTGCAGTTTGGCTACAGCATATACAGAACAGTGTTGGGATACTACAGCGGAGATGAAAATGCATATGACATGCGCAAAGCCATGTCAAGGGATAAGGAAGGCAAATCAGTCATACCCTTGACAAGACCTATTCACCCACACGAACTTGAGCATGATTGATTGCTGACAGAGTCTCATGGGAATCAATGGGAGTGTGTAGTTGCTGTGTGGCATTTGCAAAACTCTGCGACTAGAGATTGAAGGGCACTCTGCTTAGAGGGCAGTGCATACCATTGCAATTCCTGCACTTTGGTGTCGGTCTTGCTTGATGAGAGTACAGTGTGCAAACATTGTAAAGCATGTTCCTGGGTTTCTTGCCTGCACTGCAGCCGCAGTCCGGCTTTGTTGACTGCCAAATGATTTGCAATGGCTCTGACTGGCTTTCTACAACCTTTGAATCATGATCAGAACTGTGCACAATTTCGTCCCAAACTTGCACAATGATGGATTGCACCAAGTCAGTTGCTTTCAAGACTAGAAAGATATTGTTGCCTTAGCTGGTGGATTTGCATGGGTGAGCTTCTGAATTCATCGGCCAGGTTGATCCCTGTGACATGCTTTTTTATACCGTCGTGTATTACATTTTCACTGGTAAAATGGCTTTTAGAATCTGCCTCCCATTCTTGACTTGTGACATTTGGCTAAGTCTTGGCATACCATCACGGTTGGCATGAGCAACAGCCCATTCAATTTAGGTTGCATAGCAGGAAACCGCGACCTATATGGCAATCTAGGGCCTGCAATAATTGTGTGTATTGGCACTAATTTGTCAACAAAACAGGCCAATCGCTATGCCATGGCCAGGCACACGCATCTTTGCGTCAAATACAGCATGCAGATGTGGATATTACTGCAAGCAACTCGTGGATCCTGAAATTTGTGCAGTCATGCGCAATACATGGTAATTAACCTGACCAAAGATTTTGATGATCTGTTTGGCTCTATGGTCAGTATGTAGAGTAAGCCGTTTTGTGCAGGACGGGTTGGCTGCAGATGTACGGCGACCTAAAGTTGACATGAGATGTACTGAATTGCCGAGTACAAAAGCTGAAACAAAGTGCAAAAGTTACGATTGTGGCCTAAACAGCAAAAGTCATGCACAAAATCGACCTTGCTGTACTTTGCAGATGAAACACAATCACTGGTCATGACTCAGGATGTGATAAGCAGTAATGCTACCTAAGCGTGCTACCTTGTATAAGCAGCATGCCACCTGCAGAACATGGTGTATGTGTACAATCAAATCAGTGTTGATGCCCAACAGCGCCTGCCGGCTTGCATCAAGTTCTTTAAGCCAAGGCTCTACGTCCAGAGTGCAGCTTAGACTTGATCTCTGAAGAGATGTCTTCCAAAACATCAGCTGCTCCTGGTGGTGCAATTTCAAAGTCTACTTCCAGGCATAGCAACTGGTCAGCCACCTCAGTGGCTTCTCCACTAGTGACGCTGATGGTCACAACGTAAGGGCCCTGCAAACAGCACATTCAGCAATGGCACACCGCACTTGTAGCGCACATAGAACACCAGAGGTACTCTCAAACGTTGTTCGTGCTGTCTGCCTGCCGCACAACTTCTGTACAGATGCCAACTTGACAAAAGGAGCTGTCGATGGCTGGTGCCCCAAGGCTGGCAGAACAGATGTGTTGCACATGCAGGGTCTGTGATGAGCAGCTGCAGGACAGGCGATACTACAGTGTGTGAGCATACTCACTGGAGGCACGATGGGTGGCAGGTACTCATCGTAACTCAGGTTTAGGGGACCCTTTTGGACAGGGCAAGTTGTCCTTTCACAGAGGTCCTTAGTCTCAGAGTAGACAGGAAGGCCTCTGAATGCAACAGCAATAGCAACAGATCCCTGGGCGACAGCAATTTCTGCAAACAGATACAGAGCTCAACAAGAATGGTGCTACATATGCCATAGTGCTGTGCAGTCAAAGCAACGGTGGTGAGCATATACCAGGTCAGCACGCTTGTGCAACGAGGGCACGTATTCAGCAGGAGCTTACTTGACTCTGCATCGATGGAGAAGCTGATAGTATCGCCAGCTTGAGGAGGGTCAGGTGACAGCGCAACGTGGCCTACATCGGCCTTCCCTTCGGCACAAGTATGCCACTCGAAAGCAGAAGCACCGCAGAGCAGAGTGCATGCAACAAGCACGCCGATGTATGCTCTCGCCATGGCTGCTTAACGGTGTCAGGTCGACGTCAGCACAGCGTTGACAACGGTCGTCTCGTTCAGCGGACAGTTCGAGAATTGCAAACCTACCTACTGAAAATCCACATGTCCGAAAATTTGCCTACTCAATTAGCCATTTTCCCTGCCTGGACTAGGTGTAGCCTGGACTAATGTTGCAGATTTTGTGATTGGCCTGGACTTAGTGTCGCAGATTGGTTGCACAAGATACATAAACGTCCAGCACCGAAGCAATTATACAATGCGCTGAGTTTTATCCAGCGCTTGTTTTTCCACAAGCGCTGACATGACGCAACAGCAATCACTTGGCACTTTTCATTAGGCACTCTTCTAGAATCTGTAGAAGCTTTGGGATCATGATTATTGCTCATCCATTGGACACTCCAACTAACTGACTTGCAGCTTGGCCTCACAAACCCATATGTGCGCTAGAACTCCAAGTGATCAACAGAGTTGGTGGCTAGAAGACGGGTCTGTGTGCCTGTAAAATGACTGTTGACGTTACGACCAGGTCACGAAGGCCTGCGCAGAAGTGACAAGGCATTCATGCTTTTTGTTGCATAATCAAGATCAATGTCGAGCAGACACATGCGGACTGCCACTCCCACTTCTCATGGGTGAACATGTGCAGTGAAGCCATTAGGAACTCTAATGGCAAATCATCTGGAACTTGAAATGTCAGCTTATCATTGCAAAGGGCCATCAAACAGCAGATCCAGCCAATACCTGGCAAGTATACTAGCTTGCACCAGATCTCATGCTGCAGTCCTGGCGGCACCAACCCTGCTGGTTCTCTCATGATCGCTGCACGTACTGACGTGCTCACACACAATCAGATGTCGACTTGTCACCTGATTGTGCAGCACAGTTGTGTTTGATAAGGATCTTCAGGCTACTCATGAAACTCCTGCTGAGGCTGATTGTTGTTGATCGTTAGTGATTGCTGTTGTTGATCGTTGGTGAAGCCGCCTTTTTGTAGCTAGCTGCACTTAATATGTACATTGTACCCTGACCAGCTGCTGCACTCAAACACCCCAGTCTCAAGCAGTGTGGCTGTCAGTATCAGCTCCTGCAGCCGATTATTGTTATCATACTATTATAGCTGTTGTGACCTACATGGTACCGGTGCAGTAAAGGCAAGCCTATGACACCACTGCATCAGCACTGCAGATTTCTACATGAAATGCAGTGCAGCTTGGACACTGGCAGGGAGTTGTTTTCAACAAGAACACAGCTGTCACCAAGGCAAAAACAAGCATCTGTACACAAGTTGAACTTGAGCTCTTGAAGCTGACCAGTCTGATTCATACAGGTATCACAGATGCATAATTGGCACAGCAGAAACGTACAGTTGATACCCTCTCTTTGCATGCTTGCCCATAGTAAACGACGCTCACGCTCTTGCCGGACAATTTTGACACTGAACGTGCATGTACAAATCCGTACAACAAAGCAGTGACGTGGGGACAACGGGTGTAGCCAGCGAGAGAGAACCCAAGGTAAATGCAGTTGACTTAAACCGCGTGCTGCTGTGCTGGACCTCCTGACCCGGCTAGGCCATGGCGTCCAAGTTGCTACAAGCCTATATGTGCTTGATCATGATCACACTTGTAAGCAGCAAGACCGAACAACACTCAGCGACATGAAACCATGTCAAGCTGAGCAAGAGCGCATTGCATGACGACCACGAGAGATTTCGGAAGGTGCAGCAGCGATGAAGCTCGGTGAGCGTGCACATGATTCACCGAGCTGTAAACTGCAGTCCCATACTTCGGTTCCCGCGTTGGAGACCGATTCCATAGAAGAGACCCTAGAGGTTGTTTGAGCCATCAGCTCGGCATTGCAGCCCTTCCAGCTCTTCAGCTGTAGCGGCAGCGGCAATGCAGCCACGGGAGGATCGGCAATGCAGCCATGGCAGAAGCAGGAGTGCAGCTCTGGCAGCTCAGCAGCAGCAGCAGCAGCTATACAGCTCAGCTGCACCAGCGGCGCAGCAATTTGCAGCAATATCAGCTCAGACAGCCTTGCAGCCTTGCAGCTTTGCAGCCTTGCAGCCTTGCAGCTTTGCAGCCTTGCAGCCTTGCAGCCATGCAGCCTTGCAGCCATGCAGACTTGCAGCCATGCAGCCTTGCAGCCTTGCAGCCATGCAGCCTTGCAGCCATGCAGCCTTGCAGCCATGCAGCCTCAGCCATGCAGCCACGCAGCCATGCAGCCTTGCAGCCACGCAGCCATGCAGCCTTGCAGCTTTGCAGCCTTGCAGCCATGCAGCCTTGCAGCCATGCAGCCATGCAGCCTTGCAGCCTTGCAGCCATGCAGCCTCAGCCATGCAGCCACGCAGCCATGCAGCCTTGCAGCCATGCAGTCTTGTAGCCTTGCAGCCTTGGGCTATGCAGCTTTGCCGCAATTCCATATGGCAAAGAGCCAATGTGATATCACACCAAGCAGCATAATTATAAGTTAGTCATAATGATTTGTATCTTGCGTCCAGGCCAAACACAACAGCTGTTCTCAAAGTCGTGTTGAATGGCCCTGGTGCCAGACAATCCATACTTTTGGCAGTGCAAACGCTATAGCATCTTGTAAGGCTTGACATCGACAGCTTGCACTGGCATGTTGTACAAGATCTTCGCTTGCTTTTCAGAATTTTTGTCTATTTGAGGCATCCAGATGAAAAGCCTTCCAAGGGCCTTACGGATGTGGCCCCCTGTTTCCCCATTCTTTCTCTGAAATTGATCACAGCACAATGATGCATGTACAATGATACATGTAGCAGCAGCGGCTGTTGTGTAACTTGCTGCATCCAGATTCCTTCAATGCATGCAAGACCTGTTCCAGCCTTTCCTGAGACAGGGCGCGTTCTGCGCATCAATGGAAAACTAAGATCAAAAGAAAGCACGCGTTTGCTATTCTGCGGACTGATCGTGTGGTTCTGCCTTATAGCTCGAGTTAGTGAATGGTCTGATCACACCTGGTTTTGCTGTTCCAGCACGGCCAGGGCTTGCAAAGCTTGTCGCTGGTGGCATATAGGTAAGCTATATATTGCGCATCTTGCCTCTCTGTACCAGTACTAGAGCTAGTCTGATCTATTGGCATCTTTCAGCACATAGATGTACACATGTGCACAGAGCCTGCAGGACCTTAATCCGACAACAGACAGGACGCTGGTGAAGACATGGAATTGTCTGATTCCAAGATGGAGCATGTGCTAATCTTTGGGTTGCTCTGCTGCATGGGCCTGTATCTGGCCAAAACCCTCTTCAGCTTCAAAAGCTCAGGCTTGAGCTTGCGACGTGATACAGACGATGAGGAGCTTGTTCCCATTGATGAGGATGAAACAGATGTAGATGACACGGACCATGCTGACTAGTTGAAAAACTACATACAGGCTTTCACTGCAGCCAAGAAGTACTAGCATCCTAAGGAATGTAGCAGAAAGGCATAGCTTGGTGCAGGTCTGTCATGTTCTCTGTCATGTGCAAAAGTCACAAGTAGACGCGAAGAAGTCTGCAACTTGAGCACATTGCCCACATCACTGCTGGCGCTGTGTCTTGCATGCAAGCTGGTTTTTTCAATGAGCGTCACTGCACATTGACCTGTTAGGTGAATGGTCACACCTGGTCAGTAGTTGATGCAAAGCAGGTCACTGGTCAATGGTTGACGTGAGCCAGGTCAGTGGTCAATAGAAACAACGTGTCTCATTTCAGAAATTTGTAAAGAACTGGTGCCATATGTGGGGGAATCGGTGATGACTTCACGCAGTGCACGCAATACGTTCGGTGGAACACTGCCCCATCACTCTGCTACATTGACCCAAGAGCCGCTGCATCAACATCGCACAAAGCAATGACATACTTCTGCATTCACATTTGTTCAATCAGGCCAATCCCTAGGGGGACCAAGTGTCAGCCTTAGGGGTTTCAAGCCACAGCTGACTAAGAACGTGACACATGACATACATTGTTGGTCATGCATGTATTCTTTCCTCTGATAGAATTTGCTCATGCTACCTATTACTTGCAGAACGAACTAGCTTGTGCAAATAGCATGTGGCTACAGCAATCAGCAACTTGTGCCCTGGAATGACTGCAGATCTGTCTACACAAAACAATGTCTGCAACAAAGCCAGAAAAGCCTTTGGTAGAGTGCTTGAGCCCAGTCCTGCCAATGTGAACACTCAAGTTGCGAGGTGGGACTAAGCAGAAAAACTTCAGAGCTATCCTCAAGACTAGACAGCATGTCTTCAAGCAAGTAGGGTGCAGACTCCCTTGGCTGCCAAGCAAAACAGAAGTGCACATCATGTGCAGCTGCAAAGCAAACCCATTCCCTGACCTCCAGGGATACATTGACCTCACTCACTCTGCAGAAGCTTCCACCTTGCCTTTGACAAACAACGTAACTACAGCTAGGAAAGAGAGGAGCACGGCAGCAGAGAAGGCTGCCTCAGTGTTGTACTCCTTGTAAGACCCCTCCACAAACAGGGTGAGGGTCTGCGTCTTGCCAATAATGTTTCCAGAAATGACAGACACGGCTCCAAACTCGCCCATGGCTCTCTGCATATCATCAACAGCCATAGTCACGTGAAGAGCCAAACAACAGCAAGCTGCAAGCAGAAACTCTGCTGCTGATTGGCACAATATGGCACAAATGCATGCTGCAGATGAAGAAGAATGTGCACTCACTTTATAGATGGCTTGCGTGGCTTCAGGAAGAAGAACCACCTGACTCATGCTTGAACTTTGAGCCACAAAGTGCATATGATCTGGATTTTGCGTTCAGTCAAAAGCGCAGCTAGCCAATATGCGTACTCTGTCAGAGAGTTGTGACAATGCAGTACTCTCGACGCTGTGCATATCTGGCAAATAAGTTCGTTTCTGCAGGAAGGCACTCTCACCGCGTTTGTCAAGATGATGCCATATAGCAGTCCATATCTGATGTTGGGTAGGGTGACATTCCAAAAGACCTGCCAGTCGCTGGCACCCATGGTCCGTGCTGCCTCTTCTTCAGCCAGGTCCATGGTCTCCAGAATGGGTATGAGCTCCCTCACCACAAAGGGCATCGTCACAAACAGGGTGGCCAGGGCCATACCTGTGTGCATGCATGCAGTCAGAAACCCTAAACCAGGTGGCCAGGGCCATGCCTGTGCACATGCATGCAGTCAGAAACCCTAAACAAGGTGGCTAGGGCCATACCTGTGCGCATGCATGCAGTCAGTTAGAAATCCTAAACAAGGTGGCCAGGGCCATTCCTGTGCGCATGCATGCAGTCAGAAACCCTGAAAAAGGTAGCCAGGGCCATTCCTGAGCGCATGCATGCAGTCAATAATAATAGTAATAATAAACAATAAATTTGCTTTCCAGCTCATGATGAGCTGGGTATGTGCGGCATGCAGTCAAAAAATGGCTAACAGCGACATATGAGAGTTCGGAGCTGGGAGTAAAAAGCAAAATGGTTCATGTCAAGATCATATTACTCATCTCATTCATGTCAAGATCATATTACGCCAGAATTGCATTATATGCACCACAGGACTTGACTGAAGCATAGCAGTTGGTAGTGCAAAGCTCTCCTGCCCCACTGCTCTGACAGATGTCAAAAAAGAATGGTGATTGAATGCTGCACAGCTGTGACACAGCACAACCCTGAGTTCTGGCTGACTGTTTGGGACCAAGCGCCTCCAGCACGGACTTCATGAGCAGACATACGTGGGCTTTGTGCAAAGCGTTGTATTGGCAATACAATGCTTTGCGCAATAAAATGCTTTGTGCAATTGTATGCCCTGTCTGAATTGCAGGGGGACCTGATGCTGACCTGGGAAGGCAAAGACAATGTTGAAGCCTGTGGCCCGGATAAGGGGCGCAAACCAGCCTTCCCTTCCATACAGCAACACCAGCATCAGCCCTGCATGCACGTAATGATAATCAATGATGATAATAATAATAATAATAATAATAATCTCAATCACACCAGACAGCTCAGGAGGAGGAGGACAAGCCTTTGCAAATGTGCTCAGCCAATCAGCTTGTACAGATGAGCCAGGGTTGACAGTGTCCTGGTCAAAAACCATCTCTACTCAGGCATTATAATGCTGAGTATCTAGAAGAGTGTCTAGAAGAGTGTCTAGAACTCTTGAGTCTTCCATCGTCTGCAGCTCTTGCCAAGGTGCAACAAAGCAACAGTAAAAGGCACATTTGGTGTATGCGATGGGTCTTGGGATTGGTGTATGCGATGGGTCTTGGGATTAGTGTACTTGATGGGTTTTGTGATCGGTGTTGCATCGCGGTGCATTTGCTACCATTGACCTAACACAACGCTGCTGGATGATACAATCTAATTATAATCACTTTTGCACTCACACTGGCACTGGCATTGTATACTTGTACATTTATACTCACATCTCAGGTGTGACGTATATCAGCTGGCCAAAACCTCATTGCATCTGGCAAGTGTCATGTGACATAAGAGCATCTAGCTGACCTATGGGCTGACGGGGAGGAGTCCAACAAGCAGAAAGGCATTGCAAACAAGCAAAGAGACATGACAACATAGAAAATCAAGGTCTGGATGCAACAGTGTGCCAGCTGACCTGTTACGACAGGGGAGATGCTGAAGGGCAGATCTAGCATGCTTGTCAGTATCAGCTTCCCAGGGAACTCATTCCTGGCAATCAGGATAGCGCAGGTCACGCCAAAGACTGTGTTGATGGGCACGGCCACAGCTGACAACAGCAGTGTCATCTTCACCTGCACCAGCACACATGGGATTAGTGGATCATCACACGGGATTAGTGCTCCATCACATGGGATCAGTGCATCATCACATGGGGTCAGTGAGTCATCACATGGGACTAGTGTATCATCACATAATTTTGGGTGCAGGTAAACTCAAGTTTCAATGCTGTTGTTGCTGATGATGGCGTGAGTGTCACCCTTGACCTAGCAGATGGTATGCCTTGTGTTGGAGCTCAGAGATGGAGACAGTAGTGCATAAAGCAGACATGCTTTCGTGCATGCTTGCTGTTCAACATGTGCAGCAACATGTGCAGCAGCGGCATGCTTCAGTCAGGACCAGCAGAGACAGGGTCATTGCAGGGGTTTGTTGCCCATACATGGTTTTGCTTGGCAGCATCACATGTGCATGCATGTATTGCACAGACCATGATAATGATTACGATTGCAGTGTGGATAGCAAAAAAGCTTACCGCTTGCAAGAAATCTGGCTCAGTGATGTTTGAGATGAATGGTCCAACACCCCTGGCAAAAGCCTGCAAGGCAGCAGGGTGAATGTTGAGGTTCACATTATGTGGTGGAATGACATTCAGCTTCACTATTTCTGACCATTTCTGACCATTTCTGACTTCAGATGTACAGCGTGTATGCAACATATGGTCACCTGGACAAAGACATTGACTGTAGGCACTAGCAGCACCAAGGCAAGATATCCTATAGCCACCCCAACCAGCAGTTTCTTGCCTGGCGTGTCAACCTGCACAGCAGTGTGGGTCATGAGGATCCCCTCCATCATCAATGCACAGTCAAAGCCTAATTGCAAAGTCTCACGCCATGCCGCTAGCACCATTTCACGCAACATGCAAGGAGATATGCTGACCTCTTTGCCCTTGCTGTTCTTGCTTCTGGTGATGCCTCCAGCAGGTCCTCCAGCATTTCTGATGACATGTCTCCTGTTCCTGTTGCTTACAATACGAGTACTGATGTGCGGTGGAAGCCCGAAATGCGAGTCAGCTCCCAGCACAGATACGCCCCCTGACTGCTGCCGTCTGCAGTTGCTTCTCAATGCTTGCGTCAAGGTACAACGCTGGATCACGTGGCGCGCGCAAGTGGTTTCACGAGCCGAAACACGAAGCATGAATAGCTGCAAGACCGATGGGGTCTAGTCCCTGCTGCGAGGCGAGGCAGGGAGTCGCCGGGAGACCATGTGTACGATTACCGCTGTTTGAAAGTCAAAGTTTCACTGCACACTGCAAATGGCACTGCCGGCAGCAACGTGCCTATATAGTTGTCAATTGCTTCAATATGTTATTCACGTCGAACAGGCCGCAATGGCGCACTTGAACCTTGTCGGGACTCACGCTCGCTCGTGTCATGAGTCATGACTCATGACTAAGTGTGGTTGCGTACTCATGAAAAAGCTCCTCGTTGTAGCTCGCTGCAAGTCAGCTGCAGTATTCATTCCGCCGCTTACGCACCAATTGACCGTTGTCGGCCCCACATGGAGCAGTCTGATGGCCTGCACGAAGATAGCTACAGGTATCAGCAACTTCTATAGTTTTCCGTGACACACCCCAAAAGTGTGCTGCGCAATAAGCCTGTTTGGCAGCTGCTATTGCACAACACAAACTTGTGTCCTCATAGGTTCAGCGATGCACCTACTAGCCCTTGGCCTAACTGGCCTAAGAGTCCACGGTATGGACCCTCGAGTCCGTCAGATTCTCCGTGCTATTCTCCGACCTCCCCCTCCCAATATTTTGGACACCGCCCCAGCAGCCCCATCTTCGATCATCGAGATGTTATGGTTCTGGGTTTGCGGCATGAACTGCAGGAATCTAGGGTGAGTGTCGCATGCCTGTGTCGGACCAAACTAGCTGAAAATACGCACAGCAGAGATGAGCTGACACAAGCTCTTGATTACACACTCGTCACCAGAAATACAATCCACGACCTTCAGACTTGAGACTTCATTTGCGACCGTATGTTTTCAACGGTATGTTTTCAAAATGGCCCGGCTGTACAGGACCAGCTACTGCTCAAGCAGGATATGCTGCATGTCATGGAGGTCCAGCGTGCACAGTGCGAGAGGCAATCTCAGACGCTGATTGATGAGACAGAGCACTGGAAAGCTCAATGTCTGCAGACCAAGCAGGACTTTACTGGTATGCCAAAAGTCCTTGCTGTCCTCAGCATGCTTTTCTACACTCACAAACAGTCACAGGCTGCATACTTTGGAGAATTCATGCTGCCCCTGCCAGGTGAATGCATGCATAGAGCTTTGGCTAAGCAACTTTGTTCAGATAGGTTTGACTTTTTGCAATGTGTTACAAAGACTGTCAGTGCGCATACACACAATGTGTCATGCATTTCACGCCACACCTCCCATGGACAGAAAGAAAAGAAAAGAAAAGAAAAGAAAAGAAAAGAAAAGAAAAGAAAAGACTACGCCTTTCGGCGTCAACTTAATGAGAAGCCAAGTATTATACCGGGCTGCCCAGACCTCCCATGGACACTCCCCTTTCAGCTTTCCATGCCTCATGTGTCCATAGCGCTGGCAATGCGGGTACGCAACACAAAAGCCAACTCTGTTGTATGCATTTGCAGAGATGCAGGGCCTTGCTGCCTTTCAGCACAGGAAGATCCAAAGCCAAAGCATTGCCTTCATCAACCTGCAGAAGCGTACCCAAGCCCTGGTGGATAGCACTGCTGATATGACAGTGCAGCTGGTCCTTTTCAAGTGCTACTTGGACACTGCTGACAAGCATGAGAAGGCCCTCAAGGTTGGTCTCCTGCTTTGCATGTTTTGCAACCTTAAAAATCTGTCATTGCACTTTGGCATGACTGTGCATCAGTGTTGCTGTCCTGGTCTCATATGTGGCAATCAGTAGCTCCACAACTGCCTTTATTGTTTGGTGTGCAGCATTATACAGTAAGCGTGACACCATGCTGCGTTCTGATGCTTCACAAGCAGCACTCACCATGGCTTCCTCCAAACCTCAGTACACAAAGTCATTTTCCAGGTTCACCCCCTGTCTTTGAGTACCTACATGTGTCTGCTGTCTTAGGTACAACTGGACCAGAGACACAGGGCAGTTCTACGTGCAAAGGCAGGCCAGAGGTCTCTACAGAGGCAGCTCACCAGCATCAAACAAGAGAACACCACCCTGCATGCTGCATGTGGGCCCCTCCTACAGTCAACCCCCCACCACCATTTGCTGCTGCTTCCAGACTGACCATGGGTCAGGGGCAGTCTGCTGAGACATGTGATCAGCCCCCTGTTGTTCGCCCCCCCGGGTCAAAGCCCTATTTCATGGCAGAGCTTGAGGCGGGGTCTGGGGTGTACTTCAAGGCCTATGTCACATCTGAGACTCACGTTGAGATTGAGCTCAAGTTCCCAGGTATGTATGCTACATGTACCATGAGAGACAAGACTTGACCTGCATGTACATGAGGCAGAAAGCCTTATTGTATCTTTGCTTTGATAAGTATGTTTAGTTTTTCTTGTTGTTGTTATCATGCATCATGGTTTCATAGGTGCACTTCATGTCATGACAGGACAATACATCTGCGTCACTTCACATGCTCTGTGACTGGCAAACCCATCTATTTGGCAACGTGATGCTGAGAATGCTGAAGTATTCCGGCTTGCTTCAAAAACATGGCCATGAACGAGGCGATGGTCATGCTGGCCTGTGCAACAAATTCATCATGGCTTGGCAAACATATTGATAGCTCTGTGTGTCTGCTGCTCCTCTCTGCCAAAGGCTTGCAATGGATGGGTTTTGGTGTGCAGCATGCACAGAGACCAATGCAGAAGAGGTGCTTCTGTGGGTCTCCAAGTTCAGCAGCAGAATCTGGCGAGGTCCACTCTCACATGATGCCTGGACCAAGGTAGCCAATGGGGAGGGTGCCTGGCGCCCCAGGAAGAAGAAGCAGGCCTCTGCAGACACAGCCAGCAAAGATGCAGCCCCCAGTCATGACACTGGTGAGTCACAAAGCAATTGATGCATTTGACCCTAGCTCTGCAGTCTGGAGATCACAACACAGTCTGTGTACAATAACAATAATAATAATAAATAAAGCGTATATTGAGCCAGCAGGCATCAGGTACATGCGACGCAAGTCAGTGCCCTCCAGACAGGCCTGAGTGTGTTTCTGCTGCATTGTTGTGGGCATGAGCATGGTACTGCACTGTCAAGCAGCAAATGGCCAGCATTGAGCTTTTCCAGTATGGCATGATGTCTTGGCAACAGCACAGGGCACTTGTAGACACGCCTACAGATTGTCAACCATCACCAATCCTCTGTCCTTTCACTGTGGGTTCTACCCAACTTGGACATATTTTCTATACACAGATGACAGCGTACTGCTTGCTTGGCAGCACACCCCATGAAAGTTTACAGAACATACACCCCCAATAAATGCATTCATACCTGGTCACGTCCTGCACTGCACAGTCAGGCATGTCTTTCTGCTCACACACGGTCCCTCACAGTTGCGCTGCATAGTTCGTTTTGAGAGCATTTGCAACTTGTTGGAGCATCCGGGTTGTGTTTTGCAGATGCAGGTGAGATGGGGAGGAAGAGGCTGTCAGCTGACATGTTGCAGACGAGTTCTGCAGAGCACAGCTTCATTGACAAGCGCAGAAGGCATGGCACTGATTCAGCACAGGATCTGCAGGGGGCCATGACACTGTCTAGTCTCTCCAGAGATGGGGAGCTGGCTAGGTGAGCACTCTGTACATGAATGTGATGATGTTTGTCATACCATTTGGACAGTCACATTGGTGCTTGCAGTGTAGTTTCTGCATTGCTGTGAAGTTGCTTGAATCGTGGTGGATTATGACACCCAACTCATGCTTTCCTGTTGATGGCAGGGTTCTGCAAGATGATGGCACACCAGCTGCTAGGGCCAAGGCTCGAGCTCAAGTAACTATGGGGTACAACTGCAGCGCCAAGTGACACCTCTGATTGGTGTGTCAAGGGGCTGTAACTGTTGAGTTTCATGGCAATAATAGGCGTTCATGATAAGCTGAGCTGTGCAGCCTGCAGTGTTCAGCAAGCAGACAATAACGTGCTGAAGCATGTAGTGCCATTCATCCTGTAATGCAAGTGTTCATGCGGACTGTTAGTGACTGATCATGTAAAGCAATGTTGGAAGCTGCTCAATACACCTGCATCAGACATTGCTTTGGGTTGCTGCACAGCAGTGAGGCTTTCCAGCTGGTATCACAATGAAGTGCTTGACGACGTTGTTAGTGTCCCTGTATCACAACGCAATACTGCAGTGCACACACGAATGACATCTCAAAAAAGCACCCATATGGAAGTCTTACTAATGGCTTAGACACTTAGACCTGCAAAATTTCGTGTTCAGGCGTGTCAAAAGCAAGCGACTGGCTTGTTTGCAGCACTGTCAATATCTAAACTACCTAGCAAACCTCTAGCCAATCATGACACAATGATATGTTGGGCCAACTACTGAGCGCGCCTTTGACCAATGGTACAATGACTGCATCCTGACAAACAATACTGTTGGTCTGAAAGCAAGATCCTCCACCCACAACAAAAGCAAAACATGATGTTCTGAGACTTGTCAAACATGACATTCAGCACACAGTGTGTTGCCCAGAGCATGACTGCCTTCAGCGCTTTGGCAGTGTCTCAAAGTCATCATCACTGTCCCAGCCTGATGCAAGAGCAGCTGCCTTGGCCTCTGCTAGTGCCTGATCTGCTGACACTGCTTTGCTGCGCTTGCTCTCCCTGTCAGCTTCTGCGGCAGCTGCCGCTTTAGACTTGTGGATCCGCTTGGGATTGACTGCAATCAGCAAGCAGCAGCTTCTCACCGTCTACAGAGTAACCCAATCACATAGACCTACCACCATTGCTACAGTGTAGAGGTTGGGTTTAGCGAGCACAAGCATGCAGAACAAAAATTGATGAACACCTTGCCATACAACCCTGGGAGAATCGAACTTATTGGCGAGTCACCGCATGCATACACGCAAACAACACGCTAATGAACGCTGTACAAGTTTTGATGCTTCACTGAACCAAGGCCTTGCAAAATGACATACAGACTTGCAGCCCAGGTGTGCTGGGACAGCTATTTTTGTGTAGGATCATCCAACGCACACAGAGGAGCAGCCTCTGTTACTAAGTAGCTTAGACATGTGCTTGGCATTTGGAGGTGGGCAGCAATAAAAACTCTGTGCACCAGAAGACAGCTGCGCAAGCGTAAAACATGTTTGTGCCATGCACTCATCTCTTGGCATCTGGCCGCTGTGCAAGTCAAAGTCAAAGGTACTAATGGCCGGCTGACAGCCTATCATGACATCATCCTGATATTCTGATGGCAAGCAGCGTTACCTGTGGCTGCATTCTCCTTGTCTGATTCAGCAGACTTGTTGCTGGCCGTAAGAGCACCCACATGACCGTTTGGCCTCGACCTAGAAACTGCAGCTGCTCCAGCAGTTGCACTGCCGGGTGTGCCTTGCATGCCACTGCCTGCAGTAGCCTTTGGCCCTATAGCCCTGCCCTGCAAGGGCATTTTTGCAGCACTGCTGGCTCCAGCGCATTTGCCTTGAGCTTGACCTGCGCTGACCCCTCCCAAGGGACCAGGGCCCCCCAGCCTGGCAAAGTCTGGGTCAGACTCTTCAGCTTTGCCTGAAGCACTCTGGTTGAGCCAACAGGCGCTGTTTCTGCTCGGCTGCTCTGCAAGCACTGGGGATGCAGCCTGTCCCTGAGCACAGCTGATGTCATCAGACTCTTGCAGCTTGGCAACAGATTGCTGCGTGCCTGCTGAAGCCCTTGCCTGGGGCGCTTGGCAATGCCCTGGATGAGGCGGCTGCTGGTTTGTGCCCTCCCAGACCACACTGGAGGGCTGCTGCAGCATCGAAGCAGCATGGGGCTGCTGTGCAGTTGCCCCTACCAGGCCACTACAAGCTGGTTCTGACATGATGAAATCTTGTGGAACAGCTTGCTGGTAGGGCAGCAGTGCATGGGGCTGCGTAGAATCAAGCTGAGGGCCTTGCGGCAATGAGCCCTGGAGGAGCTGGGGCGCTTGAGGGGCTGCTGAGCAGTGCGCTGCCAGAGCCAATGTGTACCCAGCCTTCATAGCCTGCACAACATTTGGCCAGATGTTTTCATAGCCTGTGGAATACACAGTAAATGCTTTTGTAGCCTGCAGGATACATGGCATGTCGTGATGTTTCATGTGCGCCATCTTTGCACACCACAGCACAGCACAGTGTATTCATTTGACGTTATGTGCTTTATTTTAGCCATTTGGAAAGTGGACCAGCTGCACTGTGTATATCAAGCATATGTCTTGTGTATAATTCAAGCTGTAAGTGACAAACAAACTGTGACATGCGCTGTGACTGCCCAGCAAGTGATGTGAAGTCGATGCTTGTCATCTTGCCTGGATGCAAAAGCACAGTCACAAGACACTTGCTGCGCACCTGCAAGGCTGCCGAGAGCGATGTATGGCGAAGGTTTTGCCGCATGGCTTGCAGCAGAGCAGGGGCCAGACTGAGGGGCTGCTTCAGGGCAATGCCCTTGGCAGCAGCTATTGCAGAAAAGCCCTGGGGCAGAGGGCCAGTCCACTCTTCCAGGAAAGGCTGGAGCAGAGCGGTTGAGCTGAGAAGTTCTCTGCACCGCAGACTAAGTTTTCACACATTGTGGCTCACCCATTGCATGTGAACGACAGGTCATGTGAATACCAAACTGATGCTTGCAGGGCACCAACCTGCATACCTGATGTGCTGACCAGTAACGACTGCAGCTCTTGGCATTGCCATACTTGCAGGTGAAATTTCCCACAACAAGATCACAAAAAAGCAAGGCTACTAGCGCAATTCATGATGAGCCTCAATCATTTTGCTATAACACGCACCAGTGGCAGTCACTTGTGCGTGACTCAATGCCTACCCTAAATCTGCTAGCTACCGCACAAACTATCTGTAGCCTACCCAAAATCAACCGTGAATACATATACCTTCATGCAAGCACAGTTTACACGCTGCCTGCAACCCAGCTATGCAGCAGCCTTCAGAGCAACAGATGCAGCACTGCTCATGCAGCCTAACAGCAGCAATGCGGTACAGTCTACCTGCAATTCACATTTCTGCCGCTGCATCTTGCACAGTCATGTGGCTTTTGTAGCATGTCCAAGAAAAGAAAAGAAAAGAAAGTGTCAAATACGGGCAATCATGCACAATGGCAGTGCCTCATTGAGCACTCTATGCAGGACAGACTTACTGGGCCAGATCAAAGCAGTCCACAATCCCAGAATGCGCCACATCCTCAGCCTCAATCTGACTCTGTACGCAGCAAAGAACAGCAAGTCAGTCTCGCTGTGTGTTTGTTATAGTACTGAGGAAAAAGGAAATGTGCACAACAACATGGTTCAAAACGCCCACCGTGTGTTTGTTACAGCACTCAGGAAAAAGAAAACGTGCATAACAACATGGTTCACAAGGCCTGTCTACATGGGTGGACCGTGCAGGCACTGATTTAAGATCAGACTGATGCAAGTACAATAGTGGCTACAAGCTTCAAAATGCAGTGGCAAGAGTGCTCCTACAATGGACCAACAGAACATTGAGGGATGCACTGACCTGCATGAAGTCATGGGTGGAGACCCAGACCACAAAGGCTTGCATATCAGCTGTCACCCATTCCTGAAGGATGGCCGCAGACACACCACAGGCAGAAGCTGGCTGTGCACGCTGAGCCTGCTGTGCACGCTGGGCCTGCTGTGCATGCTGGGCCTGCTGTACATGCTGGGCCTGCAGCACTTCCTGAGGCTGCTGTACATGCAGGACCTGCTGTGCATGCTGAGCTTGGTGAGCAAGGTGAAGCTGCTGAGCTGGCTGATGCTGCTGTGCATGCTGCTGCCTACAGGGATTATTGCTGGAGCCTGAAGCTCTGCTTGGCACTGCTAAATCATGTGGCTGCTGATGTCCTGGCTGTTGGACAGCTGCTGCAGCACAATAAAAAACAGCTTGCTGACCCTGCATCTGCACATGCGCCAGCGCAGGAGCATGCAGCTCACGCCAAACATTGTCCTGCTGTTGCTGATGCTGCTGCCGAGCTGAGCTCAGTGTATGCTGAGGCTGGGACTGGCGTCTGCTGCCAGGTTGAGTGCCAGAGTGACTTGCTGATACTGACATAGGTAGTTGATGACCCCTTGCAGCAATCACTTCAGGTGAAGCAGTATGCGTGGGAACTTCAGCACGCTGCTGCTGATATGGCAGCATGCTAGGTGCTGTTGATGGCGTCACTGTACTGTTGGCGCTCACAGTGGCATCAGGCATAGGGGAAGGCAGCATTGGCAGCGACTGCCCTGGTGAGGGGCCACTGCCTGTGAAAGCCTTGCCAAGGGGCACTAGACCTCCTGGGGTCGGCCCCACACTGCCCTGCCCCAGGCGGCCAGCAGCTGCTGCTGAAGCTGCTGCTGACATGGCGGTCTGCCACTGTTGCCGCTTACTACTGGGCTGCTGTCTGTGGCCATCAAGTTGTGGCTGAGCCCATGCAGACATCAGTGTTGGCTGTGATGCAGTGACTAAGCCATCCATGGGAGTTGTTGCTGGTGCTGCTTTGCCTCGCTTCTGTTGGGCTTTGGACTGAGGCTGAGCGGAGGAAGAAGGAAGGTCAGGTTGAGGGAGGGGGGCGGGGAGGGATCCTGCGGGTGGGTCTGCTTTCAGCCGGGCAAAGAACTGTGTGATGGAGTCTAAGGCTGTGTCAAAGCTGGGCTGGACTGTGATGGTGCCTCTGACCCTATACAGCCAGCTTTCACATGACAAATTGGCTGCAACAACTCAAATCCATGCATGTGACCTCATCCCCAACGATGCTCATACACATTGGGGCTGAGTGGGGTGCAGATGCTGCCCAATGCCAACAGCTAGCATCATGATAGGTGCATTACAATCATGCTTTGCCAGACGGTGCTCTTGCGCAATGAGTGCTGACTTGTAGCCGAAGCAAATGTTGTTGTGATGGCAGGAGCAGTTGGCTCAGATTCTCTGTGCTACAGTGCACCCTGGCATTGCAGTCTTGACTTCAAGATAGTTTGTCACAAATCTGCTTGCGTTGCATGCATGCTGGAGAAGCAGCATGCACGCCCTGAATGCGCCACAACCAGGCAAACGTGGCCTGCATGTTCATGCATATGATGCTGCAAGCAAGGCTGGTCGCAGTATGGGCAGAATCCACAAGATATCAGGTGAATGCATTGGCTTGTCTTGACAAAGGAACAGAAAGACCATGCTATGCCTTTTGGCATTGATCAAATGAAAGCCTGAGGGTGACATATTTTGGGCTTCCCGTGTTGGCTTCTTGTGTATATACTGCAATGAGGGTCCAATGTCTGCATAGCAGGTGGGGAGCGTACCATCTAGACAGATTCTTCTGGTATCTGGGCTGACGGAACCTATCATCAAACAGCATGATGGCGCCATAGTCTGCCCGGTGCCTGATGCACCTGCCTATCGCCTGGTTCAATGCCCTACGTAATATTAGTAATGTTGATATCAGTAATAATAAATAGTAGTCATAATAACGCTTGCCAGCTCATGATGAGCTAGATACGTGCAGGACAAGTCTTGTGCAGCCTGTCTTGTGCATCCCTATAAGGCCTGTGCATACGAGAGCTGCAGCGGCCCACATGATCCAAGGAACAATCATGGGGTCCAGTGACACTGTCATGGCAACAGCAATTGGCTGATTGCCTGATCCAGCGCCTTGCACCACTGGAAGCATGATCTAGTGACACTGCAACTGTGATGACAAGAAGCCAAGTGGTTTTCCCTTGGATCCAAATGCAGCAGCAGAAACAGGCCAGCTGTGCCTCAGGGTCTGTGCCTGAGAGAATGCAGCTGCCAGCGTCTGCTGGGGAGCTTGTCAGTGTGCGTCAAAGCAGATGAGACCACAATCAAGGCTTTCTTGCAGATGCAGCCACAGACTGACCGAAAGAGAAATAGGCTATCAGACAGACAGACAGACAGACAATCGGGCAGACAAAGAGACAGATAGACAATCGGATAGACAGACAGACAGACGCTCGCACAGACAGACAGAGGGATGTACACAGACAGAGCGCAGGCACAGAAGGGCAGACACACCTGAAGGCTTGTTGGGTGTACCATTGGTCCCCACCGAGCAGGCGGTGGGTGCGCTGGCCGGCATCATTGTAGGCCTTCTTCAGCCCCACCTTGGTGTCTTTCACGTTGGGGAAGGGTATGCCAAAGATGAGCACCGCCCTGGCATTGCTGTCTGCAAAGTCAAGCCCCTCTGAGACCTGCAGGAACACGCCTGCTGTAATAAAATGAAGTTTTGCCTTGCATCTGTGCTGCACATCTAGTAGGTACCTGGCAAAAACAATTAGCTGGAACGCCTGTAAATTGTTGTTACTATTATTACTATTAATATCATTATTATTATTACTATCACTATTGTTATTGCTATTATCTGTGCTGCGCATCCTTGTGGGCTGCATGTCCCATGGCAGCTTCAGACAATTGGTCAGCGCAGATGAGATACACTGGACTGTACTTTGCCTGCAATCATGGTTCATGGCAGCTTTGGTGTTTATGCTCCACAGCCTGGTGGTCACAAGAGGTGAAGTTACAGCATGGTGCGTATGTATGCATCTTGCATGGCCTGCAGGTTCTGATTCTGTGCAGGTCATGCCGTGCAGCAGTCCATACCTTGCCCCTGCAGACAGCCATGAAGAGGCCACCCTGGCCCCTCCTGATGGCGGTGTAGTAGTCCTTCATGACCGTGTCAAAGGCCTCACCAGTGCCCTTAGGCTCGGTGACCACCTTCTTCAGGGCTGCCAACTGGCCCCATAGCCCATTTGCCTGCATGGAATTGGTCATTTGAAGCAAGCAGAGCCAGTACAAACAGCAGGAACAAGAAAGGAAAGAAAAGACTACGCCTTTTGGCGTCAACTTATTGAGAAGCCCAGTATCATACGGGGCTGCCCAGGAGAGCCAGTACAAACAGCAGCCTTAGGTAACAGCAGTGCTGCGCTGCTGATACTCGGTCATGGCAGTGGAAAGGTGCTGCCGGTGCCTTTGGGTTTGCAACAATGACGAGGCATCTATCGCCCTCAATTCCATATAACAAGGACTGCTGACGCATGCTCAGAGCCTCCAGGTGGGAACCACCTGGTCCTCAGGTTGTCCAGCATGCAGAAGCCAGGGCAGATCATGAGCACTGCACCATGCCCAGGGCCTCCAGGTGGGACAGCCTACCTTCCATCTGGTGACCAGACGGTCCAGCATGCTTTAGCTAGGGCATATCATGAGCACTGCACCATGCTGAGAGCCTGCAGATGGCACCGCCTACCTTCCATCTGGTGACCAGGCAGTCTGGCATGCAGAAGCTAGGCAGGATCATGAGCACTGCACCATGCCAAGGGCCTGCACATACCTTCCATCTGGTGACCAGGCGGTCCAGCATGCTGTAGCTAGGCAAGAACATGAGCACCCCATCAGGTACCACCCTGCACACCTCCACCACACTCTTGCCCACGCTGTCCTGGAAGGCTGCTGTGTCTGCCTGCTTGTAGGTAGCTTGAAGGGTGGCACCGTCTGCACCTCTGCCTATGGCGCCTGCCCATACTTGCTTCCTGACATCTACCACATGTGGGGCTTCTAGTTTGACGGGAAAGGAGGCACCCAACTGCAGCAGAGCAATCAGAGTTTTGCCAGTAAACCCCCTTGAGTGTCAGCAGGTTGCTGTACAGCCATGAGTGGTGATGTGAGCTGGTTGTGAAGCTGATGCAGTTTTGAGATCTTGCTGAAATGAAGTAAGCCAAGTCAGCTTTGTTCGTTTGATGATTGGTTGTGTGCATGCTATGGCACAGGCTCAAAGACACATAGTCATTCTTGTCAGATCCCCTGCAAAGGCACATGGCCCACCCTGGCTTTGAGCCAGCAGTGCAGTGGCACATTTGTCATCAGAGCACACAATCAGTGTCATTCCTGGCAAAAACATTTGAGGGCACCGACAGCCCCATTGCAGAACACTCAGCCCCAACACTCCTGGACACCAAGTAGCCCCAGGTGCGCACCCACTCCCTGATAGTGCTCATCGTAGTCATGCAGGAAACACTTTCAGCAGCCACAGGAAACACTTTCAGCAGCCACAGCAGCAACTGGCGGGAGACCGACCTCAGATGCAAAGGATTCTGTGGGCGCTAAGGTGCCTGATGTCAGCACTACACAGCGCGCCTTGTCTGTCAGCTCCTTGAAGGCTACAGCAGGGTTGAGGGACCACAGACACAGCTGCACGACCCACCCAGAGACTGACCTCTCATCATCGTCCTCGACAGACCTGACAGCACATTGCAGTGCTTGGCCGTGCGCAGCTGACTGACCAGGCGATCGTGAACATCAACAATGGCTGCATTGCCATGAGCACCTCATGCGCACTGCAGCACTGGTATCAGCCTTGCTGAAAGCACCATAAAGCACCATCTGCCCAAAGCATGCAGGCTATGGTGAACAGCAGGCGGTGAGGAGTGGCGATGTGCAGCCAGGAACCACCAAAAGCACACAATAGACGTATACACAGGTATGCGAGGCATTACCGTCTGCCTCTGCCACGGCTTGGCTGCCTGTCAGCATGCCTGACCCATTTTTGAACAGCCAGGCGGTAGTCATGCACATGGTGCGCGCCGGCCTGCATACATCAGGCAATGTCAGTGAGAGAAGTCAGCAATTTTATGCATCACGATCCTGTTTAGGACAGCAAGTACTGCAGCAAGCCTGCATGCTATGCAACGAGCAGCTGTCAAAAAGCAGGCTACAAAGCTGCAAGGAGCCAGGGGCCTCTTCTATGCTGGGCAGCAGCTTACATGTCAGTGCTTGATTCTGCTTCATGTTGTTGATCTCTCTAGGGCTGATCACAGTGTGCAATATACACGCCTTAGGAGACAAGAAGTCAGGCAAGACACCTTGGTCTACACTCGCGACATAAAACCAAAGATACTCGCACCGAGTACATCAGCCGCAGAACAGTCAGCAGCCGTGACAGCACCCCCAGGGCAAACATGCCCACACGGCCTGACCCTTGTGTAGCTTGGGTGGGGCCAGCAGGCTGGACCCCACCCTGAGCCCCACCTCCACCCCCAGCTCCTGACCGGTCCTCCTGAGCTTGCCTGGCCTCTGAGTACAGATCCCACAGAACCTCAACCTTCTCCTCACTCAAGCCTGCCTCACTCAGTTCTGCCAGAGCCTGCCAGGCACATGCATGTGATGTTAGGGCCAAAAGAATGTGCTGTGCATATGTCGTGTGGACTGCCAGCTGTGGTGCATGCAGCTTCAACTCTGCATCTTTGATGCGATCTGTTTATCATCGCTGGGCAAGACACCTCGAGCTATGCTTGCGTCAGCATCTTGTGTTGTGCACGCTGTCCTGAAACGCACTACATGACACGATGCATCTGGTGCAAGCTTGCATGCCCTCACACATGTTAGATCCTTGGCAGGGTACGACTAGCTCATCTGCAACAAGCTGGAGCGTGTGCAACACGCTTACAGAGAGAGCTTCTGATGCATTGACAGACCTGATGACCAGCCCATACACCCTCGTATCTCTCATACCCTTTGGAGGGCAGGGCACCTCCATCTGCCTTGCCCTTCAGCCATGTCAGCAACCAGGCCATGGCCTCTGCCAGAGACTGGTAGACAGAGCCAGGCGCCCCTGAGTAGATGTCCATCTTCTGGAATGCTAGCTGGACTTCTTGCAGCTGGTCTAACTCCAGCTCTGCTGATGCTGCATCCCTGCAACAGCATGGCAGATGCAAGCCAGGAAGTGGGATTAGCTTTGTGGTGTGCTGTGAACACAACCTTGGATCTTTGCACCAGTTTGCAGTTGCAAAATGCTTGCGCTGCAAAAATGTGTGCTCAGACCTTCGTGCTGTCAAATCTGTGCTGTGTGACTACTCGGCAGTTTTTTCCCTGTATCCTCACCTTGTACGTCGCTAAGATCGCTGCCGCTCTGAGAAATGTTTGCTATGTGATGTGTCAGGACAATGTGCATTGCAGTCATGTAGCAAGCATTGACTTGGCTGGTAAGAGTTACAGTGTGCAAGTTGCAAGAAATTTTTCAGGGCAACAAGGGGACATGTGTGACATCCATCAGAGCGCCACTGTGGCTGGAGACTGTGCTTGTGTACCTGGCAGTGTCCTCTATGTTGTGAGCCTCATCAAATATGAGCACAGACTTATCAAGCGTGATGTCCATGGCACTCCTGATGACTGGGTCCAGAAGATAGCTGTATGGGCAGAACACAAGATCTGCCTCACCTGCACTGCACCCGACCCATGAGAGCTGCTGTTAAGTCCAGAGGGAGAAGCGGCAATGACAGAGTCGGCTGTGCACCCTAAAGGTGCGCTCTGACTCTACTGCACCTCACCCCCTCCCCCGCCCCTATCAACCCTACACTGCCCCAAGCTGTTCTCTACAGACTTGAGCTGTGTACAGACAGGCCATTCAGGTCTGACAGTGTGCAAGGACACCCAATGCAGCAGCATGTTACATGAAAGAAGATGTGCATCATGGGTTCTTAACAACTATCACCTGCAAAGTGTGTAGCGGCGTAGTAAGGACATGCCTTGTGGTCCCTGCCAACTTTGGCCAGATCCTCGATATCATGCACCTGCAGACAGTAACAAGGCAAAGCGCATGGTTTCAAGTTTGTAGTGAAGAATAGCTTCCACTACTTCTGATAAATGGATGTCATTCTCTTGTGCTGACGAGGCTGCGAATGTGAGTTCAGATAACAGCAAGACACGTATTGAATAAGTGTTACACAGTGTACAAGGATTCAGCTGGAGAACCAAGATGCATAACACCAGGTTGCCATTGATGAGATACCATACCATCAGGAAATGACTGGACTGCATGCTGTAAAGCTTGTTCACATTCTTGAAAAACTTGCAGCCAGGGTCATCCTTCAGCATGTTCTGACACTCCTCATCCTTATTAGCCTTCTTTGAGACTGTAGGATGAATGCAGTAGTGCTCTCTTGACGCCTGCAAATCAGAGCAGATTTTGTTGTGGCGTTACTCCTTTGTTTGTTAACTTACAATGTACCAAAACAATACACGCATGCTGGTACTTGCAAGTTACACACAATTTGTCTGTCTCACCAGGATGGCCATCTTTGGTCTATAAGTTGTTCGCTTGAGCTCCCGCACTACCTGTAATTTTATGCATGATCAGGTGAATGCACAGGTCTGCATGGCATTGAGCAGCATTGCATATACCTGTGCTATCTGCGAATGTGTGCGTGTCGCATAGTATATCCTGGTGCAGCGCTTCTTCTGCTTTTGCTTGGCCTCTGGGTACAGGCTATCAGCTGCACTGCCTTCTTGAGGCTCGTCCACTTCGCTGTCTGGCTCGGCTTTCACATCAAACTCAGACTCTCCCTTGGCAATGTCAATTTTCTGCTGCCTCTGCCATGCTAGAGCAGCGCAAAGCAGTGACAAGGTCTTGCCGCTGCCTGTCGGTGCTTCGAGTAGAGCGTTTGATTTGCTGTCCAAGGCTTTCAGCACCTTTTCCATGAATCCAAGTTGCACACCGTACGCCTTGTGAGGAAAGTCGACATCATATGCAGCTATCTTATAGTTCATACTGGCTAGGTCAAAGCGTGCAGTGCAAAGATTAGAGTGATCCAAGATTGATCTTCATAAGTTTGTGCGCAGCATGCAGGCCGATCTTGCAGAAGCCTGTGTGCTGGCTTGCAGAACCCCCTATCAGTCTGCAAGACGCCAGCATGTGCTGTGGAGCGATATCTCCACTGTCCGAGACGATCGGCTCGGACCTCAGCAGGCGAAGCATGCAAATTACAGACGTCACTGATTCTCAGACGTCAACTCTAGGCGGAGTCGCACCTTCAGATTGCGATTTTAGATAGGTGCGCGTGTATTATGACTATTCCGCTTATCAAGGTGAAAGTGGTCCAAGCGGATGGCACTTGTCGGGGTAGTCAAACTTACATAAGTCCACCTAAGACAGCAAGAGAGATACTAGAGCGTTTGCAAGCTAGCGGATTTGTAGGCCGTCTACAAGATTCTACCGGAGTCTACTCTCTATATGGGTCAGATCCCCTGGATGACAGCCAACAGTACACTCTGGAGCTTGCCCCTTCAGGTGACCTGCTGACAGCGCGTCTGCATGCCCTTTTCTGCAGCTTGAAGGGTCTGCTGTTGACATTATGGCATGCGTAGCTCAAACGGTTGAGCAAGTAGATCTTTCATTACGGTACTTACTAAACGCACAAATGCTTCTGCCGCAAAAAAGCTGTAGATGACTTTCAGACCGAGCGCACAAGGAGTAAGTGATGCAGCAAGTGATGCTTGCAGGATGCTTGACTCTCATGGCTCTTCGTTGCAACAGAGTGTTGATTGCAGAGCTTGATGTTGCTTTGGGCTTGGTTGGCTTTCCATCCAACTATGCCAAAGACATCAAAAGACAAGCAAGACTGGCTGTTGGAGACGTATTCAACTGCTATAGTTCCGCACACTTGCCAATCCCCCTGCCTCTGTTGTATTGTGAGTTTGAAGACTTTTGTCTGAGATGCGCAAGCACAGCAGAGATCCCATTAAGGACAAGCTTGTTCACCCTGGAGGTGTGCAATAAAATGCAAAACTTTGCCCCTGAAGAAATCAACAGGGAGCTTGCCTTTGCCAAGCTTGTCCGCGAGTATCTGAAAGGCCATCTGTTGGGTGTCCTCACCTTGACACACCAAATAAGAGGCGACAGCATCGTTGATGTCCAGCTCCAAGTCGAGGTATGCGCCAATCAATCAACCAAGCAAGCAAAGCATCAATCAATCAATCAATCAATCAATCAATCAATCAATCAATCAATCAATCAATCAATCTGTTTAATGTCCTGGAGGGAACAACTGGGACCCAACAGACAAGAAGTCCAGTTCAGTGAATGCATACAGACAAGATTTGCTTCCTACATGCAAAGCATCAATCAAGCTCGCATGCACATGTGCAATGAGCCTGTCACATCCTGTGTGTTTGCATCATCAAGAGTTCATTGCAATGCTCAGTATAATGCTGATTGACCTCCACAACAGAGCGTTGAGTCTGTAGGCGGCAGGGCATTTTATCACCTTGGTTTACATGGAAATCAAAAGTGAGGCAGGCCACAGTGGGGATGCACATCAGGAGGGGATGGCGCATTTTCTGGAGCACTGTGCAACAGACAAGTTTGTTTCATCATGGCCTAGCCTCAGACCAGCTCTGCTTCTCACAGTGAGTGATTATTTGCAGTGCACATCTCACCTTGCATGGCACGCCACATCAACACACAATTCTCCCAGTTGTCTTGAATGTCATCACTGTTGAGCACAAACACGTACCAAAACAACTAGGTTCCTCATGGCTGGTCTAGTGCACGGCATGTCTATGCTACTTCTGTAGCTCTCCCAGGGCAAAGTGGTGTCTGTACAATACAACCAGCTGCCCCATGGCTGGTCTTTTTCCCTGTAAGCGTAGACTCACATCTATGCCAGATCTGTAGCCCTCCTAAGACAGATCTTGTTGTGTAGTCTGCATGTCCTCATGGCATCTCTGGCGCCATGGCATCTTTGCCATCATGGCATTCTTTTTCCAGCTAAGGTTGCAGTCTACGGATGTATTTTATCATGTTTCAGCCATTTGAGCCGCCTGAAATCGATATCACACATGTTGTGCACACAATTAATCGAAAATTTATGTTTGACAGCAGCTGCTTTAAGCTGCGTCACTGTGCAGGTGGTCATCTTCAATGATGTTGCGCTACGTGATTGTCAGAACTGTCGAATTGGTAAACCTAATAGGGATGCACAAGACAGACTGCATTGGATGGAGAGACAAGACTTGTCCTGCACGTACCTAGCTCATCATGAGCTGGAAAGCGTTTGTATAAGTATAATTGTTATTGCTGTGCAGGTGGTGGGTCCGAGTGTGCGTGCTTTTGGCATGTGTGTGGATGCAAATGCATTGTTGTGTGCGAGCCCCTGACGTCTGCCATGGACATGCTCCTCATCCCACATCTGCCTGACTCCTTTGCAGCCCTGGCCAGCATGTTGAAGCCATGCCTCACCTGGTAAGAGCATGAAGCTCTTGTGTCATGTGATACGCCGCAGAGCTAAAACATCTGCACAATGTAGAAACACGTTTTTACTGTCCTCAGACGTTTCTGAGTTGAGATATCCAGTGTAAAGTGTTGTTTTCTGAATTGAGATAGATGTTTTGGGATTGAAAAGAGCTATTTTGCTACGGCAAGGCGGTCTGGATGTGGCACCTATTTGACAAGCTGTTGTGGTTGGTGAGCAATTGCCGGTCATGTGATTCATGGTGCAACCATTGCTTTGTCATCTGTCTTCATCTGGCATCTGCGTCACTGCTGCCCTAGTCTCTCTCAGCCAAGTGTGCTAGACACAGACTGCAACACAGCTGTCCTGGCTGCTACAGCTTGCTCAAACAGTACCTGTGACTGCAGGTGCAAGATCTCCACAGTCATTATCAGCATGCAGCTACCTCTACTAAGAAGCTGAACTTCCTGGGGCCAGACCATGAGCAGCTACCATACCCACTATGGGATCCCGAGATATGGTCCAATCCCCGCCAGTTGGGACCAGCTCATATGCACAGGCTGGTGTATGTAGCCACAGACCAGCACAATCAGCAGCAAGTGATCAAGTTTACAAAGCAGTATGGCTGGGACGTACACCGTGCATGGGCTGCAGCTGATCTTGCTCCAAAGTTGTTTTCATCTCCAGATCAAGCTGTTGCTGGCAGATGGCAGCGCGTGCAGATGGAGTATCTGCCCTCAAGAGCTGGCTGGCTAACCATGCGCTTTCTCATGCAGCCTGCCTCAGAACAGCTGAAATATGCTCCTGCAAGCTGGGTTCTTGGGCCTGCCCAGATGCCTGATCTTGTCAAGCAAGCAGAGCAGCTCCTGCGTAGTGCTCACTCTGTGCCTGTCTCTGGGTCGTTTGCTGCTCATGGGGATGCCAGACCTGACAACATCATGGTCTTGGTAGAGGCATGCAATGTCAAGCAGATGAAGCTGATTGACATGGACTGGGCAGGAGTATCCGGCAACACCTTTTACCCTGTGACGCTCAATGCCCAAACAATTCTGTGGCCAGAGGGCGTGGGGCCTGGCCGACCCTTACAGCAGAAGCATGACTTGGAGTTGTTGAAGCTCCAAGTTAACCCGGCATTGTTTGCAGCTGGCACTAAATGGAGGAAGATGTTTCCCAATGGCGTGCAAGTCAGCGACATGGAACTGGGCTTTTAGGTCGAATCAAACATTGTGAGAATCAGCATGTTCAATCACCTAAGTCGCCACAATGTTTGTCTCAAGTCTCAGGGCTCCAACCAGACTGTGCATGTGCTCTATGCTATTCCCTCTGATCAGCCGGCAGAGTATTCATGGCATGCTCTCTGTTTCTCTAAACTACTTTAGTGGCGTCCGTTGTGCAGCACTGCCCTTTTTGCTTGCAATATCCATATCCCCAATCTTGCAAAACAGATTTAGATTGTAGGCCTTCCTAGGAAGCAATGTCGTTTTCAACTGAAGGCCCCCTCATATTGATAACTTTGCTGACAGTTTGAGTGCTGCTATTTGCAGCGGTATCCTACGGCTGCTGTCTGAGGTGTGCACAGCAGACCTCGTGCTCTGGATTGGTGTAAAAGGTCACTTGGAGGGTCCCTTGCACTGTCTTTGCATGGCTGATGTTGGTTGCAGCACCATGTAAGCATGATGCAGATTTCCAAACAGTGTGTAGTTCATTGTTGAGAAATGCCAAGCTGAGTCACAATGCACTCAAGACCATCCTGGGGATTCCGAAGCACAAAAACATCGACTCTACAGGCGTTGCCATGGCAAAGCAGGCTGTAACTTGTCCGGTGCCCAGTCAAGTTGTCAACCTGGACAGCTAAGTGAGTCAGGTGCTAACTGGCATCATAATTTACATCTTGATCTTCAACTTGCCAGCAGTCCCTGTACACATGACAGTGCAATACTCTACAACGCCCACGAAATTATCGTATTATTCATACGTTTGCTGTAAAACGATCCATCTATCTACTGTTCGCAAAGGTCACATGACGGTCAATAAATACAAAACGTAAATTCATGGGACGCCCTGCCCAAAAGCTGCAAATCAGACAAAATTTCTCATCTACTGTCTTCTAAACTGAACCTTTTATTCTAAATGTACTGGTGCATCTACTTCTGTTACACCACCATCTCCTTGATTTGAGCAACCTGCTGTATGGCATCTGTATGTTTAAACTAAATTAGCTGTTAAAGCTGAGACCTGGATCATTTGTATGTGCGATTGCTGGGCCCAACAATAGTCTGATGTTGCAGCAGACAAGGCTCATCCCACTGATGGTGCAGGTTGACTGATGGGGGCTGTTGCGGCTGATGGCCCTGGAGCAGGGGCTGGGACTGGGGCAGGAGCTGGTGCTGCGCTTGCTGCAACACAGGCACGACAGAATGAATTCGCACATGCGTTGCATCACAGACCTTGCATGTACAGCCAAACATGCCAGGCCCTGTGGCCCATTTCTGAGCTATGAACATCAGATGCTGATCTGTTGCCGTGTCACACCAGGCATGCTTGCACCTGGAGTGAAGCTTGGCTAATGACCAGGCAGCAGCTGAGAATGCAAACCAAGCCTAGCAGTTTGCACTGCAAGCAGCCTTGCTGCATCACACAAATGTCGCAGCCATGACACAGTATGAGGATCAGATGCAAGCAGAGCTGAGAGCTTACATGTCGAGGGACAAGCACCCTGGTCACTCATGCCAGCTCCAGTGATGAGACCTGACTTGGGCCAATTGGGACTGGTGTCGCTGCAGGAGTATGCAGTGGGGTCATAACAGCTGAAGGGGTTCAGGCCTGTCTGTGTTGTGGGGCAAGCGCAGGGCTGAGCCGCAGGGCAGATCCATTGCTTTGTTCCTGTAGTGGTTGCTGCACAGCACAGTGGTACATGGTCAAAGACTTGCTACCATACACTCTTACTTGCACAAAGATGCAATGCAAACAGACTTGCTTCTGAGCCACTGTGACAGCACCTAGGCCCCAAGATGTTTGGTGAAACAGCCTCAAAGAAAAGGTTGCACAGTGTACAGCATGCGCATTGGCTTGTTTGCACTTTGCAACAGTGCAATCGCACTTTGCAACAGTGCAAACAGTTCTGCTGCTTGTTGCAAGCCAAACAGACTTTAAAACGAGGAAGCACAAGCAGAAATGGTGTGGCATCATAGACTCGGTGGGATACACATAGCTGTGAGTAAGCTGACTCGACGTGTGGCTGCAGATCACTGTGACAGTATGATCACCAGCGACCAGCGAAAGTCATGTTGGTCACGCCGGACGTAAAAGAGGAGGTGACTTACGAATTGACACGCAGTAGGACTGCCCGATGATGTAGCCTTGGCTACCGCACAAAGCGGACTGCTGTTGCAACAGAGATCGGCCAAAAGTTCCAGCTGTAGAGCGGGCCGCACTTGTTCCGCCTGTAATGGCGGAAAGCAGCATCAAGTATGAAAGGTAAATGCTGCATCCAACAGCGAGTTACTGGCATCTGACAGCCTGTCTTACCAAGCAGAAGCCCTACTGCTGTCAGCATGCGCAGCCGTGTCGCCATAACTATCGCGAAAATTGAACGCAAGCCTTCTGGCCAAGAAATCGTACAGCTGACTTATCACCTGCACCGGGATCAATACCGGCTGGCCGTGTTATGCCAAGATTTGTAGCCCGAGAGCCAGCCTGGCGCACGCTGCTCGCGGCTCACAACAACACATCTTGAGATTCCAGAAGATGACGTCATTACTCATGGAAGCTCTGAGCGGGAGCCACGCGCCCTCCTTGAGCCCTTGGCTATCCCACATGTCACCGTTGGCGGGGCAAGATGAAGGCAAAATTGACCACCAAACCAAATGTGTAGTCCTTGATGCAGTCACAATCGCGGAGATTCTAGACAGATATGCAAGATAGCGATACTCAGTCTTGCAATCTTGATGGCCTCTCACTCGACTGCGCCTCCTCGCAGGGCAAAAGTATTCTGTACGGTTCCTTCTCTCTGTCACTCTCTCAGAGTGTTACAAGGTGACGCAACACAGAGGTTATAAATATATATGGATACAATCATGACCACTGACTACAGGCACTGTGCCAATTTGGTGATTGGTTGTTCTGATTAGCTAAGCTTATGGTCTTTACTCAATCTGCTTGACTCTTTTTCATGAACCCACACGGCGACCATGAGTCTGCCATTTCAGCAGCTTGGCGCCAGGATACAAGTATTATTGCACTTCAACGTCAAGGCATTCATTCATTCATTCATTCGTTCATTAGATTTTAAGGTCTTGGGGCCAACCATGACCATTGGACCAGTAGTCTGAACATGTCAAACAAAATATCCAATTGTTCTAAAGCACTTATGAAACATAGTGTTCACAGCTGACACACTGTAAGCTAAAACTAAAGGTTGTGGATGCATGTGCTTCGTGCATCTGCCCTCTTCTTCTTACTCCCTGTGTCGTGCTATTTGCCCATTGAAATCTCTCTCTCTCTCTCTCTCTCTCTCCAGCTCACACCTGCATCCGCGACATCTATACAAGATGTATTGCTAAGTGCATGCCACAAAAGCTTTGCACTGCTCGTGAAGCGCTTCCGCAGCCTCTGAGCGTGCAGGAACAGGGCGTGCCCCCCACATACACAGCTTGATCATTGCTCTCAGCGACTGCCACCCCAGAAACGATAGCGAATCTTTGTCTGTGTCCCTGCCGCATGACAAAATAACTGTGTCCCACGCTATACTTCCACTTTGTGCCATAAAAACTTCACGTGCTGAAGTCTTTGACCGATGTCTAACTCGGCCAACGCTGTCTCGCTCGACAGCGACAGTTCCCTACCGTCCTGGTTCAAGCCAGCACGGTTTTTAGACGTTGAGTTTGACGCGGACGCGTATGTGTCCGACCTGAGACGATTTGTGAGTGAACAACTGCACCCTCAGGCAGCCATGCTCTACATGTATACGACTTTTCGTTGCGCAGCAGATCCTTTGCACCTTGCGGACATGCTCAATGCAGGTACCGTTGGAGACTTTGAGCTCTCAGTTACAACAGTATCTCACAGTGCTGAAGGGCAAGTTGGTTGAAGTAATCAACGAGGACTATAATGATTTTGTGAGCCTCAGCACAAAGCTAGTAAACGTTGACGGAGCTGTCACACAGATGCAAAAGCCCTTGCTGACTCTCAAGGTACGAGCTTGCACCGCTCTGCCACGCAATCCCTCCCGCAATGATAACTTCGCATGGTTGACCTACAAACCTTGTAGCAAGGCTGTTGTGTGCGACCCTGAATTGGATGACTGCAGGACAAGCTCATTTCTGCTCAGGCAGCAGTACAGTCTGAGCTGAATGCATTGAATCAAGGTTTGCAGAGGCGGCAGCAGGCAGCCAAGGTCAAAGCTTTGCTGGAACTCATGCAGGACACAGCACATGTCATGTCTAAGGTATAGGATTGAGCTGTCTTGACGCACATTCCTCCCATAACCCAAGCACAGGCTCAAATGCATTATTGAGAGCTGTCGTGTGCTTTGCATTGGACAGGCCTGAAGGGCACTAGTTGTGTTAGCAAGATGCGTCTCTCTATGTACCCAAAAGTAGGTCATCAACCCATACTTTCATCCCTGTCTTGCAGGTTGAGAAGCTTCTCGCAGAGGTTGATGCCTTGATTGCACAGCAAGGCCATGACAATCTCACACGAGATGCGCTTGACAGCCGCACTCGGCTGTATGAGCGCGTAGCCAGCGAAGTCAGCAGGCTCAAGTACTTCTTAGCAACGGGAGATCAGCTGCCAATCCTGCAGCAGCTGCAGCCAAGGGCAGACAGCGCTGTCAAAAGGCTGTCAAGTTTGCTGAGCCAAGCGTTGGACACAGCTCTCAGGGAGGGCCATCAGTCTGCTGTTCTGCATTGCCTTCAGGCTTACACTGCAGTGGGCGACACACACAGTGCAGAACAGGTAATGCACCTGATGGTTCCCCCTAAATAGCCAAAGGGGCCAATGAGTAGCAGGATACCTATAGTGTCTGCTGATCATGGCACGCCATGCATTGTTGATGAGAGCATCGCTGCTTCATGATTAATGACTTCATTCTGCTGAAGTCAGTCATAGACTACTGTCACACCAGCGCGTGCATCCCTACAGCATCAGCAAACTCAGAGGTTGGAGTGATTGCAGGCGGGGTGTAACATTGCGGGTACGCATCAATTGAGTAAGACACCACTGAAAGCGGGCTGGGTGACTACCAGAACAGCTTGCCCCCCCCCCATCCAAACCTGCAATAGCATGAGTAGATGTGGTGACTGCTGCAGGTTGTCCAGCAAGCGCTTGTTGTACCACTAGTGGAGTCTGTCATTGCAGAAGAGCAGGAGGGCAGGGCTCTTGGAGCAGCCCCTGCATCAGACCAGCTGGCCCCAGTGAGTGACCAGACGTCCCTTGCATGCTATGCCTTCACACTGCACATTACAGCAAGTGTCTAGCTCACCATGAGCTGCAAACCGCCAACACTTGTACTGTCATCATTGCACTGCAAATGCTGCTTGCTGGTAATGCACTGCCAATGCACTCCTACTGTGCAGATATCTTTTGTAGGTTTGCCTTCATTAATGGCAAAATGAGGCCACACTTGCCTTCATTCAAGGCAAAATGAGGCCACACTCCACAGCTGGACCCATCAGCATTGCATGAAGTTGTAGGTCAGGCTGAGCTGACGAAAGGCAGAAACTACTCATTCACACCAGCATTCACAGCAGCACTCACACCAGCATTCACAACAGTATTCACAATCGCACACACAGCAGCATTCACAACAGTATTCACAGCAGCATTCACAGCAGCGTACTGGCAGGAGTGGCAGACCCATACAAAATGTATCCCCAAGTCAGTGCCAACCCGTGTATGGCTCATGGTGGGTGATAATAACAGACATTCTGTGCATTTGCACCAGGTTGTAGACACAACGCCTACCCAGATGCAAGAGCAATGTGGGAAACTGCTGGAGACAACATATGGCTAATTCTGGATGGCGACAAATGTTCTGTGCATTTGCATCAGGTGTTACGGCACAATGCACGTCCAGGAGCAATGCTGGGAGCTGCTGGAGATGACAACATATGGCTAATTGTGGATGACAACAACAAATATGCTGTGCATTTGCACCAGGTGTTAGAGACCATGCTTACACGGGTGGAAGAGCAATGCGGGGAACTGCTTCAGACAACAATGGCCCCACAGTCAGGCCTTCAGTCATTTGACTTCCTGGGCAACTCCATCCTTGCTGCTGTGGACCAACAAGTCGCCAGCAGTCTACCAGGTACCTTGCCTATGCCTGCTGCTCAGTTCATAAGCTAGTGGCAGGTTTCCAGCTCATTGCTGTAGACCATCAAATCGCCAGCAGTCTACCAGGTACCTTGCCTATGCCTGCTGCCTCAGTGCATAGACTTGTGACAGGTGTTCAAGCTCAGTGTTGGAGACCCATGAGTCATGAGCAAAATACCATGTACCTTGCATATGACTGCTGCCCAGCTCATAGACTTGTGACAGGGTCCCAGCTCACTGTCAGAGACCCATGAGCTTATCATCATTGTTTAGCAAAATACCTTGTACCTTGCTAATGACTGCTGCCCAAGCCACACACTTTTGACAGGTTTCCAGCTCACTGTTGGAGACAAACAAGCCGTCAGCAGACTACCTTGTACCCTGCCAATGACTGCTGCCCATTTCATAGAATTGTGACAGACGTCCGAGCCACTCCCCAGCATCTACTAAGAGTGTTTGTAAGACCTTGTTTCCGTGTCTGAACTCTGCACATTGAATCGCACCCCAGGCGAGTGTGCCAACAAGGCAAATATCCTTGCCCCTTGTTTGCGAGCTTCGGCCCTTCTGCAGAGAATCACCATCAAAAGGTCGCTCCTATGTGACAGGATGTATTCTTGTTCTTGCGCGTCCATGTAGCAAATGACAAGCATAATCATCATTACATTCGTTCCTGTCATTTTTGTTGTTGCTGATTTTGTCACCGTTACTGATACTGTATTATTTAGCATTATCCTTGTGGTGGTGCTGCTGCAATTGTTTTTTTAATACAATTATCATCATTATTCTTGTCATTGGAAGTGTGCACTGAGTTTGCGTTGAGTTCGTGTGTATGTGCGTTGAGTTTGTGTGTATGTGCGTTGAGTTCGTGTGTATGTGCGTTGAGTTTGTGTGTATGTGCGTGCAGGTGCCTTCTCACCTGGAGTCCCCACTTCCTTCATATCCAACTACACAGCAGCAATGCATTTCTTGGATCAGATGGAGTCCATGTGCACCACCAAGACTGCCTTTCAGGTATAGCTGTGCTGATCATGGACAGCCTTGGACACTACCCTTTCGCCTGTGATGCAGGCTGAGTCAGTCTGGTTACTTTGCATTGTTTAGCTCTGGTTGTGTTGGGTCAAGTAGGCGGTTTCTCTGTGTAGCCAGCAATCTGTACCATGTCATCATTCTTGGTGAAAGTGCTGCCTGCCTCCTCCATACATGACACAGCATTTCGCCTCAAATATTCTACTCAAAGCGGTCTGGTGCCTTTGTGTCATGCAGTCAAGTCAAGCTTACAGCCTCAGCGCCCGACCAGCCCTCAGTCATCAACTCCTTAGGCCTGCTCAAAATGCCTTGCAATCCCTTACTTGTTACACTTGCTGTAGCAACTCATTTACATGCCTCTTCTGCAGTTTGAGTGCTTCTATGACACTGGGCTGTGATTGCGCACTCTGGGCGGCTGCCTTAGGAGGCTCCCATCATGACTGCTGAGCAGTACCAACGTTTTCCTACTTCTTTTCTTCTTGTGTGTTTCTTCTTCAGCATTATTCTTCTTCATTTCTTCTTGTGATGGTGCAGGCCCTGCGGGACAGCCCAGCATATGACAGCTTCCTGAGACGCTGGAAGCTGTCTGTCTACTTCTCGCTTCGATTCCAGGTACAGCCATCAGCAACACTGTCTTGCTCTGGCATGATCTCCCAAATCACATTTGTTTATGTTTATCATTTTTGGTATCCCTTTGATCGCTAACAAAATCAAAAATTCGAAAAAGGAACAATCTTGCTGACCTGCAGCACATTGTAATCAAGTCATGGCGATGATGTAAGAGCATGTGCATGGCACCTGTTGGATGATCTGTCAGCAGGTGGCCAAACCCTCATGTGATGGAGTGTGGCTGTTGAGATTGTATCAGAGCAACATGACAGCTCTGTAAAGCAACAAAGTTGAACCAGATTGTTGCACTGCATCTGATGCGATGTGTCGTCATGGACAAAGCAGTGATTGGCTCTCTCAACAGCTAATGCTCTGCCCAACATGCAATCAGCCTACTTCCTTGCAACAGGCCAAGCCAAAGGCAACTGTTGCAAAGCATCATGCCATTCAAATGCCACCCATACAAGATGGGATGCAAACAGCTATCGTGAGGTAGGTACAAACAAAACGCAAAGTGGACCCAGCCCAACTGAAGATGCACATGAAGGCGATGCTGATGTGTGAGGAAAAAAAGCGTGACAAGAAGAAAAAACTTTTTGGACCAAAAAATGCAACCAAACAAAAACCAACAAAACCAGCTCATGTGTAAAAATGCTAGTGCAGGAGATTGCAGGACCTCTGGAGGCCAGTGTGGCATTGCCTAGCCTGACCACAGTCACACAGGAGCAACAGAGCAGCAACAGCTTGCACCTGCAGCTGCAGCCCAGCCTATCCTTGTGGCATGCTCTCCAAAGGTACAATGTTTCCCGACCTTGCTGCATGTGATTGACTCTCTGCAGGCTGTGCTGCAACCCAATCTAGCCTTGTGGCACGCTCTCCAAAAGTCGAGTGTTTCCCGACCCTGCTGCATCTGATTGGCTCTCTGCAGTCTGCGCTGCTTTCATGTCAGCTTGTCACTGTCCAGCAGGCTGTTCATGGCCTGGTGGTCATACCTTGTGTGCTCTTTCTTAGAGTCATAATCAACTTGTACTCAGTGAACAAGTGCTGAGTCTCTCAATCGGGCTGCTGCCTCAGGAGGCTCATGTCATGAATGCTGAGAGGCGTCAACCCTTGTTCTCTTTTCATCACAATTCTAAACGCATGCAAAGAGACATGAGAGTCAAAATTTATGTAGTTCCATATTGTCTCACTTATTTACATTGTCACTGGCTCAAACCACATCTGCAATGACTGCTTGGTATATCAGGTGTACAGCAGACGGAGTGTACCTTCAGCCGCTGGCAGACAAGTTTGCACGCCTTGTGCTACAGCTGCTGGCCAGATATGCCTTCTGGGTGGCGGAAGGCATTGCTTCCACCAAAAGCAGCAGCGGGGCTGCTACCCCTTCCCAAGATGGCCTCGTCAATCCCCAGGTAAGAAAAGAAAAGAATACGCCTTTCCGTGTCAATTTCTTGAGAAGCCCAGTATTATACTGGGCTGCCCAGGTAATTCCCAGGAAATAGTGAGTGGTATGCACTGGTAGGCTCAACGACTTCCTGATATGAATATTTCTCCCCTTTGCACTGGAGGGGTGTTTGTTGCCCTTGTCCTGGTAGTTTCCCTCCCAGAGTGCACAGGCTGTCTCAGCTGTTTCAGCCTTTGTGGGCAGGCTGCAATTTTGACCACATGGCACCTGTGATGTTGGCAAAGCCCATCATGTCTCATGCACACAAATTGACAAGG